>Ga0157373_10002315_pt1 | contig 14434 bp, 10 predicted proteins | sample C65metaG_FD_113460 | JGI IMG/M metagenome (GOLD analysis project Ga0157373, IMG submission 113460) | Corn rhizosphere microbial communities from Kellogg Biological Station, Michigan, USA - C6-5 metaG | ecosystem: Host-associated > Plants > Roots > Rhizosphere > Soil | place: USA: Michigan... | reverse complement strand
GCCGACGCGCTGGATCTACGGCTTGCAGGGGGTACTGGTCGCGCAGGTGTTCGCGTTCACGCCGATCGCCTTCCTGGTGCTGATCGGCGTCGTCGAAGGCGTCTCGCCGTCGCTCGAAGAGGCTGCGCAAACGCTGCGCGCCGACCGCTGGCGGACGTTCATCGACGTGTCGCTGCCGCTGATGCGACCGGGGCTCGCGAACGCGTTCCGGATCACGTTCATCGAATCGATCGCGGATTTCGGCAATCCGATCGTGCTCGGGGGCAACTTCGGCGTGCTTTCGACGGAGGTGTTCTTCTCGGTGGTGGGCGCGCAACTCGACCAGGGACGTGCCGCGACGCTCGGCATTCTGCTTTTGCTGTTCGCGCTGGCCGCCTTCCTCCTCCAGCGGCGCGTGCTCGCCGGCCGCGTGTACACGGCGCTGACGGGCAAGGGCGACGCCGGGCTGCCCTCGCCACTCCCGACCGGCGCGCGCAGGTTCTGTTACGCCGTCGCGCTTCCGTGGATCCTGCTCACAGTGGTGATTTACGCGATGGCGTTTGCCGGCGGCTTCGTCGAGACGTGGGGTCGCGATTACACGCCGACGCTGCGCCACTACATGAAGGCGTTCGGCATCGAATGGGGCCCGCACGGGATGATCTGGGCCGGCGCCGCGTGGAACTCGTTCTGGACGACGGTGGGGCTCTCGGCGATCGCCGCGCCGCTGACCGCGGCGCTCGGGCTGCTCGCCGCGTATCTGCTGACCCGCCAGCGGTTTGCGGGCCAGTCGGCGTTCGAGTTCGGCACGATGTTGTCGTTTGCCATTCCCGGGACGGTCATCGGCGTGTCGTACATCCTCGCCTTCAACGTCCCGCCGATCGAGCTCACGGGGACCGCCCTGATCCTCGTCGCGTGCAACGTGTTCCGCAACATGCCTGTCGGCGTGCGGGCGGGCATGGCGTCGATGGCGCAGATCGACCGCAGCCTCGACGAAGCGTCGGCGACGCTCGGCGCGCGCGGGTTCACCGTGCTGCGCACGATCCTGCTGCCGCTCCTCAAGCCGGCCGTCGTGGCGGCGCTCGTCTATAGTTTCGTCCGCGCGATGACGACGGTGTCGGCGGTGATCTTCCTCGTATCGGCACAATATGAATGGGCGACGACGTACATCATCAACCGCGTGGTGAACGGGGACTACGGCGTCGCCATCGCCTACAGCTCGGTGCTGATCGTGTTGATGCTCGTGGCGATCTTCGTCATTCAGCTGCTGGTCGGCGAGCGCCGCCTCGGTCGCCGGACCGCCGTCGCCGTACGCACGCAGCCGCCCGGTGCCGCGCAACTCGGGACCACCGCCGCATGAAATCCGCCTCCATCCTTTTCAACGACGTCACGAAGCGCTACGGCGACGTTGCCGCCGTCGACCGCATCACGTTCGCGATCGCGGCCGGAACGCTCGTGACGCTGCTCGGGCCTTCGGGATGCGGCAAGACGACGACGCTGCGCCTGATTGCGGGTCTCGAGCTGCCGACGAGTGGCGCGGTCGCAATCGGCGAGCGCGACGTCACGCACGTCCCGGCGTCCGAGCGCGACGTCTCGATGGTGTTTCAGAGCTACGCGCTGTTCCCGCACATGAGCGTGCTGGAAAACGTGCGCTACGGACTCGTGGTGTCGAAGCTGCCGCGCGCGAAGGCCGACGAGCGCGCGCGCGCAGCGTTACAGACCGTGGGGCTCGACGGCTACGACGAGCGGCTGCCGTCCGAGCTTTCCGGCGGCCAGCAACAGCGCGTGGCGGTCGCGCGTGCGCTGGTCCTCGAGCCTTCGGTACTGCTCTTCGACGAACCGCTGTCGAATCTCGACGCGCGGCTGCGGCGGCAGATGCGGGAGGAAATCCGCGAGCTGCAGCAGCGGCTGTCGCTCACCGTCGTCTACGTCACCCATGACCAGGCCGAGGCGATGGCGGTGTCCGACCGCATCATCGTGATGAATCGCGGGACGATCGCGCAGGAAGGATCGCCGCGCGAGCTTTACGAAGAGCCCCGCGATCCGTTCGTCGCCGGATTCATGGGCGACGCGAACCGCGTGCACGGCGTACTCACGAGCCGCAACGGGACGCACGCCCGTGTTGCGCTCGGCGCGGCGTCGCTGTCGCTGCCGCATCGCGGCCTTCCGGAAGGCGACGTCGAGCTCTCGATTCGTCCCGAATCGATCACGCTGCAGCCGCCCGGCGCGACACCGCTCGCGGGCACGGTGCGCAAGGCCGCCTACCTCGGAGGCATCATGGAGTACACGGTCGATACCGGGATCGGCGAGCTGTTCGCGATCTCGACGGCGGTTGACCGCCCGCACGCGGTTGGTGACGGCGTGTCGATCGAGCTGGCGCGGCACGGCGTCGTCCTCATTCCGCCCGGCAGGGCAACCCAATGAGCCCGGCCGATCTCGACGCCCGCGCCGCATTCGCCGCTTCGCTCGCCCGCGAAGCGGGTGCGCTGGCGCTGCGCTATTTCCATCGCGAGCTCGCGTACACGGCCGAATCGAAAGGCGAGCAACAGGATTGGGTCAGCATCGCCGACCGCGCCGTCGAAAGTCATTGCCGCGCTCGCCTCGCTGGCACTTTTCCCGACGACGCCATGCTGGGCGAGGAGACCGGCGGCGCGCTCGCGGACAATGCCTGGGTGATCGATCCGATCGACGGCACGCTGAACTTCGTGCACGGCGTGCGCTACTGGTGCGTGTCGATCGTGTTCATCGAGCGCGGCGTGCGGCAGATCGGCGCCGTCTACGATCCGCCGCACGACGAGCTGTTCTTCGCAACGCGCGGCGGCGGCGCGACGCTGAACGGCCGACCGATGCACGTGTCGTCGTGCGCCCGGCTCGATCGCGCGCTCGTCATGCTGGGCTACGTACAGCGGCACGATCTGGAGGCGCATCTGCGGCTGCGCGCGGCGCTCGTCACGGCCGGCGCGGAAGTGAAGGATCATGGCGCGGGCGCGCTGATGCTCGCACATGTCGCGGCCGGCCGCTTCGATGCGTACGTCGAGCCACACATGCATCCGTGGGATGCGAGCGCCGGGGTGCTGATGGTCGACGAAGCCGGAGGCCGCACACTCCCCTACCCCGGCGCCCATGGCCTGCGCGCAGGCGGCGCGGTGATCGCGAGCGGGCCCGCGCTCTACGAGCGATTACACGCGATGGCGGGATGGTGATGAAACGGCCGAGGCAGGCTCGGACAGGCGGCGGCGCGCCCGGATCCTGACCCGCGTCAGAAGCGGAGCTGACCCCGGTACCAGTACTCCTGCAGCATCAGCAGATCGCGCCGCACGGCCGGCGGAAAGCCCGCGCGACCGCCGCGCTTGTCGGTCAGCAGGTCATCGAACAGCTCGGGTGCGCCGCGGTGATCGCGCCACTGCACGGCGATCATGTTGGCGACGCGCGGGTACTGGCTCGCGAGCGCACACGGCGCCTTTTCGGGCGGGAACGCGTCGAACCACTTTTCGGTGAAAGGCAGCAGGTATTCCGCCGGTTGCGCCTTGCGCACGCTCGTCCAGTCGGTGGTATCGCCCTTCGGCTGCGGTGCGCCCGCAGGCTGCGCGCGCGGAACCGACTGGACGACGTCGTTCAGTTCCTGCCACCCGCCTCGATTCGTGCTGTAGATCGACATGACGCTTCTCCGCGTTCCGGTGCCGGGGGGTTCCGCTCCTCCACCGTGCCACCCGGACGCAAGGATGCCACGGCAGACGCCGCCGGTTCAAGAGCGCAACAGGTTTCTCGCCTTGGTCAGTGCCGAACGACTCAAGGCAGCGAGCAGAAGACCGGTCCCTCGACGAGCCAGCCCTGCAACACCATCGCGGTCGCTTCGCTGTGGCTCGTCAGGTAGCGGTGGTTGGCCTCCCCGCCCTTGCCGTTGTTGTACACACGTACGACAGGCACACGGTCGGCGGGGCACGCCCCGATCGCGTCCGACCGCTCGACGCGGAACACGAGCCCCTCGAAGATCCAGGCGTTCTTGTTCATCAGGCTTTCGCATTCATTGGCGAAGACCGTATAGAAATGCGTATTCGGCCCGATACCCGGCCTGCCGAAGAAACGGCAGGCGGGGGTCCCCGCGGGCGTTTCCGGCGCGTACCCTTTGAACGTGTAACCCGTCCGCTGCCATCCCGGAATCCTCACGCCCGCATCCAGGACGGCGATTTCGTTGGCGTAGCCGGTCACGAAGTAGTGGTCGAGCGCCGGGGCGTAGTACTCGACGATCAGCTCTTCGCCTGGCCCCGGCGGCAGCGGCTCGGCCTTGTCGAGCAGCAGCGCGTCGTCGCCGCCGCCCGTCACGCGCACCATCCGCGCGCTCGTCGCACGCGCGATCGGATCGAGATCGACGTAGCCATTCAAAAACTCGAGCGACCACGTGAAGATGTCGGCCGACGATCGCACGTCGAACCCGTGCCGCACACCCGCGAGCAGCACGAACTGGCGCACGCCGGGCAGGCGCAGCATGCCGTCGGCGGTCGTGGTCGAAGGCGCCGTCGTGTCCTCCGACCCCGAGATCGCGAGATACGGCAGCGACACGTCCTCGAGCCCGAACTGGTCGCGGCCGAATGCGGGAAAGAACGGCTGGCCGAAATACGGCACATAGCCGACCGCGGCCTTCAGGCGCGGGTCGTCGATCACGCTCTTCGACGAGAGCCCCACCGACATCGTGAGCTGCGCGCCACCCATTAGCAGCAGCGACTCGCCGCCCAGGCTTGCGCCGAAGCCGCCGATGCGGGCCGGGTCGACGCGCGCCGCGAAAGTCGGATCGGCGAGCACCGTGTCGAGGGTCGCGCTCAGCGTACGCGGACGGATCGCCTGCATCGCCGTGTAGTGGCCGAAGTCGAGAATCGCCTGCAGCAGATCGTCGAGCGACTCGATGCGCACGTCGACGATTCGCGAATCAGCGTGGAATGGCGCCACGACGACATAGCCGTGGCTCGCGAGCAGCTTCAGCGCCTCGATGTAATCGCTCGAGACCGGGCTGCCGCCGAAGCCGTGCGAGAACAGCAGCACGGGAAATCGCGCCCGGTCATCGGCAAGGATCGGCGGCTGCGCGCCTCGCTGCATCCGCGGCACGACTCGGCCGTTCGGCAGCGCATAGTCGGCGTACGGATTTCCCGCGGTCGTCGGGTAGCAGGCAAGGCTGGCGAACGTCAGCGTGCGATTGCGGAAATCGCCGTAGAGGTCGCCGTCGTCAGGCAGCGCAACGCTCGTCAGCAACGCATGCGCGGGATCGACCAGCAGATCGGTTACATAGCCGGTGCCGCCGCTACCGCGGCCTTCCCAGTACGCGGCGGGGTCACCGCCCGCGCGCGAGAAATCCTGCTCGACGTTGCTGCAGCCGACGGGATAGCGGCCGGGGGCAATGGGCGGGATGAACCCGAACACGTCGTCGAGCGATTCCGCATGCGCGGCGTGGCCGGCGATGAACAGCACGACGGCGAGTGCCGCGGCCATGCGAGCGAGCTTTTGCATGAGTACGGGTTCGCGGGAGCGGCGCAGGCGGTGCGCCTTCCCGTAGACGTCGCTCTGCGGCGGCCGGTTCCGCGAATCCGGCGTCAGAACTGTTCGGCCGGAATCGCGAGCACCGACGCGCTGCCGCCGACCACCGCCTGCGCGTACGCGTCGGCTTGCGGCAGCAGGCATTCGGCGTAGAAGCGCGCGGTGGCGATCTTCGCCCGCAGGAACGCCACATCGCCGGCGTCGCTCTTCAGCTTCTCCGTCGCAACGAGTGCCGCGCGGCCCATCTGCCAGCCGCCGGCGCACAACCCCCACAACTTGAGATACGGCACCGAGCTCGCGTGCGCTGCACGCGGATTGGTGCCGAACGTCTGCACGATCCAGTCGATCGCGGTCTGCAGCGCCGCCGTCGCGGCCGCCAGCCGCAGGCCGATGGCGTTGAGCGACGGATCGGCATTGGAGGCGAGCTTGGCCGCAACCTTGTCGATTTGCGCCGCGACGAGGTGCGCGGCTTTGCCCCCGTCGCGCGCGGTCTTGCGGCCGATCAGGTCGTTGGCCTGGATGCCCGTCGTGCCTTCATAGATGGTGATGATCCGCGCGTCGCGGTAGTGCTGCGCGGCGCCCGTTTCCTCGATGAAGCCCATGCCGCCGTGCACCTGCACGCCGAGGTAAGTCACCTCCTGCGCCGTTTCCGTGCACCAGCCTTTGACGATCGGAATCATCAGGTCGACGAACACCTGGTGCTGCGCGCGGGCTGCCGCTTCCGGCCCGTGGCGCGCGTTGTCGATGGCGGCGGCGGTCACGTAGCCGACAGCGCGCATCGCCTCCGTGTACGCACGCATCGTCATCAGCATGCGGCGAATGTCAGGGTGGTCGATGATAGGTCCGGCGCTGGACGATGCCTCCACGCCGGGCGCCTTGCCTTGCACACGCTCGCGCGCATAGGCGACGGCGCGCTGATACGCACGCTCGGACAACCCGACGCCTTCCATGCCCACCGAGAACCGCGCCTGGTTCATCATGACGAACATGTATTCGAGGCCGCGGTTTTCCTGGCCGATCAGGAAACCGGTGGCGCCGCCGTGGTCGCCATAGGCGAGGACCGCCGTCGGGCTCGCGTGGATGCCCAGCTTGTGCTCGAGCGAAACGGCCCGCACGTCATTGCGCGCGCCGAGCGAGCCATCGTCGTTGATCAGGAACTTCGGCACCAGGAAGAGCGAGATGCCTTTTACGCCTTCCGGCGCATCGGGCGTGCGCGCGAGCACAAGATGCACGATGTTGTCGGTGTAGTCGTGCTCGCCGAACGTGATGAATATCTTCTGGCCGTACAGCTTGTATGAGCCATCGGCCTGCGGCACGGCGCGCGTCCGCACGGCCGCCAGGTCCGAGCCCGCCTGCGGCTCGGTAAGGTTCATCGTGCCGGTCCACGCGCCTGACACCATCGGCGGCAGGAACTTCGCCTTCTGCTCGGGGGTGGCGCACAGCTCGATGGCGTCGATCGCACCCTGCGTCAGCAGCGGGCACAAGTCGAACGCCATGTTGGCCGCGTGCCACATCTCCTCGACCGGCGTCGCGACGAGCTGCGGCAGATTCTGGCCGCCATACTCCACGGGCTTCGTGAGACCGTTCCAGCCGTTGTCGGCGTATTGCTTGTAGGCCGCCTTGAACCCCGCGGGCGTCTGCACGCTGCCGTCGGGAAGGAGCTTCGATCCTTCGCGATCGCCCGGGGCATTCAGCGGGTCGAGAACCTCGGTGGCGAATTTGCTCGCCTCCTGCAGAATGGCCGTCACCGTGTCTGGCGTCGCGTCCTCGAAGCCTGGCAGCGATGCGACCTGGGCGAGGCCGGCGAGTTCGTTCAGCACGAACTGCATGTCGGCAAGTGGAGCGTGGTATGTGCTCATCGATGTCTACCCGGCAAGGGGTTCATGCAAGCGGCGCTCGCGCCGCCGATCATCGGCGATGAAGAACAGACAGGCGCTCAGGATGAAAGCTCGGCAGTCAATGCTGGAATGATCTCGAAAAGATCGCCAACGAGTCCGTAATCCGCAATCTGGAAGATCGGCGCCTCGGGATCCTTGTTGATGGCGACGATCACCTTGCTGTCCTTCATGCCCGCCAGATGCTGGATGGCGCCCGAGATGCCGACCGCCACATACAGATCGGGCGCGACTATCTTTCCCGTTTGCCCGACCTGATAATCGTTGGGCACATAGCCCGCGTCGACGGCCGCACGCGATGCGCCGATGGCGGCGTTCAGCTTGTCGGCCAGCGCCTCCAGCATCTTGAAGTTCTCTCCGCTTGCCATGCCGCGGCCGCCAGAAACGATGATGCGCGCGCTGGTGAGCTCCGGTCGCTCGGACTTCGTCAATTCCTGGTCGACGACCTTAGACGTCGAGACCTCTGGCGACGGCGCCAGGTTCTCGATCGCAGCATTGCCGCCGGTGGCGGCGGCGGCTTCGAAGGCCGTCGTGCGGACCGTGATCACCTTGATCGGGTCGGACGAGCGCACGGTAGCGAACGCATTGCCCGCATAGATCGGCCGGACGAACGTATCCGCCGACTCGACCGCAGTAATGTCGGAAATCTGCGCGACGTCGAGCTTGGCCGCGATGCGCGGCGCGACATTCTTGCCGAAGCTCGTCGCCGGCGCCAGGACATGCGTGTAGCTCCCAGCGGCGATCACGGCCAATGCTGCCGCCGCCAGATTTTCCGCCGTCGGCTGCCGGAGATGCGGCGCATCGATCCGCAGGACCTTGGCGACGCCGGGGATGGCGGCCGCTGCGCCTGCAACGGCATCGACGGCGCTGCCTGCCACGAGCAGGTGAACGTCGTCGCCGAGCTTACGCGCGGCCGTCACCGTGTTGAGCGTGGCGGCTTTCAGCGACGAATTATCGTGTTCCGCAATGACCAGTATCGACATCTATACGCCTCCCACCATCCGGATATTGCCGGCGCGCACGCCTGCTTCGCAATCCGTATCACTCAAGAGAGCACCTTGGCTTCGTTGCGCAGCTTCGCGACCAGTTCCTTGACGTCCGCCACCCGTCCGCCGCCCTTGCGCTTGGGCGGCTCCGTCACCTTGAGCGTCGTCAGGCGCGGCGCGACATCGACGCCGAGCGCTTCGGGCGTGACCGTTTCGAGCGGCTTTTTCTTCGCCTTCATGATATTGGGCAGCGTCGCATACCGGGGCTCGTTGAGACGCAGGTCGGTGGTCACCACCGCCGGAAGCGCGACCTCCACTGTCTCCAGTCCGCCATCGACTTCACGCTTGACCGAGGCCTTGCCATCGGCGATGTCGAGCTTCGAGGCGAACGTCGCCTGTGGCCAATCGAGCAGCGCCGCGAGCATCTGACCGGTTTGATTGGCATCGTCGTCGATGGCCTGCTTGCCGAGAATCACCACCTGAGGTGTTTCCTTGGCGATGACGGCGCGAAGGAGCTTCGCTACCGCAAGAGGTTGCAGCTCCTGATCGGTCTGGACGAGGATCGCGCGATCGGCGCCGAGCGCGAGCGCCGTACGGAGCGTTTCCTGAGATGCCGCGACGCCACACGACACGGCGACGATTTCCGTGGCTACCCCTTTTTCCTTCAATCGGACCGCCTCTTCCACTGCGATCTCGTCGAAGGGATTCATCGACATCTTGACGTTCGCCATGTCGATGCCCGAGCTGTCAGGTTTGACGCGGACCTTAACGTTGAAGTCGATGACACGCTTAATGCAAACAATTATCTTCATTTCGCGATCGCTAGTTTGCTCCAATTAATTCATCAGTCTTTTCCTGATATTTGACGGCAAGTGCCCTAAGTGCCGCAAGTGCTCAGGTGCGACTCAATCGATAAATCACATTCGCAGACTATGAAGCTCTTAGACCAGGCGGTTGCTAGCTTTTCAAACGTAAATGGCACCGCAGGACGGACACTCCGCCACTAAACCACCCTCTCACTTATCGTCAAGAAGAAAGTGAATGTGTGCGACGGGCATGCGTAATCATAGCTGTTTTGATCAGCAACGATATGATCAGCTCCGGAGCCTATTTCCAGCGAACAATGCTGGAAGCCCACGTAAATCCACCTCCCACGCTAAGCAACAAGATTTCATGTCCTGCTCGCACCCGTCCATCCAAGACGGCAGCATCCAATGCTAGTGGAATCGAAGCAGCGGAGGTGTTCGCGTGGCGGTCGACCGTTACAACCACTTTGTTCATCGGCAAACCTAGTTGGTGCGCTGACGTCTGGATTATCCGAAGGTTTGCCTGATGAGGGATAACCCAGTCGATACTACGAAGCGAAATCCCGTTTTCGGTTATCGCTTCCTGTCCGCCTTCGACCAGCCCCCGTACCGCGAACCGAAAAACGGTACCTCCGTCCATGTGCAAGAACCGGCTGGTCGCGGAGGGTGCACGCAGGACCTCTGGATTCGACCCGTCGGCGTGTAGCCGAACCGACCTGATACCGGGTTCTGTATCCGGCACCAGCACCGCCGCTGCCGCCCCGTCTCCGAAGAGAACGCACGTCGAGCGTTCATTCCAATCGAGAAGTTGCGACATTCGCTCCGACCCGACGACGAGCGCCGCACCGCACCTCCCAGAGACGACCATCGCATCGGCAATCGCGAGCCCATACAAGAATCCAGAGCAGGCCGCCGAAATATCGAATGCGCCAACGTGCCTAGCGCCCAGCCGCGCCTGAAGAAGCGCCCCAGTCGATGGAAATACGAGGTCGGGAGTAATGGTGCAAGCGATTATGAGGTCCAGCCTAGATGGGGCCAACCCTGCCATCCGTAGAGCGCGCTCAGATGCACCAGCCGCCATTTCAGTGGTTGTTTCATCTTTCTCCGCAATGTGGCGGTGCACAATTCCCGTCATCGAGCGGATCCATGCGTCGCTGGTATCCAGGTTGCCAGCGATGTCGTCATTCGATAGCGTACGGGACGGCAAGTAGCTTCCGGTGCCCGCGATCCGGCTAAAGGTCGCCGTCATAGGTAAAGTTGCCCAGAAACGTCAGGGGCCGACGTGCAATTCTTCTCGGCGGCCCATTTACCCCCAAATCGGCCAAGACATGAACGACGATTCGACGAAATTGCCCCATTGGATGCGAAATTCATTAATGTGTGTTGATTGTCTAAGTCATTGCAATAAAACGGATATTTTAACCCGACAACAACGGCTGCGACCGGGCTACCAATTATTGCAAATTGTGCCTCGCCTGTAACGATTTATGCCAGTAGTATTGCAGTTTGGTATAAGTCTTGCGTCGACCGGACGTCGAATACACCCGGACACCCGGTTCCTGAACGGACCTCATGCTTAGTCGGCTGAAGACCAAACTGGCAGCGCGTAACGATAGCGAGCACGAACAGGCGGCGCTTCGTATCGTCATCGTCGGGCTAGTGCTCGGCTATATGGCCCTGTTCCATGGTTCTCCTTCCAATTGGAGCAACATCGACTGGACGATCGTTCTTGGTCTTAGCGGGTTCTTCTCCGTAGCCATCGCGATTTTCATCGCGATCTGCATTTGGCCCGAAAAGAACTTACCCCGTCGACTCGTCGGCATGATGGCCGATAACGGAGGCGCTACTTGGTACATGTGCTTGGCCGGGGAATATGGGTTCTCGATGATCGGGGTTTACCTGTTCGTCACGTTCGGTAACGGTTTTCGCTATGGGCGCCGCTATCTATTCGGCAGCCAAGCCCTTTGCCTTATCGGCTATACCGCGGTTCTTCTCTTTGTTCCCTATTGGCAAAGCCACCGCTCGGCAGGCATCGGGCTCCTTATCGCGCTTATCGTCTTGCCATTCTATGTGTCGACCCTATTAGAGAGGATCCAAGAGGCGAGATCAAAGGCTGAGGAAGCAAATCTCGCAAAGACGTCGTTCCTTGCGAATATGAGCCACGAAATGCGCACGCCACTTAATGGCATCGTGGGCGTCGTGGATCTTTTGAAGACCACTGCATTATCCGGACAGCAGATCGAGCTCGTCAGCCTTCTGAAGCACTCGATCTCGGTTTTGCGCTCGTTGGTAGACGACGTTCTCGATATCACAAAGATCGAGGCAGGTCGGCTCACGATCGAGGTTGCACCTTTTGATCTTCATGCATGTGTCAATGGGCTTATGCAACTCCTTCGACCCCACGCGGAAGCCAAGGGCCTGAAGCTGAATGCATCCGTGGATCCAGCCTTGGAGTATCGACTTAAAGGGGATTCACATCACCTTCGCCAGATCCTTCTCAACTTGGTCGGCAACGCGATCAAGTTCACTGAGCGTGGCGAGGTAAGCCTATCGGTGCGGCTCGAGCGCGAAACCGAAGATGGCGTCACCGCACGGTTCGAAGTCAAAGACACTGGAATCGGAATAGCGCCGGATGCCTTAGCGAGGATCTTCGAGAGATTCGTCCAGGCCGATCAATCCACGACCCGGAAGTATGGTGGGACCGGATTGGGCACCACAATTGCGAAGCAGCTAGTTGAACTCATGGGCGGGAATATCGGTGTTCAAAGCCAGGTCGGAGAAGGAAGTCTCTTCTGGCTCGAGATTCCGCTGCTGCGCGACATAGCTTTTGGTGACGTCCCCTCGCACCAATCACAGCAGGCCGTCAACGAAGGAGCTCTTACACTGGTTGTAGTGGCCCCGGGGTTTGCTGACACTACGGCTGCGCTGCGATCTATCGGCGAGAGATTTGAGATTGTCCCGGCAAACGCGATTGGCGCTAAGCTCGAAGCGTTACAAGCAACCGGTATCACTCTGCGGGCCATTGTTGCCTCGTGTCCAGTAGACCAAGCGTGCGCCGTCTTCAATGTTGCCGTTCAGCGTGTGACCGCCTCCCGCGTCGCATTGGTCTATGTGGCCAATGGAGATGTTTCGATAATTGATCGCGCGCGTGTAAACAGCATCGGTGGCGCGTTCGCTATCGCATACGCAACTCCTAAGCTGATCGCAAACGCGATTCACTCGGTCACGGCCGGAATCGAGGGCGAAAAAACTGGTGGTGATCTCAGTGCGATACTAAATCAGGAACGCACGGCACTGAAGGTATTAGTCGCCGAAGACAACATTACGAACCAAAAAATCATTCGCCAACTATTGGAAAGCGCGGGATACGAGGTGGTGCTCGCATCCGACGGTGAGATGGCACTCGACCTCTACGAATCGGAGAATCCAGATCTCGCGATCCTCGATTTCAACATGCCTCAGCGTACCGGAATCGAGGTGATTCAGGCGATCAGAGCAATGGAACCGCCGGGGCAGAGAATCCCGGCGGTGATACTTTCGGCATCAGTCACTGTTGAGGCGCGCCAGCGTGCTGCGAATGCGGGCGCCGATGCGTTTTTGGGGAAGCCGTTCGACGCAGCGTTTCTGATTCAGCAGATCGATCAACTTGGCAAGCGAGTGTCGCTCGGCGGAAAGCCACGAGAGAAATTGCCTGGTAAAGCAAAGCCCGCGCTGTCCGTGCTTAGGAACGAGAATCCCGGAGCGAGCGCGGCCCCCAAGAACGTCGAACGAAATCTAACGCTAGTCTCGCTTGGAGAGGAGTTAGTTGATCAAGCAAGATTGACACAACTGGAAGACATCGCGCGTGATAGCTCTTTTCTTGCGGAGCTTATTGGCGGCTTTTTCGGCGATGTCGAGATGATCGTGTCAAGGTGCGAGGATGCCCTAGCAAGTCGTGACCACGAACTTCTCGCGGATCTTATGCACTCCCTGAAAGGTGCCGCCGTAGGAGTGGGCGCCGACCGTTTGGCGAATCTCGCTATCGAACTGGATCGGGCGGCGAAGGTGCGAGCGCCGATCCACGAACTCCGACTCGCGCTGGAGCAGATCCAAGGGTGCTTCGAGTCGACGTCAGCTTACCTGCGCCACTATCTAGCCACCCAGCACGAGCACTGATTCCGCAAGCTACGCGTTCACGACCGCTTGGGCGGGAGCAAACAACTGCTCAACAACATTGTCCTCATCCGCAGCGGTGGAAAGCTTGTCTTGCGCACGTACCAACCGCGCCATCAATCGAAGATCGCGCGTGTCGAGCCGCATAGCCGCATCGACCCAAACGCCCACAATCGACTTCATCTCTGCTAACGATACGGGCTGGAACTCGCGTTTTGCTGCCGACATCGCACGGTACGAATTGCGCTTGCGTTGCCGCCCCTTGATCATCGTACGAGTCACTGACAATCCATTTCCATCATCGGCTAGTTCGTCTACGACACCAAGGTCGTACATTTGCTTAGCGGTGAAGACTTGGCCGCTCATGATTATGTCTTCGGCTTTCCTGAGGCCGATCTTTCGACCCAAAAGTGAGAGCGCACCCATTCCTGGGAACATATTGAACAAGACTTCAGGAAACGACATCGTTGCGCCTTTTTCCGCGATGATCACTTCGCTTGCCAGTGCGCATTCGAAGCCGCCGCCGAATGCCTTCCCTTGAACCAGCGAATAGGTGACTATGTCTGCGCCCAATCCAGTAACTCGCCGGTACATATTTTCAACGCACAACTCTCCGTAGTGCGTCAGCGTTCTGCGATCCTTGCGCAGAATCGCTTGAATGAACATCGACAGATCTCCACCCAGATTGAAGACCCCGTCGAGACGACTACCGAAAACGGCATTCTCGATCTTGCATTCGCGCCCTGCGTACTGCATCCATCCTTGATGCTGCTGTAGCCGACTCTCAAATTGCTCGACCTCGTTGAGGAAATCAACGTTAAAGCAGGGGCGGGGAGTCGGCTTCATCCACCAATACATCGTCAGCGTTTCGGCGTCGTACTCGACGTCAATTTGACGGAGGTTATGTGCATTTGCGAGGGCGGGGAACTCGGCGATGGCGTGCAGTTACAACCTCCGAAAATAAACTTCGAGAAACCGACGACAAATATTGGCAGACAGTGCCGAAAGGCGGCACGCGTGTACTCTACATGAGAAATGTACTTGTAGGTAAGGGTCCTACAAGTGCAGATTGAAGCTTTTGTTGACGGGTTGG
>Ga0157373_10002313_pt1 | contig 14439 bp, 13 predicted proteins | sample C65metaG_FD_113460 | JGI IMG/M metagenome (GOLD analysis project Ga0157373, IMG submission 113460) | Corn rhizosphere microbial communities from Kellogg Biological Station, Michigan, USA - C6-5 metaG | ecosystem: Host-associated > Plants > Roots > Rhizosphere > Soil | place: USA: Michigan... | reverse complement strand
TTCCGGCTGCCAAAATCGGTGCGATACAGCCAGCCGGCAAGCCGCTGGTGTCTGTCAAAAGGTAACCTGACGAGATTCTTGACTCTTCATGGCCCTGTGCTAGCATGGCCCCACTTCCCCGAATCTTCGTGTTGCCTGGAGGCAGCATGTCAAGTCCCGGTTTAGGGCTAGGTGGGTCTCCGCAATCGTCACTCACCAGGCTTGTCGAACAGAAGCTGCGCGCTGAAAGGGTTGTGAACGCCGGCGCGAATTGGCTTATTACAGTCGCGGCGCTTTCCCTGATCAATTCTGTGCTGGCGATGAGCGGTTCGGGATTCCACTTCATCTTTGGCCTGGGCATCGCTGAGCTGGTGGACGCACTGGCCCACCAAGCCGGTCAAAGCGGCTTCGCGCTCGACTTGGTCATTAACGGTTTCGTCGCCGGCGTCTTTATCGTTTTCTGGAATTTCGCCCGCAAAGGCCAGCAATGGGCATTCATCGTCGGCATGGCGCTCTATGCATTTGATGGACTTGTCATGCTCTACTTCAAAGACATTCTCGCCGTTGCGTTTCACGGGTACGGCCTGTACAGAATTTACTCGGGGATGAGCGGCATACCGCAACTACGCAATATCGAAGCCAGCATGACTCCGGCCGGCGCTCCGATTCAGCCGGTATAAGTTTCAGTTTTAGTGTCGTAATTCCTAAATCGGCGTGCGGCTTCGTGCATCTAAATCTGCTGAGAATCCTCCAGGAGATTCAAATGCAATACCGCGAATTAGGCCGTAGCGGCCTGCGTGTTTCTGCCCTCGGACTCGGCTGCATGGGCATGTCGGAGTTCTACGGACCCGGAGACGAAGCCGAGTCCGTCGCTACCATTCATCGCGCCCTGGAACTGGGCTGTAATTTCCTTGACACCGCCGACGTCTATGGCCCATTCAAGAACGAAGAGTTGGTCGGTCGCGCGCTGCGCGGCAAACGCGACCAGGCCATCGTGGCCACAAAGTTCGGCATCGTTCGCGACCCGAACAATCCCAAATCTCGCGGGGTGAGCGGCAAACCAGATTACATTCGTAAATCAATAGACGGAAGCCTGAAACGTCTGGGTACTGACTACGTGGATCTCTACTACCAGCACCGCGTAGATCCCAACACGCCGATTGAAGAGACCGTGGGTGCAATGGCGGACCTGATAAAGGAAGGCAAGATTCGCCATATCGGCCTGTCGGAGGCGAGCCCAAAGACCCTCCGCCGGGCCGCAAAGATCCACAGAATCACCGCCCTGCAGACTGAATATTCGCTGTGGTCTCGCGATCCCGAAGATGAAATTCTTCCCACATGCCGCGAACTCGGGATTGGGTTCGTCGCATATAGTCCGCTTGGCCGCGGCTTCTTAACCGGCCAGATCAAGCACTTTGAAGACTTCGCACCCGATGATTTCCGTCGCGGCGTGTCGCGATTTCAGGGAGAAAATTTTCAGAAGAATGTCGATCTGGTCGGAAAGGTAGAGGAAATCGCTCGCGAGAAAAATATTACGCCTTCTCAACTGGCCCTCGCCTGGGTTCTGGCGCAAGGCGATGACATCGTGCCTATTCCCGGTACGCGCCGCCGCACTCGGTTGGAAGAGAATCTCGAATCGACTGATGTACACCTGACCGCAGCCGACTTACAGCGGATCGAGAAGACCTTTCCACGCGGAGTTGCTGCCGGCCAGCGCTACTCGGAGCAGATGATGCAACTGATCGATGCGGGCTGAATCTCTCGGCCGCACTTTTGCGGGAGTATGCCCGAGGCTCGTTCGCACCGACCGATCTCCTCTGCGTCTCTGTGACTCTGTAATGAACGAGTTGCGGCCGGGCAAAAACCTACGCCGCCTGTGCCACTCCCACCGGCTGTCCGCACTGTGCGCAGCGGCGCGCGTCAATCGGAATCTCGCTCAGACATTCGGGACACTTCCTCGTCGTCGGATCCGCCGGGGCCGGAGCCTTACGCATGCGGGCAACCAGCATGTTCACCGGTGTTACCACAAAGAAATAAACCGCCGCTGCCACCAGCAAAAACGATATCAACGCATTGATGAAGTCGCCGAGAGCAAAGACGCTGCCGTTGACCGTAAAAACGATCGCTGAAAAATCCGGCTTGCCTACCAGCGCCGCGATTAAAGGCGTCAGCAGATCCTTGGTAAACGCGCCGACTACACCTGCAAACGCCGCGCCCACCACCACCCCGACCGCCATATCGACGACGCTACCGCGCAATATGAACTGCTTAAATCCACTGAGCATGAAAGTCTCCTGGGAGGACAGTGCGGTACTCTAAGCCGGGAACGGCGGAAGGTCAAGGGGCAGCAATAGAGGGGAATTGCGGCCCTCCCTCAGATCCTCATCGGCATCACGATATACCGGTACTTGTAATCTTCGCTCTCTGCGGGCCTTAATTGCCCTGCGGACTGCGAGTCTTTCAATTCCAGGCGCACATCACTAGCACCAGCAGCTTTAAGGAAGTCGGTGATGTATTGGGCGTTGAAGCCAATGGTCAGCGTCTCACCGTTGTAGTCGGTTTCGATGGAGTCTTCTGACTCGCCGGTTTCAGTCGATGACGCCGAAAGCTTCAGTTCGCCATTTTCGAGCTTCAGACGGACCGCGCGGGAGCGTTCATCCGCAAACTGCGCCACGCGCGCAATTGCGGAGCCCAGGTCGTCCCCATGCAGCAGGATGCTCTTGCTGTTATCTTTCGGCAGAACAGCTTCGTAATTCGGAAATTGCCCAGTCAGTTGGCGCGACGTCAGCAGCCGCGGCCCGATACGGAAGAATAATGTAGATTCATCTTTCGCGAACTCAATCGTCTCCACGTCGCTGCCGGCCGAATCCACCAGGGACCGCAATTCGTCCATTGCCTTCTTCGGGACCAGCGTCTTCATCTCGCCGGAGACGCCTTCAAACTTCTCGTTGCTGCGCTCCACATGGGCCAGGCGATGCCCATCCGTCGCGACCATCGTGATGGACTCCGGCTTCAGCACCATCAGCGCCCCATTCAATGTGTAACGAGATTCTTCATTCGCGATCGCAAAACTGGTCCGCGCAATCATTCCGCGCAAAACCTGCGCTGGAATCTTCACCACGCCGGCGGTCGGAAATACCGGCAGGCTGGGGAAATTTGAGCGCGCCATGCCAACCATCTTGGTGTTCGACCGGCCACAGCGAATGCTCACCCAGTGGTTCTCTAGCAACTTGATCGTAATATCAGCATCCGGCAGCAGTTTTACGTAATCGTGCAGTTTGCGCGCCGGAATCGTGCACGAACCCTCTTTTTTGACTTTCGCGTTACACGACGTCCGCAGGCTGAGATCGAGGTCAGTCGCCGTCAGCGATAACCGGTCGGCGCCAGCCTCGAATAAATAATTGGACAGAATAGGAATCGTCGTCTTGCGCTCAACTACTCCCTGGGTCGCCGACAACTCTCGGAGTAGTTCCGCTTTGCTGACAGTTATTTCCATCGTGGTCGTTCCCGTTGCGGAGGCGATCGCTTCAACCGGCATATGAGCCAAACCCCTGCTACTTCGAATATTCCTTATATCAAATCAAAATCAATAATAACCAGCAGTAATAGTAGGGCTTAGGGAAAAGTGGAAAATTAAGCCAAGTTTAATCTTTCCCGCACTTGCCGCCCATCCCCTCGTGTCCAAGATCAGTCCGCTTTACCGTGCTGACCCACCTACAACTTGCCCCTATCTTGAATTCCCTACCGCGTTTCCCGCAACTTCCACATCCCCTGCACAGGCTCCGCTTCGCAAGAGTAAGACAAAAACTGCAAATCTCGTCCTTAACCCCTATTTACCCGCCTAATTGCTCGGTGAGTTTCGTCAGCAGCCTGTTTAAATCTTTGTCGCCTTTGCGCGTCTCGTCGATCTTCTCGACCGAGTGCAGAACCGTGGTGTGATGTTTCCCACCGAACTGTCTGCCAATTTCCGGCAACGATGCTTCGGTCAAATGCTTGGCCAGATACATGGCAATCTGTCGCGGATAGACAATCGCTCGAGAATTATTCTTGGCCTTAATCTCCACCAACCGTAGCCCGAATTGTTCTGCCACCGCTTTCTGAATGGACTCGATGGTGACCTTGCGTGCCTGCGAATCAATGAAATTCTTGAGCACCTGCTGCGCGTAAGGTAATGTGATCTCCGCCCCGATCAGCGATGAGTGTGCGACCAACCGAATCAATGCCCCCTCAAGTTCCCGCACGTTTGACCGAATGTTCGATGCGATAAACAGCGCCACATCCGTTGGCAGGGTCACCCGCTCCTGCTCACCTTTTTTCTGAAGAATGGCGACCTTGGTTTCGAGATCCGGTGGTTGGATATCGGCGATCAATCCCCACTCAAAGCGGCTGCGGAGGCGATCTTCAATCTCCGCCAACTCTTTCGGCGAGCGGTCGCTGGCGATGACGATCTGCTTCATCGACTCATGCAGCGCGTTGAACGTATGGAAAAATTCTTCCTGGGTCCGTTCTTTCTGTGCCAGGAATTGAATGTCGTCGATGAGCAACACATCCACGTTGCGGAACTTATCGCGAAACGTGGTCATTTTGTCGTAGCGCAGCGAGTTGATCATCTCGTTCGTAAACTTCTCGCTGGAGATGTAGCAGATCGCCGCTTGCGGCTGTACCCGCTTGACCTCATGTCCGATGGCTTGCATCAGGTGGGTCTTGCCCATGCCAACCCCGCCGTACAAGAACAGCGGGTTGTACGCCTTGGAGGGCCGCTGCGACACGGCCTGGCAGGCCGCATGCGCGAACTGATTGCCGCTGCCGATCACGAATGCGTCAAACGTATAGCGCGGATTCAGTTGGGCTGCGCCATCCCAGTCGAACCGCGCCTGAGAAACCGCATGCGACGATATCGGCGTTACCGGAGTTGAAGCCGAAAGCCCGCCGTCATGCCGGACCGGAGTTGAGGCCGGATCAGCATCAGGCGTAACGAACTCCACATCCTGATAATCCATGTTCAGGTTGTCGAGCGCCTCCTGGATCAGGTCCGCGTACTTGTCGCCCACGTGGCGAAACTCCGCCGTGGGTACCCGTACATACATGATCCCGTTGCTGGAGTGGCTGTAGCGTGTCGGTTTCAACCAGGTATCGTAGGAATGACGGTTGATTTTCTTTTCGAGCGCATCCAGAATGCGCAACCACGGATTAGGGCTGAGTGTCGGAGTCGGAACAGACATATTTATAAATTTCGTGAGGCCGCGGCTGGGGCAGCGCCTGAGTAGTTCTGGTTGCTTGCTAACAGTATCGCTTCGTTTGCCGGCCGAGAAGCTGGGATCTCTATGCCGACTGCGGACTGAACTTCACTAGGTACGACAGAGCGCAATCGTAGCACTAAATTTTTGGTTTGTGGAAATCTTTTTCGAGAAAAATTCCCGCCCCATGCAATTCGACTCGCGTCGATTTTTTTCTGTCAAGTGCTGAAGTCGTAAATGCAACGAGAGTAGTGCAAATGCGCGCTGGACGGGCACTCTGCTCATCCCAGACGGAACAATGCATATTCACCGGCCGTCCGAAGGTGCGAGTAACCGTGCTGTGAGAGTGCAGCCGCAAGCTCGTTTGAAGCGGCAGCGTTCACCACAATCATCCCCACTGAATATCGTGACAAAGAATCGAGCAATTGGTCACGACGTTCCGGCGAAAACTGTCGCCCCGAAACCAGTTCCCGCAATTCGCGTCTTTCCCTCGCCTCCACGGCAGTCATATGCACGCCCATCTCTTCATCATAGATTTCGCGCACACTCACCAGCGACCTTCGATCAATGAAGGTCGGAATCCAGACCGCAACCTTCTCCGGAGCAAGAATACTTTCATTCTGCGGGGTTTCCGCGATTGCTTCACGCGCAATTTCGTAGTCCGAGTCAACGACCTTTAAGGGCTTTAGTGAATAGGACACCCCATTCGATAGCGCGAAGCTTGAGTAAGGCACGAGATATGCTAAAGTGCCGGCCAGTGCGAGGCCTGTAGTCGCCGCCCCAATACTACCCCACTTGTCGCGTGCTTCCCGGACCGCGCTTACAAATGCCGTGGCGACAATACCTGCAACTGGCACACACCACAAAACGCGCCACACCGCGTCGCGGGTCGCCAGCTTTGCCAAAAACTTGAAAGTAAACGGATCGAGCGGCCCCAAAAAATAAAGAAGACCCCTGACCCCGAGACACCATCGCCAGCCAATGTTGCGCTGCAGGAACGGTGCCGCGAGCAATGCGAAGAAAATCAAGAACTGCGCGTGGGTGCCGAATACCATTGTCGCCCCTAACTCAGCCCTGGCCGGAAGGTGGGCGAAAACCGTGCTGAGTCCGTTGAAACCACCGGAAATCCAGATCCCGCACGCCAGCGGATAGATTGCAGGAAGAAGTGTCCACGCAGCACGTTCGCTGAACCCTGGACGCCAGCCAGCAAGGGTAGCCGTCACAAGAGCCATTGGCACCACAAAAATTGCGGACGAAGAGAGTCCCACGCACGCTATCACGCATCCAGCTACAGTTAACCCGTCCCACGCCGAGCCTGTCTCGTCAAATCTCCAGGCGTAAGCGTAGAGGAGGGGAATCCCAATGCTGACGAAAATCGCTTTCCCTTGAAACAGCCTGACGAATGCAAAGTTCCCGAAGCCGCGAGCATCGGCGGGTAACGATAGAACTACAAGAGCCAGCACGGTGGCGGCGAGCCAATGCTTTGGCGCCAGAATCCTCATCAGGGTGGCCCATGCGACGGGCACAAGCATAGCGAGCAAAGTCGGCATGATCGCATGCGCCAAAAAGATAGGCTGCACCCCGAACCAATAGGCCAGCATTCCTATGAAAGGTTCATAGGACTCCGCCGCATATGACGGCAGCATGAGCGGGAGCTGCTGATTGCCATAAAGCACGTCATGGGAAAGCACCGGAAGCTCCGGATGGGAAATCGCGTCGGCTGCCGTCCCGACATACACCGCATCATCAACATCTGGCCGATGAGCGATGTAGGTAATCAGAGAACAGACCAGTATCAGGAAGAGAAGAATGAACGCTTGCCGGCCAGTAACTGCGGAGGCCTGCTCGGCGAAACCTCCGAATACGGTGTGCGCCTTGACTAGCCCGGTGAACAAAAATATTACGGAGAGTATCCAGAACCCGGAATATCCCAGCCCCAATCCTCTTGCCGACACCAGGGCGGCAGCGAATGCAATCCAAGTCCAACCCACTCTTAGGGACGACACTGGCGAATCGTGCTGCGGCGATCTTATGTTGTTTCGTACAGCGACATAAAAAAGTCCACACACAATCCCGGCAGCAATCGCCAAAGGTCCAATCAAAGCCAGAGTGTGGAAGGAGAGATGCGACATCATCGTCAAATGGGTTGACAAAGTCCAGAATGCGAAGGCGAACGATGCGCAAGCCGCCGCCGCCTGCATGAATATTATTGGTCTGGAGGTCTTTAGGCCCGGGGCAGTCGCCAGGGTTGATCCTGCGGCATTCATCGAAGTTGGCTGTGCTCTCAATGCAACGCTCGAGTTGCCGCTGCCTGGCAGCGGCGGTTTACCATCCTGCACTCCGTCATTTATACTTTCTTTTCACTCATTTTGAAGCAGCGCAGTTGCTGACGACAGGAGCGCAACACTTTCCATGCCGAAACGTACATTCCAGCCGAACCGCCGCCGCCGGTCCAAGGTGCACGGCTTTCGCACTCGTATGAAGACCAAGAGCGGACGCGCGGTCATCTCCCGCCGCCGGGCCAAGGGCCGCAAGCGGGTCGCGGTCAAACCCGGTTTTCGTGAATAGTTAACTTGGCTTCGGGCATCGGGCGCCAGGCTTTAGTCTTTTGAATCCTGCGTACTTCAGGTTCCCCGTAGCCTAAGCCTGGAGTCGATTTTTGAGCAACTCCGTTTCTCAACACGCGACCAGGCGTTTTCCCAAGAGCAGCCGCCTGTTGCGGCATGCAGAGTTTGAAAAGGTTTATAAGCGCGGCCGCCGGCACTTTGCGCAGCACATGACCGTGTTCTATCTGGGGGCCGAAAAGGCAGACCATGGCCTGCGGGTGGGGTTCACCGTCAGCAAAGCGCTGGGCGGAGCGGTACAGAGAAACCGCATGAAGCGCCGTTTGCGGGAGGCGGTGCGGTTGAAGGGGTTGCCGCATGTCGTCGCCGCCGACGTCGTTATCAATCCCAAGCGAACGCTGTTAGACGCCGAGTTTGCAGATTTGCAGAATGACGTTGCCAGAGCTTTCGAGGCCATCGCGAAGAATTTAAACAAGGAGCGGGCTCGCAGTTGAAAATCACCGAATTTCCGAGATCGTTCGCACTGCTCCTGCTTCGCGCCTATAAGTACGCAGTCTCGCCGATGTTTCCGCCATCTTGCCGATACACACCTACCTGCTCCGAATACGCCGCTGAAGCTATAGAACGCCACGGCGTGGTGCTCGGATCGGGGATGGCTCTCTGGCGCCTGCTTCGTTGCCATCCCTTCGTTCGCGGAGGATTCGATCCTGTGCCGATCGGCACCGCCCCTGTGGAGACCGAAGCCAAACGAAATTCGAAACCTGTCGTTCCGACGAAAATTCTGCGGCCAGTCTCACTGCGCGTGACGGGCGAGGGCGCCCATCGCCACACGGCCGGCGCTCCACAAGGCCGTTGCTACACACAATGACCCATGCCTGAATATCGCAGCCCACAAAACGAGCCCGGCATGGAGCGCAACCTGCTGCTCATATTCGCGCTAATGGCGGTTGCGGTCTTCGGCTCGCAATTCCTGATGAAGAAATATGCGCCGCAGAACAAGAGCACGGCGCAACCAACTCAGCCCATTCAGGCCCCCGCGCCCTCCAATCCCCCGGCGGTGCAGTCCGAGCCGGCTCCGGCAGCCGTGGCCAAGGTTGCCAAGGTTGCTAAGGGATCTACTCAGGTTCCGGCTGCGAAGCAGGCTTCATCCGAATCGCAAATTGTCGTCGAGAATGATTTCTATCGCATCACGTTCACCAACCGCGGCGGGCTAGTTAAATCATGGGTGCTGAAGAAGTTTTCCGACGATCACGGTCAGCCTCTCGATCTCGTAAATCCCACCAACGCCGCCAAGTATGGATTTCCGCTTTCTTTGTGGACCTACGACCAGGCTCAACGAGATAAGCTGAATTCGGCGCTGTATGTTGCAAGCAACACTGCACCAAACCTTATTGCGCCCGGCGATCTGACCTTCGACTACTCCGACTCGGGCCTCACCGTCCGCAAGACATTCCACTTTGACAAGACCTACGTGGTCGGAGTTGACACTTCCGTATTCTCGAACGGAGATCCCGTCTGGGCCTTCCCCGCCTGGCCGGTGGGCTTCGGGGATCAGACAAATGTTCCGGCCTATGCCTCGGGACAATTGGAGTACCAGGTCAACGACAGCAGCGATCACCTCGCGGTAAAGAAAGTTGTCGGGGGCGCTACCCTTACGGGAAATTACAACTGGGCGGGCGTGAGCAGCCAGTATTTCACCGCAACCTTTATTCCCGACAAAGCCACCGACCTGCGGGTTGTCACTCTGCGCAATCCGGTTGACGCCGCCGCAAGCCCCACCAGCTCCGACATCAAGCCTGCTGACGCGCTAGGCGTGGCCGTTGGCCGCCCCGGCGAATCGAGCGAACGTTTGTTCGTCGGTCCCAAATCACTCGAGGTGCTCGAAGCCGTCCCGGTTCCCACCATCGTGGGAGCCGACAAAGACCTGCGCGGCGTCGTTAACTTCGGTTCCCTGGGCCTGATCGCCAGGCCTCTTTTCGCCTGGCCGGTAATCGGCCTGCGCTGGATTCATGAACACATAATCCATAACTGGGGCTGGGCCATTGTTCTCCAGACCTTCATGATCACGATTGCCCTGCTTCCCCTGCGCATTTTCCAGATGAAGTCTGCACTCAAAATGCAGCGCGTGCAGCCGCAGATGAAGGCCATCCAGGAAAAATATAAGAAGTACAGCATGAGCGACCCGCGCAAGCAGGACATGCAAAAAGAAATCGGCGAGCTTTACAAGCGCGAGGGCGTCAATCCCATTGGCGGCTGCCTGCCGCTGCTGGTGCAACTGCCATTCCTCTGGGCGTACTACAAAATGCTGGGCGCCGCCATCGATCTGCGACAGGCTCACTGGATTTGGATCCACGACCTCTCGGCACGCGATCCGATTTTCCTGCTGCCCGCGATCATGGTTATCAGCATGTTCCTTATCCAGCGCATCACCCCTCAGGCGGGAATGGATCCCACGCAGCAGAAGATGATGAACATCATGATGCCCGCCATGATGGGCTTCATCTTCTTTAATTTGCCGGCTGGCCTGAACCTTTATTATGCGGAGAGCAATTTGATCTCGATCGCTCAGCAATGGATCATGAACAAAACCGAACTTGGCCGTGAAATGCGCGCTATCGCGGCCAAAAGAGCCAGAAAGAAAGATAAATAACCCCTTAGCTGTTAGCCCTTAGCTCCTAGCGTGAAGCACTCGAGTTTGATGGTTCTATTGTTGCGGTTTTGCTAGAAGCTAAGAGCCAGAAGCTAGAAGCTTTTTATGGACAAAATTCAATCCGCAAACCAGCTGAACACTTTTCTCGGCCCGATGGTGAAGCACGCCGGGCTCAAGCTCAAATACCGCATCACCGTCGACCCTCCAATGGCCGACGATCGTGACTGGGAACGTCCTGAGATTCTGGTGGAATTCGCCGGCCCGGATGCGGCCCTGCTGCTCGAACGCGGCGCTGAACTGCTGCGCTCGCTCGAACTGCTGGCCATGGAGATGCTTCATCTTGCCGGCAACGAGCACGAAAAAATCAACTTCGATTGCATGGGACACCGCAAAGCCCGCCTCGAAGAACTCCGGCTCTCCGCGCGCGTGGCTGCTGACAAAGTCCGTCAGTCCGGCACGCCCTATGAGTTTGCTGCGATGTCTTCGCGCGAGCGCCGCATCCTGCACCTCGCTCTGCGCGACGAACACGATCTGCGCACCGAAAGTGACGGGGAAGGCCTTCGCCGCTTCGTTGTGCTCTATCCCAAGGACTACAAGTCGAGGGCCGCGTCTCCAACTCCGAGTTTCCGCCGCCGAAGGTAGTTGCTTCTTCGCCGCGGGCGGGAACCCTTGTAAAAACCTCCCCTCCGCTGGAAACCCGCGCCTAGCTTCTGACATCCATGTTCCCGGCAACACAGATATTGCTTCGAGGGACCCTTCATGTCGCGTCGCTTGTTCGTCCTCCTCCCGCTTTTCTTGATACTTGCCGTCAATCAGAAATCAGCCGCACAAACCTGCAGCCCGGGCAACGCCGACCCGTCACTCACAATCTGCATGCCGCACGCCGGCGATGACCTCAACTCGCCTATCCATCTACAGATCGCCACCAACGATTCCGCCAAAGTTGACATCCTTCAGGTTTGGTACAACGGCGTCAAGCGCTGGGAGAATCCCGTCAGCTCGGCTGATTTCTTTCTCGCGGCTGAGAGCCATGGCCCTTACAGAATTACCGCTCTTGCGCACGACGTATCCGGCCGTTGGTTCCATAGCACGGTGAACGTCAACATCACCGGCCAGACTTACGTCTGCATACCCGAGCAAACCACCAGCCAGGGGCCGCGCTCAGTTGTTATCTGCCAACCGACAGACGGCGAAATTCACTTTTCTCCCGTCCACCTGACGTGGAACGCCATGGCCACTCCCGGCGAACAGCCGAAGTCGGTGCAGATTTTTGTGGACGGCAAGAGTGTCTTCCAAACCCCGCCAGCTCTCTCGAACGGATTTCCCCTGCCGGCAACTGCTCTTCCCATGTCAATTGGCCGGCATCGCGTCTCCGTTCAGAGCTACGATTCGCAGGGCCCATTCAAATCGACGATCTATATAAAGGTGAACAAGATTTATCAGGGATGCGCGCCGCCGACTGTTTTGCCCGACATTAATGTCTGCAGCCTCATCGACGGACAGACCGTTAACGGCACTATTCTCCTGAAGGCCGCGGCCGCAGCCTCCACCGGAATCCTGCACTTGTCCGAGATACTCGACGGAAACCAGGTGTTCGCCATCGGCAATCATGCCATCCTCGATAACGGCATCAGCGTCACTCCCGGCCCGCACACCCTCGTCATCAAAGCCACCACGAACTCGGGACAGCATTTGCAGAAGACGTTCAACATCACGTCGCAATAACATCTTGGCGGCGGTGCCTGGCAAGAAAGCGGGGTGCGCCGAATCAGATTGATTTTTAGGGCAGCCCTGAACGGGCTAAAGAAACTGGGGACGCTAATGCCTCATCTTTCCCACCGCCCACAGGACCACCGACAACACCAGACTCAAGATGATCGAGGTCGCCAACGGAAAATAAAACTTCGTGTTTTTCCCGCGATAGACAATATCGCCCGGCAATCTTCCCAGCGGCAGATGGGCGCGCCCAGCCAGCATGAGCACGAGTCCGGCAGCAATGGCTACGGCGCCGACAACTAGCAACAATTTCCCTATGTCGCTCACATCACTTTCCTATGCAGAACCTGCTGAAAATTAAATTCAGGATATCGTCGGTCGTGGTTGCGCCTGTTATCTCATCCAGCGGCCGCAGTGCAGCATACAAATCCAACAGCAACATCTCATGCGGGATTTTCAGTTCGACCGCGCCTGCCGCTTTCTCCAGCGCGGCCAACGCATCGTTCACCAATCCCTGATGCCGCGCGTTGGTCAGAAACCCCGGCTCAGAATTGCTGCCGTCGGTTGCTCTCTCGAGAATCGCACTTCGCAACTCTGCGATTCCCTCTCCGGTCAGCGCAGAGGTTCGCACACGCGGGTTGCCGTTGTCAGATACCGCGTGAATTTTCCCGGCAGCCAGGTCACACTTATTCTCCACCACTATTGCCGCCCGGTCCTGCACCTGTCCAATCAACTCCTCGTCTTCGGACGTCGCCACCTGCGATGCATCCCTCACTACCAGCACCAGGTCAGCATCCGCTAGCGCTTCCATTGATTTTTTAATCCCGATGCTCTCGGCTTCATCGAGTGCCTGCCGAATGCCTGCCGTATCCACCAGTTGAATTGGAATTCCGTCGAGTGAAACCGTCTCCATCACCAGATCGCGCGTCGTCCCCGGAGTCGCGGTCACAATCGCCCGCTCGCGCTCCACCAGTCGGTTAAACAAACTCGACTTCCCCACATTCGGCCGGCCGACGATTGCCAGGGTAATTCCTTCGCGCACAATTTTCCCGTATCCGAAAGACCGCGAGAGACCTTCCAGCGGTGCGCGCACCGCAGAGATGCTCTCAAGAATTCTTTCCGCCGGCATCACCGAAACGTCGTCCTCGGCGAAATCAATCCCCGCTTCGAGCACCGCAATCAGCTCAACCAGTTTCTGCTTGATCGGCTGCAGCCTTTTTGACAGCGCACCTTCAAGTTGCTGTGCCGCCACCTTCGCTTGATAAAGTGTTTGCGACTCGATCAGATCGCGCACCGCCTCGGCCTGCGTCAGATCGATGCGGCCATTCAGGAATGCCCGCATGGTGAATTCGCCCGGCTCTGCCAATCGCGCGCCGCGCGCGAGTGCCAGCTCAACCACGTGCGCCAGCACGACTGGAGAGCCATGCGCGGAAATCTCGACCACATCGTCCGCCGTATACGAATGCGGCTTGGCAAAGTACGTGACCACCACCTCGTCGATGCGCTCTGTGTTGCCAACGGCCACGTGGGCACGGGCGCCATCGCCGGTCCGGTCGAGCGAAGCTCGACTATCCTCCTCCGGTTCCACCAGCTCCCCGAATACTGCCCGACCCGGCTCAAGGGCATGCTTCAGCCGCAGCATCGGCACCGCGATCCCTACAGCCTCCGGCCCCGCCAGCCGCACCACGCCGATCCCGCCGCGCCCGGGTGGCGTTGCGATCGCAATAATGGTGTCGTCCAAATTCACAGATTGATTGTATTGGAGCGGCTTGTTGGCAAGGCGAGTTCCGGAGTATTTAAAGGCATTCCCACTTTCCGGTAGTTTGATCGTTGTCTGTCGCTCGAAGTTCTGGCAGCGTGGCCCGACTACCAAGCTTGTCTTCCCACTTATTACTTCTGTGGTTCAGCGCGACCTCTGCAGGAACCAGCGCAGCCAACAACATCTCAGGCTGAGAATGATTTGAAAAAAGTTCCACTTTCTTTCTTAATAAGCCTAAAACTGGCTGATCGCGGCTCGCTCCCAGCGAAAAACGCCCAACTCGATCCCACAATTTATTACTCTGGTTCGCGCCCTCTATTACGGCTTCGGCGGCGGTGGCGGCGTGAACTGTGCCAGGTCGGCGAACCCTAATTCAGCCTCGATTTTGCTGATCTTTTTCTCGGCGTCTTCGAATCCATCTTTGCCGAACATCTTGTGCTCGATGTCCTCAAACTGATCGCCGACCTCGTCCAGTTGCTTGTCTGTAAAATTTCTCTTCCAGGCTGGAAAGACAATCGTGTCCTCGCGCGCCGC
>Ga0157373_10002312_pt1 | contig 14442 bp, 11 predicted proteins | sample C65metaG_FD_113460 | JGI IMG/M metagenome (GOLD analysis project Ga0157373, IMG submission 113460) | Corn rhizosphere microbial communities from Kellogg Biological Station, Michigan, USA - C6-5 metaG | ecosystem: Host-associated > Plants > Roots > Rhizosphere > Soil | place: USA: Michigan... | reverse complement strand
AGCCTCTACGACGCCGTCCGCGACGACGCCGCCGCGCGGCGCGCGAAGGTGCTCGCGTCGCTCGGCGTGCGCTCGTGACGCGCCCGCTCGCGCCCGACATCCTGCTCCTCGGCGCCGGGGGCGCGGGCCTCTTCGCCGCATTGCACGCGAAAGCCGCCGCGCCGGAGCTCGAGGTGACGGTCGCCGTCAAGGGGCTGCTCGGCAAGTGCGGCTGCACGCGGATGGTGCAGGGCGGCTACAACGTCGCGATCGGCAAGGGCGATTCGGTCGAGCGCCATTTCATGGACACGATCGAGGGCAGCAAGTGGCTCGCCGACCAGGATCTCGCGTGGACACTCGTCAACGGCGCGGTCGAGCGGATCCACGAGCTCGAGAACGAGCTCGGCTGCTTTTTCGACCGCAATCCCGACGGCACGGTGCACCAGAAGGCATTCGCCGGCCAGACGTTCGACCGCACGGTGCACAAGGGCGATCTCACCGGCATCGAGATCATCAATCGCCTCGCCGAGCAGGTGTGGGCGCGCGACATCGCAAGGCTCGAGGACCATCGCGCGATCGAGCTCGTGAAGACGGCCGACGGCGACGCGCTCGCCGGCGTGCTGATGATCGACATGCCGCGCGGTGAGTTCGTGCTCGTGCGCGCGAAGGCCGTGCTGCTCGCCACCGGTGGCGGGCCGACGATGTACCGCTACCACACGCCCTCCGGCGACAAGAGCTGCGACGGCCTCGCGATGGCGCTGCGCGCCGGGCTGCCGCTGCGCGACATGGAGATGGTGCAGTTCCACCCGACGGGATTGCTCGCCGGCCCCCACACGCGGATGACCGGGACGGTGCTCGAGGAAGGACTGCGCGGCGCCGGCGGGCATCTCCTCAACGGCGCGCACGAGCGCTTCATGCAGCGTTACGACCCGCGCGGCGAGCGCGCGACCCGTGACATCGTGTCGCGCGCGATCCACGCCGAAATGCGCGCCGGGCGCACGAGCCCCAACGGCGGCGTCTAAATCGACATGCGCCACGTGGGCGCCGACAACGTGCTCCGCCAGTTCAAGGGCATGGTCGAGCGCTGCGCCGATTGCGGCTTCGACCTCGCCGGCGGGCTCGTCGAGGTCGTTCCGACCGCGCACTACATGATGGGCGGCGTGCGCTTCGCCGCCGACGGCGCGACGGCGCTGCCCGGCCTCTTCGCCGCGGGTGAGGACACGGGCGGCGTGCACGGCGCGAACCGCCTCGGCGGCAACGGCGTCGCCAACTCGACGGTGTTCGGCGCGATCGCCGGCGACACGATGGCCGCGTATGTGCGCCGCGTGGGGCAGTTGCGCGATGCGGATGCGCGCGCGGTCGCCGCGAGCGTCGCACGCCACGAGCGGCCGTTCGCCGCGACCCCCGGCTCGCTCGAGCCGGTGCGCGAGGCGCTCTACGCGTGCATGTGGGACGACGTCGGCATCGCGCGCGACGCGGACGGCCTGCGGCGCGCGCAGGCGCGCCTCGCCGCGCTCGACGACGAGCTCTCGCGGATCGGCGTGGCCGACGACGACCGCGCCTTCAATCCGAGCTGGCACGACTGGCTCAACCTCGCCAGCTTGATCGGCGTCGGTCGCACGATCGCGGCCGCGGCGCTCGCGCGCGAGGACTCGCGCGGCGCGCATTTCCGCGAGGATTTCCCCGAGGCCGGCGACCTCGCGACGTCGACGTTCACCGTCGTGCAGCGGCGCGGCGATGACGACATCGCGATCGCGCGCGAGCCGGTGCGCTTCACGCGCGTGCGGCCGGGCGAGTCGCTGATCGCCGCCACGCTTTGATCGTCATTCCCGCGCAAGCGGGGATCCGGTCTTGACGCGAGAGAGTATTGCGCGGTTGGCCGACGATGCGCGCCACGGCTGGATCCCGGCTTTCGCGGGGATGACGGATGGGCTCAGCCGAGCACGACCCGGCGCAGGAGATTGAGCGCGCCGATCAGGAGCACGAGCTGGATCGCCTGAACGACCCGCTCGGCGGGCAAGCGCACGTGCAGTCGGCCGCCGAGCCAGAGACCGGCCAGCGCCACGGGAATCAGCAGCGCGGCGAGCGGGACGAGGCCGGGCTGCGCATACAGCGCCGCGCCCGCGAAGAGCCCGATCCGGCCGAGCGCGGTGGCGAGGATCAGCATGCCGTTGGTCGCGCGCAGCGCCGACTTGTCGGCGATGCGCGACGTCAGGAAGATCGCGTAGATCGGCCCGCCGGTGCCGAACAATGCCGTGAACACGCCGCCCGACGCGCCGAACACCGGCGCCCAGCGCGGCGCGATCGGCGCGGGCTTGCGCCTGACCAGCACCGCGCGCGCGAGATAGCCCAGCACGAACAGCGCGAGGAGCGCGAGCAGCGGTCGCTCGGGCGCGTGCACCAGCAGCGTCACCCCGGTGATCATGCCGACGGCGATCCACGGCGCGAGCCGCCCGAGCTCGCGCCACGCGACGTGGCCGTGGTTGCGCAGCGTCATCGTCGACGCGCTGACGAGGTCGAGCACGACGATCATCGGCACCATGAAGCGCAGCGGGAACAGCAGCACGAGGAACGGCGCCGCGGTGATCGACGAGCCGAAGCCGGTCAGGCCGAACACCGTATAGGCGACGAAGATGATCGCCGCCGCGGTGGCGATCGTCGCCGCATCGAAGGGCAGCGCCGTCATGCCGGGGGATCGCGTCGCGCCGCGCGCGCCACGACGTGAAAGACGGGCCTCGGCACTTCGCTGGGGATTCGCGCCGGGAAGCGGCCCGGCACGCTCACTGCGCGTGCGCGAGCGCTTCGAGCGACGCGAGCGTCGCGTCGGCGACCTCGATGCCGCGCGTGCGCGCCGCGGCGTCGAGGCGCTGCCGCCGCGCGCCGGGCAGGCGCACGCCGTCGTCGGCGAGCATCGCCGCGACGAGCGTCTCGACGCGCTCGAGGTAGGTGTCGCGGCCCGCCAGCGCCGTGGGATCGATGACGAGGAACGCCTGGCCGATGCGCGGGCGGTTGCCTTCATCGACGAAGAACGAGTCGGCCTCGAAGCCGAACGCCGCGCCGCTCAGCGCGCAGCACAGAAGCTCGACGACGAGCGCGAGCATCGCGCCCTTGACGCCGCCGGCCGGCAGCATCATGCCGGTGAGACCCGCGGCGGGATCGGTGGTTGGCCTGCCGTCCTTGTCGAGCGCCCAGCCGAGCGGGATCGATTCGCCCTTCTTGGCGGCCACCATCAGCTTGCCGCGCGCGACCTCGGAGAGCGACAGGTCGACGACGAGCGGCGGCTCGCCTCGCCGCGGGAACGCCGCCGCGATCGGATTGGTGCCGAACAGCGCACGCCGGCCGCCGTGCATCGGCATCGCCGCCGGCGAGTTGCCGAACGCCAGCGCGACAAGCCCGGCGTCGGCGGCGGGCATCAGGTGGAACGCCGCCGCGCCGAAGTGGTGGCTGTTGGTCACGCCGGCGAATGCGACGCCGTTCGCCTTGGCGCGCGCGATGCACTCCCGCACCGCGAGCGCGCAGGCGGCGAACGCGAGGCCGTTGCCGGCGTCGACGAGGCACGCGGCGGGCTTCTCGTTGACGATGCGCGGCGCGGCCGTGCCCACCGCCCGGCCGTTGCGCAGGTGCGTCGCGTATTGCGCGACGCGCGACAGGCCGTGCGAGGCGAGGCCCTGCGCCTCGGCGGAGACAAGCGCCGCGGCGGTCGCCGCGGCCATTTCGCCGGACGCGCCGGCCTGCGCGAGCGCGCAGCGCACCAGCGCGTCGAGGCGTTCGAGCGAGACGAGCGGCATCGTCAGGCGCCGCGCCGCGCGGCGAGGATCCCGTCGACGCGCTCGGCGATCATCGTGCTCACGCGCGCGTTCGACTCGGCGGTGACCCCGGCGATATGCGGCGTGAGCACGAGGTTGGGCGCGTCGGCGAGCGCCGAGCCGGCTGGCAACGGCTCGTCGGCGAACACGTCGATCGCCGCGGCGCCGAGCCGGCGCGTGCGCAGCGCCGCGGCGAGCGCGGCCTCGTCGACGATGCCGCCGCGCGCGGTGTTGACGAGGACCGCATCGGGCTTCATCTGCGCGAGCCGGCGGGCATCGACGAGATTGCGCGTCGACTCGACAAGCGGCACGTGCAGGCTGACGACATCGGCGGTCGCGAACACCTCGTCGAGCGCGAGCGGCTCGACTTCGGACTCGCGCCACAGCGGCGCGTTGGGGTCGATCGCGGGATCGTGCGCGATCACGCGCATGCCGAGCGCGCGCGCCATGCCCGCGGTCAGGCGGCCGATGCCGCCGAAGCCGACGAGGCCGAGCGTCTTGCCGTGGATCTCGCGGCCGCCGGACAGCGCGGCGCGCGGCCAGCGCCCCTCCGCGACGTCGGCGCTCGCGCGATAGGCACCGCGCAGGAGCAGCATCGCCGTGCCGATCACGTACTCGGCGACCGCCAGCGCGTTGGCGCCGGTCGCCGGCACGACGCCGATGCCGCGTTTTCCGCACGCTGCGACGTCGATGTTGTCGAGGCCGACGCCGAGGCGGCCGACGACGACCAGCTTCGGCGCCGCGGCGACGAGCGCGGCGTCGACGTGCGTGCGATTGCGCACGATCAGCGCGTCGGCGTCCGCGACCGCGGCGACGAGCGCGTCGCGGCGGTCGACCAGCGTGGCGTCGGCGAGGACGTCATGGCGCCGCCGCAGGCGCTCGACCGCGGGTGCATCCATGAACTCCGAGACGACGATACGCGCCATGCGTCAGGTTTCCATGCCCCAGCGGCGGATCGTGCGCACCTCGATGCGGTGGAAGATCAGGTTTTCCACGACCAGCCCGATGATGATCACCGTGAACAGCCCGGCGAACACCGCCGGGATCTCGAGCTGGTTCTTGTTCTCGTAGATGTACCAGCCGAGCCCGCCCGAGCCCGACGACACGCCGAACACGAGCTCGGCCGCGATCAGCGTCCGCCACGCGAACGCCCAGCCGATCTTGAGGCCGGTGAGGATGCTCGGGAACGCCGCCGGAATCAGGATCTTCAGGATGTAGCGGGGCCCCGCGAGCCCGTAGTTGCGGCCGACCATGCGCATCGTCTGGCTCACGGCCTTGAAGCCGGTGTGCGCGTTGAGCGCGACCGACCAAAGAACCGAGTGGATCAGCACGAAGATCAGGCTGCCGTTGCCCAATCCGAACCAGATGAGCGCGAGCGGCAACAGCGCGATCGACGGCAGCGGGTTGAACATCGAGGTCAGCGTCTCGAGGAGGTCGGTGCCGATCTGCGTGGCGGTGGCGAACGCCGTGAGCAGCGCGGCCAGCACGAGCCCGATCGCGTAGCCCTGCAGCAGCAGCTTGATCGAGAACCATGCGCGGTGCGGGAGCACCCCGTCGGCGATCGCGTCGTAGAACGCGCGCACCGTCGCGCCGAACGTGGGGAACAGCAGCGGGCTGTCGAGCCAGCGCGCGTAGAGCTCCCACGCCGCCGCCATCAACACCAGCAGGAAGATCTTGCGGACGGCGCCGTTGCCGTAGACCTTCTCCCATGCCGTCAGCGGCTTCTCGACGACGCCGAAGGCGTCGGTCTCGACCGTGCGCACGAACTCGGGCCGCTCGGCCATCGTCGGTCGGGCTTCAGCCATGCGCGGCCTCCTCTTCGACGCGGTCGGCGAAGAGCATGTCCTGGATGCGCTCGGACAGCGCCTTGCCGTCGCTTCCCGCGTGGTCGTGGCCGTCGCTGTTGAGCTCCGCCTTGACCTGCCCAGGATGCGGCGACAGCAGCAGGATGCGGTTGCCGAGCAGCACCGCCTCCGGAATCGAGTGCGTGACGAACAGCACGGTGAAGTGCGTGTCGTCCCAGAGCTGCAGGAGCTCCTCCTGCATCTTGCGGCGCGTCAGCGCGTCGAGCGCCGCGAACGGCTCGTCCATCAGCAGGATCTCGGGCTCCATCGCCATGCCGCGCGCGATCGCCACGCGCTGCTTCATGCCGCCGGACAGCATGTGGGGGAAGCTGTCGGCGAACTTGGTCAGGTTGACCTTGCCGATGTACTGCATCGCGCGCTCCTCGGCGGCCTTGCCCTTCAGCCGGCCGCTCGCGGTGAGCGCGAACATGACGTTTTCCTTGACGGTCTTCCACGGCAGGAGCTGGTCGAACTCCTGGAACACCATCATCCGGTCGGCGCCGGGCTTGCGGATCACCGCGTCGTTGAGGCGGATCTCGCCCTCGGTGGGCGTCATGTAGCCGCCGACGGCCTTGAGGAGCGTCGACTTGCCGCAGCCCGACGGGCCGAGCATCACGAAGCGGTCGGAGCGGAACACCTCGAAGTCGACGCGATACGTCGCCGTCACGAGGTGCTCGCGCGTCTTGTACTGCAGCGTGACGCCGCGCACTTCCAGCAGCGGCCTGGCGGGCGTCGAAGGCGCGGGCATGTCAGCCTGCCTGGGATGGGTGGGCGATGGCTGCGGCGCCGCCGCGGCGACGGCTGCACCGCGGCGGCGTCGAGGCTTGCATCAGCTGCCCTTCAGGTCATGCGCGTTGTCGAAGAACATGTCCTTCCACGACGCCGGCGACGCCTTGATCGAGCCGATCTTGTGCATGAACTCGACGTATTTCATGATGTTGTTCGGCGTGAGCGTGTACTTGATGTCGGGATCGTTGAGGATCTCGAGGATGTCGTCGACGGTGGAGTTCTTGTCCTTGGTCATCGCGAGGTAGAGCTCCGCGGCGGCCTTGTGATTGGCGTTGATCCAGTCGGTCGCTTCCTTGAAGGCGTCGAGGAATGCCTTGTACGACTTCGGATTCTCGTCGCGGAACTTGGTGGTGGCGGCGATGACGTTGAACGTCGCAGGGCCGCCGAGCACGTCGTACGAGCTGAACACGCGGTGGACGTTCTTGTCCTTGAGCTCCTGGTACTGGAAAGGCGGCGACGTCAGGTGCGCGGAAACCTCGCCCTTGCCGGAGAGCATCGCGATCATGCCCTGCGGGTGCGACATCGACACGGTCAGCGAGTCGAGCTTGTTCGCGTTCTCCTGGCCGAACGCCTGCGCGGCCGCCATCTGCAGCGTGACCGCCTGGATCGACACCTTGACCGCCGGCAGCGCGATCTTGTCCTTGTCGGTGAAGTCCTTGATCGTCTTGACGTTGGGATCGCGGGTGTTGAGGTAGAGCGGCATCGAGTTCATCGCGGCGACGCCCTTGACGCCGATGTTGCCGTGCGTCTTCGCCCACAGCGTGACGAACGGGCCGACACCTTCGGCGGCGAACTGCAGGTTGCCGGAAAGGAGCGCGTCGTTCATCACGCTGCCGCTCGAGAACGTGCTCCAGACGATCTTGGAGTCGTTGAGGCCCGCCGCCTTCGCGTGCTTCTCGAAGAGGTTGTGGTTTTCCATCACCATCAGCCCGAGATAGCTGATGCCGTACTGCTTGGCCGCGTGGATCTCCTGCATTTCCGCGGTGGCGGGCATCGCGACGGCCGCGATGAGCCCCGCGGAAAGCGTCGCTGCGATGAGAGTTCGGTAGCGCATGATGGACTCCTCCGGTGATGACATCCGTTTGCGCCGGCTGTGCCGCCGGCCTCGCGAAACCCCTGCAGCGCGGACCTGTTACGCGCTTTCGTACAACCGCGTCAGCACGAACTCGCGGTGGCCGAGCACCTCGGCCGACGTGTGGCGGCCGTTGGCGGTGGCGAACATGCACTCGAGGAGCTTGTCGCCGGCCTCGTCGGGCGACATCTCGCGGCGCAAGAGCGCCGAGACGTCGACGTCGATGTGCTCGCCCATCGTGCGCACCGTGCGCGGGTTCGCGCACAGCTTGATCACCGGCAGGATCGGGTTGCCGATGACGTTGCCCTGCCCGGTGGGGAAGAAGTGCACGACATAGCCCGACGCCGCGCACAGCGTGACCATCTCGGCGGCGGCGGACGACGAGTCCATGAACCAGAGGCCGGGATGCGTCGGCATCTCGGCCTTGTCGAGGACGCCGTCGACCATGCATTTGCGGCCGATCTTCTGGATGTTGCCGAGCGCCTTCTCCTCGATCGTCGTGAGGCCGCCCTCGATGTTGCCCTTGGTGGGCTGCGAGTCTGACAGGTCGCTGGTCTTCCAGCGGTTGATGACGTCCTGGTAGCGGTTGAACATCGCCATGAACTCGTCGCGTACCTTCGGCGTCGCGCAACGCGCGGCGACGATCTGCTCGCCGCCGGTCAGCTCGGTGGTCTCGCCGAAGCACAGCGTCGTCTTGAACGGGTAGAGCTTGTCGAACGCGTTGCCGACGGTCGGATTGGAGCCGCAGCCCGACGTGGTGTCCGACTCGCCGCACTTGGTCGACACCCAGAGGTCGCCGAGCGGCCGCTCGACGCGCTCGAGCGCCGTCGCGTAGTGGACGAACTCCTTGGCCTTGCGCGACGCCGCGGCGATGGTGGCGGTGTCGCCGTTCTGCTCGATCGAGAACCCGGCAACCGGCTTGCCGGTCGCGGCGATGCCGTCGACGACGCGCTTGGTCCAGCCGGGCTCGATGCCGACGACGATCACCGCCGCGACGTTGGGGTTGCAGCCGGTGCCGATCAGGGTGCGGAAGTGCAGCTCGAGATCGGGTCCGAATTGCAGGCGGCCGTAGGGATGCGGGATCGCCAGCGTGCCCTTGATGTTGTTGCCCACCGCCTCGGCGGCGGCGTTGGAGATGTCGTCGACCGGCAGCACGATGACGTGATTGCGCACGCCGACGCGGCCGTTGTCGCGGAGATAGCCACGGAAGGTGGCGTTGTCGAGTTTCATGTGTGGTTCCTGTCGCCTTCTACCAGCGCTTGGTCTTGACGTTGTGCACGTGCATGTGCTCGCCGACCTTGATCGGCGCGATCGTGCGGCCGATGTCGACGCCGTACTTGATCACCGTGTCGCCCGACTTGAGCTCGCGGATCGCGAGCTTGTGGCCGATCGGAATGTCGGACAGCGCGGTGACCGCGAGGTCCTTGTCCTGGTCCATCACCCAGCCGGCGAGCTTGCGGCCGGCCTTGACACCTTCGACGACGACGACGCCAGCGGAGTCACCCTCGTCATGCACCACGAAATCGATCATGCGTTGGTCCTTCGGGAATGGGCGCCGGGGCGCCCGCGTGGGGGCGCCCGCGCCGCGGGGGGCGGGGCGCGCGGGCCACCGGCGCGCGGGCCACCGGATCCGCGCAAGTTTGCGGGCATCTTGCGGCGCTGTCAACCAAGTGATATAGATGATCTGGATAAGCATAGCCGGACAGGCGATCGATGACACCGGGTCGGGCGCAGGGCGGGCGGTCGCTCGCCGACATCGGCGGGGGAGGCAGCGGCCTCGCCACGCCGCGCTGGCGCGCCGTCAAGGCGGCGATCACTGCCGCGCTGGCGGCGGGCGAATGGAAGCCGGGCGAGGCGATCCCCGCCGAGGCGCGCCTCGCCGATCACTACGCGGTCAGCATCGGCACGCTGCGCAAGGCGATCGACGACCTCGTCGACGAGCAGATCCTGCTGCGCCGCCAGGGGATCGGCACGTTCGTCGCCGTGCACGGGCCGGCGCGCAACCGCTTCCACTTCTTCCACATCGTCGACGCCGAGGGTCGCCGCGAGCTGCCGCAGGCGCAGTTCGCCGGCTTCGCGCGTGGACGCGCCGACGCCGACGAGGCGGCGCGGCTCGGCATCGACGTCGGCGCGCGCACGATCCGCATCCACAACCTGCTGCGATTGAGCGGCGAGCCCACCGTGTTCGACACCATCGTCATCGGCGCGGCGATGTTCCCCGACCTGACCGAGGCGCGCTTTCGCGCGCGCGACAGCACGATCTACCACTTCTACCAGTCGCACTACGGGATCAACGTCGTGCGCACGCACGAGCGGCTGCGCGCCGGCGTCGCCGGGCGGCGCGCGGCGAAGGCGCTCGGTCTCGAGCCGGGCGCGGCGGTGCTGGAGATCTTCCGCACGGCGTACACGTACCACGACGTGCCGGTGGAGCTGCGGCACAGCGTCGTCGATACGCGCGAGCGGTTCTACGAGGCCGATCGCGGCAGGGAGGGGCGCGCGGCGCCCTCGGCCTGACCCTCCCGCCAAGCGGGAGGGGGATCTGAGCGCACGCCCTCTCCCGCTTGCGGGAGAGGGCCGGGGCGAGCCTCCCGCTTGGCGGGAGAGGGCCCGGGTGAGCGTCCCGCGTGCGCGAGAGGGCTGGGGCGAAGGCTAGAGCGGCACGCGCAAGCCGAGCGTCACCGCGTAGTAGTTGCCGTCGCTCTTGCCGGCAGTGGCGGCGCCCGAGATGTAGCCGGTGACCTTGCCGAAGTCGCTGGACAGGCCGACGTTGAAGAGCGCGTAGTCGTTGTCGGGCTTGTAGGTGCCGACGGTGTAGGTGCCGCCGAGGCCGACCGGCGACGCGCTCACCGAGCGCGCCTCGTCCTTCGACTCGTACTCCCAGGTGGCGCGCGCGAACGGCCGCACCGCGCCCCATTGCCCGCCCACCTGCCAGCCGAGGCTCGACACCAGCGACTCGCGCTTCTGCTGGCCGAACGTGAGCGCCGTGCTGTCGTCGCCGTTCTCGGAGAACTGCTTCACCGTCGCGCGCTCGTAGGCGATGCTCGCGTACGGGCCGTGTACGAGATCGGCGTAGCGGAACCAGTAGCCGCCGAGGATGCGGCCGCCGAAATGGTCGCCGGTGGTGTTTCCGGTCTCGACGCGGTTCTGCGCGAGGATGTCGATGTTGCGGCGGATGTCCTTGAAGTCCAAGTTGCCCGCGAACGCGCTGGCGCCCACCCACCAGGGCCCGCGTCCCCAGCCCGCGTACAAGGTCATCATCGGCTCGTCGAGCTTGTAGCCGCCGCCGTTGTCGGCGAAATCGCCCCGCTGCTCGGTGTAGCCGAACGCGAGCCCCGCGAGGAGCTCGTCGGAGAGCTTCATGTCGCCGCCGACGTTGACGGTGTTCTGCTTCGAGCTCGCGTCGCTCCAGCCGCCGTTGAAGTCGGGATTCGCATAGTCGTAGCTCGCCCACGCCTGCAGCTTGTTGCCGCGCATCGGCGAGTCGAGTCCCGATTGCATGCGCGTGTCGATGGCGCGGAAGTTCGCCGCCTCGACGGCGAGCGGCGCTTCGGCGAGCACCGCCATCTTGAGGGGTCCTTCGAGGAACGACTCCGCGTACTGCGCGAGCGCCTGGTGGCCGGCAGTCGTCGGATGCACGCCATCGGCGAAGAGGAACGTCGTCGCCGCGTTGGGCGTCACGAGATTCGCCGCCGTGCACAGGAGCGAGCCCGTGGCGCCGCATGCGGGCGTCGTGACGTTGACGATGCCGAACGCCGCGGGATTGGCGATCACTTCGGAAAGGAGCTTCGCGACGTCGAGGCGGATCACGTTCCCGCCGAGCTGGTCGAGGCCCGCGAGCAGCGTCGAGTTGTAGAGGCTCGAGATCGCCGAGATGCCGGCGGGATTGCCCGACGCGACGCCCGCCGGCGTCTGGCCGATGTCCGGCAACACCCACACCATGACGTTGCGCGCACCCGCCGCCTGCAGGATGCCGACCTGCTGGACGAGCTGCGTCGCGGCGATCCCGATGTTGGCTTGCAGCTCGGCTTGCGTGATCTGGCCCGCCTGCAGGAGGCCGAGCTGGTAGAACACGTCGTTGGCGCCGCCCCATATCGAATAGAGCGCGTTCGAATCAACCGCGCCGTGCGCGACGAATTGCGCGACCTGCGTCGCGATCGGCGTTGCCGTGCCGGTCGGCGGCTGGTCGGGCACGCCCGGCAACTGCGTGACGCGCGCGCCGCCTTGTGCGTAATCGGTCCCCCCCTGGTTCGCCGGCACCGCCGACGTGCCGTAGCGCTCGGCCAGCAGCTCGGCCCAAATCGGGCCGGGGTTCGTGGTGAAGAGGCCCGTCCCGGGCGGCAGCACGGGCTTGAACGAGCCGTTGTCGGTGAGGCTGTCACCGAAGAAGAAAGTGTTGCTGAATTGTGCAAAGGCGGTGCCCGCGCAAAGCGACAATGCCAATGCGCTCGCGAGGCGTGTGAGGCGGAAGCGGGGCATGGACTCTCCTCGATGTGCGTGTAGGCGGATCGCGGTCGGCGCTATCGGTGTGCAACGTCTTGTTACGCTTCGCCGGCCCGGTCACATTCTAGATCAAGTCGCGGGGTCAACCCGCGCTTGCAGGGGGACGTTCTAGGGAGCGGACAAGGAGAAAAATCATGATCGCAAACACGACTTTGCAGCAGTCCGGCCGTGCAATGCGGCGCGGCTTCGCGCGCGCGCTCACGCTCGGCGCGGCCGCGCTCGCGCTGTCGACGCTGGCGCCGGCGTTCGCGCAGGATGCCGGCGACCTGCCGACACGCGTCGGCCGCCTGTCGAGCTTCGCCGGCGAGGTGTTCATCGCGCCGCCCGACGAGACGCAGGACTGGTCGCCGATCGACCTCAACTACCCCGTCACCGGCGGCGACAACCTCTGGACCGGCGATGGCGCGCGCGCGGAAATCGAGCTCGGCGGCAGCCAGCTCAGGATGTCGGCATCGACCAACGTCAATATCGCGTCGCTCGACGACCGCAACCTCGATCTTTTCGTCGCGCAAGGCGACATCATCCTGCGCGTCGCGGTGCTCGAGCCCGGCGACAGCGCGGTGATCGACACGCCGACGACGCAAGTGGTATTGCGCCGGCCCGGCCTCTATCGCGTGTTCGTGTCGCCCGACCAGCAGCAGACGTCGGTGACGGTGCGCGAAGGCGAATTGACGGCGCAGGTCAGCGCCGGCCTGCAGCAGGTGCTGCCCGGGCAGACGGCGACGATCGACAACGCGCCGACGACGGCCGCGCAGTTCAGCGCAGCGGCGCCGATCGACGCGTTCGATGCATGGAGCGCCGATCGCGAGCGCACGTTCCGCCAGGCGGCGCCGCGCTATGTGTCGCAGCAGATGGTCGGCTACGCCGATCTCGCGACTTACGGCACGTGGCAGTCGTACCCGGACTACGGCAACGTGTGGTTCCCGACCTCGGTCGCGGCCGGATGGGCGCCGTACAGCGACGGCTACTGGACGACGATACCCGGCTTCGGCCTCACGTGGGTCGATCGCGCGCCCTGGGGCTATGCGCCCTTCCACTACGGCCGCTGGGTGCGCGTCGGTCCGCGCTGGGGGTGGGTCCCGGGCGTCTACAGCGCGCGGCCGGTGTGGGCGCCGGCGCTCGTCGCGTGGACAGGCGGCGGCATCACGGTCGCGGTCGGCGGCGGCGGTCCCGTCTACGGCTGGGTGCCGCTCGGCTGGCGCGAGCCGTACCAGCCGTGGTGGGGCGGCTGCCGAGGTGCGTGCTGGGACCGCTACAACCGGCCGTATCGCGTCGACGAGCGTTATCGCGACCACACGCCGCCGCCCGATCGCTACGCCAACTGGCACGTGCCTGGCGCGGTCACGGCGGTGGCGGGCGTGAACCTCATCGCGCGGAAGCCGTACGCGGCACGCGAGCGCGTTTCGCTGACGGGCACGCAGCTCAACGCCGTGAAGCCGGGCACGTCGGTGCCGCCGCTCACGCATGCGCGGCCCCAGGACGTTCGCCAGGTTCGCGCCGGCGCGCAAGGCACGCCAAAGCCGGCCGTGGATTACTACGCCAACTCGAAGCCTGCGCGCCTCGGCATCGCGCATCCGAACGGCGGACGCGGCAACAAGAGCGAGCGCCCGGCGACGCTGTCCCGCGATCGCTCGACGACTTCAACGCAGCAGAATGACAAGGCCGATGAGGGGCGCGGGCGCAAGGCGCCGACGGCCGCCGAAGTCGTCCCGGCGCCGAAGGGCAACGGACCGGCGGCCGGCAATCGCGGTACTTCGCGCAATGCCGATGCGCAGCGCGAGCGCGCGTCGAGGCAAGGCACGGTGGGTGCCGGTGGTGCCGGGCCGTCGGGCAACGCGCAATCGGGCAACGCGCAATCGGGCAACGCGCAATCGGGCAATCGCGACAACCGCAATCGCCATGTGGAGCGCACGCCGCCCGCAGCGGCCACGACGGGCGGCGGCAATTCGTCGCGCAACACGACGGTCCAGGGAAGCGCGCCGCCGAGCGCGGCCCCGGCGCAGCCCGTCAACCCGAACGCCGGCAATCAGCGGCGTGGCGAGCCCACCGGCAACAGCGAGCGCTCGCGCGGCAATTCGCAAGGCGCGGGCGCGCAAGCCGACGGCAATCCGCAGCGCGGCGGCAACGGCGCGCATGCCGGCGGCGGCCAGCGCGGCGGCAATCCGCAAGGCGGCGGCATTCCGCAGGGCAACGACAACGCGCGTGGCGGCAACCCGCAGCAGGGCGCCGGCGATGCTCAGCGCAGCGGCGGCAACCCGCAGCATCAGGGCGGCGGCAACGCGCAGCGCAGCGGCGGCAACCCCCAACAGGGCGCCGGGAACGCGCAGCGCCGTGGCGGCAATCCGCAAGGCGCTGCCGAAACTGTTCGGCTAGAGGGAGCTCTCCTCGAACCCGCGTGCCTTCACCAGCCGGTCGAGCTCGACCAAAGTCGTCAGCAGGCTTTCCATCCGTT
>Ga0157373_10002308_pt1 | contig 14469 bp, 11 predicted proteins | sample C65metaG_FD_113460 | JGI IMG/M metagenome (GOLD analysis project Ga0157373, IMG submission 113460) | Corn rhizosphere microbial communities from Kellogg Biological Station, Michigan, USA - C6-5 metaG | ecosystem: Host-associated > Plants > Roots > Rhizosphere > Soil | place: USA: Michigan... | reverse complement strand
TATGCCGGTCAATCGGAACGGCGCGGCCAGCCCTGGCGCATTGGATTCTTCGGAGCCATCCGTTGTGCGGAAAGCCTGCGCTTGATGAAGGCGCTGGCGCTGAAACTGGGAGACCGGGTGGAATTCATTCTGCGTGGCTACCCATCGGGACGGATTGTGGATGAATTCCACCAACTGATTGAGGAGGTGCCGAATCTCAAATATGCGGGTGCCTATCTTTATCCGAATGATCTGGCGGATCTTTACGCCAGCATCGACATGAACTGGGCCTTCGATGAATCCGATGCGGGAGGAAATTCAGACTGGTTGTTGCCTAACAGAATCTATGAAGGTGGTTGCTTCGGCGTGCCATCGCTGGCTGCGGCACGCACGGAAACAGGAAGATGGGTGCAGGAACATGAGCAGGGCTGGACGTTTCCAGATCCTCTGGAAAAGAGTCTGGTGAAATTTCTAACTGATTTAAGCTTGGAGCAGTGGGCGGAAATGAAGCGCCGTTGCCTGGCTCATCCGCGCGAGGAATTTTTTGGAGAAGAAGACTACCTGCGCCTGGTGCGGAAAATGGAGATGCTGGGCTAGGCAAGCAGTGCCGCCACCAAGTCATCCAGGCGTTGTTGCGAGTGCATTTCCCGGTAGCCCATGTAGTCGGGCAGGAGAGGGGCGCCGCTCCAGTCCTGGCCTGCCAGGAGTTGATCGATGGCTTCCAATGCTTTACGAGGGTCCAGTTCAGCAAGGGTGAGCCCCATGTGATAGGTATTCACGCGGTGGCCGATGCATTCCCCGGCGGTGGCGATGCAGGGGATTTCAAAAGCAGCCGCCTTGCCCAAGGCACCGCTGCTGCCCTGGAAGTTTTCATAGGCCACCCAGGCGATATCGAAGGTGGAGAAGACGGAGTTGAAATCCGTTTCCGCAGGGATGCGCCCGGCGTGGATATCAAAGTACAAGTTATCGATTTCCCCGTGTGCCACGGCTTCTGATAGGGATATGAGCCAAGCCTGCTCCGGTGAGGAGAACTCGTTCAGATTGATGAAACCCGCGCAGACGAAATAATAGGGGAGGTTTTGTTTTCGTGCCCGCTCGGCGGTCTTCAGCAAGGTGAGCAGTCCCTTGCGTCTTTCCAGACCGATCATGCCGATGATTTTACGCCCCCCTGCGCGGGTGGAAATTTCAGTGGCGAGTGGGAATGGCTTTTCCGGCAGGCAGGAGTAAGTGACATCTGGATAGATCTCCACGGACTTTCCACAATACGCAGCCAGATGGGGAATGATCCGTTCATCCAGCACGCCGATGCCTACGCATGAGGGACTGAGCAGAATGCCATCCCCTTTCATGAGGAGGCGGAGTTTTTTCTTGAGAGAAGGCTGCTCCGCGTGGTGGTGGTTCCGCAGATAGAGTCCGCTCCACGGACGATCAAGAAAGTGACCGGGAATGGTTTTGAAAGGGAAAAACCGTAGATAGCTGTCCAGATAGGGAAAGAACACAAAATCTGCGGATTGATTGAAATCCGCTTCGGCATCATTCAGCGTATCCGAGGCATTTTTCCAGCGTTGGAAGGTGCGGAGCGGATCGCCCTCGAAGCGGCCTTTGAAAAAACTGCGTTTGCCAGTGGTGAGGAAGTGGAAGTGTGTGTGTTGCTTCACATGCTGCTCTTCCCCCGGCATCATTGAGAGGGTTTCCAGTAGTGCCGCCTTCGGATTTGGGCACAGGCCGATGACCCTTGCCCCGGAGCGGAGGAAGGCAGCGGCGAAAAGGCCGAAATACATCGGATGGTGGCCGATCCACAAGGGATCGATGAGTGCCACGGTTTTGCCGGATACCTGGATCATGGACGAGATGGGGGATGGAAGCGGTTTACGGCATGGATCCACGAGGCGCGCACGAAAAACGATTGGGAGAGACCGGCCATCATGCCGAAGAGCATTCCTGAAAGACGCTCATGCATGGGATTGGATGTGAGGGTTTCACTCAACATGCTGAAGATGACGATGAACGGTAAAAAAGCGAGCCATTGATCCGGCCCAGGATCGGACGCATTCGCTCGTGCCGCCCGCAGGCTGAGAATCATGATGCCTACCAAGAAAGAGATGATGCCGATGACTCCGATGGCTCCGCCGGAAAACAACGCATACGTCCAGGTGGAGTGCCCGGCGAACCACATGTCCGTGCCCAGTGGCTCCTCGCTGGGGATCACGAGATTGATCTCCGGCATGTAGGCGAGATCCCAGTTGTAGGAGGCCCCTATGCCTTTCCCATTGATAAAGTGGACAGGATCTCTCTCGAGAATTTTCCAGATGGCATCTGCCTCCGCCTTTCGTGTGAGGTAGGAGACATCCACCGTCACATTTCTTGCGTCGGCATTGTGGAAAAGTCGATCCGCCCAGCGCTGCATGACGGACGGCAGGGCGATGGAGGCAAAGATCACTACCAGCAGCATGAAGCCGCCCGCGATGACCACGGGCAGCAGCCGCCGCCCCAGGCTGGACCATTGATAGATGCGCCACCTTGTCCCCAGCAGGAAACAAATACCGGCAGCCACGCAGGATGCCATCACAGGGAAAAGCATGGAGCGGGAAACGGTGACGAAGATGCCGAAGAACAGGATGGCGCAGGCCACCAGCAGGCTCCAGTGGAAGCGGCCGCGCAGCAGCAGGGCGCAGGGGATGAAGGTGGCCAGCCAGTTTGACCCGGGACTCTGGATTTCGAACCGCACCGTCTGCAAGTCCAGGTGCTGGATGAAAAGTCCCTGGAAAATACGCCAGGGAATATTGATGCACGCGGTGACGAAAACAGGACGGACGATCTGCGAAGGGCGCAGTCCCATGCAGCCGGCGATGTGGGCGTTCATGAGACCCAGCAGGCAAAAGCCGAAAGGCATGATCACTCGCAGGGAGCGGCCCAGTGCCACATTCTGTGCCACGGAATTCATCATCAGATAGCTGATGTAGGCTCCCCACAGCAGGATGAGCCATACGCCGGGGCGGACAATCAGGTGGCGCCAGCCCAGAGCAAGGATGCCCATGGAAGAACTGACACACAGGAAAAGAAACAGCAGTTGATCAAGACCGGCACCCCCTCCGCCCTCACGGGATTCTCCTGCCAGATAGTCCAGCGAGAAGGAAAGCATGAAGACCCACAGCAGACGCTCAACCCATACCACGTTCCTGGAGGCAGGTACGGGGATGGAGTCCGGGGGATCGATGAAGCGGCGGATCACGGCGCAAAAAGCTAACAGGAAAGTAGGTCTTCAAAAAGTGTGGCCGTTTTTTCGATGGGAAAGGTGGCTTCCGCATAGGCGCGGGCATTTCCCGCCAATTCGCGGCGGAGTTCCACGGAGTCATGGAGTTGGCCAGCGGCGGTGAGAAAGCTGTAGATATCACCCGGCTTTACAGTCAGCCCTGCCTGCTCCTCCCGGGTGATGCGGGCTGCCAGATTATCCAAGGGGATGGCCAGCAACAGAGGCCTCCCGGCACAGAGGTAGCTGAGGGTTTTGGATGGGACCGAGTAGGTTCCCGCCTCTTTTTCCAGGATGCCTACCAACACATCTCCGGTAGCCAGGACCGCAGGCAGTTCTGCAAAAGGCTGATAGGGCAGCAGGATGAGATTGTTCAACCCAGCCGCAGCGGATTGCTTTTTCAGCCATTCAGAGCCGATGCCTTCGGACACGACGACGATGCGAACCTTTGGAGAATCAGCATATTTTTTCGCCAGTTCCAGCAGAAGTGCGGGATTGTGCTTCATTCCGATGGTGCCGGAGTAGAGGAATACGAACTTGTCATGCAGCCCGTGTTTGCGGGCCCAGGCATTATCCTTGGGCAAGGTGGGGATTTGCTCGATCTCCGCCCAATTTGGGATGGCGCTCACTTTTGCACCCGGCACCTTGAATTCCTTCGCGAGAATGGGCGCGAAGTCTTCCGTGATGGTGATGATCCGGGAACTGCGATTGAATTGCTTTCTATCAAGACGGCGATACCATGATCCGATCATCGGCCCCGCGACGGGGATTTTCCGCCGCACGAGCTGATCCACGGCCAGGCTGTAGAAATCCTGCACCCAGTAGTAGAAGCGCCCACCATTCGCAACGGCCGCACGGGAGATGGGTTCCTGGGTTTCTGTGGGTGTATTTCCAGAGAGGACGGCATCCGGCTTCCATGTGCGTAGAAATCTGGCTACTTCCTTTCCGTAGCGCACTTCCATGCTGCGGCGGCGCACGAAGGAGTATTTATAGCGCGGGTAGTTCGGATTCATCGGAATTTCGCGGAATTCCAGGGTAGGGGCATCTCCCTCGCGCCGGGCCAATTCCCCCCGCGGTGTCTGGAGACTGCTCGCAAAAGCATGCACCACTTCATGGCCCCGCGCGGCCAGCGCCCGGCTGAGGGAGGTGGGAAAGGCGTGTCCGGCATAGTCGTGAACGACGATTCTCATCAGGTGGCGTTTGGGGATTTGGCTTTGAAAGGCAGGAGCTTTGCCAGCAGTTCCTTGGGGGAGAGTGTTTTGCACGCCAGGGTGGGTTTTTCCACAAGGTGCCAGCTTAGCAAGGCCAGCACGATGGAGGCCAGAAAGATCAGAGGAACGGCGGTAAGGGAGAGCAGCCAGCCCTTTTCGACGAAAAGGTTGATTACCAGAGAGTGGTAGATGTAGATGCCGTAGGAAATATCCGTTCCGCGCAGTAATTTTCCTGAGAGGGGGCGTGCGCTGTAGGCGGCAGAGATGGTGGCCAGTCCCAGCAGGATGCGGGCAGGCAGCAGCATGGCATAGGCTGCGGCAGATTCCCCCGGAATGAGCCAATGCATCACGGCTGCCACGCCCAGATAAGGGAAGAAATAGAGCAGCACCTTTCCCTCCAGCACTGGACGCAATCGCTCGAAATGGCGGTGAATGAGGATGCCCACCATGAACATCCACAGATGAGGGAGCAGGGTATTGAAAAGCAGTTTGTAAACGAGCGGTGCGCCGGAGAAGCCCCCGGGACCATTGACCTTCACATTCATCACGCAATACGCGGCGTAGGAGGTGAAGAACAACAGGCCGAAAAGGACTGCCCCCACCTTCCCACGATTCCATCTGCCATAAACGGTGGTGTAGAGCAGCGGAATGAAAATGTAGAACTGAAGCTCCACTGTGATGGTCCACAAGGCACCATTTGCCACCCCGATGCCGAAGCCTCGGAATTGCTCCGGATTGAAAAACTGCACAAAGCTAACTTGTCCGGCCAGCCATGCGGCGAAGGTGCCACTCCCGACAAAGGAGGGGGGCAGAAATCCACAGACTCCCAGGAGAATGAGCGTCACACCCAGGCACACCCACAGTGCGGGGAAGATCCGGAGCGCACGGTTCCAGAAATAACCGCTCAGGTTGCCTTGGCAGCGCTCGTAAGAACGCGTGATCAGAAAACCGCTGATGACGAAAAAAACCGGTACGCCCGGAAGCCACACCAGCAGATCGAAAAGTTGCTTTTGCCACTCCGGCAGCAAGGCTCTCAATCCCGTGTGGCCGATGGCATGCGACAACACCACCTGTGCCGCTGCAATCAGGCGGATCAGATCAAAGTTATTGCTCCGGTGAACGGAAGACATCGCTGAAGGGGGAGGAATTGCCCGGATCCTTGATGGGGGAGAGAAACTGGCCCGGCGGACCTATCCTAAACATCCCGCTTCCTCCGTCAATTTCACTCCACTACGCGATGGCGTAGGAAATTACCTGTTTTTTAAAGCTACTTCAAGGAAGCGAACCTTCATTGGGAGTATTTAAGGTGCCTTAATTTTACCACTTTTGTAGGCTTCAAAACAGCGTGGCACTCTTTGGCTGCAAGCCGATTCCAGTCTTGATCCGATTCCACTTCCAAACTGACATAAAGCAGATCAGCCAGTCGAATCCGGCTAAGTGGCGAAAGCTCCAGTGCTTTTTGTTCCAAGATAAAGGTATTCATGGACTAAATGCATAGATCATCCATGAATTTTCCATTCAATTTTTTCCCTCATGCCATTGGATCTTTGAAATTTGATGAAACTCTCGGAGGATTTGATCGAGTGTGCTTTTTATTTCCACAAGGTTGTTTCCGGCATTTCCTTTTCCGAACAACTTTTGAAAAAATGAAGGAGTTAGGCTCACAAAGCAAAGGTAGCCGCCCTCCTCTTCCTCGTTATTTCCGCAGCCAATAAGAGTGGAAAATTCCTGGCTCAATACTGGAAGGGCGACTCCCCAATCTTCAAAATAGATGTCTCCGGTTGGTATTCCACGGTCTTGAAATTTAGTTTTTAGGAATTCAGCCAATCGTTTTCCCTATCGGCCTGGATTGATTTCTTCTTCCTCGTTTTCATAAGCAGGAAACGCAGCAGATCTGAATTCAACAATGGCCGTCATCCATGTGCTTTCTATAACAATAGTGATTTGTTTGAAGGCGAAAATGTAAGTATTCTTATAGTCGCTTTAAGTCAGTGGCAAACAAAAAGCCGCCCACCCGGCGGTAAGCGGCTTTTGAAAACTCATTCGCGCAGAGCTTACGCGTAGCTGCGGATCGAGGCGTGGACGCTTTCGTAAACGAGCGCTTCCTTGTGGAGTTTTGGCTCGTTGCCATTGCCGGTGTATTCCCATGCGGAAACGTGGGAAAACTGGTCGTCGTGGCGCTTGGCTTCACCGGCTTGGGTCTTGCCGGATTGGACTTCCGGATCGGCATCGGTGAACTGGTGCTCGGCACGGAAGTGGCCGCCGCAGGATTCCTCACGGTCGCGGGCGTCGTAGCACATCATTTCGGCAAATTCCAGGAAGTCGGCCACGCGGCCTGCCTTTTCCAGCTCCATGTTGGTGCTGTCGGCGGTGCCGGGGATGAAGACGTTGGTCCAGAATTCCTCGCGGATTTCTGCGATGCGCCTGATGGCTTCGGTCAGGCCTTCGCGGGAGCGCTCCATGCCGCACTTGTCCCACATGATGGTGCCCAGTTCCTTGTGGAAGGAATCGACGGTGCGTGTGCCTTTGATGGAAAGCAGCTTGTTGATGCGCTCCTCGGTTTCGGCCTTGGTGGCGGCGAATTCAGGAGCGGCGGTGGTCACGCTGCCAGGCTTCTGGGTGGCCAGGTAGTTGGCAATGGTCGTTGGGATGACGAAATAGCCGTCTGCCAGCCCCTGCATGAGGGCGGAAGCACCCAGGCGGTTCGCGCCGTGGTCTGAGAAATTCGCTTCGCCCAAGACGTGGAGGCCAGGGATATTGGACATGAGGTTGTAGTCCACCCAGAGGCCGCCCATGGTGTAGTGCACGGCAGGATAGATCATCATCGGCCCCTTGTATGGGTCCTCACCGGCGATCTTTTCATACATCTGGAAAAGGTTGCCGTAGCGGGCGCGGATGGTTGGCTCGCCAAGGCGGGCGGTGGCATCGCGGAAATCGAGGTAAACGCCGAGGCCGGTAGGTGCCACACCGCGACCATCGTCGCAGGCTTCCTTGGCGGCGCGGGAAGAAATGTCCCGTGGGGAAAGGTTTCCGAAGGATGGATACTTCCGCTCGAGGAAATAATCGCGGTCCTCTTCCTTCACATCAGCGGCGGAGATTTGCTTCTTCTGAAGCTTCTGGGCCACTTCCCGGGACTTCGGAGCCCAGATACGGCCGTCGTTCCGGAGGGACTCGGACATCAGAGTGAGCTTGGATTGATAATCACCGCTCACAGGAATGCAGGTCGGGTGGATCTGCGTGTAACATGGGTTGGCGAAGAGTGCGCCGCGCTTGGTGGCACGCCAGGTGGCGGTCACGTTGCAGCCCATGGCATTGGTGGAAAGGAAGAACACGTTGCCGTAGCCACCGGTGGCGAGGATCACCGCATCACCTGCGTGGGTGGAGATTTCACCGGTGCGAAGGTCGCGCACCACGATGCCCTTGGCATGGCCATTCACCAGCACCAGATCCAGCATCTCGGTGCGGGTGTACATTTTCACGCCGCCCTTGGAGATCTCCTTTTCCAGTGCCTGGTAACAGCCGATGAGGAGCTGTTGTCCGGTCTGGCCACGGGCGTAGAAGGTGCGGGAAACCTGCGCACCACCGAAGGAGCGGTTGTCGAGGAGGCCACCGTATTCGCGGGCGAAGGGAACACCTTGGGCCACGCACTGGTCGATGATGCCGTTGGAAACTTCGGCCAGGCGGTAAACGTTCGCCTCACGGGCGCGGAAGTCACCACCCTTGATGGTGTCGTAGAAAAGGCGGCGCACGGAGTCACCGTCATTGCGATAGTTTTTCGCAGCATTGATGCCACCCTGGGCGGCGATGGAGTGGGCGCGGCGCGGACTATCCAGGTGGGTGAAGCACTTCACCTGATAGCCCAACTCGGCAAGCGTGGCGGCTGCTGCTCCCCCGGCCAGGCCGGAACCAACGACGAGCACGGTGAATTTCCGCTTGTTCGCCGGGTTGATGAGCTTGGAGTCCATCTTGTGCTTGGACCACTTTTGTTCGAGGGGACCGTCGGGGATTTTGCTGTCGAGGACCATGGCTGCTGAAGTGTGGAGGGTGGGAAAAAGATGGGAAAGACGCTGCGAATTATCGGCCGAACTTGAAGAAGAAGATGGCGACGGGGATGGACAGGAACCCGGCCCAGATGAAAAAGGAGTAGCCCTGGCTGAGCAGGCGGATAAAGCCCTCGGACTTGCGGGTGCGCAGGCCCAGCGTTTGGAAAATCGACTGCACGCCGTGGCCCAAGTGTGAGCACAGCAGCGTCATGGAGATGGCGTAGAAAAGGACTACATACCAGACGGAGAAGCCATCGATCACCATTTTCCAAGCATCATGGCGTTTCGCTCCGTTATAGACATAGGTATATTCATCGGAGCCATAGCTGTTTCCAAGATGCAGGGTGAAGTGCATCAGATGGTAAACGACGAAGGCGAGAATGGTGAGGCCGCTCCAGATCATCATGCGGGAGGACTTGGTCGCCTTGATGGTGTTCTTGTAGGCGTAGGGCTGGCGGGCAGCCTTGTTTTGCATGGTGAGCAGGATGGTGGCCCAGACGTGGAGGACCAGACAGAAAAGCAGGCCAATCCGTGCCAGCCAGACACCACCGCCGTGGAGGAAGTGGTGGAGAAACTGCGCATAATCATTGAATGGCTCCCGGCCGAGGAAGACGACGAGATTTCCCGTAAGATGGCCTGCCAGGAAGAGCACCAGCACCAGCCCGGTGAGGGCGACGATGAATTTTTTCCCAATGGAGGAAATCCAGTAAGCGGAGAGGCTGCGGGTAAGGGCGTTCATGTGATCGTGAAGAGAATCGGGAGGTCGGAGGCTTGACTCAGCCGCGAGGATGGGCAGTTGCCCGCTGCATTTCAAGGGTAAGGATGCGTTCCTGACGGATATGGCGAAGATTCCTGAAAAGTGGCATCCAAAGCTGAATAGCTTGCATGGGTGTAATGAAAATGGCTTCTATGGGATTTGATGGAAGTGGTCGCTAGGGCACGGGAGCTAGTGTCTTGAATCTCAGGGAACTTCCAAAAAGTTGGCCCGCTGTCTGCTAAAAGAAAACCCTACTAACCCATGGCAATGTTTAACGGCTACGACCCCGGGAAATTCCACGATGAGATGTTCTGCGCTGATGGCTCCATCAGGCCTCACTGCGCATCGCTTCTGGAAAAATTCGGCCAACTGGAACAGCGGGACTTTCTGGACCGCAAGGCAACATCCGAGCTCTACTTCATGAGGCAGGGCATCACTTTCAATGTCTATCATGACAATCAGGGGACGGAGCGGATTTTCCCTTTTGATCCGATCCCGCGGGTGATCCCGGCGCATGAATGGGAGCATCTGGAAGCAGGCCTCACGCAACGCATCGTAGCGCTCAATCTTTTCCTGCATGACATCTATCATGATCAACAGATTCTGAAAGACGGAGTGATTCCGCGCTTTTATGTGGAGCAGGCGAAACACTATCGCCCGGAATTTCGTGGCGTGGATGTCCCTGCGGATATCTATATCCACATTTGTGGCAGTGACCTCATCCGTGGTGCGGATGGCACCTATTACGTGCTGGAGGATAATGGCCGCTGTCCGTCCGGTGCCTCCTATCTGCTGGAAAACCGCAATGCCTTGAAACGCTCCTTCCCGGGGATTTTCGATGCCGTGGGAGTCAGGCCGGTGGATTCCTACCCGCGTGACCTGCTGAACATGCTCCATCACATCTCGCCACGCCGTGGGGATAATCCGGTGTGCGTGCTACTGACGCCCGGCTGCTATAATAGTGCCTACTTCGAGCACTGCTACCTTGCCCGCGAGATGGGCATTGAGATTGTGGAAGGCCGGGATCTGGTGGTGCAGGACAACTATGTTTACATGCGCACCACCCGCGGGCTGGTCCGCGTGGATGTGATCTATCGCCGCATCGATGATGATTTCATCGACCCTGTGGTATTCCGCAAAGATTCCGTGCTGGGCGTGCCCGGCCTGATGAATGCCTACCGCGCCGGAAATGTGGCGCTGGCAAATGCTGTGGGCACCGGAGTGGCGGATGACAAGGTGATCTACTACTTCGTGCCGAAGATGATCGAATACTATCTCGGCCAGGAACCTATCCTGCCAAACGTGCCCACCTATCTTGCCTCCGAGGAGGCCGACCGGAAATACATCCTTGATCACCTGCCGGAACTGGTGGTGAAGGCGGCTAATGAATCCGGCGGCTACGGCATGCTGATGGGCCCCTCCGCCACCAAGGAGGAAATCGCGAAATTCCGGGATCTGATCATCCATGATCCCCGCAACTACATCGCCCAGCCGGTGGTTTCCCTGTCCCGCAGCCCCACCTGGTGTGATGGTGCGCTGGAAGGCCGCCACATTGACCTTCGCCCCTACATCATTTATGGTGAAGAAGTGAAAATCGTCCCCGGCGGTCTCACCCGCGTAGCCTTAACCAAGGATTCCCTCGTCGTTAATTCCTCTCAGGGTGGTGGAAGCAAGGACACCTGGGTGCTCAGACATTAATTTTTTCGCCATGCTTTCTCGAGTTGCCAATACGTTGTACTGGATGGTCCGCTACGTGGAGCGGGCGGATAATCTGGCCCGCCTGATCGATGTGAATCAGCAGTTGCTTCTGGACTTTGAGAGTCTAGACAGCCAGCGGCTCACCGGATTCTGGAAGCCCATCATTCTCAGCACGGGGGATGAGGAAACCTTCGCCTCCCTGTATGATGATGCCGGGAGTGATGAAGTGATCCGCTACCTCACGGATGATCCGCGCAATCCCAACAGCATCACCTCCTGTATCGCCCTTGCCCGGGAGAATGCCCGGACGGTGCGGGATCAGCTTTCGGATGAATTGTGGGAAGAGTTGAACGCCCTTTATCTGTTCTCACGCTCGGAAGAGGCTGCACGGTTAATCAAATCCGATCTGCCACGTTTTTATGAAAACATCCGCCGCTCGGCGATGACCTTTCACGGCACTGCGGCATCCACCACTTCCCGCAATGAGGCGTGGGAGTTCATGGATATCGGCCGGTTTTTGGAACGTGCGGACAAGACCACCCGTTTCCTGGATATCTACAACTACCTGCCCACCAAGGATGGAGACGCAGATACCGCCAAGGTTCTGCACTGGACCGCCATCCTCCGCTCTTGCGGTGCGATGAGCACCATCCGCAGCCAGAAAAAGGAGATCAATGCACGCAATACCGTGGACCTTCTGCTTTTCTCCAGGGATTTCCCACGCTCCGTCCGCTATTGTGTGGAGCGAGTGGATGCCAGCTTGCACGGCATTTCCGGCACACCGCGCGGCACTTTCACCAGCGAGTGTGAGCGAGAGTCCGGCCGCTTGATTGCGGATTTGAACTATGGTGCTGCCGCTGAGGTTTTCGAAACCGGCCTCCATGATTACCTGGATGACCTTCAGGCCCGTTTCAATGACATCGGGAAGGAAATGTTCGATGCCTACGTCCTCATGCCGGATACGATCGAGGTGAAGGCTGTTGAAAAACCGCCACAAAATGCGGCGGTAGCTGCATGGCAGTTCGAGCAACAGCAGCAGCAACAACAAATCCGCAGTAGTGAGCGCCTTCGTTGAGCCTTCCTCACCACCTCGGCAAGGGCTCAAGCTCGCTGTAACGCACCGGACGACTTTTTTCTACGGGTCGCCGGTGACGGACAGCGTGAATACGCTGCATCTGGAGCCACGCACTTTCCCCTATCAGAAAACGCTGGGAGCCATCATCCGCATCATCCCGGCCACCCGGGTGCGGCGTTTTACGGATCTGTTTCAAAACATCACCCATCACTTCGAGCTTTCTTCCCCGCATGCCAAGTTGGAGGTGGAGAGCAAGATCCGCGTGCACAACCTGCCGCTGGACATCAGCGCTGCGGCCCAACTGACTCAAAAGGAGGAATATCAGGACGCATCCATCCGTGAGGTGACGTGGCTCTTTCTGCAGGAAAGTCGCTGGGTTTCCAAAAGTCCGGAGGTGTGGCGGCAGGCGGTGGACATTACGATGGGTATCACCAGCGTGTATGGACAGGCGCTGGCGATCATGTCATGGATTTTCCGTGAGGTCCGTTATGAGCCGGGCTTTACGGATGTTAATACCCATGCGGATGAGGCATTTCTCCAGCGGAAGGGTGTCTGCCAGGATTTCACGCATATCATGCTCTCCCTCTGCCGGTCGGTGGGACTGGCAGCCAGATATGCCTCCGGCTATCTTTACAATGGCCCGCGCGATACGCTGGTGGGAGCCCAGGCTTCACATGCGTGGTGCGAGGTCTATCTGCCAGGCGGAGGATGGATCGGCTTCGATCCCACCAACAACACGCTCGCGGACGAGCGTTATGTAAAAATCGCCGTGGGCAGGGATTATGAAGACGTGGCTCCCATTCGTGGCAGCTATCACGGCACCGGCCATTGCTATATGGAAGTGAGTGTGCTGGTGGAGAAGATTTCTCAGTGATTTTTTTCAGGCGATTTGATCGCTTCCCGCCTTCGAGACGGAGTTGATATCCTCCACCGAGAGTTTCTTTTCTTTTGCCAGGCGCTCGATGGTTTCCATCACCTCGGTGGCATTTTCTTCCAGCAGCCGTTGTTCGCTCTTGGAAAAGCGGCGGGGCTGTTTGTCCATCAGGCAGAGGGAGCCGATCACATAGCCATCGCTGGTTTTGAGCGGTGCGCCTGCATAGAAACGGATGCCGTTTGCCTGGATGAGTGGATTGTCCTTGAAGCGGCGATCCCGCGCCATGTCTTCGATGACCAGGCTCTGCTCGGAAGCGACCACGTGGGTGCACACGGAATAGCAACGCGGGCTTCCCCCGCTTTCCGCCAGTTGTGCGGGCATGCCGTGTTGGGCTTTGAAAATCTGACGTTCACGATCCACGATGGTGATGGAGGTGACGGGCACATCAAAAATGCGCGCGGCCTTTTGTGCCATCCGCTGGAGCTGAGGAGCGGTGACGGTATGCAGGATTCCCAATCGTTCGATCGCCTGCAACCGCTGCTCTTCATTGGGAGGCAGAGGTTCCGTAGGCAATGGAGCGGTGATCTCTGCGGCGGCAGTTTCACAGTAGGTGACGGCATCAACAATACGATGAAAGATAAGCTCCGTCCCGGAGTTTTTCATCAACTTGGCTTCGGCCTGGTTCGAGTCATCCGTGCCCAAAAGAATGATGGCGATCTTCTGATCCGGCACGAGACGGCGGATTTTTTCCACCATGCTGCGGGCATGGATGGCCTTGGTTGGGGAAACGGCGGTGATGATCACCAGGTCCGTGAGGTTTTTTTCTAGTGCGGCTGAAATTTGGGCGGGGGAGCGCTTGCCCGGCGTGACGTGCGCCTCGATTCCCTTCTGCTGGAGAGCGTGTGCCAGCATGATACCCGCTGTATCATCGCGCTGGGCGCGGGCGGATATACATTCGATGCGGCAGGTGAATCCCTCGGCAGGCTCGATGGGGTCTATCCGCATTTTTTCCGCCACTTCCTCCAGTAGATCGTGCATGGAAGAGGAAAGGCGGTTGTGCTCATCAGTTTCCAGCAGACCTTGGCGAAAATCCGTTTCTCCGGCGATGAGCACCGGGATGAGCACCTGGTCGTAGAGATCCGTGAGCGAATTGTTTTTCAGATAGGAGTCCAGGAATTCCGCCTCATCATGGTGTCCGGCACGGAGCAGGCGGTGGTAGCAGTCCTCCGCCGGGGTAAGGGCTTCATCTTCTCCCATGACCACATTCAGAAAGGATAGCTGGGGAATGTGCTGGCCCATCACCACCAGGCAGACCGTGATGGGCGTGGCCAGCACCAGGCCGACGGGGCCCCACATCCACGTCCAGAAAACCGCCGCCACGATCAGCGCGATGGAGGAGACTCCAGTGCTCGATCCATAGAGCCAAGGCTCCAGAACGTTGTTGCTCACCAGTTCGATCACCACAAAAAGGCTGACTGTTAGCAGGGGCGGCAGCCAACTAGGTGAGACTGCCAGGGAGATGAGAATGGGAAAAATGGCGGCGATCCATGGACCGATGTAAGGGATGAAGCGCAGAACCGTA
>Ga0157373_10002307_pt1 | contig 14477 bp, 8 predicted proteins | sample C65metaG_FD_113460 | JGI IMG/M metagenome (GOLD analysis project Ga0157373, IMG submission 113460) | Corn rhizosphere microbial communities from Kellogg Biological Station, Michigan, USA - C6-5 metaG | ecosystem: Host-associated > Plants > Roots > Rhizosphere > Soil | place: USA: Michigan... | reverse complement strand
GAACGTGAACATGGGCAGGTTCTTAGCCTCGAATTTTCCGGGCGGGTAGATCAACATGCCTTCGACACTGGTGCCGTCATCGGCTGTCCAGCGATATGGCTTTCCCTGCGGTAAATCGCGCTCAGTGAAAAGCGCATTGAACGAGGTAATCGAGCGCGCGTGATCGAGTTCGGATGCGCTATCGGCTAAATAAACTTCCGCCGGCTTAGTCAAAGACGAATAGACGAATGCCACGCGGGGAGAATGCTGGACGGCGGAGATCAATTCGTAACTACCCGGCCAGTTGCTGATGCGGCGAAAGGGTTGGGGGCCCTTTGACGCGGAGTAAAGTTGCACCTCGGTGCCGGTACGCGCCGATGAGAGGACTTCATCGGCTGCCACGGTGTAGTGATCGACAGGCCCGGTGAATTCGGTTCCCCACCGCTCAACGGCGCCAGATTCCACGTCAACTGAATAAAGATGGGGTTGAAGATCGCGGTAGGGGCCACTCACGTCGCCAACCTCGATAGTGAAAAAAATGTGGGCGCTGTCTGTGGCCCAGGATAGGTTCTGTTCGACGGCATGATTGCGGGTTACCCTACGCGGTTCTGATGCGGCGGGTGGGTGCGCGTCCTTATTTACACCCGATAAGTTGACCACATAGATTTCATAGTCATCGAACTTTTCCTCGCGTTTGTTGATCGGGTTGGTCATCAGCGCAAGCTTGTTTCCGTCCGGCGAAGTTAAAAGTTCATTTATTCTCCAAGGCGAGGTCGCGATAGCGTGAGTGCCGGGAGTTGTATCGGATTGCCTTTCTTCCTTAGTCCGTTTTTTTAAAAGGGACGAGGTATGGTTCGAAGCGACAGCGGACATATCCAGTGCGAAAATTGTGTCACCGCGTTCCGCCGCTCGGTATTGAACGACATCCTTCCATTGCTCCCGGTATTGGTCCTTTTGAGCTTTTGTCCACGGATCTCGGGTTGAGAAATACAAAGTTTTTGAATCAGCAGACCAACTGAAGGCGTGAACTTCTTCGGCCCCTTGTGTAACTGCAAAAGCCTCCCCCCCGGACGGGGGAATCAGGTAAAGCTGACCGACCCCTTCCTTATCAGATCCGCTGTCATCATCGTCACTGTCCGAATTGTCGTCAGACGATTTTCGGTCGGAGAGAAATGCGATCCATTGTCCATCCGGCGACCACTTGGGATCGGTATCGTGACCGGATTCTGTCAACTGAATAAGGGCTTTGTCGTTGGTGCGGTACAGCCACAAGTCGTTACGGAAAATCTGCTGGTCCCAGTCGGCACGTTCTGTACCGATCAGCACCGAGTTGCCGTCGGGAGACAGTTCGAGTGAAGAGAAGCTGACGGAATTAAAAAACTCATCTAACGTGACTTTGGGTTTTTTCTCGGCTGTGGCGCAGCCCAAACAAAGGAGTGGAATGAGAGCAATGTGGATTAATCGCATGGGAAATCATAATAGCTTGACACTCAGGCGTGGTGGCCATCAAATCTCAAATGGGGACGCACGCACTCAATTGTTGTATAGACGAGAGACGACAGCTGTCTAATCAATCCCTAAATGCTGCTCACTAGCCAGCACCGCGAGCTCAAGGCGACTCGAAACTCCTAGTTTTCCATAAATGTTGCTGAGGTGGCGCTTGACAGTTTCTTCGCTAATGGCGAGTTTGCTGGCGATTTCCCGGTTGCTGCTGCCTTCTTTTATGGCAGAAATGATTTCGATTTCGCGGGAAGTCAGTCCGAAGCCGCTGGTCGAAGTCTGCCCGGATCGGGCCCAGGCCGCCACTGGCTCGCTTCCAACCCAGAACTGCCCTTCGCATACCGAACGAATGCTGCTCAGAAGCATCTCCGGAGGAGATGCTTTGAGAACGATGCCCCGCGCTCCTAATTGTAAAGCGCTGGTCACCGCGAACGGCTGAATGGCCGCGGTCAGCAAGATCGTACGAACCGCCGCCTGCTGGTGCGCCAATTCACGGAGGACCTCCATACCCGGCACACGCGGCATGGCGAGATCTAACAATAAGACGTCAGGTCGCAGGTCCTTGGCCAGCGCAATCGCCTCTTTGCCATCGGAGGCTTCGGCGAGGACATGGAAGTCCTCCTGAGTTGCGAGCAAACGGCGCAGGCCGTCCCGAAAAATAGCATGATCGTCGGCAATAACAATGCGGATTGGATTCGGTACCATAGTTTTTTTCAGGCAATGCTGGCACGAGCAAAATCGGGAACCTTGATTTCCAGGCGCGCGCCCTGACCGGCTTTGGAAATGATCGTAAGCTCTCCTTCGATGGCGCGAACCCGTTGTTTAATCACCAGCGGCCCGCGGCGGTCTTCCTCCAGTTGCGCGTGCGTGAAACGTCCACTGAAGGAGAAGCCGCGACCATCATCCTCGATGGTCAATACCCAACCGCCTTGCTGACGCGCTAATCGTACCAGCACATGTTGTGCTCCGCTGTGTCGTCGCACGTTTGCGAGGGCCTCGCGCACAATACCCGCAAGTTCACGGCAGGTGCCCGGCGGCAAGTTCACTTGCGGAGTATCGCAGACAAACTGGGCGCCTATTCCGGTGTCCTGACGATAACGGGTGACCATTCCGGAGAGAAAATCGACCAGATGTCGCGGATCGAAATCGAGCGGCTCTAATTGGTGGATCAAGTTGCGCACGTTGGCGGCTTCGTTCTGGACCAATTGCTGAACTTCCAGCAACTCCGTTTCCCGGTCTTCCAACGAAGCTGCGGCACGTGTGCGGAGCGCATAGAGACGAAACGCAATTGCATGCAGGGACTGGACCACGCCATCGTGCAGTTCGCGGGACACACGCGCGCGCTCCACGGCTGCGGCCCGCGAACGGAGTCGGCGCAGCAGATAGACGTTATACACCGATGGAGCCACCAGATTGGCCACATCTTGAAGAAAGCGCAACTGGGTCTCCGCGCGGCCTCCGAATGTGGGATCTACTAACAGCAATCGTGCAGAGACTTCGGGAGCTGCGGAGATTGCACATGCCAGTAAGAGTCTAAAGGGATGCTGCTTCACGAACTTTGGAGCCAAATGGCAGTCGTGTCCGCGTGTCCGAACTCCGTTTTTATCCAGCGTAAAATCGCTGGATGTGTTCCGGTTGTGCCACGCTGCCCCAGCGGAATCTTCTCCCATCACGCACAGGTATTCCTGCTGCTCGGATTCATCCAGTTGCATCCAGGTAAAGACGACATTGCCCGTCGTGGCCAGCTTTTCCGCACGCCAGAGCATCACCAGGTGCGCCTCTGATTCGCGGGTAACGACGAGAAGTTCACGTCCGCCAAACAAGTCAAGTAATTCCTGCATCACGATCTGTACCGTGCCCTTAAGCCCGGACTCAATCCGCACCGTGGCTGAAATTCTGGAGATGCTCAACGCTTCGGCGACCCGACGCTTTTCCGATTCGGCGATGTAGCCGATAAGAAAGGAGAAGATCACCAGGTTGATGGAACGCATGATGAAGCCAGCCACCGAGGGATGTCCGAGATGGGCAGCCAGTGGAGCACGGGCGCGGGCAATGGAATCGAGGGCCATGGTTGCAACTACGGCAACCGTCGTCATCGCAGTTTCACGCATCCCCCAACGAAACGCGGCGGCCAAAAGAGCGAAAATAAAATACAGAAAGAACCAGTTCTCGGCTGCGCCGCCGAAAAGGCTGATCACCGCCGCCCACAAGATGTCTCCCGAATGCACCAGGAAGGAGAATCGCGGTGAAATCTCGGCCCGCAGATAAACGATTGCAAGCAGGCCAATCGCGTGAGCCAGATAGAGGTAGACAAGGATTGCGGCAACATCCCTCGGATAAGCCACTCCCGGATTAAGCCAGAGAAGAAGCAGGGAACTGAACGCGAGAACGGTGCGAACCGAAGCAAGCACCCGCTCCACGCCAATTAGAGTGCTGCGTCCACGAGGAATGGCAAACCGCCGACTGATGATATCCAGCACTGAGGGGACCGGCGGCATCGCGCCGATTATAGACCGAATCGGCTTCTGCTCATGCCTTTCCTTTTTCGTGATCTTCGCAAAAACTTAAAGACTCAAAGGCTTTTTTTGACAATCACGCAGATGTATAGCGAGTTCATTACGCATCCGAATTGCACGAGCTGAAACTGCAACGAAAGTTGTAGTGACATCTGCAACTTTTGCGGAATTGACCGCACGTCGATCAGACCATTAGGTTTAATTCAGGGCGCGGGGATTTGCGTATGGGCAGACTCCGTGGCGCTGCTCCTTCGTCGCATTTGCGGGCTGATCTCTCTAGTCTCCAGATCAGCCCGTTTTCTTTTCTTTCGGCAGCTACGGGGTTTTCTGTATTTTTCTTATAAGAAGCTGTGAATAAGCTGTTTATCTTGTGGAACTTACGGCTCAGGCGATGTTTGCAATGCCGCGACTCTAGCTTGCAGTTCGGTTGCGATCTGCTCGGCTGGCATTTCTGGCGAGAAATTCACAGGTGCGCCGATTTTGACTTTGATCCGGTACGGACGGGCCATCCTTTTGCCTGTTTGTTTCAATTCGAATAACCCGTCGATCCGCATTGGGACAACTGTAATTCTGAGGTTTTTCACTAAGAGTCCGACACCGCTTCGGAAGGGGTTCATCTTGCCGGTGGTGGTATGGCGCCCCTCGGGAAAAACCAGAATGCTGTAGCCTCGATCGACCGATTCGCCCGCAAAGGCGAAGCTCTTGCTGAAACCAGCCTCGCGCGGAAGCGGAAACAGATTGAGCAGCGCAACGCCTAAGAACCACTCCAATCGATCGAATATCCGCAGGAACAGATTTCGGTCGGGAGGCGGCATGCGTAAGGCTTCGAGGGCCTCACCGCCAGCCGCAGTGGCAAGTTTATTCCGGATGCGAGCCGGTAGCGCGGTAAGAATGAATCCCACATCGACATCACCGATGTGATTGCAGGCAACCAGTACCGGACCGTTCACCCCCCGCAAATTCTCACGTCCCTGAATTTTCGGCCAGCCCAGGACAAATACCGACGGCCGCAGCAACAGATAATGGACCAGAAAGCGGAGCCACGTGACCGGCCAGCGCTGAACCCAAACTGGATAGTGATACACCGAGCCCCTAGTGGAGCCACCCTTGAGCAACCGCTCCAGGTCCCCGACAGTGTTTACTGCCAAAAATCGACTTTCCCCCAAGTCAACCTGATAGCGATCTTCGATGGCACTGATCAGCTCAACTCGGTCAAGTGAGCTCATACTGAGATCGGATTCAAGACGCGCAGAGTTCGAATAGTTTTGTAGAGTTCTACCCGTAATCCGCGAGATCAATTCTGCAAGGCCGCTGCCCGGGGCAGTCGCAGCCGAATCTTTCGCCAGCATTCTTTGAGCGGCCGCAGCAATCTCTGCACGGCGGGGCTTTTGTGTGGAGGTCCGAGGAAAATCTTCGTCCGGCCAAGTTAGCCATCTCCGAATGCGCTGGTACTCAGCAAGCTGCCGGTTCGCACGATCCACAATTGCAGCCGCATCGGAGTCCTCGTTTTTGAGAATCATGACAGCGCAGGCTTCCGCATTTCCACCAACGGCCAAAGGCACCACCACACAATCCTTCACTTCCGGCTGAAATCGGACCGCCGCTTCAAGGTCCTCGGGATAAATATTCATGCCCGCGGGTGTGACGATGACATCCTTCTTGCGACCTTTGAAGAATAGATTGCCTTCGGAGTCAAGTTCACCGATGTCGCCGGTGCGGTACCAACCTTCTTCGGCGGCAACCCGACGGAGTTCTCCCGCGATCCAATATCCTGAGGCAACCCCGCCCCCACGCACCAGAATCTCGCCGTCGGCGGCAAGTTTGACTTCTCGGCCGGCAAGAACTTTCCCAATCGACCCTTTCCCGACCTTGAAGGGATGGTTAACGCTGATGAGCGAAGTCGTCTCGGTAAGGCCGTAGCCCTGGATGACGGCAAATCCCAGTCTCCGCCAGAATTCCTCCGTTTCCCGGTCGAGGGCAGCGCCTCCAGAGATAAAGGCCCAGAACTTCCAGCCGAATTGGCGATGTATTCGGCGGAAGATCCACCAGCGGCGCAGGAAATGCTTCCCTTCAGCTTCGCGAAACCTGTTTTGGAATTTTGCTAACTCGCCGGCATCTTCGAGATCGCGTTCTACTTTGGATTTGAGCGACTGAAGCACGCGTGGGACAGAGACCAACACGGATATGCGCTCGCGACGTATGGTGGCGAGGACTTCAGCCGGCTTCAGACTGTTTTGAAAAAACACCGTCCCTTTCAAGATAGGAGGAAGATACATGCCGAGGAACTGGCCGAACACATGACTTAAAGGAAGTAGATTCAGGAAGCGAATGGGGTGAACCAGTCGTTCATACTTGAGATACGGAATTATCTGCTTTTCGAGCGGGGCCACATTCGAGAGCACATTGCCATGTGAGATAACGACTCCTTTGGGCTCGGCAGTAGTGCCGGAGGTGAAGACGATCTCAAGTGCATCGTCTGTGCTCACCTTTTCCGCTGAGAGTGGCGCAGAGGAATGCCGGCTGACGAGGCCCCCTAATTCTTCAAACAAGAGCATGGGCAGGCTCGGATGAGCGTGCTCGCGGGAACAGACCAGCAATCGGGCAGAAACCTGACTGAAAACCCGCAGCGCAAAGTCGGTCGAGCTGGCGTCGTCAATCGGAACTACGATGACCCCGCGGCTGGCGCAGGCGAAGAAGACGCTCACCCATGCCGCCGAGTTCGGCCCCCAGAGCAGGACGCGATCGCCTTTGCGAATTCCGCGGGCGTTCAATTCACGTGCAAAACGGTAGGCTGTTTGTGCGACCTGACGATATGTCTGAGAAACTGTGCGGTAGCCAATGTGCTCCGCATAAGCCGTTTGCTGCCCGAGACGTTCAAATTCCGCCAAGTAGTCGGCGATGCTGGTGTATAGCACGGTTCAAGCGTAAATCATTCCGTGGATGGACATTGCTCGCTCCTGGCAGCTGGCCTTCTAACAATTCTGGATTCAAAAAGTCGAAGCAATAGCGGCTCTATCTTCAGAGCTCCTAAGGTCAATCTTTTACCCACTTGTACAGTCCCTTCCGGTAACCCTTGGTAACCATACGATTCTGGCTGTCCAGCCGTAGAATGACCATGTCCAAACGGCCATATCAGGATTGCTTCTGGTATCGGCGCCAGGGTGGTCATTCGTTATCCCGGTAAGAACGGGAGAAGCACGGAGCTGGAGTCCGCAATCTTATGGCATTTGGTTTCGGTTTCAACAAGCAGAAAGTACTCAGCGCTGCGGAGAAGTTCGTCCAGCAGGGCAAGCTACAGAATGCCATCTCCGAATACGAGAAAATTCTAAAGCACGATGCCAAGGACCTGACCGTATTGAACACGGTCGGCGATTTGCACTCCCGTCTCGGAGAGACTGACAAAGCTGCGGAGTGCTTCAAGAGCGTTGGCGACGCATACGCTTCACAAGGCTTTACGGTGAAGGCCATCGCCATGTACAAGAAGCTCAGCAAGCTCAAAGCTTCGATGGAATGTGTGCTGCGTCTGGCAGAGCTCTACACTCAGCAGGGCCTGTTCAATGATGCGCGCGCCCAGTATTTGCAAGTGGCGGAAGAATTTCTAAAGACCAACCAGCTTGACCAGGCGGTCAAGATTTTTGAGAAGACGCTGGAGATGGACCCTGAGAATGTCGCCATGCGCACGAAACTGGCGGAAGTTTACATTCGACTAGGCAAGAAGCCGGAAGCGTGGCAAATACTTACGGCTGCCGCTGAAACCCTCAGATCCAAAGGACAGCTTGCAGCAGCAGACGAGATTCTACAACGCATGCTCAGGCTGGAGCCGGGAAGCAGCTATGCTCTTTTGCTTCGAGGAAAAGCTGCGCTTGACGCAGGTGACGCCAAGGCTGCAATCGAAGCTCTGAAGCAAATCTCCGATCTGGACAGCAATCCGGAGGGACTGCGGGCGCTTTTTCAGGCGTACCTTCGTGCGAAGAACTTCGAGGAAGCTGGCACGCTGGCAACGAAGCTCGCCAATGTGCACGACGACGGGGCCGCAGTCATTGAATACGCGGATGCTCTGACCGGAGCGCAACAATACCGTGAAGCGCTGCAAGTTTACGAACAGCATGCGGACCGCTTGTTAAGGAATGATCCAGCCAAGCTGATCCAAGCGTTGCGCCCGATCATCGGTCATGTAAAAGACGATACTGAAGCGCTGGAGGGTGTGCTGGCTTTGCAGCAAAAGGCCGGCGAGAACACCCACGTAACCGAAATTTACGAACTGCTGGCGCACGCTTACGTACAGTCGGATGATCTCGAAAAAGCTCGCGATTACTACCTCAAGCTCATGCAACTGGAGCCGGCGAACCAGATGCATGCACGTAATTATCAGCAGGTACTCGAAAAGCAGGGTACTCCGAGCACTCCGCATCTGATCACCGCTGAAGAGGGCGCGGTCCTGGTGGACGAACTCGAAGCCACAGCGCCCTTCATTGATCAACGTTACGACGACGAAATTGCGCTGGCGGTGCGGTCTGCCATGACCGACGCCGAACTGTTTATCTCGTACAACATGCCTGCCAAAGCACTGGCGCCTCTGCTCTCCGCGTTAGCGAAGGCACCGCGTGATCTGCGTCTGAACCAGAAACTTGTGGCGCTGCATACGCGTGCTGGAAGGTTTGCCGAAGCTGGCGTCTGCTGCCGCACCCTGCAGAGCGTGTATCACGATGGTGGATACTCAGAGGAGTCTTCTCGTTACGGAGATCTGGCCGCCAAGTATGAAGAGCGCAGCAGGGGAACCGCGGTGGGCGGCGCAGCGGTAGAACAGAAACTTCCTCCAGAAACCGCAACTCTCGAAGTCTCTCCCGCGCCGGCGGCGTCCTCAGAATTCGAAATCGCTGCCCTGCAGGCTGCTGATCCGATTCAGGACGCAGTGAATGCGCCACCTGCACCCGCAGTAGCGGAGCAAACAAAGCCCTCCGTCCCGGTGCAGAAATCTGGCGGGCGAAGTGGACTGTTCTTCCATGCACCGGCACCGGCACCGGCACCGGCACCACCCGTGCAGGCCGCAAATCTATCTTCTGCTCCGGAAACGACAACGCAGGAGGCCGCTGACTTTTCGGCGGCGACCGAACCGCAGGGAACCGGTGAGATCGACCTTTCCAATGAGTGGGAACAGGACTTGACGGTCGAAGTTCCTCAGCAGGACAAAGCTCCCGTGGAAATGGCTGCACCGGAGATTGCCCCACCACAACAGTTCACGGAGCAGAACGAAGTATTGCCCGCAGCGGCCGGAAATGCCGATCTTGGCGAGGCTATGGAGGAAGTTCGTTTTTACCTTGGCCAGGGCATGACCGAGCAGGCTGAACAGGTATTAAGCAGGCTTGAGGCCACTGCTCCCGGATCGCCCGAACTGGCAGTATTGCGTTTGGGAGTGGATTCCGCCAAGCAGAGCGTGCAGCAACAGGAATTGGAGGTTTCGGTCGAGGAATCCCAGCCCGTCGAAGTCGCTGATCAAACAACTACGCCCGTGCATGAACAGCAGCCCTGGCCGCAACAGCCTCCTGTGTTGCAGGAGATGGTTTCAGAGATCGAAGCGTCCCTGGGGAATAATTTTCTTGCACCGTCGGCTGAAATGCCGATTGAATCGGCAATCGCCGAACCGGGTGCCGAACTCGCCGGCGATGCGGGGCATGAATTCCGCTCTGGAACATTGGATGACTTCGTTTCCGATCTGGAAGCCTCTCTCGGCAGCGACTTTTTGCCGGAGGCTCCGCCTGTATCGGTTGAAGTCACGCCCGAATCAAGTACGCCGGAATCGGTTCACGTTGAAGCTACGCCAGCTCCCATAACCATGGCAGCGGCTGCCTCGGCATCAGGTGCAGCCGCCTCTGTACCGGCGCCCACGGTGCCATTGGCTCCCCCGAGCGCGCCGCAACGCGCGGAGTTCGAAACGCACCACGCGAACGCCAACGTACCTGCGGCGTTGCCGAAGATCGAATCGACTCCCGGGGTTGATCTTGCCGACATGTTCGGAGAACTCAAACAGGAATTGGAAGAAGGCGGTACCAGCGCGGATGAGGATCCGGAGACTCATTACAACCTCGGCGTAGCGTTCCGCGAAATGGGCCTGCTGGATGAGGCCATCGGGGAATTCCAGAAAGTTTGCCAGTTCACCGAACGCGGTCACGCCTTTTCACAACTGATGCAAACCTATACCTGGCTGGCGCAATGCTTCCTCGATAAAGGAGTTCCTGAAGCGGCGGTGCGGTGGTATGAGCGGGCGCTCACGCTTCCGAACCTGGACGCCGAAACACGCACTGCACTGCACTATGAACTTGGGTCGTCCTTCGAAAACGCAGGAAACCGCCCGGCCGCACTCAGCAATTTCCTCGAAGTTTACGGCAACAACATCGATTATCGGGATGTGGCGGAGCGGATCAAGGCCCTGAGGACGTAAAATATCCTGATGGGGTTGAATCCTGCCGGCTGTGTTTGCAGCCTGCCATTGTGGAGCGCTGCCTGACCGCCGATCCAAACACTGTCCCGTCGCTTTCTGACGACCCGCAGTTGCCTAGTCTTGCTCCTCACGATTCGCCGCCGAGCGCGGGCATCGCGGACAAAGCCGAGGGCTCAAAGTGGAAGATCTGGCTCTGGCGGTTGCGCGCGCTGTTATTAGTGACCACTTACGCCACGTTCGGCGTGCTCCTGGTCATCCTGCCATGGACGCCCAAGTGGACTGATAATCCATTGCTGCTAAGCTCGCCTGAGCTGCGTACATTCGTCACCAATGGCTTCGTGCGCGGCCTGGCCAGCGGATTGGGCCTGCTTGATCTGTGGCTCGGATTCTGGGAAGCCATTCATTATCATGAATAATAGCTAGCGATCGGCATCTATTCCGGATTACTAAACGCATAAGGACACAATGAGCACGACGCACGAGAAGAGCGCTCCCCTGGCGTACGAAAACCAGCAATTCCTCAATAGTCCTGACGGACGAATACTACGCATCATGTCTGAATATGCGGAGCCGCTGGCGCGTTTCCGCCGTGAGCAAATCCAGGACACTGTGGTGTTTTTCGGCTCGGCGCGTTTTTTGAGCTCCGAAGAGGCGAATAGTGCGCGGCAGAGCGCTTCTCCTGCGGATGACGCCGCAGTCAAGACTGCGGAGGCTGCAATCGACATGGCACGCTATTACGAAGACGCACGCCGGATGGCGTTTTTGCTGAGCGAGTGGGCCGGTCATATTCCCGCGAGGCGCAAACGTTTTGTGGTGACCACCGGCGGCGGGCCGGGAATTATGGAAGCCGCCAACCGCGGGGCGCGCGAGGCTGGCGCAAAAACCATTGGATTGAATATTCGCCTGCCGTTCGAGCAATACCCGAATCCGTACATCACGCCGTCGCTCAACTTCGACTTCCATTATTTTTTTATGCGCAAGTTCTGGTTTGCCTACCTAGCCAAAGCGCTGGTGATCTTTCCGGGCGGTTTTGGAACTATGGATGAATTATTCGAGATTCTCACCCTGGCACAGACGCAGAAACTGGCGAAGAAAATTTTGGTGGTGATCTATGGCCGCAAGTATTGGGACCAACTCATCAATTTTCAGGCCATGATCGATGCCGGCGCGATAGCAGCCTCCGATCTGGAGCTGTTTAAAATGGTGGACACGCCTGAGGAAGGTTTCGAATATCTCAAGCAGGGGCTCACCGAGTTCCACCTTGGAGCGGACCGGCCACGGAGATCGGGGGAAACCATGCCCGAGATCGCGAAAACGAATCCGTAGAAGCGGTTGTCGGTGGTGAGTGGTCGGCAATTCGACTGCTTAGCGAAGATATTTTTTGTGGCGAGTTTACGGCCTACTGGCAACTGATCACCTCCCACTGCTCCTGTGCTTCTCTACTACATCACCGATCGCAAACAATTTGCGGGGACAGAAGTGCTCCGCTGCAGGGAACTGTTGCGAAAAATCGGAGAAGCGGCGCGCCTGGGAGTGGACTTCATTCAGCTACGCGAGAAAGATCTGCCTGCACAGGAACTGGAAAAACTGGCACACGAGGCGGTGGAAACGATCGCCGCATCCTCTTCCAATACCAGGCTTTTGATCAACTCCCGCACTGACGTTGCGCTTGCCGTTGGAGCAGATGGAGTACACCTGCGTTCTGCCGATATTTCCGCCGAAGACGTGCATCAGGTCTGGAGCACAGCGGGCGCGAAACAAAAGCCGGTGATTGGCTTGTCTTGCCATACCGAACATGAGGTCGCTCGCGCCGTCCAGGGCGGCGCGGAGTTCGCAGTCTTTGGTCCGGTCTTTGAAAAGAGAAACACTTTCGGAGAACCCGCCGGCATCGATCAACTGCGTTCTGCCTGCGGGTACAGAATTCCGGTATTCGCGCTGGGAGGTGTCACCCCAGAAAATGCTCCGATGTGCGTACGAGCAGGAGCGGCAGGCATTGCGGGAATTCGTTTATTTCAGGAGCGGGATATGGGGCAATCGGTGGCGGCATTGCGAGCGCTCAGCCCATCAGGAATTGCGCAAGACCCTTAAACCGCAAGTGCGCAGTTCGCAAAGAACGGGCCTCGGCTTTAAAATTCAGTAGACGAACTCTTATCGCGGGGACAGCATGGTGAGTATTTCCTCAAGCCCATGCCGTATCCGGCGAAGATCAGCGGTCGAATGGGCAGGAAAGGGCAACGGCGCCTGATTTTTGGCATTCATCGCTTCCATTCGTAACTGTTGTCGCGCACCGGCGATGGTGAAACCTTCTTCGTACAGCAACGTCTTGATGCGAATGAGTGTCTCGACGTCCTTGCGCCGGTACATGCGTTGCCCGGTGCTGCTCTTGACCGGCTTCAGTTGGGTAAACTCTGTTTCCCAGAAACGCAAAACGTATGCTGGCAGCTTGCATAGAGTAGAAACTTCGCCAATCCGAAAATAAAGTTTTTCCGGAATGATGATTTCATTCTTCAGTGCAAGTTTCGATTTCGGCTTTGACTGATTGATCATTTGGATCCTGGCGAGAAGAGTCTTGCTATAACTGCGTTTTTAGCACGATACCGCACGCGGAACAATAGCGCACAAATAAAAAACCTCTCGAGAGAGACTCTTCGAGAGGCCTTGCAAAAACCTTAGCGAGATTCTGTCTCGCCATCACTTGTTAGTGCTTTTTCTTTTTGGCAGCCTTTTTCTTCGCTGGCATCGATTTTCCCTCCTGGACGATTTTTCCTCTCGAACATCGCTACACAGGGTCCCATACTGCAGATGGATACCGACATTTTGTGTCGGCAACATCTCTGACTCAAGATATTGCGGTGTCTTAACGCTGTTGTCAACAAAATTCTTGCATTCTAAAGGAGTTAGCTTCTGGGAACCGGAAGTTCAATCGCGGAGTAAGAATGCCGCACGGCTGCGCTGTCGAGAACAGGTAGAGCACCCAAGCAAAAAACCGCATTCGCCATCCTCTGACGTCTAAATCCTTGCTTGTGCATTTCTCATTACTTCGCAAAGCAAACGCATCTCATTACGGAGTGCTAGAATTTTGAGTTTTGTTCCGGGAGTCGGGATGCCAAAAACGATGCAGGCCGTAATGAAAGCAGTCCCAGCCCCCGGCGCCGAGGTCCGCGAAGTTAAAGTTCCGGAGTTTGGCCGTTCAGACGTTCTCGTCAAAGTCAAAGTCGCCTCCATCTGCGGCACCGATCTGCATATTTACGAGTGGGACCGCTGGGCCCAGCGCCGTATCCACCCTCCCCTGATTCCCGGTCACGAATTTTGCGGCGAAGTCGTGGCCTATGGCGACGAGGTGACAAGCGTCAAGGAAGGTGACTTTGTCTCTGCTGAGATGCACGTGGCCTGCGGCAAGTGCCTGCAATGCCGAACCGGGGAGGCGCACATCTGTCAGAACGTCCGCATCATCGGAGTCGATTCAGACGGAGCCTTTGCCGAATACGTCGTCATTCCCGAATCCAATATCTGGAAGCTCGATCCCGCTATTCCACTGGATTACGCCAGTATCCTCGATCCGTTGGGAAATGCTGTGCATTCAGTGCTCGCGGGTGAGATAGCGGCCAAAACCGTCGCCGTCACCGGCTGCGGGCCGATCGGACTGTTCTCGATTGCGGTAGCAAGGGCGGTGGGTGCGGCCCAAGTTTTCGCTATCGAGGTAAACGAGCACCGACGCAAGATTGCGTCGCAGATGAAAGCCGACGTGGTGCTCGATCCTTCATCGCAGAATGTACAGAAAGAAATTTTAGAGCACACCAGCGGCTTGGGCGTCGACGTGGTGCTGGAAATGGCAGGCCACCCTCAGTCAATTCGGACGGCGTTTGACGTTGTGCGGCGCGGCGGACGGATTTCGCTTCTCGGGCTCACATCGAAGCCCATCTCGCTGAATTTTTCGGAAGACATTATTTTCAAGGGCATCACAGTTAAGGGCATCGATGGCCGCCGCATGTAGCAGACCTGGTATCAGATGACGGCGCTTCTGAAGGCGGGAAAGCTCGATT
>Ga0157373_10002306_pt1 | contig 14478 bp, 12 predicted proteins | sample C65metaG_FD_113460 | JGI IMG/M metagenome (GOLD analysis project Ga0157373, IMG submission 113460) | Corn rhizosphere microbial communities from Kellogg Biological Station, Michigan, USA - C6-5 metaG | ecosystem: Host-associated > Plants > Roots > Rhizosphere > Soil | place: USA: Michigan... | reverse complement strand
AGAACTCATGTTTAGTTTTAATGATTTCTATTTTCATGCATAGTCTGACAGCCACATGTTGTTTACATATTTTGAAGTGTTGCTTTTGTGCTGAATAAGTAAATAATACAACAGCCAACGTGAATTCTGTAACAGTGGTGTGTATTATTTGTGCAACCTTTGCATAAATTAAAATGCACCCTTTCATGCCAGTCTATTATTTTGTTTATTTAATCATCATACTTTCCAGTTCGTTCCTGCTGGTCCGTTACTTTGTACTTAGAAAAAAATCATTGGCAATACTGCTATTTATAAGTGCAACCAAATCCGAAAACAACGGAAACTATCCGGAAGCAGTGAATGCTTTCGAAAATGCCTTATGTGAATTAAAAAGGAGCAGGTTCCATGGTTACCTGAAAATTAAGATTATTGAAAAGCTCAAGCTCATGCAAACGATTAAAAGTTATAAAGACGATCAGGCTTTCATACGGAAAGATAATTCGTGGATCCATTAATGAATCCACTTTCCTTTCCGTTCTCCAATTTTAATTATTGCGTTAGTTAACCGTCTGCAATTGCTTTTTGGCAAACTGCAGTTCCCTTCCCTTCAGCAGAAAATAAATATTTTGCAACTGATGAAGTGAGGTCAGTTTTTTGAGAATGGGTTTGCGCATAAAATCGATGACTTCATAATCCGGACTGATGTTCATTTCTGACCTGATGCCTGTCGTTATCAGTTGCCAGAACTTAAAATAATCATGATAAACAAAACCACATTGCCTAAGTATGTCCTCTGTCAAAGGAATGGGCTGAACATTTTCCAAATTATGTTCTGATGCCATTTCCTCATTGTCTTCTTCTGCGACAAAGGCAACTGTGCGATTGATTGCAAAAACCTGTTGAAAATTCCCATTAACAAGCACATAGTTTCCAATTCGTAATTCGTAACAAGATATCATATAATCTATTTTAATTCTTTTCGGTTCAAAGAAACTCCTGCGCTTCAAGCTCCAGGATAATTTCTTTAATAGCATCGAGTGAATCTTCTTCCATATCATTGGCAGAGGCTATGCAAGGGTTTATATAAATAAACTCAAGTTTTTCCGGAAGGCCAGTAGAAAGTCTTTCTTCGTTTGACATTAATGGTATTGCTATAAATTCTTTGTCCTGGCGCGAAATTTTAAATTGAACCTGTTCCTTAGTAACACTATTGTCCGGCCTGTAATGTTTTACCGGTACCGCGATAGAAAAAAACTCTACTGTCATAATTGCTGTTTGAAATTGAAAAATTACCTGCCCAACTGAAAATTATCCAGGCAACTCCGGATGTAATCTTCCAACTGTTTTCTGAACAATTGATTTTCTCTGCTTGCGTCAAACAATGCTTCCATTACCTCTATTGGTAATGCTCTGGAACTGATCCTATTTGCCAATCCTGGACTATCCTTTACCATTTGCGAATTAATGGAATGATCTTTCACAAAGGAGATGATCATATCAGTAATGTTAGCAGATGACTCCATAGACAACTCCAAAGCGATATGTTGAATGCTTGTTTGTAATTCTACAAATTCTGATGCTATGAAGTGGTCGGAATCCTTGATAATATAGTTCCGGTAGATTGGCATCCTGCATGGTTATCTCTTAAAGAGCTTTACTGTTATTGGAAATAAGTCATAATGTTTTGATTGCGACACACAATGTTCACTGGAAGAACATAATTTCAGTTCAGAGCATATTCTATAACGACAAAAGAAAAGTCAATTCAATAACACTTTGTCAAGTGAATGCAAAGTGCCATTTGACGCTTCTATGTCGCCGTTTTGAATTACTGAATTATTAATGCTTGTCTTGCCCCAGTTTTCGGTTACTAGTAATTCGTCGCCGTCTAAAGTTTTCAGTTTATCACCATTTTGCAGGTCTTTAAAATTCAATTTACCTGCAACAATATGGTTTCTCAGCAGTTGGACCAATCTGGGCTTGTTCTCAGGTTTCAGTAAGTCATTGATTATGCCTTCAGGCAGTTTTCGAAAAGCCGTATCCGAAGGCGCAAAAAATGTATAAAGGTCTCCATTGTTTAAAAATCCGGTTATGCCGGAAGCAAGTATTCCTCTATATAGTGTTGTCATGTTGAGCTCTTTGCTTACGGCCTCTGTTATGTTTGACATATGACTGATTTACCTGCCAATGAATTATCGGCAACTATGTAATGTAAGCTGATTCGCTAGATATTGGTGTTAAGTAATACTCTTCTTTTAGCAAATCAGTAAATTTTATAACTATCTCTAACTATGATCACGGTAATAAAGCCCGATTAAGTGAAAAGATGTTGCTATGCCCGGCATTATTCCTTTATATGTTTCAAATTTTTCGAAAATCCCCACACTGACCGCAGTAGTTTGACATTTTACATGCCTTTGAAAATTAGAAGTACTGCGTAAAAAAGATAATAGCTACAGCATAGCTTTCAAGCTGATGAAGTTTTTAAAGCAGTACAACATCTTTATATCTTGCCTAAATTGGTTCGAAAACATTCCAATGTGGGGCACGATGAAAGCCTTGTAAGTGTTACAAGGCTTTTTTATTTGGAGCGAGCCAAAAATGTGGCGCTTTTCTTCGCTTATACCAACATTTCTGAGAGACAGAGGACGTTTAGAAGTTCAATTTCGAAAACAGTAAAAAATAATAAACCCTATGCAACTAATTAAGCCAGGTCAGATTTCAGGAGAGATCATGGCTTTGATAAAAGAAACAGATAAAATGCCATATTGAATTTTATTGTTGGAGTTGAACAACTAAAACAAGGGCAAGATAGTCTTGACAACTTATTCTTTGGGTCTCTCCTATTTAACGCTCAAAAATTAAAATTCAGATTTACAAAATAATATCCTCCATTAAATCCGAAAGGAGAAGCTTCGGGACTATAGATCCAACTGCCCTGGGAGGTGTTCTCATAATTTTTCAAACGGTCAGGATACACGTTGAATAAATTGTTTACACCAGCGGTCACAGTTATCCAGGTTGTGAATGAATAAGCAAAATTGATGTCCGTTAGCACTTTGGGTGAAAACGATTCGAATATGAACTTCGTAGGATTGGTGACCAAAGGAGCAATGGTTGTTTTTCCAAAACGAGTGTTAGAAATAACTACTTTGGTCTTTGCTCTTTCGTAGATCATGAATAAAATGATCTTATTGTTTGGCTGGCTTTTTTCAATTTTTGTTTTCTCTTCGGTACTTAAAATAGTGTTTGAATTCTCATCATTTAAGGAAAGCTTATCGCTTGTTCTAATCTCACCGTATTGGTGTGTGGAATTGAAATTGGCTCCTACATTAAATTGCAATTTTGCTTCTCCTGCTTTGCAATGTGCGTTCATCACAATATCAATACCTTTAGTTCTTGTATTAATTGCATTACTGAAAAAAGAAACCCTGCTGATCGCATTGAATTGAGGGTACATGTCAAGAATACTATCTAATGTGGTGCCTGTTTTTCTGTCGAACATTCCGCTTAGTACAATGCGGTTTTTAATTTGTATCCAGTAAGCATCTGCAGTTAACATGAGAATGTTTGAAAGGGACAATGCAAATCCCCCACTCACATTCAATGTCTTCTCGGCCGTTAACAATGGAATACCAATAGCTCTGATAACTTCATCGTCATTGGGAAAGATACCACGGGTTATAATTGTAAGCGCTCCTCCCGAATTGGTTCCGGAATTTTGAATGGACTTAAAATACCGCTGCTGCAGACTGGGTGCTCTGAAGCCATTGTTAACAGAAGCCCTCATCAGAAAATGCTCCGAAAACTTATATCGGGTTGCGAACTTAGCCGCCATGTTACCACCAAAATCACTATAATATTCGTAACGTCCGGCTATATTAATTAAAAAATGATCGCTTAACTCAGGCTCTACTTCAACATAGGTTCCTATCACGTTACGGGATTTGTTTACCGCATTTTCCGGACCACCTGATCCTACACCTCCCTGAGAATAATGCGCAGGGTCATAGTTGTACCATGAAGCTTCTTCGCCTATTTTGGAGTGATAATTTTCGATTCTCCATTCCGCTCCCAAACCCAGATTAAATGATTTCAGTTTGACCGCCGGACTTGAAAAGCGTCTGGTGAAATTGATGTTATTAGTGATTTGTTTATAAACGTCCCTGCCTGTGTAAAAAGATGTGGGAGCATTTGCACCTAAAATATATGTTTGAGACGCATTGTTTGCGTTTGTTAAGTGATTATCGACCCAGTTAACACCGTAACTGCTTGTATAATTCCAGTGCCATTGTTTTTTTGTTACCGATTTTATTCCAGCGGTCACCATTATATCAACAGTATTGGATTTTCCGTGGGGTTGAAAGCCATTAGGAAACAAAATAAAGTTTACGCGGCTTTTATCTTTAGGAAAGCGATAGGCATTGAGTCGATCCAGTTTCCGGCTGTTTACAGAAGTAACCAAAAAAATTTCCTTATGATTTCGTAAGCTGTAACCACCATTCAATAAAAAACCATCACTTATTAGTTTGGTGCTGCCTGCATTATCAACAACTGTCTTGCGATTAAATCCGCTGTCAGCTACTTTTTGAGCGTCAAGGGCAAGAAGAATTTCTTTTTGTTGAGCAGTTGCGCCGGTTGTATCGTAATAGACGGTTCCCCGGTATTCTCCTCCACGGTAGGTCGGAGCCTGATAACGATGCGAAAAAGAAAGATTCACAAATCCGCTTTTGTTCAATACAAAGCCTCGATTCAATCCCAAAGAAAATTTTGTTCCGTCACCTTTGTAATATTGCCCCGTGTGTAATTGAATGGATGTTTTCCCTGTATTTTTTTTGATCCGGATGTTAATCACTCCTGCAATGGCATCCGATCCATACTGCGCCGCAGCACCATCACGCAAAATTTCAATTTTGTCAACTGCCGGAAACGGTATCGAATTAAGATCGTTCCCAGCTGAGCCTCGTCCCAATTGTCCGCCCAGGTTGCCAGCGAAGAGCCATGCCATATTGTGATATCGGACACCATTCACCAATATAAGTACATGGTCGGGATCTAATCCTCTTAAGGTTGCCGGTTCATTCAGTACTTCTCTCGAAGCGTTAAAAGAGGGTGCACTGACATTCAGCATTTGCGTAAGACTGATTTGACCCGTTTCTGCCAAACGAGTAGTGGAAAACACATCCACTGGAATGGTTGAAGTAAGATTGGTTTTAGGATTTAGCGAGCGGGAACCAAGCAAGACCACTTCTTCCATCCGGTCATTTGGCATTAAATCAAACTCAAAATAATTTTTGTTGATGGTGTCTATTAATATGTCCTGCTCAATTTTTTTGTAACCGGAATAAGTGATGGTAATAACATAATTTCCTGGGGATACAAAAAAAGAAAATATTCCGTTATCATCAGTAACTGTGGTCCTGTTTTCCAATGCAACGGTAACACCTTCGAGAGGTTCACCTCCAAATTTTACCTTTCCCTTTAGTACTATACTTTGAGCAAGCAAATGGCTACTAAGAACCAGGAGACTGCTGATAAAAAGAAGAATAATATGTGCTGGCATCTTTTTCACACAAAAATTTTCATCCTGCCGATGATGCGTTTAAAACTCTGTTGACATCGTACTTATACAATCTTCCAATGGGTAACTCATGTTTTGCTATTTGTATGGAGTCGGTATTGAAGCTTTCGATTCTATTTATGGCTATAATAAATGACTTGTGTATTCGAAGAAATTCGTCAGCAGGAAGCAATTCCGCAAGCGTCGTCAACACATATTTGGTGACAACAGTACGATTAGGCATCACGATTTTTATATAATCCTTTAGTGCTTCGATAAATAAAATATCATGAAAATATACCTTAACCATTTTGCGATCCGCTCTAAAGTAAAGAAAGGAGCTATTTGCATCTTTGTTTTCTCTTAATAATGGATCAGGAATAGGAGGAAGGTTAACCTGAAGCACTTTGTTTACGGCTTTTAAAAAACGTTCGAAGGAGATGGGCTTTAGTAAATAATCCACCGCATCCAGTTCAAAACCTTCCAGGGCATATTTGCGAAATGCCGTCGTAAAAATGACTTTGGGCGGTGACTTTAATGTGCGGATAAAATTTGTTCCCAGCAACTGCGGCATTTGTATGTCAAGAAAAAGGAGGTCTATTTGATGATCTTTCAAGAAAGAGATGGCTTCTACTGCATTATTGCAGACCCCCTTCAACTCCAACACTTCCACTCCTGCAATGTGTTGTTTCATGATTTCTCTGGCAGGTGGTTCGTCGTCAACAATGAGGCATTTTATTTTTTTACTCTGAAGCATAGTTTAGAATTGTTTGCTGTGACTGTTGACTATTGGCAGTCTTAATTTTTACGAACTCTTCAGAGGGATTGGTTGCTGTGCGATTAAGACGAATACTCAAAATAACAATGAACATTTCCTGTTCCGACATTATTTTCAGTTCGTGTTCACCGGGGTACAATAGAGCTAATCTTTTGCCGATATTTTCTAAAGAGGCTGTGGAGAAAAAAGCCTGTTCTAATAACTCCTGAGATGTGCCATTGGTTAGCTTCATGCAAAACATATCGCCATCTACAGCAACATTCATATTAATCCATGATTGTTCCGTCATTTGGCTGCAGTTTTTAAAACTATTTTCAATATAAGGAAGCAGAAGGAACGGGGCAATCTGATGGTTTGCCAAATTTCCTTTGACGCTTACTTCCACTTCTACATTTTTATTATGTCTTAGTGTTTCGAACTCCATGTATCGCTTCATCATTTCAATTTCTTTTTCGAGCGATACCATTGAGGCATCGCAGTCGTAAAGTATATAGCTTAACAGATCGGATAATCTTAGCAACATTTCCGAAGTTTGAGGTGAACGGCTCAAAGCATGGTCGTAAATGCTGTTAAGCGTATTGAATAAAAAGTCGGGATGGATCTGAGCTTTGAGCAATTGTAATTCCGCATTGACTTTTTCCTTTTCCAACTGTTCACTTTCTTTTTGTTTTAGCCACCAATACTTCAAATATTTAATAGTGCCGGCAGCCGCAACTACTTTAATCGGATTTACCAACCCTATATAAACTGCAGGCCAGAACCACGTAACAAAATGGTTTGGTTTATAGAGACCAAATACAAAATCAACAAAAGGAAAAACATACCAGTACATACAATAACCGAGTACGAGTAAAAAAGCTGAGAGCAATAATATACTTGCAGAGACTTTCCCCCAGTTTCTTTTGAGCAACCACCTGAGTACCACATACGTAAACACATAGGCAGCAATTGCATAAACTGGAATGAGCAACAACGTTTTTAATAAAATATGCTCTCCCAATGTTACATAGGTGGGACGCAGGTTGACCCAACGTATCGGGTGTTGGTATAGAAAGTCACAATAAGAAAAATAAAGCCAGCAAGCCAGCCAAAACACCGAATGGCGTAGCAGATGATGTGATCTTTTTTCAGAAAAAATAAATTCACGCCACAGCATGTTCTGTAATTTTTTTTATTTCTTCTCCGGACACCAGAGGAGTCCTTTTGTCCAGCTTTATTTTTAGATGTACAGTAAAAATTTCAGCTTGTTCTCTAATATCCAGTTCATAGCTCTCCGGGTATAGCAATTGCAACCTTTTCTTTACATTGCTCAATCCGATGTTGCCCTTTATTGCTGATTTCGAAATAGTTTGCGGCTTACTATTCATTATGGAGAAATACAAAAACTCTCCTTCAACTCTCACATTCAGTTTTATCCATGGATGAACGATCATTTTACTGGCGCCGTGCTTGAAACTGTTTTCCACAAAAGGGATGAGTAATAAAGGTGCAATACGCCTTTCAGGAATTTTGTCAGGGATATCTACTATCATTTGCAGTTGCTCGCCATACCTGATCTTTTCAAGAACCGTATAATCCTGGATCATATCCAGCTCTTTTTTCAATGATACCAGTGGCTGATTACATTCATTCAAAATATAACGGAGCATACCCGATAGCCTCTTGATCATTTCAGGAGCCCGATCAGAATTGCTAAGCACAAAGAAATAGATATTGTTTAGCGTGTTGAATAAAAAATGTGGATGTATTTGCGCTTTCAGCAATTGCAATTCTGCTTTTGCTTTTTCCTTCGCTAATTGCTCCGTTTCTTTTTGTTTCATCCACCATCGTTTGATCAGTTTTATCATCCCGGCTACCCCGGTTACAATTGGTAGTGTTATTAGCTGATCTCTGATAACGAACTGGATAAAAATGCGGATATCAAACTCTAATAAAAAGTCACTAAACCGCAACATATAGTTAAATAATGGCGTAGCATATTTGAAAACCGCTGCCACAAAAACATAAACTACCAATGAGAAAACAACAACAGCGCCAGTGATCAAAGAATTTCTTCTCTTGTAAAGGAATCGGGGCAAAAACCAATAAATGAATACGTATGAAAAAATAATTTGCGGCAGTACAACAGATAAGAAACAATTGATAACAAGTGTCTTTAAAATGAACACGGGTAAACCCAATTTCCGGACGGTGTTCGTTTGCTCACCACCTATTTTCCATCCATAAAACGAGTGAATAGGATAATGGAACAGCACAGCATATAATACAAGCCACGTAATCCAAAAGAGCAAATGCCTTGTTACCATGTAGCTGCGCTGAGAGGAAAATATGAATTCGTGTTTTGTCACACGCAAGGGTTGTTTTATAAATTTACTCAATCCCCCTCGCAAAAACGGCACTTAAATAGAAATTTAGACATGCAGAATTGCTGCAAAGATCAATACCATTCATCGACGACAACTGGTCTACGTACTTGTGCTTTACCAGTGTGCCATTCACATAAGGTGGTTGAGCGAATTGAATCCATTTTCTTTTTGAACCATGGTAATTTGTTGGTGATAGCTGTTTTTGTTGTTTAGCTCTAAACCAGAAACCAACTACAGCGCTATTCAAATCTTTCAACTAAAATTTTTATGAGAAAGCAAATAATGCTTGCGACAGTGATTTTTACCGCAAGTATCTTTTTTTATTCCTGCCAGAAATCATTGGACGAACCGGCAACCTTAGAAATGAATTCCAACAAAGCAGCAAAATCCGCTCAGGTAAAGCCGGACATAACACCCTATCTGTTTGAAAGAGTCAATGAAAATAATTTCTTCTCACAAGGCTGGAAAGAACAACAGGTCAATATTGTTTCGGGCACCACTGTTTTTTCAGATCAATCCGATTATGTGGAGATAGTTTGCGGACCAGAAAACAACAGCGATCCCCGCCTGATAAAAGGTTGTATTACCATGAATCTTCCCACCTCAGACAATCCGACTTTGAGAAGAGTACGCCTTCGCAGAGGAGGATATTCCGGTACCCGCTTAGCGGACCTGACAGAATTAAAGTACAGCACTTATGTAGTAAACAATGCACCAACAATCATGGTGCTACAGATAGATGTGAACGGAGATGAGATGAAGGACCTGAATATCTATTATGACCCGCAGGCCTACCACCAGGAAGAAGGATTTCCACCTGTCGTGCTGAATACGTGGCAGCAGTGGGATGCGCTGCACCAGGGTGTATGGCACATTGAAGCTGCGACAATTCCTCTTGCTGGCGAATTGGAAGATGATGTATGTACCATTCAGGAGATGCTATCGGAATTTCCTGGTGCAAGGATCATAGACACGCCTCCAATGGGTCACAATGGCGAGGGAGTACGGTTTACTATAGGTGGCACTCCTTCGTATTTATATGCCAATACAATCGGTTATTTCGATGCCCTGATTATTGGAACAAAGAATCAGCAGCATTCAACTCTTTTTGATTTTACCTGCAATAATTCGAATCATTAACAGGCTTGTGATTTCACCGGCTATCCTCCTTTTTGTAGCTATTTTCTTTTTCTAAAAACAGGGAGCCATGAAAACAAATTTGATTCTGAACTGTGCGGGTCTCGGCAATGACAAAGGCAGCAAAACAGTGAACGTCTTTGGTATTTGCCAGGAATAAATAATTTATTATGAAAAAGATTTTTCTTTTCTTTCTAATTGTGTTTGCTACACAGGCGCAAGTATTTATCTCTTGCAAAAAAGATAGTGCTTCTGGCTCTTTAACAAATAATCCACCCAATCCACCTCCAAATCATCTTCCTATTGCCAACGCAGGCAACGATACCACAATTGTTGCACCTGCCAATACAGTAAATGTTGATGGGAGTGCTTCAACCGATCCGGATAATAATATCACAAGCTATTTATGGACAAAAATATCAGGGCCTGTATCCTTCTCCATTGCCAATGCAGGTACAGTAAAGACACAGATAACAAATCTTATTGAAGGTGTTTACCAACTTGAGTTGAAGGTACTGGATGCAGGCGGGCTGTTTGCAAAAGATACCGTTACGATAACTGTAAGCCCGGGTCCTTCAATTGCTATTCAGTGGCAAAAGGCATTCGGTGGTACCCGTGTTGATATCGCTCAATCCATTCAGCCAACATCAGATGGGGGTTATATAGTAGCCGGAAATACCAATTCACAAGATGGTGATGTGATGGGATACCATCAGGGGATTAATGGTTGTTATCAAACCTGTTTTGGCCAAACAATTTGTGATTATTTCCCGGACGGATTGGTGGTGAAGTTAAGTGGCTCCGGCACTATTCAATGGCAAAAAACCCTTGGAGGATCGGCTGCCGATAATTTACTATCCATACAATCTACCACAGACGGAGGATATATTGCATCCGGTTTAACTTACTCAAACGATGGCGATGTAAGCGGTTATCATGGCGGCAATGAAGCCGATGCGTGGGTAGTAAAGCTAAGCAGCAGTGGTGATATTCAATGGCAAAAAGTTTTAGGCGGAAGCACCGGATGTGATTTTGCCAATGTCATTCTACCTACACCCGACGGCGGCTATATGATTGCAGGCCACACCGATTCTCACGACGGCGATATAACCTCTATCGCTGGTGAACGGGATGTTTGGATTGTAAAGCTAAACAGTAGTGGCGCTATTCAATGGCAGAAAACAATAGGCGGTGATAAAAGTGATTATGCATATTCCTTTCAATCAACATCCGACGGCTATATATTAGCTGGCTATACCTATTCTAACAATGGCGATGTGTTCGGCAATCACGGTGACGCCGATGCCTGGATAGTAAAGATAGACAACAACGGTACCATTCAATGGCAAAAAACATTAGGGGGAAGTAATGAAGAAATTGCCAGATCTATACAACCTACACCCGACGGAGGATATATTGTTGCCGGCTCTGCTAAGTCCAACAATGGTGATGTATCCGGTGGTAATCATGGAGGTTCGGATGCGTGGATAATAAAGCTAAGCAACGGTGGTACTATTCAATGGCAAAAATCGCTGGGTGGCAGCTATGAAGAAATTGCCAGATCCGTTCAATCTACGACCGATGGAGGGTATATTATAACCGGGTCGGCTGTGTCCACGAATGGTGATATAAGTAATAATCATGGAGGCCAGGATGCCTGGATAGTAAAGTTGAACAGCAATGGTGCCATTCAATGGCAAAGGTCAATAGGGGGCACGAATGATGAGGTTGCCAACTCTGTTCAAACTACTGTCGATGGAGGCTATATTATAGCAGGGCAAGCCCTCTCCAACAACGGCGACGTAAGTGGCAATCATGGCGCTACTGATGCCTGGATAGTTAAATTGAAACAATGACGTGTCTTAACGAGAGGTGAAACCTTTATTATGAAAAAAAATCTGCTATTTCTGCTTTCATTAATTGCAGTGATGTATTGTTCCTGCAAAAAAGATGATGCTGCTGGATCTTCAACAAATAATCAACCCGATCCTTCAAATCATTCCCCTGTTGCCAATGCCGGCGCAGACCAAACCATCGCCTTACCATTGAATGCAGTTGTGCTTGACGGCAGTGAATCTTCTGATCCGGACAATAATCTGTCGACTTACAGTTGGACGCAAATATCAGGACCATCAGCAGGTAATATCGCAAATGCAAATGCAACCAGAACGCAGGTGAACAACCTGATTATAGGTGTTTATCAATTTGAACTTAAAATAACGGATATGAAGGGAGCATTTGCAAAAGATACGGTAGCTGTTATGGTTACTGATGTTGTTACTGGTGCTGTTACTGGCGCTGATTGTAATTCCAACCATTGGACACGGCTTCAATATCTCCCGGCGGATGAATTTTTTTTTGGTCCCCGCTATTGGTTTAACGGCGACAATTTTTTAATGGGAGTTGACTCAACCATTTACGCAGTAAGCAATAAAGGACAATTGTGGAAATACAATGCGCAAAACAATTCGTGGTTTTTCATGTGCAACTTCCCGGAAAACACATCAAATACTCCGGTAGTTTTCAGCGTAGATGGAAAAGGTTATTGTCATATCAACAGGCATTGCTGGCAATACAATACTTCAGCCAATCAATGGGTAAAGAAAACTGATCCACCCGACAACCTTAGTAATCCTTTTATCATCAATGGCAAAGTATATTTAAAGAACATGAACAACCATATAGTTGAATACGATCCTGTCAATGATTCCTATACTGTAAAGAATAATTGTCCGGGCACTGAGCCATTATTGGGCTGGTTTGTAGTGAATGGTTTTGGCTTTCATGTATACAGCAACGGACAATGCTGGCAATATGATGCAGGAACTGACAAGTGGCAGCAGATGGCAAATCTGAACGTGCCGGGGACCTTGTACAATGCAAGCAGTTTTGCAGTAGGCGGTTTCGGATACATTTTAGGCGATTTGAATTTGCAGGCATATAATTTCAACGAGTCAATGAAATTGTTTCGCTATGATTTTGCTTCGAACGAATGGTCGCAATGCGCTAAAAATAATTACCCGGGAGACGGCGCCTATCAAATCAGTGCTATTTCCTTTAATGGAATAGCATACGTTGGATTGGGTTATAATAACGGTGACTTCAACGCAACTGATTTTTGGAAGTTTCAATGAATATACACTAACTACATATTTGCATTGTGAAAAAAATATTGTTTCTCCTCTTAATCGTGTCGATAGCAGCTAGCGGGGTATTTCTCTCCTGCCAAAAAGAAATTTCTTGTGAAGATTGTAAAGCTAACAAACTTCCCATTGCAGTTGCAGGTCCAGACCGAATTATAACTGTGCCAACCGACAGCATTTTGCTGGATGCAAGCAGTTCTAATGATCCGGATGGTAAGATAGGCGAATGGCTATGGAAAAAAATTGAAGGCCCTTATTCTTTCAATATTGTTAGCACATAAACATCGAAAACAATTGTCAGAAAATTGGTTACTGGCATTTACCATTTTGAATTAAAAGTTACAGATGATAAAGGACTATCGGCAAAGGATACGGTCATGATCACGGTTGACGCTATACCTACGGCCAAGCACCCGCCAATTGCCAATGCCGGTAGAGATACTATTATCACCTTGCCCATAAATTCTATTACGCTCGATGCAAGCGCATCCGTAGATCCTGATAATAATATTGTAAGTTTTCAGTGGACAAAAGTTGCAGGTCCTTCATCATATTTGATTGCAAACGCAGATGCTTTGCAATCCCGGGCAACAGGACTCATCGAAGGCATCTATCGATTTGAACTCAAAGTAACTGATGCAGATGGTTTGTTTTCAAAAGATACAGTTCAAGTAACAGTAAATGGAATAAATAATTCAACCATTAACCACCCGCCTGTTGCCGGCGCAGGAATTGATCAAACCGTTACTTTACCGACAAATGCTGCTAATCTTGATGCAAGCACTTCAAATGATGTCGATAATAATATCACCGGCTATAGCTGGGCAAAGATCTCTGGCCCTTCATCATTTACAATTGTAAATTCCAATTCAGTACAAACACAAGTAACAAGTCTTGTTGAGGGTGTTTATCAGTTCGAATTAAAAGTAACAGATGCCGGAGGTTTATCATCAAAAGATACTGTACAGATAACAGTAAGTGCTCCATCGCTGCCAGTTGCTTGTGATAACAGCAACAGACCACAAGTATCTGCACAACTCATACCTGTCGGTACTCTTTCGCAAGCAAGAGGAGGAATAGCTGTTGCATCGGCGGGAAATAAAATTGTGTTCGCTGGAGGCGGCGCAGCAGGTGGACCATCATCGAGGGTAGATATTTATGATATAAGTATGAACACTTGGTCAACTTCCGATCTGTGCGTAAAACGTTATTTAATTGCTTCTGTGGCTTCGGGTAATAAAGTATTCTTTGGCGGCGGAGAATATGGTGATGGAACCTGGCCTGTAGATTCAGTAGATATTTATGACGTCTCCACCAATACCTGGACGGTTAGTCATTTGAGTACTGCAGGAAACGGTATTACGGCAGCAGCGGTTGGAAATAAAGTTTTATTCGCAGGAGGGGATCCAGGTTTTAATGGAACTCCTGGTACTGACCGTTCAAAACAGGTGGATATTTATGATATGAGTACCAACACGTGGGCCACAGCACAAATGAGCGAAAAAAAAGAATGGT
>Ga0157373_10002305_pt1 | contig 14484 bp, 7 predicted proteins | sample C65metaG_FD_113460 | JGI IMG/M metagenome (GOLD analysis project Ga0157373, IMG submission 113460) | Corn rhizosphere microbial communities from Kellogg Biological Station, Michigan, USA - C6-5 metaG | ecosystem: Host-associated > Plants > Roots > Rhizosphere > Soil | place: USA: Michigan... | reverse complement strand
GATGTAAAATATATACATGGCTCCATGTTAAGGAGGATGCGCACACCCTTTATGGGTTTGCCGAAGAAGGGGAACGCAGGCTGTTTCTGCACCTGATATCCGTTTCCGGTATTGGTGCGAACACCGCAAGGATGATGCTCTCGTCCATTACCCCGATAGAGATACAAACCGCCATCGTTAATGGCGACCTGCCCCTGATCCAGAGGATTAAAGGTATAGGGGCAAAATCTGCACAGCGCCTGGTGTTGGAGCTGCAGGACAAACTGAAAAAAGAAGGCTCCGGATCGCTGATCGCTGCGCCGTTAAACCATACTGTCAGAGAAGAAGCCTTATCGGCATTGATGATGCTCGGCTTTGCGAAGCAGCCTGCAGAAAAATCCCTCGATAATGCAGTGAAAACCGGTGGTGCTGAACTCTCAGTAGAACAAATGATCAAAATAGCTTTGAAGAATTTATAAGATACCATTGAGAACTTTATTTACGCTCATTCTTGTTCTGGCTCTCTGCCTTGGCGGACAAGAATCTTTTGCTCAAAATGTTCGTCCCGGAAGAAATTCCGATACTACCAGAAACAACTTCAGCTTAAAGGAAAAACAACGTCTGGGCCTGCGTAATCTGGGTAATTCCTTCAGCCCCACGCCGGATAATGTAAAACGTGAAGTCGAATATGACGCAAAGACGAAAAGATACATCATCAGGGAACGCATCGGCGACCGCTATTTCTCTGCGCCCCAATACCTGACTGTCGAAGAATACCAGCGCCTCATTACCAGCGAACTCAAACGCGAAAACTGGCGTGTATATTCCAATGAGGAAATCAACCAGGTCCGCAATACGGGCATCATCCCCAGCCTTAAAATCAATAGCAAGGCTTTTGAAAAGATCTTTGGTGGCAGTACCATCGACATCCAGCCAAGGGGAGAGGCGGAGCTGACCTTCCTTGGACGCATCAACAAAAATGAAAACCCGCTGTTCAATGAGCGTCAGCGTGTGCAGGGAAACTTTGATTTCAATCAGCGGATCCAGATGGATGTGATGGGAAACATCGGTACCAACATGAAGATCAATATGAACTACAATACGGAGGCTCAGTTTGACTTTGAAAATCAGGTAAAGCTAGATTATACAGGAGGGAAGGACGACATCATCCAGAAGATTGAGGCCGGAAACGTGAGTCTTCCACTCAACACTACACTGATCAATGGTACGCAGGCACTGTTCGGGATCAAGACGCAGCTTCAGTTCGGCAAGCTGAATGTGAGCACCGTCTTCTCACAGCAGAAGTCCCAATCGCGGGAGATCAGAATCAATAATGGCGCCCAGCAGAATGAATTCCGCATTAGCGGCGATAACTACGAAGCTAACAAACACTACTTCCTGGCGCAGTATTTCAGGGACAACTACAACAAGTCCATGTCTACGCCACCGACGATCACCTCCGGCATCCTCATCACCAGAATTGAGGTGTGGATCACCAACAAAACAGGGAATACCACCGACTCAAGGGATGTCCTTGGTTTGATGGACCTTGGAGAAAATGCGCCGTACAATGCGGGGCTGATTGGCGGGACTTCTGTGCTGCCTTCTGCATTCAACAACCCACAATTTCCACGGCAGTCAAATGACTTGCTCACACGTCTTCCGGCAGATGCACGGCAGACGAACTCTAATTCTGTTATTTCCTTCTTTGCACCTAACGGAGGAACCGACAACTATTCCAAGCTTACCTACGCACGTAAGCTGGCGGAGAGAGAATATACTTTTCATCCTCAGTTAGGATATATTTCACTCAACAACGCCTTAAATACCGATGAGGTGCTTGCAGTAGCCTATCGCTATACCTACCGAGGTGTAGAATACCAGGTGGGTGAGTTTTCGACGGATGTCTCTTTCAACCAGGCTACACCACAGGTGCTGTTTGCCAAGCTCCTTAAAAATGAAACTACAAAAGTAAACCTGCCTACCTGGGACCTGATGATGAAAAACATCTATTCCATCGGTGGCTACCAGATCAGTCCGCAGAACTTCAAGCTGGATATCTTCCGGATTGACGATCGCTCGGGTGTGGAGAAACCTTACATCGATGAAGGTGAAAAGCTGGACGAGAACAGGGTACCTTTAAAAAATAAACTATGGCTTCAGGTGGCAGGACTGGACCGCCTGAACCAGCAGAAAGAGCGCCGTCCGGATGGGGTGTTCGACTTTGAGGCGGAAAATGATCCCTTTGGGACAAATCCAAACAACAGCCTGTATAACAACGGTACCGGCAATCAGACCTCGGGCAGCAACAGCTCTAACCTGACCTTTTCTACGAATACCAAAAATGGATACGTAACGATTGACCCGCTGAATGGACGGGTGATCTTTCCATTGATTGAACCTTTCGGGAAGGACCTTGCAGACCAGTTTACACCTGCAGAACAGGCCCTTATTGATAAGTATACTTACACGGCGTTATACGATTCAACGAAGGTAATTGCCCAGCAGCTGTTTACCAGACAGAACAGGTACATCATCAAGGGAGCGTACCAGTCGGAAGTCGCCTCTGAGTTTAGCCTGAATGCGATCAATGTACCGGAAGGCTCTGTAAAGGTTTTTGCAGGAACAATTCCTTTGGTGGAAGGAAATGATTTTACCGTAGACTACCAGGGAGGAAGGGTGAGGATACTGAATACCGCACTGCTCAGTTCCGGGCAACCAATTAAGATCTCCACAGAAAACAATGAGCTTTTCGGTTTACAGCAGCGGTCATTATTCGGCACGCGACTGGACTATAAGGTGAACAACAAGCTGAACCTGGGAGGAACGGTGATGAACCTCACGGAGAAGCCCCTCACTCCGAAGGTGAACATAGGCGAGGAGCCCATTTCCAATACAATGTGGGGACTGGATGTTAACTACAGCACCCCCTCTAGGTTCCTGACAAAGATGGTGGACAAGCTGCCGCTGATCTCTACCAAGGTACCATCCAGTTTTACTTTCTCCGGGGAGTTTGCGCAGCTGGTGCCTGGGCATCCGAAAGCACTGAACTTCGCCGGCCAGAAGGGTGGTGTCAGTTATCTGGACGACTTTGAGGCATCACGTTCTGTCATCGACTTAAAGAGCGCTGTGGCCTGGCAGCTGTCAGGCACGCCACAGATGTTCCCTGAGTCGCAACTGATTGACGACCTTCGTTATGGTTACAACCGTGCCCGAATTGCCTTTTATAATATTGACCCCATCTTTTATAACCGTACCGATGCAAGTCTTCCGACGAGCCTGAGGAACAACAGAAATGAACTGTCCAATCATTACGTACGTCAGATCATTGAACAGGAGGTATTCCCATTCAAGGAAACGGTGACGGGCCAGCCTTTTGCACTGCCTACATTAGATGTGGCTTTCTACCCTACAGTACGTGGGCCTTATAACTTTGTGCCGACGGGCTTCGGTCCGGGTGGCAGCCTCAACAATCCACGCAGTCGCTGGGGTGGTTTATTCCGCAGGATTGAGACCAACGATTTTGAGGCGCTCAACATCGAGTTTATCGAACTGTGGGTGATGGACCCTTACCTGTATAACCGTTCAGCAACCGGAGGGGATTTATACTTCAACGTGGGTAACATCTCCGAAGATATCCTGCGGGACGGTAGAAAGTCGCTTGAAAATGGCCTGCCGGCAAATGGCGATCCTACAAAATTTGATGAAACCAATTGGGGAAGGGTACCTAAGCTCCAGCCGGTGATACAGGCCTTTGACAATGATCCGGAGGCAAGACGTGCACAGGATGTCGGGCTTGACGGATTGTCGAATGTCGATGAACGAACAAAGTTTGCAGCCATCATTAACCAGATCAAGGGGCAACTGAACCCGGACGCGGCAACATCCATTGACAATGACCCTTCATCAGATGATTATACTTACTTCAGAGGCCCGTTGCTGGATCAGCAGAATGCGGGAATCCTGAAACGGTACGAAAAATATAACGGCACAGAAGGCAATTCCAAAACTGCACAGCAGTCGCAGGCAGAGCTGGGTGTCGACAATTCTGCCTCCACTTCATTACCGGATGGCGAAGACATCAACAGGGACAACAACATGGTGCAGAGTGACGAGTATTTCCAGTACAAAATCTCCATGCGTCCGGCCGACCTGATGGTAGGTCAGAACTTTGTGACCGACAAGGTGGTGTCGCAGGTGAAGCTGGCCAACGGACAGACGCAGGATGTCACCTGGTACCAGATCCGTATTCCACTGGCACAGTACCAGGAAAAGGTGGGCAGCATCCAGGACTTTAAATCCATCCGTTTCATCAGGATGTTCATGACCGACTTTGCCGATACAACCGTACTGAGGTTTGGAAAGATACAGTTGGTCAGGGGAGAGTGGCGACAGTACAATGCCAACAATGAGGCCAACCAGGTGATTGTTGACCCTTCATTGCAGACGGTACTTCCTGACAATTCGACCATTGAAGTAGCCACCGTAAACATCGAGGAAAATGGAAAACGTACGCCTATCCCTTACGTGGTGCCTCCCGGAATTGAACGCGAGCGTGATTTCAGCAATTATCGTGGAGATACCCGCCAGAATGAGCAATCGCTGGCAGTAACGGTAAAAAACCTGCGTGACGGTTACGGAAGGGCATCTTTTAAAACGGCACTCAACGATTTCAGGTCTTATAAACATCTGGAAATGTACATCCATGCGGAGGCGATCGGGGCATCGACACTCAATGACAACGATGTGCAGGCCTTCTTCAGGATAGGTACCGATAACCAGGATAACTATTACGAATATTCGCAGCCGTTGAAAGTGACGCAGCCGGGAACAAGTGACCCTTACCAGATCTGGCCTGACCAGAATAAGATGGACATTGAGTTGGAGCTCTTCCAAAAGGCAAAGCTGGCACGTAACAATGCAATGACTTCCGCAGGTATTCCATGGCCAATTAATATTCCTTTCAATTACATCATTGACGGGCGTGTGATCACCGTAAAGGGCCAGCCGGATATGAGCAAGGTCAGGGTATATATGCTGGGGGTTAAAAACCCGTATAATACTGGTACCGGTGATGATGGACTGGATAAAAATGTGGTGGTATGGTTCAATGAGCTCCGGCTGACGGAGTTTGACGAACGTGGTGGATGGGCAGCAACAGCCAGGATGAATGCGAAGCTTGCTGATTTTGCGGATGTGAACATCTCCGGAAGCAAATCGACCATCGGTTTTGGGTCCCTGGATACCCGTGTGAGTGAAAGGAACCGCGCAGACAACATGTTCTTCGACGTGTCGTCCAGTGTGGAGCTGGGTAAACTTCTGCCTAAAAAATCTGGTGTCAAGATCCCAATGTACGTAAGTTATTCCAGTCAGATCAGCACCCCTCAGTACAATCCGAGCATGCCCGATATAGAGCTGAAGAACGCGCTCGATGCTGCGAATAAAGCGCAGCGTGATTCTATTTTAAACTTTGCGCAGGACAGGACCGTGCGCAGCAGTATCAACTTTACCAATGTGCGTAAGGAAAGGGTCAATCCAGATGCAAAAGTGCGGCTTTGGGACATCGAGAATTTTAACGTCAGCTATGCCTATACGAAGTTTACCCATAAGGATTTCATCGTGGAGAACAACTTTCAGAAAACTTACCGGGCATCGCTGGTGTACAACTATGCGTCGCAATCAAGAAACTACGAACCCTTCAAAAAGCTGATCAAATCAAATACGCTGGCTTTGCTGAAGGATTTCAACTTCAGCCTGCTACCAAGTGCCATAAACTTCAGGATCGACGTAGACCGTTATTACTCGGAGAACAACCTGAGGAACAACGATCCACTCAACTCAATTCCGGTTAACACCACCTTCAATAAAAACTTCCTGGTATCACGCGTGTATGGGATTTCCTGGAACCTGACCAAGTCGCTCACACTGGATATCGATGCTACCAACTATTCCATCATCGACGAACCAGAGGGTAGGATTGAGGGATTGAAACGTGATACCTTATGGCAGAATATGAAACGTCTGGGCAGGACAACAGATTACAGCCATAACCTGAACATCACCTATGCATTGCCGATCAATAAGATCCCGGGAATGGATTGGGTAAATGTAGCCACCCGTTACGGCACGAATTTCAACTGGCAGACCGAACCATTGGCGACCTTAAGAGATCCGAATATCGATCTGGGAAATACCATCCAGAATGCAAGAACGATCCAGCTGAACCCCACCTTAAACCTTGCATCACTTTATAACAAGTTTGGCTTTATCAGACGCGCAGGAAACTCATCATCGGCAGAAAAGGGGTCTGGTGCCACAGGTGTGCTCATTGGCTTACTTACCGGGGTGAAAAATGTGGTGGGTGCCTACACGCAGACAAAAGGAATTTTCCTGCCTGGTTATCTGCCTAAGACGAGCTATTTTGGTATTGATGACATCACGGGTGCTCCCGGACTGGCCTTTGTACTGGGTAGTCAGGCCGACATCCGCGACCGGGCGCTGGCCAGTGGATGGATCACTAGAGACACACTGCAGCAGCAACTGTACATTACGACCATGCGGGAGGATTTAAGTCTGACAAGTTTGATCGAGCCGATAAGAGACCTCAGCATTACGCTGAAAGCCAATAAAAACAGGACGCTGAACTATTCGACCAACTTCAGGTACGATGAGCAGTCGCGTGGATTTGTCAACCTGAGCCCTTTCACGACCGGAGATTACAGCATTTCCTTCATCTCCATGAAAACGGCATTTTCGGAAAAGAACGGCAGTATTGTTTCCAAGCTGTTTAATGAATTCATGTCTAACAGGGCGATCATTTCCCAGCGCCTTGGTATCCGAAATATGAATTCTGTGGGCACTGTGAATGGGTATGCAGATGGTTATGATCAGAACGCTCAGGACGTCATTATATCTGCCTTCCTTGCCGCCTATTCCGGCAAGAGCGCATCATCGATCAGCCTGAATTCCATGCCTAAGATCCCACTGCCGAACTGGAGATTAAACTACCGCGGCCTAACGAGGATCCCTTACCTGGCGGATCGTTTTACATCGATAGACCTTCGCCATTCATACCGTTCTGTGTACAGTATCAACGGTTTCAACTCCCTGCTGAAATATCAGGAAGTAGGTGGTTATGCCTACAGCAGGGACCAGAATCAGAACTTCCTTCCTTTCTATCAGTATTCGCAGGTGACGATTGCGGAGCAGTTCTCTCCGCTGATCGGGGTAGATACAAGGCTGAAAAACAACATGACGCTGAACTTTGAGATCGGTCGGTCGCGTTTGCTGGGCTTAAGCATGTCGAACAGCCAGCTGGCTCAGATGTCAGAAAACAATATGGTCTTTGGCCTGGGCTACCGCACCACGAAGTTCAGGTTCCCTTTTGGGTTGTTCAAACAGATGAAGATGGACAATAACATGGACTTCAAGCTGGACATCGCGGTGAGGGACAACAAGACAGTCATCTATCGAGCAGATGTGCTGGAAGCAGAAGTATCTTCAGGGGCAAAGAACATCACCATGAGGCCGAGTGTGGATTACATCCTCAACCAGCGGTTCAACATACGTGTGTTCTACGATTCCAATATCACAAAGCCTTATACTTCACAGACCTTCAATACCTCTTTCAGCAATTTTGGATTTAGTTTAAGAGTTACCCTGAATTAAGATTGTTATAAATGCAGGGAATAATTACCTTTGAAACGACATCTGATGAATGCAGCACTGTCAACTGTTAACTAACGAAAAAAATAAAAAAATATAACATGAATTTTCCATCAGAATTAAAGTACACTAAAGATCACGAATGGCTGAAAATCGAAGGTAATGAAGCCTATATCGGAATCACCGATTTTGCTCAGCGTGAGCTGGGTGACATCGTTTACATCGACATCAATACTGTTGGTGACGAAGTGAGTAAAGATGAGGTTTTTGGTACAGTTGAAGCTGTAAAAACAGTGTCAGACTTATTTATGCCCGTGACTGCTACGGTATTGGAAACAAATGCTGCTTTGAATGATAATCCTGAGCTGGTAAACTCTGACCCTTATGGTCAAGGATGGATGGTAAAAGTAAGCATTGCTGATGTTGCACAAGTTGATGGCCTGCTGGATGCTGATGCATACAAAGCCCTTGTTGGTGCTTAGTCAATGGGTTTATTTAAAGCGTTAAAATATCAGATCTGGGCAATAGTCTGGACCCTGGTTATCTTAATCCTTTGTAATATGGAAATGCCTGATTCCAGTGGATCAGGCATTTTTTTTAAGGGTTTTGACAAGATGGTCCATCTGGGCTTCTTCTTTGTGCTGACCATCCTTTTGTTTTTCGGAAAGATCCGGTACCAGCATAACTACAGCTTCCGTTCACTCACGATCTTTAAGATCATCCTGATCACGGCAGCGCTGGGTGCGGGAATCGAAATGCTGCAGTGGAAAGTCTTTACGTACCGGTCTGCGGAGTGGTGGGATTTCGGCTGTGATATGATTGGTGTAGGTATGGCCATTTTCAGTTATATGTTGTTGCATAAAACCAATTATAATGAGAAAAAATCTGTTTAAGCTGCTAATGCTCTTCGCGGTGCTCGGTACCAGCGGATGCAGCATCTTCAAGGGGGGCTGCAAGTGCCCGCCGGTAAGCTATCGCAGCTATCCGCAACGGTAGTTTCTTTTATGTACCCTTTATGTTACGGTAGTTTGACGATTTTCAGACTGCCAGAGGCGTATTAGGTCACTTTGAAGTGCCCTTATAACAGGATGTTTATTTGTAACTGTTATAAATAAAGGCTAAATTGCGGCCGTTCAGGAATGGGGGATCACATCATTTTCCTGGCCATAATATAACCTTATACGAGATGAAACTTTCACAACTAAATCCTGGAGAACGAGGTACTATTGTATCTTTTACAGATCTTGATATGTCTGTAAAATTAATGGAAATGGGCTGTTTGCCTGGTGAGGTTGTAGAAGTCGAACGCTTTGCCCCCCTGGGCTGTCCCATAGCAATCCGTGTAGCTGGTTATCAGCTTTGTCTGAGAAAGAATGAAGCGTCAATCATTATAATACAGCAATAATTTGGCAAAGGATTTAAAAATAGCGCTGGTTGGAAACCCCAATACAGGCAAGTCTACTCTTTTTAACCTGCTTACAGGGTTAAATCAAAAAATAGGAAACTTCCCGGGAATTACAGTTGACAAAAAGCTTGGCTATGCAAAGCTTCCTGATGGTAAACAGGCAGAGGTCATCGATCTGCCGGGAACCTACAGTCTTTATCCGAAGAGTAAAGACGAGAGCATTGTTTTCCAGGTGCTGGCCCATGCCAATAATCCAAGCTTTCCTGACATCATTGTGCTGGTCGCAGATGCCACCAACCTCCGCAGAAATTTACTCCTCTATTCACAGGTTGCCGACCTGGGCCTGCCTATGGTTCTGGCCCTGAACATGACCGATATGGCCAAAAAGGAGGGAATTGCGATTGACGTTGACCTGCTTTCGAAACGCATCGGCATCCAGGTGGTGCCCATCTCTGCAAGAAGCAACAAAGGGCTGGCGGAGTTGAAACAAGCCATTTCAAATACTACAGCTATTGCGACACAGGCTAAGGCAGTTGACATACAGCAGCTGGCTCCGGAAGCCATCGCTGAAACCATGAAGCTGATCCGTACCGACAATGACTATTTCGCATTGCAGGTTCTGCACCAGCATGAGCACCTGGATCTTTTCTCAGATGCTGAGCATACCCAGCTGGAGGAGATCAAACGCAGTCATCAGTTTGAAACTTCCAAAATACAGACTGCAGAGACCATTACCCGTTACCGCTACCTGGGAACGGTACTCAGTGGTGTCATTGAAGATACCGGCGCAGAGCGTAAATTTGCACTGAGTGACAAGCTGGATGCGGTACTCACCAACAAATTCTGGGGGTTCCTTATTTTCATTGCCATCCTGTTTTTTGTGTTTAATTCCATTTTCTCCTGGGCCTCCTATCCCATGGACCTTATTGAAACTTCATTTGCATGGCTGACAGCATTTGGCCATGACCACCTTCCTCCTGGGGTCCTCACGGACCTGCTGATGGATGGTGTGCTTGCCGGATTGGGTGGTGTAGTGATCTTCATCCCTCAGATTGCCATTCTTTTTGCCTTTATCTCCATTCTTGAAGATACAGGGTATATGGCCCGTGTGACCTTCATGATGGACAAAATTATGCACAAATTCGGATTGAGCGGAAAGTCGGTAGTACCCATGATCGGTAGTCTGGCCTGTGCCGTCCCTTCAATCATGAGTGCGCGTAACATTGAGAGCTGGAAAGACAGGATTATTACCATTATGGTCGTGCCGCTAGTAAGCTGTTCTGCGCGCCTGCCGGTATATACCCTGCTCATATCGCTTGTGGTGCCCGATCGTGCCGTATGGGGCTTCATTAACCTTCAGGGACTGGCATTGATGTGCATGTACATTATCGGTATTCTTGCTGCAGTGCTGGTTGCTGCCGTCATGAAATTCATCATCAAGGCAAAAGAGCGCTCCTATTTTATTATGGAACTGCCAGTATACCGTATGCCACGTTGGAGCAATGTGCTCTTTACCATGTATGAGAAATCAAAAACCTTTGTTTTTGAAGCGGGGAAAGTCATCATTGCCATCTCCATCATTTTATGGGTAATGGCGAGTTACGGTCCTGGTGATCGCTTTGAGCAGATTGAAGCAAAATATGCAAAGATTGAAGCGGAGCATGAAGGCGCGCCGATTGATAACTTTGAGCGCGATAAGTCTGCCGAAAAACTGGAAAATTCATATGCAGGTGTATTAGGTCATGTCATTGAACCCGCCATCAGACCGCTGGGTTATGACTGGAAAATCGGCATTGCACTCATTACCTCATTTGCAGCCCGGGAGGCCTTTGTGGGTACGATGGCAACCATCTACAGCGTAGAGGGAGGCGATGAAGAGGTTGGCACAATCCGCGACAAAATGCGGGTAGCGAAAGATCCTGAAACAGGACTGCCCATCTTCACCTTTGCTTCTGGTTTGTCGCTCATGCTGTTCTACGCCTTTGCCATGCAGTGTATGAGTACGGTTGCTGTAGTATATCGGGAAACAAAGTCCTGGAAATGGCCGGTCATTCAGTTGACATACATGACGGTCATGGCCTACATTGCTGCCTTGGTTACCTTCCAGTTGCTCAAGTAAACGTTCCGCTGGCTAAAGTAGGCGAATGCAATTGAAGTAAATTCCATACCTTTGCAAGGTGAAAAAAGAAGATGTTTTAGCTCAATATATGCCGGAGCCCGCGGCTCCGGTGATTGCTAAGTGGATCGACTATTTTCAGTGTGAGTTCAAGATCTCTAAAGGCCGTGTGACCAAACTTGGTGATTACCGGCATCCTTATAAAGGAATGGGACATAAGATTTCTGTCAACAATGACATGAACCCTTATTCCTTCCTGGTCACCACTGTTCATGAGTTTGCGCATCTACTTACCTGGAACGATCATAAAAATAAGGTCAAACCTCACGGATCGGAATGGAAACACAATTTTAAACGTATGATGGCCCCCTTTCTGGAGCAGGACATCTTTCCATCTGATGTAAAAGCAGCTATTGTACGTTACCTTAGTAATCCTTCAGCGGCGAGCTGCACCGATCTTACACTTTCCCGTGCACTGAAAAAATATGATGCAGAAAAAAAGGAAATCCGGCTGGAGGAATTGCCGCTACATGCCGTATTCACCATCAAGGACGGCAGGCAGTTCAAAAAAGGAGAGAAGCTGAGAAAGAGGTACCGTTGCCAATGTCTTGACAATGGAAATATCTATCTTTTTAACCCACTCGCAGAAGTCATCCTCGAAGCTACCGGTACGTAGATGGCCTCTTTATCCATCACCTTCCACTGAAACCTGATTTTTTCATTTTTAAAGCTGGAAGGACTCTTTATGAGACTGTCAATAAGTGCATCCGGAGTCTCTACCATTACGCTGGCACTATAGCCATTCTGGGCATTGCTCTTGAGCTGGATGTAACTTTCTTCACCTGCGGCAATGTAGTCGGCAAAGCGCATATCAAACTGATCTTTTTGCTGCAGCGCATCTTCAAATACCTGAATGGATTTTTGATAAGGAGCTTTATTTTCGCTTACTGCCGGATCAGGCTTGATGTTGTGGAAGCCTTTTCTGGTCAGCTCATTTTCATTGCCTGCTGTCCGGCTGTCTATTTTGAAGGGAATATTGTTCCTCAGATAGGTGTAGGTATCTGTAAAGCGCTGGTCTGCGTCGTTGCCACTGCGCTTGTGTTCGCGAAGCAACAGGAGGCTGTCATTCTGAAAGTAATAACGTTGCTGAACATTTCCCTTTGAAATGTCGTCGGTGTAAGATGCATACATCACCGGTTTACCATTGTAACTGTACCTTTCTACATACATTGCATGGTTGTCAGATTGGAACACAAGGCTTGTCTGCTTTTCAAATTTGCTGATATTTACATCAATGGAGTCGGCGAGCAGGCTGATGGATTCTTCCGTCATGGCTGTTGCAGCGGGTTGCTGGATGTAGTTGGCCTGCGGATGTTTGGGCGACTGATTACAGCTGTACATCATGAGCAGGGCCGCAGATAAAAAAAGGTAACCGGAGATCTTCATAACGTCTGATTGTAGCTGATCTAAGACCATTATCGTGCCAATGCACTCAATAGCTCATCAGTTTGCTGACCATGTCTGACAGCCTGCTTTTTGCAAGAAAGTTTTCTTCAAGCGTTTTATTCATGGGGACGGCAGTATCTGCGCTGGCGCAACGCATGACCGGTGCATCCAGATAATGGAAACAATGTGCTCCGATCCATGCCGCGAGTTCCGCACCGAAACCGCTGCTCAGGGTGTCCTCATGAAGGATCAGTACCCTTCCAGTTTCTTTGACAGCGAGGGCCACTGCTTCCTTATCCCAGGGTTGGAGACTGCGCAGGTCCAGCAGTGTTGCTGAACATTCCGGATGTTCAGCGAGGTACTCCAGAGCCCAGTGGACACCAAGGCCGTAGGTGATGATGCTCAGCTGTTCACCGTTGGAGAGGCGTTTCGCCTTGCCGATTTCTGTGGTATAATAACCTGACGGTACAGCACCCGAAAGGCTGCGGTATAATAATTTATGTTCAAAGAACAATACCGGATTGGGATCTTCTATAGCGGCCAGCAGCAGCCCTTTCGCATCATCAGGAAAGGCGGGATATACGATCTTCAGTCCCGGAGTTTTGGTAAACCAGGCTTCATTGCTTTGCGAATGAAAAGGACCAGCTCCCGTGCCTGCGCCTGTGGGCATGCGGATCACAACATCCGCTTTCTCTGCCCAACGGTAGTGGGTCTTCGCAAGGTTGTTTACAATCTGGTTGAAGCCACAGGAAACAAAATCAGCAAACTGAAGCTCTACAATAGCCTTATGCCCATTGATAGAGAGGCCTAAAGCGGCGCCCACAATGGCCGATTCACAGATAGGGGTATTGCGCACCCTCGATTTGCCGAAGGTCGCTGCAAGGCCCTCTGTGATCTTGAATGCTCCGCCATATGCAGCAATATCCTGGCCCATGATCACGAGCCGCTGATGGCGCTCCATACCCAGTTTCAGTCCCTCAGTGATGGCGTCGAGGTAGCGGAGGGTTTCTGTATCATTTCCAGGGACAGCATGAACATGCGTATATGGATGATACATATCTTTCAGTTCCTCTTCGAGGTCTGCAACAGGCTCATCGTCATGAAAAGCTTTTTCGACCTGGCTGTCAATGTCGGTTTTGAAAGATGCTTTGATGTCATTTATACTTTCCGGATTCAGGATGCCCTGATCCAGCAAATAATGTTCAAAGTTTCTTACGGGATCTTTTACTGACCATTGCTCAAAAAGCTCCTGAGGTACATATTTTGTTCCCGAAGCTTCTTCGTGCCCACGCATCCTGAAGGTAAGACATTCGACCAGAACAGGCTTAGGATCTTTCCTGATGCGCGTTGCAATATCGCTCAGCGTATCGTATACTTCAAGAATGTTATTGCCATCAACTTGAATGCCTTCAATGCCATAGCCAATGGCCCTGTCCACAAGGTCTTTGCATTTGTACTGCTCTGCCGTCGGCGTCGAGAGTCCGTAACCATTGTTCTCGATCAAAAAGATTACAGGCAGGTCCCACACTGCCGCTACATTAATGGCTTCATGGAAGTCGCCTTCGCTCGTCGCCCCTTCTCCGGTGAAGACCAGGGTGGCCTGTTGTCTGTTTTGCAGCAGATCCGCCAGGGCAATGCCGTCTGCCAAAGCCATTTGCGGACCAAGGTGGGAGATCATTCCAATGATCTTATGCGCTTGTGTGCCGAAGTGAAAAGAGCGGTCGCGCCCTTTCGTAAAACCTGTGATTTTTCCCTGCCATTGCGCCATGAGTTTCCTCAGTGGGATGTTTCTGCTGGTGAAGACACCCAGGTTGCGGTGCATCGGCAGGATATATTCCGAAGGATGCATAGCCATGGTACTGCCTACGGCGAT
>Ga0157373_10002303_pt1 | contig 14488 bp, 16 predicted proteins | sample C65metaG_FD_113460 | JGI IMG/M metagenome (GOLD analysis project Ga0157373, IMG submission 113460) | Corn rhizosphere microbial communities from Kellogg Biological Station, Michigan, USA - C6-5 metaG | ecosystem: Host-associated > Plants > Roots > Rhizosphere > Soil | place: USA: Michigan... | reverse complement strand
ACGGCTTTACATCAAAAGGATTTTGAATTTTTATTACCTTATTAGCATTGTCGTTCCCTTTTGAAAAACTTTCTGACCCGTAAAGTAGAACAGGTAAACCTATACCAAAATGGATTTCTGTCGGCATAATCTACAAAATTGTCGCGGCTCGAGCAACCCGAAACAAATAAATAGTTGTTTTTGCAGGCAGGAATTGTACTTTGATAGAAGGTGGACGTGCCGCAAACCTCGAAAGCCGTTGAAGGAGTTTGCCCGGGCGTAGTGCAAGGTTGAGAATGGCCAGCGCCGGCAATGAAAAGGACTGTAGCAAATATCGTTACCAATTTTCTCATAAGCTTGCCCAAACACAGATCATAATAGAGATTAAGAATAACCGATACAGAGGTTGTCCGTCGCAGTCCCAAAGACCGATCAGTTACAACTTAGAAATTTAAAATTGCTTTCGACTATTGCAATATCAACGGTCTGCGGTTGTGTCACTCACTTGAGCATTCGAAACTTTTTTAGCAAGGTTCCAACAGTCAAACATTCAAACTATGGTTTGAATTGAAGTCTCAATAGCAGTTCCCCTGTTGATGGTTTGATAAACTACGCAATATCTTTCTGTTAATTTTAAAAGTGTTGCAAGTTGCTCTTGTGTAGCATTGGTATCAAGAAAAAAATAAAGACGGATTGTTTTAAATCCAACCAATGCTTCTTTTGAAACGCCAAGTGTTCCCCGAAAATCGATATCGCCTTCTGCCTTCACCACGGCATCTTTTATTTCAATTCCAAGCGATGTCGCCACTGCGTTTAATGTTACACCTGCGCATGCAACAAGCGCTTCTAACAATAAATCACCGGAACAGGCAAGAAGCCCTGTTCCACCAGTTGCCGGATGTAATCCTGCTGCAACTAAAGCTTTGCCTGTTTCAACTTTACAGGAAACACCTTCACCAATTTTTCCTTGTGCTTTTAATGTAATAATTGCTGATTGCGGCTGCTCACGATATTTTTCCTTTAAAGGAGCCTGCAAAGATTTTAATTCTTCTGAATTCATTTTTTGATTAAGATTTTTCAGCAGAAAGTGAAATGAAAAATTTATGCAATAAAGGAATGAAGCTGCTAAAAAGTATCAACAAAAGAGATGCTAATTTAATTGCGGATCAATGGGGTAATTGGCAACTTGTGCATAATCATTACCCAATTGCATTAAGGCATCTTTCCAAATCAGATCGATGTTACGATGAAAAACAAGTTTGCGGTTGCCTTCGGTTAATAACCAGCTTTTTTCTTTTAATTCATCTTCAAGCTGGCCCTCACCCCAGCCGCTATAACCGATAAAAAACCGAATTTGATTTTGGGTGATTTCTTTGTTTTTGATGAGTGATGTCACTTCTTCAAAATTACCTCCCCAAAAGATTTTATCGACAATTTCAAGACCACCTGTAATTATATCCGGCCTTTGATGCAGGAAGTGTACAGAATTCATTTGCACGGGTCCACCATAATATACAGGATAGATACAACCTTCAAGATCTTCTATAAGATCGCCAATGATTACTTTATGTTTCCTGTTAAGTACAAAACCAAATGTGCCTTCTTCCTGGTGCTCGCACAAAAACACCGTTGTGCGGAGAAAATTTGGATCTTTTAAAAAGGGATCAGCTATAAGAATTGTCCCTGGTGTTATTTCTGTCATAGTACAATTTAGTATTTTTATTCAAATACAAAGAATTAAAGGGCTATTTTTTATCAGTTAAAAACGTTGTAAAGATTGCTCATTCATTTTGCCGGAGTGGCTACTAATTTAAATTTGCGTGAATGAAAAAAATTTTTCCTGTAATAGCGGTGCTCATCGGGCTTTCGTTCATTGGTCTGATCATTATACAGGTTCAATGGTTTTCAAACCTGCTGGTTGTTCAAGGTGAGCGCTTTTTGTATAAGGTTGATGTAGCCGCATTTTCTGTGGCAAGTGATCTTGGCAAGCAATCTATGCCAGGAAAAGTTTTACGCTTGCAACGAAATAATAACTTCAACCTGCTGCCGGATAATCTTTCATTCAGCATTACTAAACCACCCACCATTTCAAATCAATTTTCTGATCGTGAGATCTATAATAAACTCCGTAGTGCTTTTGATAAACAAGACCTCAAGAATTTCCGTTTTGAATTTGGAATCACGTCAAGCGCTAATGATTACGGCACTCTTGAAATGCAATCCCCCAATTTTTTGGTGGAGTCGATGGATACAGCCCATAATAAAAGTGTGATGACACCTATTGTTCCTGAAAGCGGATCAACCCTTGAAGGGTTGATGGCTTATGAACACATGATTGTTATCGTTCCCGATTTTAAAACTCAAGTGTGGCAATCTATAACATGGATCATTGTTGGAGCTGCTGTTTTCAATCTTATTATTATTGCCGCATTTTATCTTGCATTAAGAACCATTATTAATCAGAGGAGGCTCAATGCAATAAAAAGTGATTTCATCAACAATATGACGCATGAATTAAAAACACCTCTTGCAACCATCTCCCTTGCTGTTGATGCATTGAAAAATGAAAAGGTGCTTGCAGATAGGGAGCGGTTGCAATACTTCAGCCACATTATCAAGGATGAGAATAAACGGATGAATAAGCATGTTGAAACAATTTTACAGGCAGGCTTAATGGACAGGCAGGATATTCGCATGAATATAAAACCTGTGAACGTGCATCAACTGCTCCCTTCCGTGCTTGAAAATTTCAAGTTACAGTTGCACGAAAAAAGTGGTTCAGCCGACCTTTTGCTCAATGCAAAATGTGATCTTATTCATGCTGATGAAACACATATCACTAATCTTATTTCAAATCTGATTGATAACTCAATTAAGTATTCTAAAGAAAAAGAGCCGCTTCATCTTACAATAACAACCCACTCAACCAATAAATCTCTTGTGATACAATTTGCAGACAACGGGATAGGTATGAGTAAAGAAACAGTAAAACGCGTATTTGAAAAATTTTATCGTGCACATACAGGAAATATTCACAATGTAAAAGGCTTTGGTCTTGGAATGAGTTATGTAAAAACGATCGTTGATGCGCACAAAGGAAAAATAAAAATTGACAGCACTTTGGGAAAAGGAAGTTGCTTCACACTTGAGCTTCCGTTAGCAAATCCGAAAGCATAAATTTTAAGCAAGACGAGTAATTGATCAAATTAACCTGGTTTAATTGTGTGAATTCTTCTGTGGGTTATCTTTCAAAAAATTACAAACTATAAACGACAAACTGCAAATTAACTCGTTGTTTTCTTTGGCTTCTTCCCACCCAAAAAAGGCTGCATATACGGGGGCATCAATTGCCGGGGTTTGCGAAGTTGTTTTGTAGCGGTTGGATGCTGATATTCTATATAATAAATTTTCAGCAGTATAAGAAAATAAGAAATGAGCACAGGACCAAAAATCAAACCTATAAACCCAAAATATTTTAAACCCATGATCACACCAAGTACTGTGATAATGGGATGCACATCAGCCATACGTTTTGCCAAAATAAAACGGATGATGTTATCGATAGTGCCCATCAATAAAAATCCCCATGCAAGAATAAATATTGCTTGCCATGTATGACCTTGTATCACCTGGAAGATCGCAATGGGTATCCATACTATGCCGCCACCTACAACAGGAATAATGGAACAAAATCCTGTTATTACACCCCAAAATCCCGGGGCGTCAACTCCGGTAATAAGATAAGCTATGAAAGCAAATACACCTTGTGCGAGAGCAATAAGCGGCACACCTACCGCGTTGCTGAATGTTTGTGCCACAAGTTCATTTCCGAATATATTTATCTTCTCTCTTTTAAATGGTAAATAAAAAACGATTGCCGCTTCCATGCGGTTCATGTTTAGTATCATAAAATACAAAAAGAAGTACATCATAGTGATGGTGGTAAAAAAACCAAGACCCTGGTTTAAAATTGCAGAGAGAATTGTAGTAGAATAAGATTGTATTGTAGCTAACGTTTGACTTGAAATAATTTGAAAGCCTGTTTTTTCTTGTATCACTGTGCTGAATTGTTTCAGGCTGTTAATAATCTCTGTTGGATTAGTAAGTACATGCGTTATCTTACTATATAAAAGCGTAACCAATAAAGCAATAGGCATTAGGATTATGAAGAAAGAAACGATGATCACCAGAATGGCAGCACGGCTTTTTTTCCATCTTCTTCTTTTTACAAGATAATCCAGTGAAGGCTTGCTAAGAATATAAAAAATAACTGCAGAAAGAAAAGCTATAAAAAATTGTATCAGGCTCATCAGTAGCAGGAAGGCAAAGATCAAAATGATTGCCAAAAAAAAGTATCGGTTTATTTTATAATCCTTGTTTGTTTCCATGTAAAAGTTTATTCAGAAATTTTCTTTATTTTCAAAGATATTCTTTCATTGTAAAAACACTATTATGAATATTCTAAACAAATTTGTGGCCGGGCTCGTACTTGGCGCCGCAGCCGGAGCCGCTGTTGCAATGTTTCTGCAAACCGAAAAAGGAAAAGAAATATTAAGCGATATAAAAGATGCTGCAGAAGATGTAGGAAGCAATTTAAGAAGTAATTTAAAAAACTTCGAAGGCGAAATGAGTGATCTCATAAAGAAAGGGAAAAAATTTGTAGAAGACCTGGAACAAAAAGCAAAAGGTACGGCTTCTTCTTTTTAATTATTTTTTTGTTTTCAAGCTTTAGTAATTCGAAGGACCCGTTGTGTCACTCACTTTTGCGTTCAGAAATTTATTGAACACTATTTGAATCCCGCTTATTGCTCAGGTAAGTAATTAAATCTTATTTCATGGGTGATCAAAAAAATTTTTTTGAAGAATCAAAAGATGCAATCAAGAGATATTTGCAGGACAAACTTTTGCTTCTGAAACTGCAATTGACCGAAAAGATTGCAAAACTTATCTCGGTAATGTTTGCATGCTTGATGATTGCTGTACTTATTTTTTTTATTATACTGTTTCTAAGTATAATGGCTGGTTTCTATTTTGCTTCATTAACAGGCAGTAATTTCTGGGGATTTGGAATTGTAGCGGCATTTTATTTGATACTGCTCATTATTATTATTATTCTGCGTAAAAGGGTTTTGCAGAAAAGTATTATCAACATGATAATTGCTGTTATGTTTGAAAAAACAAAAGAAGAACATGAACATGAATCAGAATAAAGACCTTTCACATATCAACAATCTTGAAGATCTGCACAAAGAAATTGTGCGGGTAAAAGCAGATATTAAAATGCAGGAGCAGCAACTTGAAGAACGTGCAAAGCGTTTACCCAAAGAAGTCTTGAAGGCAGGTGCAGGCGCTGCATTTCCTTTTGTTATAAATAATGCAGTTGCTTCAAGAACATTTGGTATTGTGAGAAATGTAACGGGATTATTTTTTGGAGGATCAAAAAGTAAAGCTACAACAGGTCAAAAAATTTTTAGTGCTGCCAAACAATTCGGAATTGCAACGGTTGTAAAAACGGGTTTTAATTTATTCAAGAAAATACTTTCTAAAAAACATCATACTTTAAAAGCAAAGAAGTGATTTAAAGTGTGTTTAAGTAATCAATAACTTCCTGCTCTGTTTTCTTTTCAGGTGATAATTGCACATTGATATTGTCAGTAACGGTTGCTTGTTGATGGTCTAAATAAAAATCATTTCCGATTTTAGAAACGCTAACAATGATAATCTCTTTTCCAATGGGAACATCTTTCGTAAAGAAAACATGATTGTCTGCATCTCCAATCATCCGGCCTACACAAAAAATATCTTTAAATACGAGGAAGACAGCGGTATTCTTATTAGTAAAATTGGCTGGTAAAGTTGAGAATACTTTTGTGCGTTGTAAATTATTAAAGTCTGCATAGTGATCACAGTTTATCCAGCGGCATTTTTTAGATAATATCTCGTAACCATAAATATAGCCTGTATCGAGTCTCTTATACCAGCCTCTTACAGGTTTTGTATTTAGTGTATCCGGCGACGCAATCCATGTAAAACCATCCGTGCTATTCACCGTTGTATCACCGTAAAATAATGTCATCTGAGGATCAATATGTGAAGTTATATAGCGAATAACAATTTGTTTATTGTTTTGCAACGACAATGATTGATTGTTGCCTGACACATTGATATGAAAAGCGCCGCCGCTTATTAAAAATTTATCCCCGCTTGTAGTTGGCTTTCCAAATCTTATCATATCGCCTTTTGTTTTCAAAAAAACAACTTCTGCTTTTGCTTTACCACCTGCATTAAACGCATTTGCAGGAAGAGTCATTTCAACATTGTTTGAAAAATTAATGAGGCTGCCATTCGTTGCATCAAACGAACTATCTTCTGATGGAGATGAAAGAATTTGGAAGATTTCATTCACCGGCGAGTTTGCTGCAATAGTTTTAACCCATGTTGTGTCATTGTAAGGATTACCGGGATCGGTAACAAATTCATTTGAATTTTCTTTTGAGCAGGAAAAGAAAATCAAAGTTATTATGGCAAATAAGGGATAGCGTTTCATTTGAATTTTCTTTGTAGATACAAAATGATTATTTTATGTTGCTTGTCTTTTAAAAATTATATCTCAAACCAAATGACAAACCACCAACATTTATTTTTTGGGTAAACGCATCGTTCGAGTGAGTCATATTACTCAATCGGTATCTTATATATGGTTCAGTAAACAATTGAAAATTATTGTTGAGTTTAGTTGAAAGCCCTAACCCAAAATATAAGCTCATACCTGTATTACTTTTATAAAAATTCTTTGAGTTTACATCAACAGCATTTAAAGAGGAATCGAGTATATCACCTTTATATGTTGTTTTGATATTCAGGATAATGCCTGTATTAAAAGAGGCTTTATAACGTTCACCTGCCGTTTCATAACCAATGATCAAAGGCAAATCAAAACTTTTGTAATGATTGTAATTGAGTTTGTATTGTGAACCAACTTGTATCAGAGTTGATGTATCGAGAACAGTTCTTTCAACGCCGTTTGCATCAGGCAAAGTTCTTTGCACAACAACAGGAACCGCTCTTGTCGCATTCTTTTTTGTGTAATTAAATTTTTCATTCACCTGTGAATATTGCAAACCTGCTTTGATCACGAGATGTTCACCGATCAAAGCGCCAACCCTTACACCAAAAGTGTAAGACAATTGCATGTTTGAAGTGCTGTCTTTGTGTTGCAAATATGCGCTGTTGCCCGATGTTCTGCTCACAGGAATATCAGGCGATGCGTACGCTTCAATAAAAATATTATTAATGATTGGTGAGTGATTGTTTTTTTCGACTTTATAAACCTGCTTATTATTTTTTTCTTTTTTCAAAGAATCTTTTTGAATTGTTGATGGACTTAGTTCTGCATTTTTAAGTGCAGTTTCTCCATCTGGGTTTATATATTTGTTTGAAAAATTACTCTTTAAAGAATCAGCATTATTTGCTGAAACATTTTGCTGCGAAAGATTTGTAACATTAGAATTCCTCCCTGCAATTTCTTTTTTACTTTGATTTGAAAAACTTGTTACAGCACTTTTGTTGTCAATTCTTTTTACTTCACCAACGGTTTCCGAATTCGATCCATTCTTAATAGTTGTTGCATTAACGTCAACAGAATTATTATTGTGATCAAGGTTTACGCTATCTTTTTGTGTAGTTATTGTTTCATGCTTTTTATTTAATAATGTTTTATTACCGGAATTATCGACAGATCTTTTTTGCGACAATGCAAGATTTGCATTCGCGGTTTCTTTACTACTAAAAATAAAATAGCTTGTTGCACCGCCGGTTATAATCAGCAGGAGCAAAAGAAGAATAACAAACGTTCTGTCTCTGTCCTTCTTCTGTTTTATTCTTTGCCACATGTCTTCCGGAACCTTTGAAGAGTAATCTCCAAGCTTCTTGCGGAAGAATTCATCAAATTGATTTTCTGTCATAGTTGTATGGCAATTTTTTGATTTAATAAAATCTGTTTCTGCAACAACTTTCTTGCTTTCACCAATTGGCTGCGACTTGTAGCAGCCTGTATTCTCAGCATTTCAGCAATTTCATCATGGCTATAACCTTCTATTACATACAAGTTGAAAACAACGCGGTAACCATCAGGCAAACTGCTGATCAATTGTATCAATTCATCTTCACTTAAACTTGATAATGCAAAAGATTCGGCTTGCGGCGAAGCAGTGTCATGGTTTGTTATTTCAAGAAAGCGGGTCTTCTTTTTTTGAATGGTTTTAAGTGCGCAGTTCACAACAATCCGTTTCATCCATCCTTCAAACGAGCCTTCAAACTTATATTGCCTTATGTGTGAAAATATTTTTATGAACGCATCCTGCAGCATGTCTTCGGCTTCAGGACGATCGCAGGAATAGCGCAGGCAAATCGTCATCAGCTTGCCGGCATATTGTTCAAAAAGCATACGCTGGCAAGCAACATCATTTTGAATACAACCTTTAATGAGTTGCTCTTCAGTCAAAGCGGGATTTAAATTTTTTCAAGTAAAATTTATTTTATCACACAATATTAAGTTAACGATAATATTTTTTATGTTACCGGCTTTTGTTCTTCGTGTCATCTTCGTTGTGTCACTCACTTCAACGTTCGGAACTTTTATCATCAAACCTCACCTCTCAATCTCCTCTCCTTAATTTCTTTATTCTGCATGTTCGTCCCATGTTCAATATCATTCTATTGTTAATGTGGAAGAACAATAAGTATATTTTTATTCAAAAGCACCGCTCCTTCTCCTTCAGGAGAAGGAGCTGGAGGATGAGGTTCTGCATTAAAGAACAGGCGCTGAAGAGTGCGACGCTAAGGAGTCCTTTCGACAACCAAAGTTTCATAGTGTAACAATTGCCGGGCTCATAAAATATTTTCGCACTCTTCAAAACGCCGGTGTTTACTGCAGGTTACCTAATCCCCAATATAAAAACCAAAAAGGGTTTAGGAGAATTTATAACGATGCATTACAGATTCCATTGCATAAAAAAATGCTGCCCAAATAAAAAATAATTTCGGGCAGCATTTACAGCAATAAGTTTTAGTGTATGAGAAACTGCGAGTTTATATAATCGACAACCGTTTTTAAATTTTGTGTTTGATCATATATTGCAAGTTGCCTGTCTGCCCCTGTACCTTGTTCAAGAATTTTTTGTACATAATTTATTGCATGTCGTGAGCCGAGTTCATCTACTACATCATCAACAAAATCGAGTAATTCATAAATTAATACACGTGTGTTTACCTCTGTTTCTTTTCCAAAATCTATCAACGTTCCATCAATACCGTAACGACCTGCACGCCATTTATTTTCGTTGATCAATGCACGCTGATAAATAATGAAATTTAAATTCTGACTGCGCAATTTGTAAAGTTTTGTGCAAATGGCCTGGAATAATGCGGCAATGGCAATCGTTTCATTCACCGTCATCGGCACATCGCAAATGCGAAACTCAACGGTGTTGAAAAACGGATGCACACGAAGATCCCACCAAATCTTTTTTGCGTTGTCAATGCAATTGGTTTTGATAAGAAGATTTACATAATTGTCGTATGCTTCTATGCTTTCAAAATAATCGGGAATACCAGTGCGTGGAAATTTATCAAACACTTTTGTGCGGAAAGATTTATAACCGGTTTTTCTTCCTTCCCAAAAAGGCGAGTTAGTGCTTAATGCATACACATGTGGCAAAAAATATCTTGCAGAGTTTGCAATGTGAATGGCCATTCTCCTGTCTTCCATTCCTACATGCACATGCAAACCAAAGATGAGATTGCTTCTTGCTGCTTCCTGCAATTCATTTACGATTTGATTGTAGCGAGCATGATCTGTTATCAACTGGCTCTCCCAATGACTGAAAGGATGTGTGCCTGCAGCGCCAACCCACAACCCAAGATCGCCGGCAATTTGAGCAATCGTGTGACGAAGAGTGGAAACATCTTTGCACGCTTCATCAATATTTTGACAAATGTCTGTACCAACTTCTACAACCGCCTGGTGCATTTCCGCTTTTACTTTGTCTTTAATTACTTTTTGTCCTTCGGTAACAATTTTTTGTTCATGACTTTTCAATTCCTTTGTTTGCGGATCAAGCACCATGTATTCTTCTTCCACGCCCAGTGTAAAATGTTTATAGCTGATATTTGCCATAAAAGATTTTGGTGTTTTTATTTTTTGAATATGTCAGTAGCATCAATACTTAAACCACTAATGCTTGATGATTGAATGACATCACCTCCTGCATACATTTTGCATCCTTTATATTTTTGATTCTCTTCTAACACATGTACCACTAAATTTTCTTCAACAGGATTAACGATCCAATATTCTTTTACTCCTGCTTCCTCATAAAGTTGAAATTTTAAACGGACTTCTTTTTGAGAAGTACCTGGAGATAATATTTCGATCACAAGATCAGGAGCGCCACAGCAACCTCGTTCATCAATTTTTGTTTCATCACAAACAATACATAAATCTGGTTGAACTACTGTAGTTATTTCATCGTCTTTCTTTTTGTTTCTTACGGGAAGGCGAACATCAAATGGAGCGATGAAGACATTGCATTTTTGATTGTCTATCAGACTCCGTAAACCAAAATGAAGATTACCTGCAATGACTTGATGTTTTGTATTTGGAGCAGACATCTTGAATATCTTGCCCTTAAACAATTCAAGTCTTTCTTCGAATTGCCATTTCAGGTAATCTGCATAAGTGTATGTATACTCAGGTGATGGCTCCTCCACCATATTTATATTTCCATCATCATCCATAGTTGTGAACATAATGCTTACTTTTTGTTGAAAGAATTCATAAAGCCCAAGAGTGCGACGCAACGAAAGTTAAATTTTTATTCCGCAGCCGGGGTACAAAAAATTTATAAAACTATTCCTGGAACAAAATTTCTTTTGTTGTACTTCTTTTTATGTACTCGGGCCACGTTAAATTATCTTTTCCATCTTCATGAGCCTGCGCTTTTTCAATTGCATAGTTTGCTGCTGTTTCTACAACCCACGAAAAATTTTCTTCACCAACACTGTTTCGATCTGCGTCCGGTGCGGGATTGCAAAAATCAATAGCATACGGAACACCATTGCGAATGGCGAGTTCCACTGTATTAAAATCGTATCCTAAAAATTTATTGATGCGCAAAACAATTTCCTGCATTTGCTGCAAACGTTCCTGCGAAGGTGTAAAGCTTGCGACATAACGTAAATGATGCGGGTTGCGCGGCTCATACGGCATTATGCGCACATACTTTCCGCCAATGCAATAGCAACGATAATATTCTTCAAACACAATTTCTTCCTGAAGCATCATTACAAGCTGTCCCGTTTCCGCATGCTTATCAAAAAAATCTTCCACACTATTTAATTTGTAAACACTTTTCCAGCCGCCGCCTGCATGTGGTTTCATGTACGCAGGAAATCCAACATAATTAAAAATACTTTCCCAATCCAAAGGATAAGCAAGATTAGCAAATGATGCATCGGAAGTATCAGGAGGCAAGTCACGTGAAGGCAGTAACACAGTTTTTGGAACAGGTACATTTACTTTTGTTGCAAGACAATTGTTGAAAAATTTTTCATCGGCGCTCCACCAGAAAGGATTATTGATCACTGCGGCTCCGCATAATGCTGCATTCTTTAAGTAAGCACGATAAAAAGGAACATCCTGGCTTATACGATCAAAGATCACATCGTAACCTGTGGGCACACCTTGCATTACCTTATCAATGCGCACAGCCTCTGCATGAATGCCTTCAATGTTTTTGCTGTTCACTCTTTCAATAAATGCCTGCGGAAATGTACGTTCCTGTCCGAATAAAATGCCAATCTTTTTCATACGAGTTAGATTATTGGTTTTAGAATTTGATGCCAATACAAATTATAAAAACTAATCTGAATTAATATCATTCATCAAATGAAATTCGTGAAAATAATTTTTATTTTTTTTCCAGCTGTTGTCCTGATATTAAACTTCCGTTGTGTCACTCACTTCAACGTTCAGAACTTCACTGAACAAGCTTCGGTACTTACAACTTACGGACTTCATACTTACCACTTCTTTTCACACTGGCATCACTATTGTCCACATTTTATTATCAAATTGTTATCAAAGGAATGTTTCACTTATTTTTGACGATATGGCAATCGATAAGTTAACCCTTAATTCTATCTTGACAGAACAAAACATAATCGAATCAAAATTTCTTAACAGAAATGTACGGATAGATGCTTACTTACCTGTAAACATTGAGCAACCGGAACAAATGAGTTTGCTGCTTATCAACGATGGACAGGACCTTCCTAAAATGCCTTTTGATGAAATACTTGACTCACTTATTTCCCACAATTTAATTGAACCGCTTGTTTGCATCGGCATCCATTGCGGTCACGACAGAAAGATGGAATATGGTGTTGCAGCCGAGAGAGATTATAAAGGACGAGGGGCAAAAGCAGCATTATATACTCAATTTATATTTGAGGAATTGTTGCCTTTCATACACAACACATATCGTGTACGGTCATTCAAAGAAAAAGCATTTGCAGGTTTTTCACTCGGCGCATTAAGCGCTCTCGATATTGTTTGGAATCATCCCAAACAATTTACGAAAGCGGGTTTGTTCAGCGGCTCATTCTGGTGGCGCAACAAAAGTTATAAAGAGGGTTACAGCGATGCCAATGATCGCATTATGCATAACCAAATAAAGAACGGAAAATATCATCCTTCTTTAAAATTCTTTTTTGAGTGTGGAGCATTAGATGAAACACATGATCGTAATCACAACGGCATTATCGATTCTATTGATGATACGCTCGATCTTATAAAAGAGTTGAAGAGTAAACGCTATACAGATGAAGCAATAGAATATCTTCAACTCGAGGATGGCAAACATGACGTGCCTACGTGGGCAATTGCCTTCCCTTACTTTTTAAAATGGGGATGGGGCAAAAAGAGTTTGTAGTTTTTAGTTTACAGTTTGTAATGGATGTTCCCCCTAATTAAATTAAGTTTTATTTCCTGCTTGTTTTATGTCTGATAAAGTACATGAGCATTTGCTTACCCCCATTTTTTAATTGAATATATTTTAAACTTGGCATTATATTTATAATCTCTTTAGTATTCATTGATTTGAAAAACATTTCTCATCCAAAATTTTAACTATGAAAAAAATCACTTTACTTCTCACAATCGCTTTATTATTTTTTGTATCAACCACCAAAGCCCAACTTCAGAGAGGTAATCTATTGGTGGGTGGAGATATTGCCAATTTCAATCTGGGTCTGAATAGTGGAGGAGGTAGTACAATTCTTATTAATCCTAAGCTTGCATTTTTTTTCAGAGATAATGTGGCGATAGGACCGTTTGTACAAATGGGATTTGATGCAGCCAAAGGTCAGGAACCTACAACAAATTACGGGATTGGTGCATTTGGACGTTACTATGTTAGTGACACAACGATAAACCTCTTAAAGCATGGACGATTTTTTGTAGAAGCGCAAGCGGGTATACAAGGAAAAAATAATGCGGAACAAGATATTACTACAAATGGATTGGGGTTGGGTTTTGGACCCGGATATGCTTATTTCATTACAGAAAACATAGGCTTGGAAACTTTGCTTAAGTACAATCTTATTGTTGGTTTTGGCAGTAGCGCCACTAACAGCAATCTTAATTTATCATTGGGTTTCCAAATTTATCTTGGTTCAGGAAGAGCAAAAGAAGTAATTCAAAATCCATAATTATGAAGATCAGGAACTGTTGAATGATGAATGAGCAACGAGATGACAACAAATTTTATTGCCATTGACCATTCAACTTACTTCATCTCCTTTTCAAAGCAAACACTGTTATCCATTCCGGTATATTGACCATAATTAGGAATGCTTTTATATCCATTCTTTTTGTAAAGTGCGATTGCTTCCGGTTGCCGTTTACCTGTTTCCAAAATGCATTTTTCATAACCCAATTCTATTGTCCATTTTTCTAACTCATTCAACAGTTTTGTAGCAATTCCTTTTCCTCTGCATTCCGGCAAAGTGAACATGCGCTTAACTTCCATAGTATTTGAATCGTATTCTTTTATTGCACCGCAACCAACAGGTTGGTTGTTGTCATAAGCAACAACCACGTGTTTAATTTTATCCAGCTTATTATATTGATCATAAAACGCATGATCTCTTCCATCCTTTACTGCTAAGTAAGCATCAAGTTGTTTTACGAGATTGATGAAGTCTTGATCATTGGAATTTGTTCTGATTATTGTAAGCATTCAAATTATTGTTTGTGCGCAAAATTATTAAACACACTGTTGTTGAAGAAAAGTAAGAGCAACTCCAAGAATAAAAAAGATAAAAAGTACTTTCACCGTTGCGTATCTTAGAGCAAAGGTTTATTTCTTCTATTCATATATATTCAATTACTATTAAAATGTTCCCAATGAAAAAAATTATTATTGTCCTGGCATGTTTTCCGGTTTTT
>Ga0157373_10002301_pt1 | contig 14490 bp, 5 predicted proteins | sample C65metaG_FD_113460 | JGI IMG/M metagenome (GOLD analysis project Ga0157373, IMG submission 113460) | Corn rhizosphere microbial communities from Kellogg Biological Station, Michigan, USA - C6-5 metaG | ecosystem: Host-associated > Plants > Roots > Rhizosphere > Soil | place: USA: Michigan... | reverse complement strand
TCGCTCAGCAGCCAGGCACCCTTGCTGTTCAAGGCCAGCCTGGTTGCCCATCAAGGCCTCGGTGGCACATGGGCTGCAAGCCCCAACCTGCTGCAGATCAAAAACTGGGACGCCAACGCCCCCAGGCAAATCCCGATCCAGGCCCTGTTTTACGACATCACCCAGACCGGCGCATTGCTCGGTGCGCAAAAGGATCAGCGCGATTACTTCATCGCCACCGGGGACTGGCTGCCGATCCTGCGCATGAACCTGCAACAGGCGCCGGATGGCGTGTTCGGGTTCAACCAGCAGGATCAGTTGTACACCGGCTATGAGGTGGCTTCGCGCTTGAATACGCGGTATGAGCAGACCGCGTCGACCTGTCAGGCAGGTAAAACCGCGTACTTCTGCAATGGTGTTCTGTTACGCGGAACCACGGCTTCCAGGGCTTTTCACATGTGGAATCCCAGCCCTACGTCTGTGGGCAACGGTGGTGTTTCCTTTACGTATCTACGCAGGGATGCGGGACTGACCAAGCCGGTTTATTCGCAGGGTTTTCTGGTTCGCGAAAGCTTTGCACCTGCGGCTTACCCGCTGACCGCGATGTGCGCCTATCCCTTCGATGGCGGCACCAGCCGTCCGCTGGACACCTGTCGCGTGCGCGGCGACATGTGTGACGAGCTGGGCATCACCAGTGTGCAGGCATGGGCAACTCGATACGCCAGTGCACCACGCAGCAGCTGTGCTTTCAATATCGACCCGGCGCAGTTCCAGCTCAACATCGACGTCCGTCCGACCGTCACCAACGGCGATGGCTGGAACGAGGTGATGATCCAGACCTGGCCGCAGGACATCCCGCTGCAGATCCCGCTTGAAGCGTTCTATTACAGCCTCAAAGCGCACTACAACGCGAAAGGGTTGGAACAGGCTCAGTTCGCCCAACGCGATTACTTCGAGGTCACCGGACGCTTCTTGCCCATTGTCCTGATTGACCTCGAAGCGCCGGCGGGTCAGGTCTTCGGATACAACCCCGCCGATCAGCTTGCCCCCGGAGCGCCCGCAGCCAATTGATCACCTGAAAATAGCCAGCACTCGCCATCGTGCCAATCGAGCAACGCCTCCCTGCCTGAACCGCATTACTTTTGATGAGGATTTTAGTCATGACCCACCTGCGTTCCTTCCTGTTTCCACGGTTGCAAAACGATATTTCTCCGCAGGCACTGCGGCCGTTGCTGATCGCAGGACTGATAGAGCCGATCGTCGACGGGGACGGCGGTATCAACTACAACACGTACCACGATTGGCCCGACGGTTTGTTCTGTGCCGTCAATGCCTACGCACCGCCCATGCGCACAGGCGACACGCTCGATATCTATTGGGGGAAGGACAACAAGATCTTTACCCGGGCTCTGCAGGATGACGAAGATGACAGCAACCAACCGGTGTTTTTCTTTTTGCCGGTCACCAACATCCATCCCGGCTGGGTCGATGAGGTCTACTACGTACTGACCCGTGCGGGGCATACCACCCCTGAAGAGCCCTCTGTACCTTTGCGAGTGCTGGTGAAACTGGATTTGCCGGGCGGAGTAGACAAAGAGCCTCACAAGCCCGGTCACTCGGAGTTGCATATCGTGCAACTGCCGCAGGACGTCATCGAGAACGGCGTGGATGCCGTCTGGACAGCCAACGGTGTTGACATGACCATTGCCCGATATCCGAACATGGCCGTGCACGATGTCATTCAGGTCAAATGGGGCCAGGTCCTCCTCTCGCCCCATAGCGTCAGCGCGGATGAAGTCGCCGGGACGACCCCCATCGTGGTCACGGCCCTCCCGAACGACATAGTGGCCGCGGGTGACAGCGACGCACTGTTGGTGCGCTACGAGATTCATGACCAAGTGTGGAACTACTCTGCAGACTGGTCCCAATCTACCTATGTCAAGGTCCAGTCCGAAGTCCGTCAGTTGGTTGCACCCATCATCCAGGAATCCTTCAACGGCATCATTGATCTCGACAAGCTGGGTGATAGCGATGTCAACGTGAGGGTTAATGTAAAACCCGGCGAGTTCGACCTGGATGACACCGTTACCCTCAAATGGACAGGCACGCCAAAAACCGGCAATCCGTTGGTCAATGTGCAATCAAAAATCGTGAACAGTATCCCCGGCGTCCTCAACTTTCAGATTCCGAATACGGAGGTCCGGGCGATTGCCGGGGGCAGCGCCGACGCGTCGTATGTGCTGTACAAAAAAAACGGCGGCCCCCCGTTCCCCTCCAAACGCGCATTCACCGAAGTCGTCGCGCAAATGCCTGCTCCGGTTCTCAAAGAGGCCATGGGCGATACCGTGATGTCCGGTATAGGAGTGGCCACCGTGGAGATTCAGTACCCTGGCATGGTCGACGGCGACATCGTGAACATGGCGTTGCTGGGCATCAAGGCCAACGGCAATCCCCACTTGTATGAGGCACAGCACATCGTCAGCCCGGATGACGCGAAAAACCAGCGCGTGATCCTGTATGTGCCGGGTGAACATCTGCGGATACTGCAGCGTTGCAAGCTGAATCTGTTCTACCAGGTGTCCGGCAACAAACCGCAGCACCATGGCGTGAGTGAGTCCAAGCGCCTGGAAATCGAGGTCAAGCCGTAAGGTTGGCGCCCGCCCAACCGGTGGCCCCGACACAACCGCGCAAAAAAAAACGCCTCGCATGTTGCGAGGCGTTTTTCATTGGGCGCTCATTGAATCAAGGATATTTACCAATCCCAACGCAACCCGACATTCACCCCATACGGCTGCTCGATATTCTTGCCCTTGCTGTAGCCGAGATCACCATGCACCTGCAGGCCCTTCGACAACGCCACTGCCACACCGGCGCCGAGCTGCCCCCGGGAGCCGGACAGATCATTGTTGAACTGGTTGTTGTCGTTGACCGTCACGCGATTGTTGTTGATGAACTCGTGCTGCACCGCTGCCCGCACATACGGCTGGGCGACCATGCCGTTACCCATATCGAAGCGGCGCCCGAGCGTGGCACCGGCTTCGCCCAGCACCGAACGCGCACGGTCACCGTCAGCCTGCATGCCATTGTTCAGCGCGTACTCGCTGCCCTCGATAGTGTCCATCGTCAGGCGGGTATAGGGCTCGACGAAATAGCCGTCATCCAGCTTGATGTTGCGCCCGAACTCTGCCGAAACGCCGACGCCGGAGTTGTGGTAATCACCCTTCGCCCGGCTGCCGTCACTCAGAGTGACCTTGGCGTCATTGTTGAACCGGTTGAACTTGAGCAGCGCGTCGAAATAGTAACCGCTGTCGGCATCCAGCCAGGTTACATAGGGGCCGAAGTAGTAGCTCTTGATCGTACCGGACGTGCCTTGCTCAACGCTCAGGTCGGTGTCGCTGTAGCCGCCCATCACACCGGCCAGCCATTGACTGTCGCCCAGACGCACATCGGCGCCCAGAGACAAACCGCGCTGGGTTTGCTGATACGCCACACCCGAGCCAGCGGCGATGTTGTATTTGTTGCCGTAAGTACGCATCCAGAGGCCAGGCTGGGTGCCATTGAAGCGCAACTCGCCCATCCGGCTGCGCAGCGTCGCGCCCTCGGCCAGCATGACCGTGGTCGGCGCGCTGAACAGGGCCAGCACTGATCGTGCGCCCGGGCTCACCGTCTTGGTGGCCGGGTCGAGGAACCATTCCGATTCGCCGGCTTCATTGGTGGTCTTGGACAAGCCGTACGACCATGTGCCTACATCCACCGGGCCGCCCTGCAGCGCAAAGTGCGCATCACCGGCCGCCGTGCGCACCAGCGTCAACGCTTGTGGTGAAGCCGCGTCCAGCCCGGAAGCGGTGACTGCCAGATCGAAGTTGCCCGTCGCGACGCCCGATACATTTAGGAAATCACGACCGCCCTGATCGAAATCGCCCTTCATGGCAAACACACCTGTGCCCGCCAGCGTGCCCACGTTCAAATTGTAAAACGTGTCGGGCACATCCTGAGCACCGAAGGACACACGCCCGCCATTCATGGCCAGGGTGCCGATGCTGTCGTTGCCGGTGAGCGTCCAGTTCGAGCCGCTGTTGATCGTCACGCCGTTGACCTTGTCCAGGCGACCGGTCAGTTGCGAGTTGTTCTGCAGGGTGACATTGGCGCTCGAGCCGTTTTCCATCAGCACGTCGCCGGTCATGTTGCCCTGATCGAACGTGAGGTTGGCAGTGCTGTTGCCCGTGACGTTCACGTTGCCTTGCAGCGAACTCTGGCCAACGTTCAGGTTGGCGGTGGATGCGCCCTGTACGGTCAACAGATTGCCATTGCCACCCTGCAGGGTGGAATTGTTCAGCACGGCAATGGTGGCGTTGATCCCCTGGCCCACCAGGATCGCGTCACCGCTGCGGCCTTGCACGCTGGCGTTGTCCAGCCGCAGCGAATTGCTGCCCAGGCCCGAGGGATCCCTGCCCATGCTTACGCCGCTCTTGTCGCCGCTGATGACCGTGTTCGCCGTAGCGCGGACATCACCGCCCAGAATGTTCAGGCCGTTACTGTTGGCCCCTGTGCCCGTCACCTGACTGTTGATCAGCGTCAGCGTACTCAAACCCGTGACTTGAGCCCCGGCTTCGCCTCCGTAAAACTTGCTGTCGGTGGCGGTGACGGTCGAACTCAGCGTCGAGCCGATAGACCGATTGACCGCCAACCCCGTCACGTCACTGGTCACGATCGCGCCAATAAGATTGCCGGTGCTGTTGGTTATGTTGATGCCCTCAATGCCACTGTTGGCATTGACGGTGGCCCCGTTGATATTCAACGTTGATCCTGAGATCACAGACACACTCTCAGTTGTAGCCCCGGCGATGTTCAGAACGCTGGCATTGCGGACCAGGTAATCGGTCAACGGTGTTGTTGCGTCGATATCCAGCGTGTTGCCGTTATCGACGATAACGGCGGCCAATGAGGGCGTTGCGCTCAAAAAAAATGCCGGTAGCACGACCAGCATTCGAAAGAGTCCCGCAGGCGTTTTTTTTTGCATTGACACATGGCTTGTATTCATAACATGGCTTCCTGAATGTTCATCACCTCACCTCTCTCAGAAATGACGCCAAAAGCTGTAAGAAGCGCGAACGATACTGACCTGACACCACGAAAAATGTAGGGAAAGTCCTAGCAAGAGCCGGAAAAGTCCTTCCCCGCACGCTGATAATTCCGCCTGTTTCAATGATCGTTGTACAAGAAGGCACGGGAAGCGTGCATGCCGCCCGTGCCTGCTTAAGGAACGCATTGATCAGGTCGGCAAATCGCAAGTCCCGCCATCAGCTGGATTGACCATGTAAACCTTGACGATATGTTCCACGGAGGTTATCGGACGTCCGTTGATGCGCGCCGTATATTGAACGCCACCCCACGCATTCTTTGTCAGGCGGATGGGCTCGTACGGGATCCTCACAATGAAACCATCGGTGGCATCCTGCACTGACGGAGTAAAGCTCACTTCCTCATCCGTCCCGGCTATTGGCGATGAACCGGTACTATCGCTATATCCCTGATAACTGAATGTCAGTGTTTGATCCGCCAATTCCAGCGTGCCTCCCGGCACCAACACCTCGACCCCCCATCCCAACACGGGATCCCGCCGCAGAGAACCGCAATACAACCAATCATCGAAACCCTCAAGAAGGTGTTGAAATGCCGGATCAGGCACCGTATCGGTTTGAATCAGTACATCCACCTCCCGGGGAGGTGAAGTGTCCACGTTATCGTTCAGGTCGTGACCGATGACGTAAGCCATCGGGTGCGTCGTATCACCGTTACCCTGCTCTTCGAATACACTCCAGTCGACAGTCCACTCCAAATCTGGGGGAATAATGGCCGGAATCGTGAAGATGCCGCCATCAGCATCCGATACCGGCTTGCCGTTATATACAAGTTGAACGGTGTCATCTTCCTTGGCACCGGTATAGGTAATGACCGTTACAGTAACGTCCTGATCCTTGTCGGCGGCTGTCAACGTGTTGACAGTGCCTCCTGAACCACCCTGAACAGTCACCAGCGCCAGATTCGGGTTGATCTCGCCTGGATTGTCCGGATCGATCGGTTCGCCGGGTTTTCTCAAATCAACGTCGACATTCTTGGAGATGGGAGTGGACGGATAAAGGATGGTGCCGCGTTTGATCTGGTAGCCAGCCGCTACGGTTTTTTCACCTGGGTTGCCGTTGAACACATCCTTGAACGAAATATCGACGTAAAACGGAAAGCCGGTAATGGTCTGCTCGGGCTGCAGAATACCGTCGTACGTCACAACCAGCTTATCGCCTGGCATGTAGTTGGTGTATTCATCTTCGATTCCCACTCCCAGAGGCGTTTTAGCATCCGCCAAATCCACCAGGCCGTCGTCATCAAACAGCGGAATGCTCAAAGGTAGCAATCCTTCGGGGGGATCTGTCAGAACGACAGGAAACGTCACTGCTTCAGAGGGCGTACTTAAGTTTCCTTTTCGGTCGGCGATGGTGAAAAAGAGCGCTAAAAGACCTTCACCCGCGTTTTCCACCTGAGCAGCGGAAAGCCGAACGACTATGACAGTGGTTACATCAGTACGAGTCACTGTCTCGACAACTTCGGCCAGAGGTATCGAGCGCCCATATTTGACAGTGATAACGTCACCGATCCTCGGATCTGCATAGTCTGGAATTATAATTTCTACAAAACCATTATCTGCCAGATATTTTTTGGTTATACCATTATTCTTTACCTCATCCGGAATGAGGAGTGGCAGTAGCGGATGTGGAGGTTTTCTATCAACATGAAACGTTAACGGAACAGAATTACTGGTATTACCGCCCTGAAAGATAAAGTAGCCCAACTCATGCTTCCCCTCACGATTGGTGTATCCGGCCGGCAACGTCATTTCGATTTCAGTAATAGCGGGATCAAGCGGTGTTGTATAAGTATAACGGGTTGAGGTTACCCGGGTTTGATCAAATGTCAGATCAATAAAACTTGGGATGCCATTCGGGTCATCGGACCCTGCGGGTATATCGACCAGACATTTGAAGGGTTGCCCTTGCATTAACAGCGGGACCTGATTGATATCGTCGTCCGGCTCATCGTCTAGAAATTTGTTATCGGGATGCACCCTGATGACTGGGGCATCAGCTGTAGTAACCGCATGGCGAATTTTCAGATAATTGACCCGACTTTGTTCAGCAGGTGTCAATGATTTTTTCAGACTGGCCATTCTCTAACTCCTTCAGACACGGGCTCTACCTGCCCAAGGTTTATCAACTAACCAACACCCAAAAATGGGCACACTGCTCCCTGCCGGCCACGCACACACTATCGCGACCTTTCGAGTAAATAGGACTGCTGTTTAATTAATCACTGATCCGTCACGGGTCCGGACACGTTTCATGAGTCGGCGAGCAGACTTCTCCGCTGGGCATGGTTCTATTGATAATCACAAAATCTTTTCTTGAAATACCCCGCCCGCCGGCAAACTTTTTCAAACTGTAGTGACATAGCGCCGAACCGCTATTGACCATGGGGGCGATCAGTCTTTCGAAGTCCGTTACATGCACTTCAAAACCATCGCGTGCCTGATCCTGATTCAAAATGGTCAAAAACTGCTCCGCCGCGCCGGTAATAGGCCGGGTGCCATTAGGGCCTTCACAGCCTTGCCAGTACAGAATCACGATGTCCTTTTCGGCAAACGCCGGGTTGCCTTCGATCTTCACCCGTACTCGGTCCCATAAGCGTGGCTTGGCACAGCAGTCCAGCACCCCGAACTTGCCGGCGTCGGGGAACGAAGGCTCCTTGAGGTTTTCAATGATGATGATCGAAACACTGACCGGTGTGACGGGGGCCTGTTGCTGGTTGATCCCGTTACTGGTGGTGTAATAGACCGGTAACGCCGGGTTCTGCCGATCCTGGTCAATGATCGACCATGGGATCTTGAACGCAACCTTCTTGCCGGCGACGTCCCCGGCCTGGACGATATATTGCGCAACGGGCGCGCTGATCGCGCCCCAGTAGAGTTCAATGGTTTGCCCGGGGTCTGGGCTGTCGAACAAGGTCAGGAATCCATCGGCATCCTCGCCAAAGTCCTCGGTGCGCAGGGTGTTGAGGACTTTGGAATTGGCACCGTAAATTTCAATGCTCGCCAGCGTCGGGTTGAACAACGCCGGCGCATTGGCGTGATCCTGACCCGCCACCGTCAAATTCACCGGCACCCGTGTTTCCAGCGACGGCTTGGTATCGACGCCGCCTCGACGCACGCGATAGGTGACGCTAGCGTTCGACGGGCCCAGTCCCTTGGCGATCAGAGCCGCCCACGGCACAGGGATCACACAAGGGAATTTTGTCGTATCCACTTCCTGCGGCGGCAGGACGGTGCCGTCCCAGTCCACCAATATCCGATCCCCGTCAAAGGCATTGTCATAGGCTTCGATTTCAACCGTTACCGCACCTTGGTTGACCGCACCGTCACGGGCGTGCTGACGGTCGATCAATCCTCTCTCCGAGAGAGGGACAACGGGGGGTTTGAGTTCGGACGGCCCGGGAGTCAGATCGACAAACACCGGTAATAACGGCGAGCGTGGCCCCCGGTTCCCGGCCCAGTCGCGCAAGCGGTAATAAATGTACCGCTGGCCATGGCCGCGCAGGCGAATGTCACCTTCATAAACGGTGATGATCAGTTGATCGGTGTCGATATCGAACTGACTGAACGCCTGCTCGCGGATTTCGGTTTCAAAGTCCGGCGGGGTGACGGAGTCCGTCCAGTAATAAATCGCCCGATCCCTGGCCTTCGCGTCAAGATAGAGCCGTACCTTGAAACGAACCTGACCATGTTCGCTCAGGTAGTCATCAGTGATATTCCCCACCAGATCCAGCAGTTCAAGCATCGCCGGTTGCAGGCCGTCATCGGGTGGTACCCGATCGACGGTGACTGGTTTACGCGGGGATTCCGCCTCATTGCCACCGATAACGAGCTTGTAGGACAGGTCGTAAATGCCATGTAGCAGCCATTGCCGAGGAACCGAAACAATCTTGTCACCCGGCTCAATGGGTATCGTGAACTCGAATTTAGAAACCTGCACAAAGGGCAGTCCTATTGGCTGCCAACCCACCAATACGACGTCTGCCTTGAATACCGGCTCTGTGGAGAAATCCCAGGCGGGAATCGTGACCAGCAAATCGTGGGCCAATACATCGCGAGGTAATAGACCATCAGGGCTCTCATTCCCGTCTTCGTCTTTGAGGATCGCCGGAACAACCGGCGGTGCAAGCGCCGCAAATGATGCTTCGCGCTCATCGCATTTATGCTGCTGATCCACCGATGGTTCTTCAGGGGGCACCATTGCAAACTCCATGGCAAATAACGAGGCGATGTTCGTACCCGGTTCGGTCGTGAGGAAAACAGGGTTTTCACTGACGGTGGGATGCGTTCCTGTTGGCCCAATTAGATGCCCGCTCGCAGGCGCTGACTACTGTCAGAAATACTAGGTTTGCCTACCGTTCGTCGGAGATAGAAAGACCATCGTCGGACTGATTTCCGATGCAGAACCCGGTGCTCAGAAGGGAATGGTGATGATCCGCAGGGTTAATTCGCCGCACTCATGAAGGTTCGTGCAGAGAGGTTTTGGGGCTACCAGGCGAGCTGGCGTGCGAACAACACAGTGTCCGACCACTCGTCGCAAACCCGCCTTGACCTGTAATTTCTGACAGTAGCCAGCCTTCAGCCGCCACGCCTTAATGACTCCCTTCCCACGTCGCTTCGGAGTCATTGCCATGCTCATCCAGCCCCTGAGAGAGCCCGCCCCCCTGGCCCTGCGTGGTCCGGAAATTCCCGGACGCACTGAACCCGTATTGGAGACCGGCGAATGGGGCATCAACTTGGCGGCCGCTAAAGGCAACTTCCCCCTTCAGGGTCTGAAAATCCATATCCTGCCTTGGAGCAACATGGGAAAGGGCGACAAAGCCGTGTTGCTGTTCGATGGCGCCCAAGTCGATCAGCACACGATTAACGATGATATCGAAGTCGGCGAACGCGTCACTGTGTGGGTAAATCCACGCCACCTTACCAACGGCTCTCACACCCTGAGCTATAGCGTGATTCGTTTCAACCAGGCAGCCGAATCGTACACCCCGCCCGTCAAGCTTTTCGTCAAGCTTGAACTCCCAGGCGGGCAAGATCTGAACCCCGAGGCCGGTGAGCACTCGGAGTTGTACCTATACATCGACCCGGCGCTGATCGCCGACGGCATCGACAAGGATTCTGCTGCCGCCGGTGTCGACATGATCATCGAAGCCAAACCCGGCAGCGCGTCCCGCTCGCAGTACCCAAACATTACCGCAGGCGATGTGATCACCTCCAGTTGGGGCGGCTCAATGATTCACTCCGCACCGGTCACGCAGGAGCAGATCGACGATCCTGACGCCCATCCGATTGTGATCCATGTCACCGAAGAGGACATTCTCAAGGCCGGGGACTCAGGCCCCAACGGCCTTGCCGTGACGTTTACCATCCATGATCTGGTGAACAATGCCGCCGAAGACTGGTGCACCGAAACCCGCATCGTCGTCGACACCGGCAGCTCACGGCTGGAAGCGCCCATCCTGCAGCAAGCCAACGGTAATCAGCTCGACCTCGAGGTGCTCGGTGACGACGACCTGCACCTGATGGTGTGGGCGGTGAATCCCGACGATTTCAAATTGCACGACATCGTCATCATGCACATCAAGGGCAGCACCCTTGAGGGCGAAGCCATCGACGTCACGGTGCGCCAGACCATTGAAAAGAACCCGCCACTGGTCGTCGACGTCTACCTGCCCAACAGCGCCGGCCGCGCGCTGACACAGACCCAGGCGAGTTTTTACTACGAACTGGAACGGGGCGGCTCGATCATCCAGCGCTCCAAGGGCCGCTTCATCAACATCATCGGCGACCCGGTGCGCCTGCTCGCGCCGATTGCCGAAGACGCACAAAATGGCGCACTGGACCCTGACCTGTCCGAGGTGCGCATCCGTATTCCGCATGACCCGCGCATCGACGAACACAAGGGCATCGAGCTGAAATGGCTCGCCATCCGCGCGGATTTAACAACCTATGAGCCGGATCTGGACTGGTACATGCCCACCGCGAATGAGGCCAATGACCCCGCCGGTTTTGTCATCAGGGTGGAGGGCAAGCACCTCAAGACGGCTGAGGGTGGGACCTTGGACCTGTCCTATAACCTGCTCGAAGACAAGGACGGCAATATCATCAGACGCGCCTCGCAACACGCGGCATTGCTGAATGTCGGCACCCCGCAATTCGAACTGGTGGCGCCCAGCGTTCTCGGCGAAGCAGACGGCATGCTCGAGCCCAACGATCTGGTCAACGGCCTCAGCAAAGTGACCTGCCCGGCCCCCGTCGCCAACCCGACGCTGCCCAACGACGTCGTTACCTGGCAGTTGCGCGATGCCAATGGCACGCTGCTGTTCGAAGACAGAAAAACCCTCAATGCCCTGACTGCCGGCAGGGACGTCACCTTCTCTCTTGATGCCGACTTTGTGCAGGAGCATTTTGAAGGGAATCGCAGCAAGTCACTGACCGTCAGTTACAACATCCTTCGCGCGAATACGGGCAAGTTCAGTTATTCCAATCCGTTGGAATTCACCGTAGGACAGGTGGAGGTCCCGGCCCTGACTTCGGTAAAAGGCTCACCCAGCGGCGAGGAAATTCCTGATGGCGGCACCACCGTCGAGACAGCACTCACCCTCACCGGTACGGCGAGTAAAGGCAAGCAGGTCGAAATCTTCGACGGAAGCGGCCCGAGTGCGCAGTCCAAAGGCATAGCATCCGCCGACCTTGAGACGAGGGTATGGAGCATCAGCATCAGCGTGCCGGAAGGTGCACGCCGCCTGTATGCCCAGTCGCTGTATCACTCCAGCCCGACCTACTCCAACGTGCGCCACCTGACAGTCGCACAAATGGTGCCGCCTACGATCAGCTCGGTGAAAGGCTCGACCAGCGGCAAGGAAATTCCTGATGGCGGTATCACTGTCGAGACAACACTTATTCTCACTGGGACGGCGAGTAAAGGTCTGCAGGTCGAAATCTTCGACGGCAACGGATCAAGCGCGGTGTCCAAAGGCATAGCAACCGCCAACCCAGCGACGGGGGTGTGGATCATCAGCTTCAACGTGCCGGTGGGCGCAAGCCGCCTGTTTGCCCAGTCGTTGTATCACTCTAGCCCGACCTATTCCAACGTGCGCAACCTGACAGTCGCACAAATGGTGCCGCCGACGCTCAGCTCCGTGAAAGGCTTGCCCAGCGGCGAGGAAATTCCGCATGGCGGCGTCACCTTCGAGACAGCAGTTGCCCTCACGGGGATGGCGAGTAAAGGTCAGCAAGTCGAAATCTTCGATGGAAACGGCCAGAGTGACCAGTTCCGAGGCATAGCAACCGCCGACCCCACGACAGGTGAATGGAGCATCAGAATCAACGCGCTGGTGGGGTTACACCGCCTGTATGCCAAATCGCTGTATCACCCTACCCCGACCTTCTCCAACGTGCACAGCCTGACAGTTGCACAAATGGTACCGCCGACGATCAGCTCAGTGAAGGGCTCGCCCAGTGGCACGGAAATTCCGCATGGCAGTACCACCACAGAAACAGCCGTCATCCTGACCGGTACTGCGAACAACGGACTGCAAGTCGAAGTATTCGACGGTACAGCCTCCAATGGCACAGCCATTGCCGATATCACGACCGGGATCTGGACCTTGATCCTCAACACCCTGGCCGTCGCGGCGCACAGCCTCACTGCAAAGGCTCTTTACGGCACTGGCGCGAGTTCGGCGGCAAGGACATTTACCGTGGCGCCCCCCCTGTCAATCACCACATCCACCATGGTGCTTGAAGGTCCACTTCTGGTTCCCGGCCCGGCCCCTTACACCCCCCGGTGGGACAGAACCCAGTACATCCCACCCGGTGCTACCGATACGCGCCTCGCCACCGGCGGCGTCCCACCCTATACCTACGTGTCCGAGAACCCTGCCATTTGCACAGTCGATGCCAGTACGGGTGTAGTCGTCTCCGCAAGCAATGGATCAACCAACATTGTGGTGACGGACGCCAAGGGCACACAAGCTCGCTACCCCGTCGGATGCAGTGGAGTTTATGAGCTATTGCATGGGAACCAAGGAGGCATGGCATATGACGCCGCCATGAGTTTCGTTCAGGACATACCCGACGCCCGAGTCTTCATTCCCGATGATGCAGCCGATAACAGGATCAAGTCGGTGATGTATCTTTCATACCAAAAAACAAATTCAGCAATCGCCGTGTCTTGGGGAAGCCTGGCGCCGGCAAGCGGTGACACTGAAGTATTTCTGTCTACCCAAAAAGTTGCCTCATGGCCACCTGCGGCTGAAGTCCACGGCGTGAAATGGCAATACGAAACCAACAGAAACAGGAGCTACTACCCGCTGGCCATACGTTCCAAAGGTATCGACGAGCTTGTGCGAGATTTCACGGATTTTACCGATGAGAACATGAATGGCTGGGTTAAAGGTCCAGATGTTCACCCTAGGGATGTGGAACTCGTGAGCGTCGAAGGTGACGTTAGGCTCCAAAACCACACCTCTACCAACAACTCCAGCGGGGTCTACATTCAAAAAACATTCAGCAATCTGCGCCCCAAGGCTTTATATCGGTTTTCCATAAAAGTCGTGCGGTACCGTGGCTTCTATAATATTCCAAGGTTATCGATCAGAGCCGCCGGCAGCACGGTTGCAGGACCTCTCGATATAACTTCGATGGATAGCTGGATGCTCCTGTCGGGCACATTCACGCCAAACAGCAATCAAGCTGTGCTTGATGTGTACAGCCATGTTGCGAGCGGCTACGGTAACGACTATCAGATTGACGACATTGAGGTCGTCCGTGCGTAGTTGACTGAAACAGGGCACAACATAAAAGGAGACGGAATGGATGCCGTCTGTTTTTTTCCCTGTTGTTCATGGTCGCGCCGGGGGCCAATACCGAAGCGCTGCGGTTCAATGCCTGTGAGTCGTTGGCCTCAGCGACTGTGATCCTTAGCGAGTTCGCAAGGACGCTGAATACGCCGTATCGCAACAAAAAACGGGGGCGGATCAAATGATCCGCCCCCGTTGTATTTCCGCATTATCCGCCGTGTTCAAAGCCTGCTCGCGATGAGGCCGCCACGGCTCGCGCCTAATCCTTGGGCACGACGTTATCCAGCGCCTGATTCACCGCCAACTCGCCCAGCATCACCACTTGGGCAATGCCCAGCGCCGTATTGCGACTCGGCCCTTCCAGCGTGCCGGCGAAATCACCGAGCATCACCGTGGCCGAGGCCAGGGATTCGCAGGCGTTGGCCAGCAGGGATTCGGTGTCGGTTTGCGGGTTGACCATGAACATGCTGCTGGGGGTGTAGGGCGTCGCCATGATGTGCGCGGGCGCCAGGTAGTGGTCGAGGGCGCGTTCGGCGGCTTCGTGGAGTTTTCTGGAGTTGTGGGATT
>Ga0157373_10002298_pt1 | contig 14497 bp, 10 predicted proteins | sample C65metaG_FD_113460 | JGI IMG/M metagenome (GOLD analysis project Ga0157373, IMG submission 113460) | Corn rhizosphere microbial communities from Kellogg Biological Station, Michigan, USA - C6-5 metaG | ecosystem: Host-associated > Plants > Roots > Rhizosphere > Soil | place: USA: Michigan... | reverse complement strand
GCTGACATTCTCCTTCACTCCCGAAATGAAGCGCATGTGGCCGGCGATGTCGGATGACCGCACCTCTCCGGAGTGGATCAAAACCCCCGATGGCGGCTTCTACATTCTGCCTTTGACTTTCCCCGATCACGCGGCCGCCCTCGAGATGCCCGGAGCCGAACCCGGCATTCTGCCTCCTTATCAGGAGAAGCCGAAGACATATCCCCTGCAGTTCATCATGCACTTCGATCCGGTTCGCGACCGCAATAAGCTTTTTCCTTTGCTCCTTACCGAGTCCGACACACTCGCGGATTCAACCAAGCCGGCGCTCGCCGAAAGACTGACATCTCTACAGAAGTCGTTCCAATCTTTGTACGAAGACACGGCTTCGTACTATAGACAATTTCTGTCCGATCACATCAGCATTGACACTCCCGATAAGCAATTCAACGAAGCTTTCAGCTGGGCCGAACTTTCCATCGATCAATTGAAGGTTGAGACCACGCCATCGCACCAGGAAACCGCTCTGGTAGCCGGTTTTTACGGCTCCGGCGATTCTGCCCGCCCCGGCTTCGGTTGGTATTTCGGCCGCGACGCTTTGTGGACCCTCTACGCCGTCAATAGCTACGGCGATTTTCAAACGACACGCGATGAACTGGAATTTCTTTTGCGCCGCCAAGGTCCGGAAGGACAAATCATTCACGAATGGGCGCAAACCGCCGACCTCGTCGATTGGAAAAGCCTGCCATATCCATTCGCTTCTTCCGATGCCACTCCGCTGCTGCTGATGGCTACCAACGACTACATGAAAATCAGCGGCGACATCAGCTTCGAACAAACGCACTGGGGCGCCCTGGCGAAAGCCTGGAATTTTGAGACTTCACACGATACCGACGGCGATGGCATCTACGAAAACATCGCCGGTTCGGGCTGGGTTGAATCCTGGATACCCAGCATGCCGCACCAGGAGATTTATCTGGCGGCCCTCGATCAGCAGGCCAGCACGGCATTCGCGAATCTTGCGCGCGCAACCGGTCACGCACAACTCGCCGCCGATGCAGAGAAACGCGCTGCGCACATCGCACAGCAGATCGAGAAGGAATACTACATGTCTGGCGCGGATTTTTACGCTTTCAGTCACAACGCCGATGGTAGCGTGGACACCAGCCCCACCATTTATCCCGCAGTTGCCGCTTGGGACGGAGCCTTCAATTTGTCCCGCGGATCAGCAATGCTGGATCGCTGGGCCTCCCAGGAATTCTCGACCGATTGGGGCACGCGAGACCTGAGCCCCAGCGTCAGTTTCTATGACCCGATCAGTTATCACCAGGGCAGCGTATGGCCGCTCTTCACTGGATGGGTTTCTCTTTCCGAATATCGCAACGGTCGCAGCCTCTCGGGATACTCACACCTCATGCAGAACGCCGACCTTACTTGGGCACAAGATCTGGGCGCTGTCACCGAATTGCTCTCCGGGGAATTCTTTCGATGGTTTGGCCGCAGCACGTCGCATCAACTGTGGTCGTCCGCTATGGTAGTCACGCCCGCGCTCCGTGGGATGTTCGGCCTGGAATGGAACGCCGCCGGCCACACGCTGATCATCACCCCGAATCTGCCCGCGCAGTGGGAGACCGCCAAAGTTTCAGCGGTTCCTCTGGGCGACAAACGCGTCAACATTGAACTTCGGAGAAATCGAGCCACAATGTTGGTCCGTCTGAACGGCGATGGAGGCAAAGACACGAAGCTCGCATCGCGCACACCCGGCGCAAAGCTGCTGAACGGAGAGTTGACCATTCCATTGCCCGCGGTGGAAGTCGGAACGTGCCACGGCTTGCCGGAGCCGGGGAGCATCACGTCTGAGATGAAAGTTCTTGAGCAGCGCGCTGATTTGCACTCGCTTTCACTCCGATTATCCGCCCCCGCTAACAGTCAGCAGACTCTCTTCGTGCGGCTGAACGATCAGAAAATTCATCTCCGGATCGAAGGGGGAGAAATGCCGGCTGGGTCTTCCGAACTCCACGTCCAGTTTCCCGCTGGTGAGGGCTATAAAGAGAAACAAGTCACATTATCGTGGTAATCCCTCAGACCTCCGACAGTTTCTCCAGCTTGAAAATTCTCTCCATTCGCCGCCATTTCTCGCCGGGCTCGGCGGCTGGTAAAGCCTGCTGAAATTTCCACATCAGCTGCTCCCACTCCTGCACCTTTGGATTCTCCTGATCAGCACGTGACTTTGCCTCGAAAGAGAACGTATCGTTCACTTCCATGACCATGAACATCCGCGTGCCCAGCAGATAAATCTCCATGTCTTCGATTCCGGAATCCTCAATGCTTTTCGTAATCTCTGGCCAGATTTGTTCATGATATTTCCGGTACTCCGCAATCAGTGCCGGATCATTTTTTAGGTCGAGAGTGAAACAGTAGCGGCGGGTCATCCTGCAGCATCCACTCTGGCCATCGCCGGCTCAGGCGCGCGGGCCGAGACCTTGTACCCCGACAAAGCGAAATAAGAAATGTAGAGTTGGCAGATGAACGGCACTAAAAACGCAATTCGAATGCTGGCGTGGTCTGAAATGAAGCCCATAATTGCGGGACAGATAGCGCCTCCAATAATGGATGCAACCAGCAGGGAAGACCCCAGTTTGGTGAAGCTTCCGAGCTGCTTGATGCTCAGCGCAAAAATCGTTGGGAACATGATGGAATGAAAAAATCCGATCAGGACCACGGCCCACAGCTTGGCTTCGCCCGGCCCGAGCAACACCACACCCACGCAGGCTACGGTCGAAATCGCAAACCATGCCAGCATACGCGCCGGTGGAATGCGTTTCATGAAATAGGATCCTGAGAACCTGCCAATCATGAATCCGATCAAGTGCAGTTTTAAATACCCCGCTGCCTGTCTTTGCGCCATGCCAGGGACCGTTTGCTGGGCCAGCCTGATCACGAAGCTTGCAACTCCTACTTGTGCTCCAACATAGAAAAACTGCGCCACTACGCCTCTGACCAGGTGGCCAAACCGCGTGATTTCCCACAGTTCAGCGCCTGTCGAAACACGTTTTGCCGGCTTCGTCTGGTCAGCAATTTCCGGCAAGTGCGAAAAATAAATCATCCCCGCCACCGCCAGAAAAATTGCCGCGATCACCAGGTAGGGAACTCGAACCGTACTTATCACAGCCGACTTGTAAGCGGCCAACTGCGCCGGTGTCATTGCGGCCAGTTGTTCGCTGGAATACTCAACCGCCGACAAAATGAAAGCTGCACCGATGAACGGCGTAACCACCGCGCCCACGGAATTAAACGATTGTGCCAGGTTTAATCTGCGTTCCGAACTCTCTGCCGGGCCGAGCAACGTGACGTACGGATTCGCCGCAACTTCAAGCACGCCCTGCCCGCAGGCCATCACGAACAGTGCCAGCAGAAACAATCCGTACACTTGAATCGACGCTGCTGGAATGAATAACAACGCTCCCGCGGCACAAGTCAATAATCCGGCGACGATCCCCTTCTTGTATCCGATTTTTTCCAGCAGTCGTCCTGCAGGCACTGCCGACAGAAAATACCCGCCGAAGAATGCGGTTTGAATCAGCGAAGAACGAAAGTCGGTGAGATTGAAAACCTTCTTGAGATGAGGAATCAGGATGTCGTTCAGATTGACACCCAGAGCCCACAGGAAAAACAGCGTGGTGACCAGGATCAGCGGCGCAACATACCGTTTCTCGGTGATGGGAGCCGAATCTGCCATGTAAGTTTTAAGTCAACGATCGGTCCAGATGCACGTATCCGCCATCCACGAAAATATGTTGCGCGGTAACGTGCCCGGCCCGGGCCGAGAGCAGAAATACTACCATTGCGGCGATCTCTTCCGGTGCGGTCATTCTTTTGTCCAGCGGAATCTTCGCCAATATGCTCTGAAGCTTTTCTTCCGGGTTTGGAAACGTACCCAGCCACTGCCGGTATAACGGCGTCATCACTTCTGCCGGAACAATCGCATTCACGCGGATTCCGTATTCCGCGAGTTCCGCGGCCCACTCGCGCGTCAGCGCCAGAATCGCACCCTTTGCCGATGCATAACCAGAAGTTCCGCCTTGTCCCGTCAGTGCCGTCTTCGAGGCGATATTAAGGATGCATCCCTTTGCTTTTTTCAAGTGCGGCAGGGCGAAATGCGCCATGTTGTAATAGTGCAACAGGTTCCGTTCCAGCGATTCGAGATATTGCTTCGGACTCCCATGTTCCAGTCCGACTTTGTCATTGACTCCGGCGTTGTTGACCAGTGCGTCCAACCGGCCGAACTTACGGATTACTTGTTCTACAACTGCATAGCAACTCTCCGACGAAGCCAGTTCGGCAATTACCAGATCGCTGCCGTTTAGTTGCGCATGTAGTGAGCTGCCTGCTTCCACGTCGCGGTCCACAATTACCGGGATCGCACCCTCCGCCGCAACTGTGCGCACGATGGCCGCGCCAATTCCTTTGGCGCCTCCGGTTACTATGACAACTTTATCTTTCAGTTCGAGATCCATAGATAAAAGGAGCGACCAATGACCCCTGTTTCTATCATCCGTGCAAATTCATGAATCCGCCGTCCAGCGGATAATCCACGCCGCTGATGAATCCCGCGGCATCCGAACACAAGAACAGTGCCAGAGAAGCGACTTCCTCCGGCTTGCCCATGCGGCCGATCGGCTGCGTCTTTGCCAACTTCTCGTACATCTCTTGCTCGCGGCCCGGATAATTCTTTTTCAGATAGCCATCCACAAACGGCGTATGCACCCGAGCCGGAGAAATACAGTTACACCGGATTTTGCTTGCCAGATAATCTCGCGCTACCGAATACGTCATCGCGATCACCGCGCCTTTAGTCGTCGAATATCCAAACCTGTCCGCTACGCCCGCGCTGCCGGCAATGGAAGCCATATTCAGAATCACGCCGCCGCCATTTGCCTTCAAGTACCCAATGCACCCGAAAATGCAGTTGTAATACCCCTTCACATTGACACGCATAATGCGGTCGAAGGCTTCTTCCGGGGTGTTTTCAACATTGCCGATCTGTGAGATTCCGGCGTTGTTTACAAGTATGTCGATGCGGCCTTTTTGCGCGAGGGTCGCGAACGTAGAAACCACTTCCGCTTGATTCCCCACGTCGCACGCGTACGCCGCCGCTGCTCCTCCCGAACTTCTGATCTCCGCTGCCACGCTCTCCGCGTCTTTCAGGTTGACATCAAGAATATGCAACGTCGCGCCGTTTGCCGAAAACTTCAGCGCGATCGCGCGGCCAATACCGCTCCCGCCGCCCGTAACCACAGCAGTCTTTCCATCTAAGCGGAACTCACTCCCCCCGGCGTTCAGAGCGACACTCCTCGTTTCCACGGAATAAAATCTTCCTGTGACTTCAACTCTGCCTTGGTTCGCGTCTCGCCGCTCGCTACTGCGATTACCAATTCCAGCACTTTTTCTCCCATTTGCTGAATGCTGGTTTCTCCGGAAATGATCGCGCCAGTATCAATATCAATGATGTCGGGCATGCGCTGAGCCAGTGCCGTGTTTGTGGAAAGCTTGATCACCGGCGCAATCGGATTCCCCGTCGGTGTTCCCAGGCCGGTCGTGAATAGAACCACGCTCGCGCCCGCGCCGACCTGTCCGGTCACACACTCCACGTCGTTCCCTGGCGTGCATTGCAGATTCAATCCCGCCTCCGTCGAGTACTCGGGATAATCAATAGCCGCCATCACTGGAGATGTGCCGCCCTTTTTCGCCGCGCCCGCCGACTTCATCGCGTCGGTGAGCAGGCCGTCGCGAATATTTCCAGGGCTTGGGTTCAGCGCGAAGCTCGCTTTCACCGCCTGCGCGCGTTTTTCATACTCGCGCATTAAATAGATGAAGCGGTCAGCAACTTCTTTCGAAGTTGCACGATCGATCAGTTCCTGTTCCACGCCGCACAGTTCAGGAAATTCCGAAAGAATTGTCCTTGACCCAAGCGCCACCAGCAGGTCGGAAGTATGTCCTATCGCGGGATTCGCCGACAGCCCGGAAAATCCATCTGACCCCCCGCATTTCAATCCCACGCACAGATGCGAAAGCTCGGCCGCTGTTCGCTGCGCCTTGTCCGCTTCAACCAGTCCATCAAAAGTTTGTCCTATGGCCTGCGACAGCATCGCAAACTCTGAGCCGCTCTTTTGTTGTTCAAGTATGACCAGCGGCTTGTCGAATTTCGGATTTCGCCGTTCAATTTGTTTTCGCAAGATATCGATCTGTGCGTGCTGGCAGCCCAGGCTAAGGACCGTCGCCCCCGCTACATTCGGATGATGCAGGTATCCTGCAATCAGCCCGCAAAGATTGTTCGAGTCCTCGCGCGTGCCGCCACACCCGCCTTCATGCAATAGGAACTTGATTCCATCCAGGTTCGGGAAAACTTTCGATGTGACCATGTTTTCCTTTGCTGGATGTCCGACTTCCCCTTTGCTTCGAGGGAGCTGTGCGCCTTCGCGATGCGCTTTCACCAGTTCCGCGACCTGTTTGCGATAAAGCTGCGGCTGGGCGAAACCCAATTCCTCTTCAAATGCCTGCTTCAAACTAAGGATGTTGCGGTTCTCGCAAAAGACCAGCGGAACTACCAGCCAGTAATTGCGTGTTCCCACCTGGCCGTCGGACCGAACGTATCCCATAAACCTGCGCTGCTTCCAGCGCAATACGTCAGGCGGATTCCAACGAAACTCCTGCGCTTTCTCGTGATAGGTCGCGGCCTCATGATGCAGGTTCGCCGTGGTAAGAACTTCTCCGCGACGTACCGCCTGCGAAGTCTTGCCCACCAGCACGCCATACATTCTGACCGCTGCACCAACGGGCATGTCTTCGGTCGCAAATTTATGTTTTGCTGGCACTTTGGAAACCAGCGTATATTTGTCGCCCGCATGATCTACGGTTTCGCCCTGCTTCAGGTCCGAAAGTGCGATGAGCACGTTGTCTCTAGCATCGAGCTGCAGAATTCTTTCCATCGTGATCGTCAATTCTAATGCAGCGCCCGATTACCTTCGTAGCCGCCAAAGCTTTGCTGCCGTTCCGCCCAAAATTGCTTCTCGCTCGCGATCGGTGTGTCGCGAGAGAAAGTCGAGCACCAGGTTCATGATCCGAGAATACGAACCAGCCACCGTGCACACCGGCCAGTCCGAGCCGATCATGAGTCGCTCCGCCCCAAAGCATTCAATCGTGACCTTTATATATGGAGCAATCTGCTCCGCCGTCCAAGCTCCCCAGTCCGCCTCGGTTACCATACCCGAAAGCTTGCAGTACACGTTCGGAAATTTCGCAAGCCGCCGTAAATCCGAGCGCCACGGCTCGATTTCGCCACGTTTTATGAACGGTTTCGCTAGATGGTCGAGCACAAAGCGTTGCCGCGGAAACTGCTTCACAAACTCCGCAGCAACCGGCAGATGACGCGGATATATAAGGATGTCATAAGTCAGCCCGAATTCCTCGAGTGCCGCCACGCCACGCAAAAACTCCGGACGAAGCATGAAACCGTAATCCGGTTCACTCTGGAGCACATGCCGGACCCCAAGCAGCTTTGGATTTCCGCTGAATTCCTCCAACTGCGAGCGCACATTATCCGATTGCAGGTCCACCCACCCGACGACTCCGAGAATAAATGGAGAGGCTGCCGCCAGTTCAAGCAGCCAGCGCGTCTCCTCAATTGTCTGTTGAGCCTGCACTGCAATGGAGCCGTCGAATCCAGCGCGTTCCAGTTCAGGCTGCAGGTCCGACGGCAGAAAATCACACCGCAACCCGCTCATCCGCTCGTCAATCCAGCCATATTCTTCTGGGTTGTAATGCCAGAAGTGCTGATGGGCGTCAATCCGCATGCGGAAGATATTAACGGAGATCGGAATTGTTCGCAGATTTAGGCAGGATCGAACCAGCTCAGCCCATGCGGAGCCTCGGTAGAGAAGCTCAACTTCCACAGGAACGGCCGCTCCGTCATCAACCGGCCCAAGGAAAATTTCGCAACGTCGTCCAATTACCAGATCACCCGCTCGCATTGACTAGCCCGATTCGCAGAAGTAAGATTCGCGCCAGTGATCGGAAGAACCATCTCGCACTATCGCATCGTCGAGGAGCTCGGCGCTGGAGCGATGGGGGTGGTGTACAAGGCCGAGGATGTGAAGCTCGGCCGCTTTGTAGCTCTCAAATTCTTACCCGAGAACGTTGCCAAAGGGCCCCTGGCGCTCAGCCGTTTTCAGCGCGAAGCCAAGGCTGCCTCCGCTCTCAATCATCCGAACATCTGCACCATTTACGAGATTGATGAATCCGAAGGGCGAACCTTCATCGCGATGGAATTGCTCGAAGGGGAGACGCTCAAGCACCGCATCAGTGGCCAGCCTATGGAAATCGAGATGGTGCTCGATCTCGGCATTGAGATCGCCGACGCCTTGGATGCGTCCCACTCTAAGGGTATCGTCCATCGCGACATCAAGCCTGCCAACATTTTTGTGACCAACCGCGGTCACGCCAAGATTCTGGATTTCGGGGTGGCTAAGGTCGCCATGGACGACAGCCACTTGGACTCCGAAGCTCAACTTACCATGCCCGGAATAGCTGTCGGAACCGCAGCCTATATGTCTCCCGAACAAGTGCGGGCCGAAGAGTTGGATGGCCGCAGCGATCTGTTCTCTTTCGGCATCGTTCTCTACCAGATGGCTACGGGTAAGGTTCCATTCCAGGGACCCAGTTCCGGCGTGATCACCGAGGCCATCCTCAATCGCGATCCGGTGGCTCCCGCGCGAGTCAACCCCAACATCTCTCCGCTTCTCCAGGAGGTGATCTGGAGAGCTCTAGAGAAGGACAGAAATCTCCGTTATCAGCACGCGGCTGACATGCGGGCTGAACTGCAACGCCTGAAGCGAAACACAGATTCAGGGGGCAGGACCGTAGAAACAGGATCGCTCCTGAGCCGGACGGCGAACTCGACCAGCAGGGGCAGGCTGCGCGGTGCGGCTATGCAAACCGCTTCCCCTCGCCAGCGGGTTCCCAAGGTCATAGACTCGCTGGCGGTCTTGCCCTTTGGAAATACTGGCGGGGATCCAGAACACGAGTACCTCAGCGACGGTATCACCGGCAGCCTGATTAATAGTCTGGCGACTCTACCCAAGCTGCGAGTCATGGCGCAAAGCACCGTCTCCAGATTCAAGGTCCGGAACATTGACCCCCAGGCTGTGGGTCGCGAGCTTGGTGTGCGCGCCGTGCTCACCGGAAGAATCATGCAAAGTGGTGGCTCGTTACGCATTGGGACCGAATTGGTCGATGTCGCCACCGGCTCCCGACTCTGGGGCGCGCAATATGATCGCAAGCCTGGCGACATCTTTGCGGTGCAGGATGAAATTTCCAGCGAAATATCCGGCAAGCTGCGTTTACAGTTGACTCGGGCAGAAAAGAAACAACTGACAAAACGCCACACCGAGAGCGCCGAAGCGTATCGGCTTTACCTGAAAGGTCGTCACCATTGGAACCGCTGGACTGAAGAGGGTTTCTACAGGGCGATCGAATACTTTCAGCAGGCAGTTGAAAACGACCCCACCTATGCTCTCGCCTACGCTGGGTTGGCGGATTGCTACGTGCTCCTGGGATGGAACAGCTATCTGCCGCCGAAAGCCGCATTCCCTAGAGGCAAAGTTGCGGCCAAGGCTGCCCTCCAGTTCGACCCGGAACTCGCGGAAGCCCATACGCCTTTGGCGGCCTTGTTGTGGCTCCACGATTGGGAGTGGGACAAAGCGCAAACCGAATTCAAACGTAGCCTCGAACTGGGTCCCACCTATCCCACCGCTAACCATTGGTACGCCGAGTACACGATGACCATGGGGCGGCACGACGAAGCCATGGTGCGGATAAGAAAAAGTCAGGACCTGGATCCGTTGTCGCTCATTATTAATGTCTCGGTCGGATGGTCGCTTTACTTCGCCCGCCGCTACAACGACGCCATCGAACAACTCCGCCGAACTCTTGATTTGGATCCCAATTATCCCGTGACTCACTGGATTCTAGGGCTTTTGCTCAGGAACACCGGTCGCTACGAAGAGGCCATCGCTGAAGGTGAAAAGGGGGTGAATTTCTCAGGTGGTAGTCCGCTGATGCGCGCGGCGCTGGCCCATACTCTCGGCACTGCTGGCAGAACAAAGGATGCAGTTCAGATACTCGATGAACTGACAAAATTAGCGCAGCAAAAATATGTCGCACCCTACTTCTTCGCGGGAATCCACATCGGCCTGGGAGAAAACCAACGCGCGCTCGAATACCTGGAAAAATCCTATGAAGAACACTCGCACTGGCTCATCTATCTTCCTTTAGATCCGAGCATGGACGCCTTGCGGGACAACCCAGGTTTCCAGAGCCTGATGCAACGGGTTGGCGTTCCCGCGACCACTAGTGCCATCGCCACTTGACGAATGCCGCGATTGCGTTCGGCCCTTATTGCGTTCGGTCCAGGAATTCCTCGTTCCACGCCGTTCGAATCGCTTCCAGCTTATTCTTATCGAAAGTCTTCGAATCACCCGCAAACTCAGCCAGCTCAGTTACCCGCCGCTGCAAAACCTCTAAATCAGTCGAGAGCGGATACAGTTCAGGATGTTTTCTTGCGAGAAGCACACCAATCTTCGCGGCGTCATCCCACGTCAACTTCTCAGCCATGAGATCTCCTTAGAACCTTGGAAATTATCCTACAGTTTTGGGAAGCAGGGAACCGCGCCTCCAATAAACCCGGGGGGCGATATTGAGCGTCATTTCGATCAGCTAAACACTGACCTTTTCCGCAGCCGAGTACCCCAGCTCTGCAGCAGCCGAACATAAAATTGTGGGCACGGGGGGCCAACTCCGCTGGAGCGCCCAGCTTTGGCGCAGCACCAAAGTGATGGTAGCTTAGCGAATGAAGCCGAGTCTCTTCAGAAACGACACTACCTGTTCGATCCGCGAGAGATGAACAGGATGACCAAACCCCAGCTCGGCAGGAGCGACCCAGCTTAGCCCAGGGCGAAAGCTCTGGGCGGAAAAGCAGAAATGCACGGCAAGTCCCCGAAGTGACGGCCTAATTATCCGATTCCGTCAAAAGTAAAATCGCAGCGCCGTCGCGCACCACTCATCATCTCGCGTCCTCCACGAACGCCAGGCTGACGGCCTGGGTTGGAATGGCCTTGAACGCTTTCCCGGCCAGCAATTGTTGCTGATCGTCCACGCTTTTCTCCCATGACGCGAAGCTCACGCTCAGCGATCCCACGGCAGCGTGAATGGTGCGGGCGATTGAAATTGCGTCCTGCACACTTGCTATTGCGCCAATTCCGCCGAAGCCCGAGCTCGCAATGTCGAAGCCTGCGTTTGCAATGTTGTATCCCATCATGAACTTCTCGCCGCCGCTCATGCCTTCAGTGCCCAGCTTCGAATCCTCCAAGCCGGGATAGCGGATAAACAGCCGCGTGTAGTTATTGGCAAACCTGCGTGCCTGGGGACCTTCCACCGGCGTGAACGCAGGCAAGTAAATCGGGGCCAGCCAGATGTCGTGGTCGCTCAGCTTCAGTTTGAGCATGCCCTTGTCGGTTTCGACTCGCTTAATGTCTTTCAGGGCCAAATCCAATGACTCGAATGCCATCTGCCGCTGGTCGGAAGCAACCAAAGTCATGTCGCCCAATCCATCTTCGCCGGCCGGACGGGTTGGCGGGGCCGGGACCCCCTTCTTGTCATACGACGAAAGAAAAATGAAACGCAGCCGGTCTCGACTCAATTCGCACTTCACCGCATGATCGAGTTTATGGCCGCGCATTTCGGCATAGAAGGAAACCGGAAGCCCTTGACTGGCGACTGCATCGAAATTGCGGATCGCAGAGCTGCCATCATTGGCTTGCAGAAAAACAAGTCCCATAAGTTCGTTCGCTTCCGCACCCAGGGGAAACAGAGCAAGCGCAATTTCAAGGTGTTCGCTCGCGCGCATCAGCTGCTGTTGAGCATACGGATAAGGAATCGCGAATCCGCCGACTCGGTTTCTTGCCTTGGACTGCTCTTTCTTCTTCACTCGAGCCCGTCGCGCACGTAAGGCTCTGCGGCTTGGGTCGCTGTTGAAGGTCAGGTTCATACCTCGATTGAACAAGTCGGCGACGATCTCCTCGGCGGCGTCAACTTCCTCGTCGTACTTGGAGCGCTTGGTGTCGAGGGTTGAAACATGAAGTGCGGCTTCGTCTTTCGAGTTCTGATCGGAGGCTAATTGCTCATAGAGTGTAAAGTTCTGTCGCGCTAGTTCGATCTCGCCCAAAGCTTCATAAAGCAATCCCAATTTCCATTTGGTAAGCGCGAACTCAGGAGCCAAACTGTTGGCATTGTTGAAGTCTGCTAACGCACGGTCGTACTTGCGTTCTTCAAGATCGCTGTAGCCCGAAGCGTACAGTTTGCGAACTTCCAAGCCATTCTGTCCCGGCAGTGCCAGCAACAATTTTAAGTCGGCAATTCGGGCTTGCGACTCAGCGGTGTCAAACGCCTTGGGAGATATCTCGAGATATTTCTCAAGCAGCCGGACGGCTTCCGCGGCACGCCCGTTTGTCTCGGCGCAGTTTGCCAGGTTGTACGTCGCCGAGGCACTGGTGACCAGCGTCGGCTTGAGCTCGGCAAGCGCATTGCACAAGCTGGATTTATGTCCAGCATGCCCATTTGCCGCAACTTCGGGGGGCCGGTTTGTCTTAAGAGTTACGGACGACTGCCCGGCGCTGGCTTCGGGCGCTGCGGTATCGGCGGTTGCGAAAGGTTGCTCGTCACTGCCTTCATCTTCCAGCGACGCATCCACTCCGATGCTCTCCGAAAGACGATTGACCCGGAGAATACGATCTCTGTCACTGTCTTTAACCGATGCGCCACTCTCGCCGGTGGTGAAGAATGTTAAAAGCTGTGAAAGTTTTTGCTTTTGTTTTGGATCAGCTGTTCCCGCTTTGGCTCTTCGCAGATACTCAACCGCTTTGTCGCGCTCTCCGAGTTGGTAGTAGCACAGGGCGAGATCATAGGCGAGCACTGGCTGCACCGCCTGCAGTTTCATGCTGCCGTCTAGCACAGCAGCCGACTCACCGAACTTGCGCGCTTCGTATAGTTTTCGCGAGTCATTGAGAGCGGTTTTTACCCGCTTATGAATCTCTTCATCCAGATGCTTAAGCGCGTTTGAGACGTCGTTCACCTCGATTAACGCCTGGGACTCGGCGTAACGGGCGCGGGCCTCCGCGAGTTGACCAGCTTTCTCAAGGGTTTGCGCCTCGCGCGTGATTTCTTTAACCTGAGCTTCTAATTCTTTTTTCTGGGTCTTTTCCAGGTTCTCCGCGGCTGCAACGGAGCCTAGCAAGAGGATCAGCGCAGCCATCTGGATCCGCATTAGAGACCTTTCCTGAAGATCATTGAGTAATTCTTCAGCCATAGTGCCGACGGAATTGTTGCAGGTTGCTGTGGTGCAAGTCTGGTACTGCCCGCAGGGGCCGAATGCTTTTGCAAAAAGAAAACACGCCGCGGGGGGAGTTGTCCCACCCCTTGTGGTATTCGAAAAGGTGGGATTCAGGACAATCCAAAACTTGGCTGTTACTTGCCCTTAACCATCGAGCAATGGGTCGCAGCTGTCTTCCAAGTGCCCGAATCATTGATCCAGGTATCGCTGCAGATTACGGTTCGCGCCCGATGCGTGCCCCTGATTTCGGCATCATAGGTAAATTTGTAGTGTGAAACCGCAGTGTTTGGACCGAAGGTCGCGACCTGTAGATCGCTGATGTCGCCGCTTTTCCATTTGTCAGTTTTATTCTGCAGGTCTTTAATGAAATCGTCTTTTGTTTCCCAGTCGCCCCAGCTGTTACCGGCGACGTATCCGTCGGCTAAATGTTGCTGCGCCCAGGAGGCATCGTTTTTCATCTGCGCATCCCTGGACTGCTGTTGCAACTCTTTGATCTGCTGAACGACGTCGCCCTGAGCATGAAGGTTGATAGACAAACCGAAACTACACAGCAGCGCAACTACTACGAGAGTAATTTTTCTTGTCACTTGAGTTCCTCCCCTTAAAGGCGCCTGAATTGTACACCTAGTGGAGTTGTACTGGGCAAATCAGCATTGGAATTGCTGCAGCACCGTACCAGTTCCGCAGCAGCGAGCCAGCTTAACCCAGCGCGGAAGCCTGGGTAACGGAAGCAGGAATGCCCAAAGCCCATAGGGATGGACGAACAAGAATGGGCGGTGCAAAGAAACGGTTGGCAGCACTAGGCTCGTTCCGCCGGGGCGGCGCCCATAACCAGCCCAGCCCGCAACCGCCGGCACCCTATCCCCGCCGCTTGATCGCCCGGGTCAGCGTCTGATCGAGCGCGGCTTTGTTCTTTGCATACTCCGTGTCGGAAATCTGGCCTTGCTTGTGTTCCATCTCGAGTTGAAACAATTCTTCTTTCAATCCATCAAGCAGACCGCCTGCCGATCCCGCTGTCGCCGAGCCCGCCGGTGCCGAACCTTTCGCCCGCTTCACCGTATAACTTGCGCCGGT
>Ga0157373_10002294_pt1 | contig 14502 bp, 12 predicted proteins | sample C65metaG_FD_113460 | JGI IMG/M metagenome (GOLD analysis project Ga0157373, IMG submission 113460) | Corn rhizosphere microbial communities from Kellogg Biological Station, Michigan, USA - C6-5 metaG | ecosystem: Host-associated > Plants > Roots > Rhizosphere > Soil | place: USA: Michigan... | reverse complement strand
CAAGCCGGCCCCATGCCGGTGCGCCACATAGTGGCGTAGTTTTCCAGCGTAAAGTTCGCCCTGGGTAGGCCGACCCGCCATTCCATGAAGCTGGAAACCAGCACCGTCAGGTGGGGCGTGAATGCCATGAGAAGGGCAATGATGACCGCGCCAAGCACTGTGACATGAGCAAGAGGCGATAGCGGCTTGCGTTCCAGCGCCCGCGACGACACCACGGCAAAACCGCGTCGCGCCAAATAGATTTGCTGCGCCATGAGGAACAGGCTCGAGATGGTGATGAGCACAATCGATCCTGTGGCCGCAAGCGCCGGATTGCGTCCTGCCTCACTCAGGAAGGACGTATAGATCAGAACCGGCAGTGCGTTGACATCGAGGCCAATGATGCGCGGCGTTCCGAAGTCAGACAGGGCTGCCATCGTTGCCAGATAGAGACCGGTGATGATGCCGGGGAGTGCCAGCGGAATTTCGACCGTCATGCGCACACGAGGCGGCTTGGCACCAAGGCTTTCCGCTGCCTCGATATGGCCAGCGTCCAAACTCTGAAACGAGCTGTGACTGAGCAGAAAGATGATTGGAAAGACCAGCCAGGTGATGACCCAAATGACGCCATGCAAGCCGACAATCGAGACATCGAGGCCGAGATAGTTGGTCAGAACGCCGTTTCGTCCCAGGAGCAAGCGCCAGGCGTACGCCCCCAGAAATGGTGGAGACACGGAAGCCATAGTGACAAGAAAGACGATAGCAGTGCTGCCCGCGACCCGGTAACGTGCGATAAGATAAGCCAGCGATACGCCGATCAAAGCGGCAAGTCCGGTGGACGTCAACGCGATCAGCAGGCTGTTTACCGTGGCGGAAAGGGTTTCCGAGCGTGTAAAGAAGTCGGTATAGTGGACAGCAGAGAGCGACAGCGATTTGTTTTCGAAGGTGATGTAGGCGTTCGCGGCATGTGAGAGCAGGACAGTGTTGAGCGACTGCGCGTTGATATCTAAAGGCGCTGGTGAAGTTGTCGCGAATAGCCCCCGGGGCGCCTGCTGCGAAAGCGTGAACCGAGCCGAGCCCAGATCGAGTTCAAGTAAACCTGCCTCGTCCTTACCAACCGAAATCGGCTCTTGCGAAGAGAGGCGCAGCGTTCGGTCATCCTGGACGTCTACAGTCAGACTGTCAGTCGAACTCAGCGTTATCGCAACGCCGTCAGAAAGTTTAGCAACGCTGTATCGGGCGGTCATTTCCGGGACGAATTGCAAGCCGTCTTTATTATGCAGAAGAGTAAAACGGCCGCCCTCCTCCAGGAGGGAGGCGGCCATGAGGCGAACCTGCGGGACAACAATCGTCAGGCCGCAGAGCACGAGCGCGACGATTGAAAATATCAGCCAATTGTCGCGCAGCACCTTCATTTTCCGCGAAGCTCCTGAAAGCGAGCCACGACCACAGGGCGCGGATCGACAGCGGATACGATCGTGAGAGTAGCCATGTCAGGCAGAGCGGCGGGAGGCGTTACATCCTTGCGTGCCGAGCGTCGAACGGTGGCGTCGCGAACGATTTCATGCGCCGTTTTGCTGCCGAGGAAATCGATGAAGCTCTTGGCGTCTTCGATGTGCTGCGCGCCCTTGACTATGGCTTGCGCATCGATCTGGCCGGTAACCGCATCGGTCGGATAGACGATTTCGATCGGCAGACCTTGAGCCTTCCACTTGGCACCCAGATCCTCGTTAATCCAGCCAACTGCTGCTTCACCGTCGCGTACGGCGTTGAAGGCGTCATCGGAACCGGGAGCAATGCGCGCACCCTTGGCCATTTGACCGACGAACTTCCAACCGAAATTGCCAGCAAGAGCGGAAAGAATGACGTAGCCGGTGCCGGATTTTGCAGGGTCTGGAATAATCAGGCCACCGTTCTTTGCGAAGTCCTGTGAGACGAGATCTTTCTGCGTCCTTGGTATGGAGCCGGCCTCGACGCGTTTGGTGCTGACGACCAGCGGCTGCAGCAGCACCGTGAACGGATGCCAGATGCGATTGGGATCGTTAGTCACCATGTCGGCGTCGGACTTGCTTTCGAACGATTGGAAGAGGGCTGCATTTTCTTCGAAGGTCTGCGTCGGTCCGCCCCACATGACGTCTGCCGAGGAATTGCCACCTTCTGCACGCAGACGCTCGATCAGCTCGCCAGTACCGCCGCGCACGACGGTCACCTTCACATCCGGATTTTCCTTGGCAAAAGCGTCGAGGATGGGAGCAGATGTCGCCTCCCCATGAGCGGTGTAGACCACCAGTTCTCCGGCATTCGCAACACTGATGATCGACGCCGACGCCAACGCGCCCGCTATGATACGCCGCAAGGTCCATTTCAGCATGACTATGTTCCCTTTTTAAAGTCACTGAGAAGAAGGCGACCCTATTAATCCATTTACCAGATTAAAAATCAAGCCGCCTTTTCTGCGGCATTACGGTCCTTGCGTTACAGTATTATGACTGAAGACTAAGATTATCTGCATTGCGACCTGCTTGACGCCCACAGGCTGGGCTGATAAATTCCATTTAATTTATTAAATAGGAATTGGCCCCGATGAGCTTGATGGGCAGCAATCACACATATTCCGGCCGCTACAACCGTCGCCTCGTTTTCGATCTGATCCGATCCGGCAATGGCATAAGCCGGCGTGACCTTGTCTATGTGACAGGCTTGAAGCCGCAGACCATGTCCAATATCTGCAAGGACCTGATAGACCGTTCAGTGGTTGTGGAAACCATCCAACAAGAGGGCGCGCGCGGTGCGCCGCAAAAGAAGATGTGGGTCAGGGCCGATGCCGGTTGCTGCCTGGGTATTCATGTGGATCGCGACGGGCTTCTGGGCATCGTCTGCGATCTGGCGGGGCAGGAGTTGGGTCGCGAAACCGCATCCGCATCGCTCGAAGATCCATCCGACACCATCCGTGCCATCGCCGATATGACACAGCGTCTGCGGTCGGTTACGGTGGATCGTCCCGCCTGGGGCATCGGCATCGCGATGCCCACATTGCAGGAGGCGGAATTCGAACATCCCGTCGGCCCGCCGGGTTGGGATGCGTGGAGCCGTATGCCGGTGGCAGAAGCCATCGAAGAGGCATGTGGCCTCCCCACCATCGTCGAGAATGACGCCACAGCCGCAGCAGTTGCCGAACTGAGGGTGGGAAGTGCCGGAGGACTGAGCCACTACGTCCATATTTTCGTCGGGCACGGACTTGGGGCAGGCATTATCAATGACAGCATGCCGCTCCAGGGATTTTGGAACAATGCCGGAGAAATCGGTCTCCTGACATGGCCGGCGGAACTTGCCAATCCAGATGCGGGGAAACAGACACCGTTTTCGATCGACGAGCTTGCAGCGATGCTGTCGTGCGAAAGCAGGGAGATTGCGCGGCCTGGGGCATTGGAGAAACTTTACGCTCAACGCGACAGTATTCTGATGCGATGGCTCGATCTCAATTCGAAGCGCCTGCGGTTGCTGGTGTCGCTGCTTGAAAACATCATGGACCCGCAGACCATCGTGGTTGGAGGGCACTTTCCACCAGCGCTCATCAATTCCCTCATCGACCGGGCCTATCCCCTTTTGCCGTCAGTCAGCGCCCGAAGCCACCGCGAAATTCCCCGGCTGTGTGCTGGCGCTCTAGGGCCGGAGGCCGCCGCGATCGGCGCTGCCATGCTACCTGTGATTGCCCATGGCAGCCCAGACTTCAGGCGCCTCTCATCCATGCGCGGACGCAGCCAGACGATCGATTTCGAAAGACGCTTCGATCGGGTCGCAGGCGCGCCAACGGATGACGACACGTCATCCTGATTTACATGACTCTTGCCGACAGGACCAAAACATGAAAATCGCAATTGCCGGGCTCGGCTTTCGGCTTGCCAATGTCATTGCCTCCTTCCGCAAGGCCTGCCCTGAACTGGAAATTGTCGGCTTGATGGACCCGCAGCCTGCTGGCCTTCCAGCCATTCAGTCGGCAGGCATGGCGGCGCCGCGACGTTTCGAAACCATCGAGGCTATGCTGACGCAGACGAAGCCGGATCTTCTTATGGTCGGTTCGCCCAATCTTTTCCATCTGGAACATATCACCGCGGGATTGCGCGCAGGCGTGCGGGTTTTCACGGAGAAACCGGTGGTGATCGACGAAAACCAGACGATGACGATGGCGCGTTTGCTTGCCGAATATGGCGATGAAAGCGTTATCGTGGGGCTCGTTCTGCGGTACTCTGACCTTTATCGGGATCTGCGCGCAGCGCAGACGCAAGGCCAAATCGGCGCCATCACGTCGATTGAGGCATCCGAGCATATCGCACCCTACCACGGAGCATTCTTCATGCGGGACTGGCGACGGCATACGCGCTATGCCGGGCCGTTTATCTTGGAGAAATGCTGCCACGATCTCGACCTCTATGGCAGCGTTGTTGGGCAGCGGGCGATGGCCGTTGCCAGCTTCGGCGGCCGAAAGTCGTTTATCGCGGAAAACAAACCGGATCAGTTCTCCGCGTTTCAACAGCGGGAATTCTATAAAAAGCCGAGCGGCTGGCTAGAGGGTGGCGCGGTGTTTGAGAGTGACGGCGATATTATCGACTATCAGACCGCGATTATCGAATATAATGGCGGGGCGACGATGACGTTTCATACCAATCTCAACGTTCCAGATCAGTTTCGCCGCTTCTGCGTGATCGGTAGCAAGGGAATGGCCGAAGGCGATTTCATCCGCAATCGCTTCGAGGTGCACTCTGCAATAACAGGCGAAAAGCTAGTCGAGCGGCGTTACGAGGGGCACGAAAGCGATCACTATGGCGCAGATGATCAGATGGCCTCGGATATCTACAGGCATCTGACCGAGGCCTCTCCCCTGCCCGTCAATATCGTCTCAGCCTTGGAAGCGGGGCTCGTCGCGATCAAGATCGATGAGGCACGCCGTGTCCGGCGCACCATCGAGCTTGCTGAAACCTGGCAGCGCTTCGATGACGCGCTTCGCACCCCTCATGTGGCTGCCTGAGGCCGCGATTATGACCATGCCAGCGTCTTTATCATCCGTTATCATCCGCAACGCCCGACCGTCCGATGAGACGGCGATCCTCGACATATGTGTGCGCACTTCGGATCGAGGCAAAGACGGATCACAATACTACTCTGACCCGAGACTTCCCGGACTCTTATGGGCGCTGCCCTATGTCCGCTTCTGCGCAGAAACTGCATTCGTGCTGACGAAGGATGACGTCGTCATGGGCTACTGTGTCGCCGCACCCGATACGATTGCCTATGAAAATTGGCTCGAGGCCGCATGGTGGCCGTCCTTGCAGGAAGAGCTCCGCGATTTCGAAACACGGACAGTAGAGGATGAGAACGTTCTTTCCTATATTCGAAGCGCAAGAAAGACCCCGGCTGAGGTCACACGGCCCTACCCCGCCCATCTGCATATCAATCTTCTGCCTGAGATCCAAAATGGCGGCCATGGGTCGTCGCTGCTGCGACATCAACTGGATTCTTTAACGAGGTCTGACGTAAGAGGCGTCCATCTAGGCGTTAATCAGTATAACGAAAAGGTCGTAGCATTTTACGCCAAATTCGGCTTTGTGGAAATTGACCGGACACCATCGATCGTGATGGCGAAGCGACTGATTGAATAAAATGCTTAAAGCGCGTCGCGATTTCTAATGTCGCTCTTCAAGCAGTAGCGCCTTTTGCTTTCATTTGTCGAAGCTCGAGGATAACCAAAACTTTTCCAGAAATGATTTTCATGACGAGCTGGCTTTTATAGTCCACTCCGTTTTGCGAGAAAGTGTCTTTTCGCCTTGAAGGGGTACGACCCCGCAGCACGTCATTTGTTGTCAGACTTTTTGGAGCAGTTTCATTGACTTAGAAACACATTGGAATGGACTCAATCGAAAATTATTGATGAATTTCGTTTAGGTATTCAGCGCGTTATTGAGGTCGTGCAAACCGACCATCAGCATCATGGGATCGGACGGAGAAGACAGGAAGCCGACGGCTTCGTAGAAGGCTCGTGCGTCATCAGAAATCGCATGGACCAGCACGCCGCCGATCCCGAGCACTTCCGCGGCATTCAGCAGGCGCAGACCCGCGTCGCGCACTAATGCCCTGCCTATACCACGCCCTTGACAGGATTGATCAATGGCGAGGCGGCCAAGCACTGCAACTGGGATTGGATCGGGCATATTGCGCCGAAAGCGGCCAGGCACTTCCGGCGGTTTCACGCAGCCAGAGGCCAGGGCGTAGTACGCGATGACGCGGCTCTCGTCGCACACGACAAAGGTCCGCGACGCGCCGCCTGCTTGTTTGGCCCGGGCACGGCGCCGAAGCCAGTCGTCCAGTTCAGGTACTCCAGAATTGAATTCGGCCAGTTCGTGATGATCGGCCAGGGGGACTGGTGCGCTGAGAGTCACGCCTCATCCCAGGGCGCTTTGGTCGACATCGTGCGCTTTAGACGCTCATTGGGCTGTGCAGGCGCATCGAGACGGGCAAGATATTCGGCATAAATTTCGGGGCTTACCGTGACGATTGTACGGTCGAGCAGCACCTCCTCCGCACGGCGCTCGGAAGCTTCCAACATGAAATCTGTGCGCGTTTTGCCGAGCAACTCTGCGGCGCGATCGATCAAGTTGCGAGTAGCAGGTTTGATGCGCATATTCAGCGGCACACTTGCGTCCGGGCTCTTACCCGTGTGTGAGGTCGGCATGGGAAACTCCTATCCAAGCGCATTTATATAGCGTAACGACATTATCTTTACAAGCGTCGTAAAGATAATGTCGTTACATTCGCCTGCGGACGAGCGCACGACAGACGCCGGCTTGAAGCATAACTTCATGGGATGTTGTCGCGTTAAGTTACCTAGGCCGAGAAAGGCAGCGGCTCGAATTTTCAAGCGATGCAGGCAGCAATTTTCGATGCATCGAACGCTTCGAGGCGGTAGCGAATTGTTTGTGCGGCGCGGCGGCGGGCGGGAACAGAAAAGCGATGTGGGTAGCGCAGTGCATGGAAAGGAACCGTTGCAATGCTCCGGGCGATCGGCGACCCTGCAGGGTTCGTTCTCGTTTCGAAACGGCATATGGCTGTTCTCGGCCCGATTGTTGAAGCTGTTGTGCGACCAATTGTTAAGGCCGGCAGCCACGTCCGCATTTGCCGCACTCGTAGGAGCGCAGCTTGTCAGTGATGATCCGCTAGGGAGCAAAACCACAGCGCTTCATCAAAGACACGAGCAGGCGCTTGGCCTCCCTTTTGTCACGTCGCTTCTGTAATATTTCTTCGAGAACGACGCCATCCTGATCGACTGCGCGCCCAATCCAAAACGTGGGCAACGGCAAGCCGGTTAGCGTGACAACACCTCTTGACGGGCTAAGGCCACTAGGCGCTGCAGGAGGCGTACGCCGCCGCTCGGAAGACGTTGATCGCCAGGGGATATCCTTGAGATAGGAACGCATAACCTTACTGATTGCGCAGGATTCAAGACAGGCGGAGCGCCCGGAATAGCCGTTACGTGCGTGAGGCACCTACGCCCCTGTCAACTTTCAATAGAAAGCCTGATACACCCAGACAGTCGTTGACCGGGCGAGATCGTCTCGACGCCGCGGCCATTTCGCTCTGGTTCCGGTAAGCCAAGCGCTCCGGCGACCATGGAAACGGGTTCAAGACAAAGATAGCGGTCCATACGGTGGGCAGCGAGATTGCTAAAAACAGGATCGGCCTCGAGCAACAGTGAAAAACTGTCAAAACTGATGCGCGCATATGACCAGTCGGTGAAGTGCAAGGTGTATCCCGTCGTAGCAGGAATGGCAGGTTTCGAGCGGGGCACCGCTTGCTGGCCGGTTGGCACGTTCTGCACATCGAGGGGATATTGCAGTTTGGCATCGGTGCTGGCGTCGCAGCCCAATTCTGCCGCAAAATAGGGATGCCAGCCAAGCGAAACCGGCGCAGGCCGGTCTTCCAGATTGGTTATCGACAATTTCACCGTCAAACGGTTGCTTTTAAGCAAGAACGACTGTTCAGCGCGGAAGGAAAATGGCCACTCAGCATCCGCCTTATAGTCAAGCACCAGCGTGCACTGATCGGCCGCCAGGCTGGAAATATCCCACGATCGTCGGTGAGCAGGTCCATGCATGGCATCAGGCGAAAGGGCGGGATGTGGAAGAAGGTCGTGCCGGATATCCGCGTGAACGAATGAGCTGCCATATACCCTGTTGTGGTAAGGAATGAGCGGATAGGCACCTGCCCTCGGCCAGTTCAACGGGTCAAAAGCCTCCCCCGTTGTCGGCACCAGAATTTCGCCGTGATCCTCGTGGTAGAGATGCGTCATCCTTCCACCCCAGGAAGGGTGGAGGCGGGCCGAAAGCTGCCTGAAGGCAATCGTAACCGTTTCAGGCAAAAGCATATGAGCCATCAGGCCGTTTCGGCACGCGTCGCTGCCAGTGAACGTAGCCATCTTCCTGCATGGCCTTTTCATCCATCTCGACTCCCCAACCCGGTCGGTCCGGCCTCAGTTCCAGGTAGCCATCCTTTGGCAGATAAGGGTCGACAACATAGCGCGTTTCATCCTCGCGTTTTTCTAGGTCGGTGCCGCCATAAACATAGCACTGCCCTTTCGGCAGCCTGTATTCAAGAATACGGAAATTCTGCTGGGCGGCGGAGAAATGCACGTTGACGGCGGTGGCGAGCGGTCCCATCGGGTTGTGCGGTGCGATGCTGACGAAATGCGCCTCTGCCAGCGTGGCGATGCGGCGCATTTCCGAAATACCACCGACAACGCAGATGTCGGGTTGAATGATATCGGCGCCCCGGACTTGCAGAAGACGCAGGAAGTCATTGCGGTTGTAAAGACTTTCACCCGTTGCCAGCGTGCAGTTCAGCCCCTGCTTCAGGTCTCCCCACATCTCGATATTTTCCGGACGCAACGGCTCTTCGAAAAATAGCGGATCGTAAGGGGCAAGCGCATTACCCAGTTGACGAGCGGCAGCAGGCTCGAAAATCTTGGCATGCGCGTCGAAGGCAATATCGTAGTCGGGCCGCACGGTTTCGCGAAGCGAGCGGAAATATTCGGCCGAACTGCGCACCACCTCACCCCAGCGATGGGCGTGAATATCGACGCGCCATGGGCTTAGCTTGAAGGCTGTGAACCCCCAGTCTTCGTTGAGACGATCGAATTCTTCCCTTGCCGCCGGCGCATCCGGTGCCGTGTAGACGCCGGCGTAAACCTTGATACGATCACGCACTTCGCCGCCCAAAAGCTTGTAGACAGGCACGCCTGCCGCCTTGGCGGCAAGGTCCCAGAGGCAATGGTCAAGCGCTGAGATTGCCGAAAGACCAAGTGCTCCGGGCGGAAAGCGGTTTTGTTGGAGGAGGAGATTGTAGAGATACTCGACCCGAGTCGGATCCTGCCCCGCAAGGAAGCCGTAGAGGTAATCCAGAACCGGGGGCAATGCGAGATCGGGGCCGTGATTGTAGCATTCGCCCCAGCCGGTCAAACCGTCATCGGTATCGAGAGCGACGATAATGCGGGGGCGGTCCTTGTCGCGGGTAACGAATACCCGCATGCGATCGATTTTCATGCTTTGGTCTTCCTCTTGGATTGCGAGAAGCAACAGCCGCTCCGTTATCTGGCAGCAGCTCCGTTCTTGATCTCGGGCGGCTCGACGTAGCGGAACCTTCTCGTGCGGTCGCGATCGCGCGGATCCGGGCGCGGAATGGCCGACAGAAGTGCCTGCGTATAAGGGTGATCCGGCGCGTTGCAGACTTTTTCGGCGTCTCCCACCTCAACGAGCTTGCCGCGATACATCACTCCGACGCGGTCGCACATGTATCTGATGACGCCGATGTCATGGCTGATGAAGATGTAAGCCAAGCCAAGTTCGTCCTGCAGCCGCATGAGCAGGTCCAGCACCTGGAAACGCACCGAAACATCGAGCGCCGACGTCGCCTCATCCGCAACGATGATGCGCGGCCGGAGCGTGATGGCGCGGGCGATACCGATGCGCTGGCGCTGGCCGCCGGAAAAGGCGTGTGGATAACGCTCACGTCCGGCAGGGTCCAGACCCACCTGCTCCATCAGGGCGCAGACGCGCTCATCCAGTTCCTTGCCTTTCGCAATGCCGTTGACCAGCAGCGGCTCGCCGATGACCTGTGCCACCGTCATGCGCGGATTGAGCGAACCGAACGGATCCTGAAAAACCATGCGCAACTCACGCCGCGCCGCTCTCAGCTCCGCACCTTCGATTTTGGCAAGATCGACCACCGTGCCATCCGCCCGGCGATAGCGCATCTCGCCCCCGGTCGGATCGTAGAGGCGCATGATCGAGCGGCCCATGGTGGTCTTGCCGGAGCCGCTTTCGCCGACGATGCCGAGCGTTTCGCCCGGAAGCAGCTTGATCGACACGCCATCCAGCGCCTTCATCTCACCGAAGTGCATCGAGAGGTCGTTCACTTCTAGGATAGGCGCCGCGGCAAGATCGAGCGGCGGGCGGGCCAGCCGGATTTCCGCCTTCTGCTCCAGCTTCAGAACCGAGCCGATCAGCATACGCGTATAGGGGTCTTGCGGATTGTGGAATATTTCATCGACAGTGCCATATTCCTTGGCGACACCGTGATGCATGACCAGCACGTCATCGGCAATCTGCGCCACCACGCCCATGTCGTGGGTGATGAACAGCACCGCCATGCCATGCGCCTTTTGCAGCCGCGATATCAGGTCGAGGATTTCGGCCTGCGTCGTGACGTCCAGCGCGGTTGTCGGTTCGTCGGCGATCAACAGTTGCGGTTTGCAGGCCAGCGCCATGGCGATCATGGCGCGCTGGCGCATGCCGCCTGAATATTGGAAGGCATAACGATCCAGCGCCTTTTCGGGGCTGGGAATTTCCACCTGTCGCAGCAGCTCGATGGCTTCCGCCCGTGCCTGCGCCTTGCTCATCTTCAAGTGCAGCCGCAGAACTTCGGTGATCTGATCACCGACGGTATGTACCGGCGACAGCGACGACATCGGCTCTTGAAAAATCATCGCGATATCTGCGCCGCGCACCGAGCGGATGGCCCGGCTGCGCGGATCGAGCTTTGCGAGATCCAGCGACGTGCCGTCGGCACGGTTGAGGATGATCGACCCGGAAGCGATGTAACCGGGGCTGTCGATGATCTGCAGGATCGAGCGGGCGGTGACGGATTTGCCGGAACCGCTTTCGCCCACAACGCAGAGCGTCTTGCCGGGATCGATGGAAAAAGTCAGATCGTTTACCGCGCGGAAAATGCCGTTTCGCACGGTAAATTCGGTGACCAGATTGCGGACGTCAAGCAGCGGTCGGTCTGGCTTCATGGAGAGAATATCGCTCATCCGGGGCCTCACTTGTTATAGGGGTCGGCTGCGTCACGCAGACCGTCACCGAGCAGATTGAGCGCCATGACGGCAACGACAACAGCCACGCCGGGCAGGAACAGCCACGGCGCGGTTGCGATCGAGCGAATATTCTGCGCCTCGCGAAGCAGAACGCCCCAGGAAATGGTCGGCGGCTGGAGGCCAAGACCGAGGAAGGACAGCGAGGTTTCCGCAAGGATCATCGCTGGAACCGCAAGCGTGACCGAGGCGATGATGTGGCTCGAAAAACTCGGCAGCATATGGCGGAAAATGATGCGCCCTTCCGGCACGCCATCCAGCCGGGCCGCCGCCACGAACTCTTCCGTCCTCAGTGACAGGAACCTGCCGCGCACGACGCGGGCAAGCTGCGCCCAGCCGGTCAAGGACAGGATGATGGTGATCATCATATATTGCAGCGTTGCCGGCCAACCCTGCGGCAGGGCAGCGGCAAGCGCCAGCCAGATGGGAATGGTCGGCAGCGACAAAACGAAGTCGATGACGCGCTGCATGACAAAATCGATGCGGCCGCCGTAATAACCGGAGATACCGCCCAGAACGACACCGAGAAGCAGCGAGAAAAACACGCCGACGAGGCCAATGGACAGCGAAATTTGCGAGCCCTGTATTACCCGGCTGAAAACATCACGGCCAAGGCGATCCGCGCCGAAAAGGAAGAGCGGTCGGGTCTTGTCGGTCGAGGCCAGCAGATGGATGTCCGTGGTGAACAGGCCGAGCACCGAATATTCGTAGCCGCGACCGAATAGCTGGATCGGGATTTTCTTGGCCGTATCTTCGACGAACACCGCCGCCAGCGTTTCAGGATCACGCGTCAGCTTCAGCGGATAATAATGCAGACCAAGCGAGAGGCCGTCCGTCGTATCGATGAAATGCACACGTTGCGGCGGATGGAAGGTGGCGCGCGCATTCTGCAGAACCGGATCGTTGATGGCGAAGAAACCTGGTAAAAGCGCGACGATATACATGGCGATGGTGACGAACAGGGCGGCCATGGCCAGCCTGTGGCGCTTGAACGCCCACCAGATCAGTTGCCATTGCGAGGCGACGGCAGCGCGGTCCGGCCGGGTATTGGTGGTGATGGCGATATCGCTCATGGCGCCCTCCTATTCGAGACGGATGCGCGGATCGACCAGCGCAAGCAGGATGTCGCTGATGAGCGATCCGATCAACGTCAATCCGCAGATCAAAAGCACAAAGGCGCCGGCGAGATACATGTCCTGCGCCATCAGCGACTGCAAAAGAAGCGGCGCGGCCGTCGGCAGATTGAGCACGATAGCAACCACAACCGAGCCTGAAATGAGATTGGGCAACAGCCATGCAATCGTGGAAATGAATGGGTTGAGCGCAATTCTCAAAGGATATTTCGTCAGCAGCCGGAACTCGGACAATCCCTTTGCGCGCGCTGTGGTCACGTAGGGTTTAGGTAATTCGTCCAGCATGTTTGCGCGCATGACGCGGATGAGGCTTGCCGTGGAGGACACCGCGAGGATCGCAACTGGTAGCCAGATGTGGGCCATCAGATCCATCATCTTGGCGATGCTCCACGAGGCAGTCTCGTACTCCGCCGAAAACAGCCCTCCGACATCGGCCCCAAATTCCACCGCCGCGATATACATCAGCACCAGCGCCAGTAGGAATGACGGTATGGACAGGCCGAAAAAGGAGAAGGCGGTAAAAAGATAATCGCCGATCGAATATTTGCGCACGGCGGAGAAGACGCCGATCGGAAGTGCGATGGCCCAGGTTGCGAGAAGGCTTGCTATGGCCAGAACCAGCGTCAGCGCCATGCGCACACAGATGAGGCCGGAAACGGGCTGCTGCCATTCGAACGATATGCCAAAATCGCCGCGACTGATGATGCCCCATATCCATTTGAGATATTGCACGATCATCGGGTCATCGAGGCCGAAGCGCTCTCGCAGTTGCGCCGCCGTGTTGTGGTCTATGACCTCGTTGGACGCAGCAAGCGTGGCGATGTAAGTCGTCACGTAGTCACCGGGTGGCAGCTGGATCAGTACAAAGGCAAGAAAACTGACGGCGAACAGGGATGGTATCATCCACAGCAGGCGTTTTACGATAAATAGCAGCATGACGTTCTCGCAATCACGTTTTACCACACGCGCCGCCTTCCACTACGAGACGGCTTGCGGGTGGTCGAAGCAACCTGAGAGGCGCCGCCGCATTGATGAAGCGACGCCCATGTGGCGGTGTCAGCTTGTGAAGGTGAACTGTTGCGGCAACGCCGGGCCGGGGTTGGGCCATGACCAGCTGTCGGGTTCTTTCTCCGGCACGTTGCGAAGGTTGTTGCGGATGATACCGAAACCACCAACGGCAAGGCAAAGACCGATCGTCTCGAACTCTTCCGCCGCAATATCGAAGATTTCCTTCATCTTCTCGCCGCGCTTGACAAGGTCGGCCGTCGAACGCGCTTCATCGAACAGTTTGAAGCGCTTCTTCTGGCTTTCCGGCGGCTCTTCCCCCTTCTGCCCGTTGGATGTGTACCAAAGCGCCCACGGAATGGCGTAGCGCGACCCCTGCGGGTGGAACGCGAAGAAGTCACGCGGGTCGAGCATCGGATCGAGACCGCCCGGACCCGGCCAGACCGCCGCATCATGGGCGTTATCATCGCCGCGTGTGTAGTACAGCGCGCGTTCGATGGTGTTGACCTTGATATCGACGCCGATTTGCGCCCACTGCGCCTTCACCAGTTCCAGCGCATCGACCAGATCGGGATAGAGTGTCGGGATCACATCGATCGAGAAGAAAATCGGCTGGCCGTCGGGCCGGAGCCGCATGCCGTTGCCGTTCTTCTTGTCGTAGCCGGCCTTGTCGAGAAGATCGTTCGCCTTGGCGACATCGTATTCGGTGTTCTGACGCGCCAGCTTTTCGTGATACCAGGGATGTGTCGGGCGCGGCCCGGCCTGATAGCCCTCGCTCTGGCCGAAATAGACGATGTCGATGATTTCCTGGCGGTTGAGCGCGATGGACAGCGCCTGACGGAACGACTTGTCGCCGAACATCTTGCGCATCTCAGGGTCTTTGTGGGTGATGTTGAGGTAGATCTGGCACTGCTGCGCAGCCGATGGCACCAGCGTCAACAGACGGTAATCGCCCTTTTTCATGTT
>Ga0157373_10002291_pt1 | contig 14511 bp, 12 predicted proteins | sample C65metaG_FD_113460 | JGI IMG/M metagenome (GOLD analysis project Ga0157373, IMG submission 113460) | Corn rhizosphere microbial communities from Kellogg Biological Station, Michigan, USA - C6-5 metaG | ecosystem: Host-associated > Plants > Roots > Rhizosphere > Soil | place: USA: Michigan... | reverse complement strand
GGCGAGGCCAACATGTGCCACAGCCTGGAAAACCTCGAATACCACCACTTCAAATACAGCCAGTTCCTGCGCCCGGGCGACGTGCACGTGCATTTCTTCGGCACCGCGACCCTGTCGTTTGCCGATGGCATCAAGACCCAGCCGGGCGACCATTTTGAAATCAGCCAGCGCGAATTCGGCGCGTCTCTGGTCAACGGCATCGCCGCGACCGAGTCGGTGTTTCAGCCGGGTGGCATCACGCAGCTCTGATAGGAAACCGTTCATGACCCAGATCACTGGCCACAACTTCATCGGCGGCAATCGCAGCGCGGCGGGCACCATCATCGTTTACAGCGTGGATGCCAGCACCGGTGAAAACCTGCCCCACGACTTCTACCAGGCCACGGTCGAAGAAGTCGATGCCGCCGCCAGGGCCGCCGCTACTGCGTACCCGGCCTACCGCTCGCTGAGCGCGGAAAAACGCGCGCAATTTCTCGACGCCATCGCCGATGAAATCGATGCGCTGGACGATGATTTCATCGCCACCGTCTGCCGCGAGACCGCGTTGCCGACTGCGCGCATTCAAGGCGAGCGCGGGCGGGTGACGGGGCAGATGCGCCTGTTCGCCAAGGTCCTGCGTCGCGGCGATTTCTATGGTGCGCGCATCGACCTGGCGCTGCCTGAGCGCAAGCCTGCGCCGCGTCCGGACCTGCGTCAGTACCGCATCGGCTTGGGCCCGGTGGCGGTGTTCGGCGCGAGCAATTTCCCGCTGGCGTTTTCCACCGCAGGCGGCGACACCGCGTCTGCACTGGCCGCCGGCTGCCCGGTGGTGTTCAAGGCCCACAGCGGCCACATGGCCACCGCCGAACTCGTCGCGGGCGCCTTGCTGCGTGCTGCGGAAAAAACCGCCATGCCCAAGGGCGTGTTCAACATGATCTATGGCGGCGGGGTGGGCGAGTGGCTGGTCAAGCACCCGGCGATTCAGGCCGTTGGCTTTACCGGTTCGCTCAAGGGCGGTCGTGCGCTGTGCGACATGGCGGCCGCGCGCCCGCAACCGATCCCGGTGTTCGCCGAGATGTCGAGCATCAACCCGGTGATCATCCTGCCTCAAGCCCTGGGCCTGCGCAGCGAACGCATCGCCACGGAACTGGCGGGCTCCATCGTCCAGGGCTGCGGGCAGTTCTGCACCAACCCCGGCCTGATCATCGGTCTACGTTCCCCGGTCTTCAGCGAATTCCAGAAGCGCCTGGCCGATCAGATCAACGATCAGCCGCCCCAGACCATGCTCAACCTCGGCACCCTGAGCAGCTACAGCCGAGGCCTGAAGGCACTCCACGCCCACTCAGGCATCACCCATCTGGCAGGCAGCGAGCAGCAGGGCGATCAGGCCCATCCGCAGCTGTTCAAGGCCGACGTCCGCCTGTTGCTGGACGGCGATGAGCTGCTGCAGGAAGAAGTCTTCGGGCCGACCTCGGTCGTCGTCGAAGTGGCCGATCAGGCCCAGCTCAGCGAGGCGTTGCTGGGGTTGCACGGGCAACTGACCGCGACGCTGCTGGTCGATGGCGATGACCTGCAGCGCTTCAGCGAACTGACCGGGCTGCTGGAACAGAAGGTTGGGCGGATTCTCATCAACGGTTACCCGACCGGCGTGGAAGTGGTCGATGCGATGGTCCACGGCGGCCCGTACCCGGCGACTTCGGATGCCCGCGGCACCTCGGTCGGCACCTTGGCCATCGACCGCTACCTGCGCCCGGTGTGCTTCCAGAACTACCCCGACAGCGCCTTGCCCGACGCCCTGAAAAACGCCAACCCGCTGGGGATTCAGCGGTTGGTGGATGGGGTGAATAGCACCGCTGCCATTTAGCGTGGCTTCGACCTGTGGGAGCGAATTCATTCGCGAAAAATGGTCCAGACGACGGATCTTCATCGGATATACCGGCCTCTCGTCGGGATGCCGCCCAGAATGAATTCGCTCCCACAGGATCGTGCGCAACCCGAAAATCTGATCGGCTCGACGACCCCGACACCCACATAAAAACAAACGAGGTGCGCCCCATGACCGCCAACGCCATCCCGCTGGAACAGCTCGACACCGACGCGCTGGAAGACAGCATCTACCGCAAGGTCAGCTGGCGCATCGTGCCGCTGTTCATCTGCTGTTTCCTGTTCGCCTACCTGGACCGGGTCAACATCAGCTTCGCCAAGCTGCAGATGGCCAGCGATCTGGGCTTCAGCGAGACCATCTACGGCCTGGGCGCGAGCCTGTTCTTCGTCGGCTATTTCTTGTTTGAAGTCCCCAGCAACGTGTTGCTGCATCGCATCGGCGCGCGCATCTGGATCGCGCGGATCATGGTGTCCTGGGGCATCGCCTCGGCCTGCATGATGTTCGTGCAGACCGAATTCTGGTTCTACACCCTGCGTTTTCTGATTGGCGTGATGGAAGCCGGTTTCGTCCCCGGCGTGCTGTATTTCTTCACCCAGTGGTACCCCGGCACACGACGTGCGCGGGTCAATTCCTACTTTAAAAGCTCCATTTGCCTGTGCGGTATTGTCGGCGGTCCGATCGCCGGATTGATCCTCGGCCACTTCGACGGCGTCATGGGCCTGGCCGGCTGGCGTTGGCTGTTTCTGCTGGAAGGCATTCCGTCGGTGATCCTCGGCGGCGTGGTGTTCTGGCTGGTCAAGGACCGCATCGAAGACGCCCCGTGGCTCAGCGCACAGGAAAAGGCCATCGTCCTGTCGCGCATGGCCAAGGAGCCCAAGCCTGCCGTGTCGCAGAAGGTCAAGGACATCTGGAAACACCCGACCACCTACGTCATGTCGGCGATCTACCTGTGCCTGGTCATGGCCCTGACCGGCCTGTTGTTCTGGATGCCGCAACTGATCAAGAGCGCGGGCGTGATGGACACCATGGACATCGGCCTGCTCACGGTCATTCCTTACGTCGGCGCGGTAATCGGCAACCTGCTGATCGGCGCCAGCTCCGACCGCCATGGTGAACGTCGCTGGCACATGGCAGCCTGCGCGACCCTGACGACCGTGGGCTATCTGGTTTGCGCGCTGTTCCCCGGCCAACTGGTGCCATTGATGATCGGCATGACCCTGATCATGACCGGCATCATCGCCTGGATGCCGATCTTCTGGACTATCCCGCCGCGCTTTCTCAGTGGCATCGCCGCTGCCGCAGGCATCGCGCTGATCAACTCCCTGGGCCAGTTGGGCGGCATCATCGCGCCGTTCATGGTCGGGCGGATCAAGGACTTGACCGGCACCGCCACGCCAGCCTTGTTCGCGCTGTTTGCCGTGAGCGTGCTGGCCATCGCGTTGATCATCTGGGGCATCCCCGCGCGGTATTACGCCAAGGATGCCGCGCAGGACTGATCCTATAGAACCTAAGCCTGGCGAAACCTGTGGGAGCGAATTCATTCGCGAGGCGTCGGAGCAGACAGAACAATCTGTGTCAGATGTACCGGCCCCTCGCGAATGAATTCGCTCCCACAGGGGATGATCGCAAGCCTTGAGTCCGTGCCGCATCCCGCCCCGGCGCCTTTTGGCCTATCATTCGCGCTTTAATCCGATGCGAACTCTGCCATGACCACCACACCCCAAACCCTGCGCGCCGCCCTGCAATCGGCCCTGACGTCCCGCGGCATGCTGGAAGTCGATGGCCTGCACGCCTTTGAATTCACCCTGGATGAAATGCTGCAGATCGAAAGCATGGACGGCCGCGAGCGCAAGGTCTGGCGTTTCTCCCTGGCTCAGGTCGACTCCGCCGAATTCGACGCTGCCCTTCAAAGCTGGGTGATCAACGACGGCAACGCCGACCACCGCATCGTCGTGCTCGACGCGTTCGCGGCTGGCGATGACGAAGAAGACGAGTAAGGCCTGACGCCGCAGCTCCTACAGGTACGGAGGCAGATACAGGTGCAGGTACAGGTACAGGCCTGCACCGGCAACTACTGCCCCCAAACCGCTGTCATAGACCTGATTCTCGCGTGAACAGCGCGCCAACAACTCCAACAACGAGATCGCTCCCATGACACCCAGACTCCTGCCCTGGCTGGTGCTCGCCAGCAGCCTTACCGCTCTCTCCGTTCAGGCCAAACCCATGACCGATTACGACGTACTGGTGGGTGCCTACACCGCAGGCAAAAGCGAAGGCATCTACCGTTATGGCTTCAACACCCAGACCGGCCAGCTCGAGGCCACGCCGCGTCAGGTGATCAAAAGCGAAAACCCGTCCTGGCTGACCCTCTCCAAAGACCAGCGCCACCTGTTCGCGGTCAATGAAAACGGCCCGGGCCAGACCGACGTGGTCGGCAAGGTCAGCAGTTTTGCCATCGATCCCAAGACCCACGCGGTGTCGTTCATCAACCAGATCGACAGCAAGGGCGAGGAGCCGACCCACTCCAACCTCAGCGCTGACGGCCGCTTCCTGTTCGTCGCCAACTACGCGGTGCACCCCGATCCAGGCGGTTCGCTGGCGGTCGTGCCGGTCGGCAAGGACGGCACGCTGTCGCCGGTCGTGCAGACCGCGACCCACGAGGCGAGCAAGGTCAACCCTGAGCGTCAGGCGTCGTCCCACGTTCACGCGGCCGTGCCGACCCCCGATGGCAAATACCTGATCGCCATGGACCTGGGCGCCGACAAGATGTTTGTCTTCAACTACGACGCCAAACAGACCCAGCCCCTCAAGCCTGCCAAGACCCCATCGGTGGACCTGCCACCGGGCAGCGGCCCGCGTCATCTGCTGTTCAGCAAGGACGGCAAGCACGCCTGGCTGACCATGGAAATGACCGCGCAAGTGGCCGTGTTCGACTACCACGATGGCGTGTTCAAACGCACCCAACTGGTGGACCTGGCGAACAAAGATGGCCAGCAATACCGCGCCGCTGGCGGCCTGCACACCTCGCCGGACGGCAAGTTCCTCTACGTCGCCAATCGCGGCGAGGTCAACGAGCTGCTGGTGTTCAGCATCGGCGCCAACGGCCAGCTCAAGGAAGTTCAGCGTCGCTCCGTGGAAGGCAAGGAACCCCGCGAGTTCGCCTTCGACCCCAGCGGCCACTTCGTGCTGATCGCCAACCAGAAGAGCAACCAGATCGTCACCGTGCGCGTCGACCCGAAAACCGGCCTCCTGGGTGATACCGTGCAGAAAATCGACTTCGATTCCCCCTCCGATTTCCGTTTTCTGAGCCATTGAAAACCGGCAAGTGACACATTGACGCAGCCTCCAGCCCTTTATTTACGAGGGCTGGAGCCATCTATTAATTGAAGTGATATGGGCTAGTGCCAGAAAAGATTTTTTCTGAAAGCGCCTCGGGCGTAACTTTCATTCCACGGCCAAGACGGTCAAGACTTGAAACGAAACACTACACCGAGGTACACATCATGAACTTCAATCTCTTCTCCATCATCGCCGCGTCTGCCATCTCTGCCACCGTTGCACTGCCCGCCAGCGCCAGTGTCGAAGCCACAGACAAAAAAGTCAGCGCGACCCAGAGCTACACCCCGAAATACCTGCAACAAAGTGCCAACTTCTACGCCGCTCTGGATCACAAGACCCAGCAATGAAGAACACTGACCCGATGAATCCATTCCCCATTAACGCCACGAACGCTACTGGGGAATGGATTCCAAAAAAGTGATGTTTAAAACGCTGTAACTGTTCCAAATGCTCCGAAGTAGAAAGAACGCTTTCGCGAGCAACTTCGCCTAGTTCAGGTTGATGCGACCCACTGACCACTGCGTGTCAGGCCATGCATCAAATGCAGGCGAGCTTGCTCGCGAAAGCGTTGAATTCCCTCCCTTTGGTCCCCGTCTGCTGAATAAGCGACGGGGATTTTTTTATGCCTGGGACTTATCAGAAGTCCAGTGCATAACTGATCCCTACGGTTCGGCCCTGCGCGTGTGCAAAAGGGGAGCGGGCCGTGGCCTGACTGAAAAGCGTCTGGTACTGACGATTGCTCACGTTATAGATGCCACCCTCCAGACGTCCCACCGGCAGCTGTGTCGAACCCAGAAGATCAAACAGGGTGTAGCCATCAATGGTGCGACCGTTGTTGTCTTTGGCGGCTGCGTCGTAGTTGGCGAGATGCAACGCTTGCAGACGGATGGAGTAGCTATCGGGCGCATATTCGGCAAAGACTGTGGTTTTGGCCGGTGACACGCGCGTCGCGGGCAGGTCGATCCATTTCCCGGCTTGGCGGGTTTCCCCTTTGGCCCAGGAATAGGTCCCGCCTGTGCTCCAGACGTCACTCAAACGATAGGCCAAATCGGTTTCGAATCCTCGTACTCGCTCTTTCTGGTTGATCAGGCGCAGCACGCGGTCCTGTGCGTCGTAGAACTGAGTCACGTCAGAGGTGTTTTCGTAAACCGTCACCTAGGTCTGCCATTTGTCCCCATTCGCGCGCCAGCCCAGTTCATGGCTGTCGACCTTCAACGCCTGAGCATTGAGCTGACTGATGTCATAGGTGCTGCTGACGTCGCGCAAGTAACGCTGAATGTCGGGCAATGAAAAGCCCTGGCTGAAGTTGGCGAAGATCTCCTGGGTCTCGCTCAAACGGTAAACGGCACCCAGGTTGTAGAGCGTGGCATCGTACTTGAGCGTTTCACCGGGCAAGGTCGACCAGCGCCCGGTCCTAACGATCTCGCCATAGGCGATGCTGTCACTGACCTCGCTCTCGATCCACGTTCGGCGCACGCCTCCTCGCACGGTCCAGTCGCCCAGATCAAAGGACACCTGGCCGAACAACGCCTTGGTGGTGGTTTCGAGATCAGGCCCCAGTTCAAAGGTGGTGCCGGTCTTGCGGTAGGTCAGGCCATCGACGTGGTACTGGTCACCGCGCTGTCGGGACCGCTCGTGATCGTAGTCGGCGCCCCACACCAGATTCCCGGTAACGTCACCGAGGGTGGGCAGGGCGGTTTGAATCGCGGCTCGCAAACCGTACACATCCTGCACGCTGTTGTTGTCGGACACACCAGCCTTGCCACGGCGAAGGTCGGGAAAGAAGAGGGCATCGGCGCGCCGCCAGTAGCTTTCCAGCTGCAGACTCTGCTCGAAAAAGTCGCGGTCGCTGTAGTCCAGATTGATGGCTTGATTGCGCGTGTGAGGTTGATCTCCCAGCATCAGCCCTTTGATCGCCACCGCTTCGTCCCGGTTTTTCGGGTCTTTGCTGTAACGGGTTTTTTGCTGGTCCTTGTAGTCCTGTAGCGACAGCCTCAGTGCGCGTTCATCATCCAGCTCGTAGCCGAATCTGGCCCGCAGGTCATAGGTCTCGGTGTCCAGATTGCTGCCTTGGGAAGTGTCCTGCGCAATGCGCTTGCCGTTGCCGTCGAACTGATCGTTGCGTTGAGTCAGCGCAGCCGAGAGATACCCGTCCCAAGGGCCTGCACGGCCCGTCACGCTCTGAAAGGCTTCGTAGGCAAAACCCTGGGCCTGCAGGTTGTTGGCTGTACTGATACCCACCTTGCTGCTGAATCCGAGCGCCTCGCCCTGATTGCGTTTGGTAATGATGTTGATGATCCCGCCCGACGCGCCTGCGCCATAGATGCTGCTGGCGCCAGAAATCACCTCGATTCGTTCGATGCTCTCGGGAGAAATGCTGTTGAGCTGCCGAAAGTTGTCACGCGTCGAGTTCTGCGACACCCCGTCGATCAGCACCAGCAAGCTGCGACCTCGCAATGTCTGGCCGAAATTGCTCATGCCACCTGTGCCCGGCGCAAGCCCCGGCACCAATTGCCCGACGATGTCCGACACCCGACGCCCGGCAGTGCTCTGCTGGCGAACCTGCTCAGCATCGATGACCTGCACCGACCCCGGAATCGACGCGATGCTTTCCCGGGTTCGCGTCGCGGAAACCACGACCTCGGAGAGGTTCAAGGTGCCCGAAGGCTCTGTGTTCTCGTTTTGCCCGGCAGCCACAGGCAGGGTCACAGAGCCGAATAAAGGCAGCAGAAAGGTGAGTCTGGGTTTTATCATTGTTGGGTTTTTCCCGGGGTTGAAGAATAAGGAAGGCAGATACCCGCGCAGTGGGTAGCGCGAATGGCTCGAACAGCCAGGGCCGCGATGATGTAGGTCAATGCAACGAGCCAGAAGCTGTTGGGCAGGCCCATGAGGCTCATGCCGATGCCACCGATGAGCACCCCGGCAAGAGCGCCAGCCTTGGCTGCGCTGTTTCCCAGGCCCAGGGCGAAGCCATGGCGGGGTTGTGGCAGGGTGCTCGCAATCAATGCGTAGGCGACGGGGAGTAATGCGCCTTGCCAGACGCCCCAGAGCAGTCGGCTCACCACGAAGGTCAACCATTCATTCGCCAGGGCTCCAACAGCGACCGTCAACGCGCTCAGCCAGGTCACCCACTCGATGACCTGAAGGACTCTGGGCGGTTGCCATTGATCAAAAAGGCGACCCCAAAGCGGTGCCGTTAAGGCGAGGGATGCAGCACTCAGGGCGTAGGTGATGCCAATCAGGCTGGGTGTCGCATGCAGGACCTGTGTGACGTACAGCGCGTAAAAAGGCTGAGGCATGACCTTCGCGGCTTGAATCAGCACGATGATCAGAAGCAGTGCGCCAATCCATCCACTAGGAAGCGGTGTCTCTGGCCTATGAGCTGATCTGAATCGCGCGGTTGTGTCGGGAAGCTTTAAGCTCACGAGCGCACAGCTAACGCAGAGTACCGCCGAGAGATGGCACAGCACGGCAAAGCTGTAGAACTCCATCAGCCAGCCGCCGAGCACGGGACCTGCCAACGATCCTGCGGCTGTAGCTGATTGCAGCTTCGCAATCGTGCGCCCCTGTCGGTTTTGCAGGTTCAGGCTCAGTGCATAGGCCTGTGCGGCGGCCAGAAATCCGGCGAGCCCACCTTGCGCCATTCGCGTGACGATGAGCAGCCACGGGTCTGTGACCAAGCCCGCAAGGCTCTGGCAGATCGCTAATGCGATCAGTGCTCTGACGATCATCAGCTTGTGGCCCACCCGATCGCCCAACCGCCCCCAGCAATGTGTGAACATCATGGCGGTCAGCATCGGCCCTGCATAAACAAGACCGGCAAATAACCCGCTGTAGGCCTGATGATGACTGCCGAGGAGGGTTTGTATGTGCAGTGGCCAGAATGGGCCGCTCATTTCCATGGCGCCCATCGAGATCAACTGGATCAGCAGCAGTGCTCGCATCACGCGTTGGTCAGCGGCCATGGCGTTCGTGGTGCAGAGGATTCTTGAGGCGCCTGACGATATCGGTAGGGCTGTCCAGCAATCGCATTCGAAGAAAGGATTTCGCGGGCCAGTCATTAACCAGCAATGCCTCACGCTCTGTGTGCCAACGCTCAGGTTCGGTGCGTTCTCGAAGGTTGTCGAAGCAACAGTTCACGTGGGCACTGAGGGCTTGCCAGAGATCGGACTCTGTCAGTTTACAATGGCGGGAGATCAACAGAATCAGCTCGCCGAAATGGCACATGAAGGCCGTGTGCAGCAATTTGTCCCTGACAAAGCCTGCGTCGTCATATAGCGTCATTGCCGGGTCTTTGAGCGGCAGATCAAACCCACTTTGGTGTAGGGTTTTTCGGTCGATCCGGATATCACCGAAATCCCGCAGTAACAAGCGAGAGGGCCTTCCGTGTACGTCCATCACCATGAAGCTGTTTTGTTGATGGGCTTCAAAGGCGATGCCATATAACAGGTAAATCGCCATGAGTCCTGGGAGTGTGGCGTAGAGGTAACGGTCCAGAAAATCGATGGCGGCCTGAGGGCTGTCACTGCCCTCCGACAGCAAAATCCACTGGCGCAGTAAAGGTTCATCACGGTAATCGGGTGCGAACAGACTACCGACAGGGACAGCCATTTCGCCGGGGTTCAGCAGGTCATTCGGGTTGTTTCGGTAAAGCACAGACAGGTGGCGTTCTCGATCGTCCGCAGGGCGGTGGGATTTGAAATGCAGGCCTGTGCATTCAGGGACAACAGCCAGCGTTTTCTGAATCTCGGGTTCTGCATTGAGGATGCTCATCAGCAATGCCGACACTCTGGGGCCCATGCACGCGGACCTCGGCGAGAGAGTGCGTTGAACGCTGGTCAGGCGCAGGCCCACAGGCAGTTTTACCATCGGCGCGGTTCGGCTTGCCTCAGGTAAAACAGTCCTGAACGACATGGTGGGATGCGCTGTGAATGCCTTTATCCGGGAGATCACGAGCAGGCGGTCACGGAGTTCGTCAGCGAAGAGTGATGGGAGTGTTTCGCTCGCCTGCCAAGGATGGACTGGGAGCGGGAGGTAATCGTTGGCATCAAGTTCTTGTGCGTGAAGCAGGCTATCGAGTTCGTGCAGCGGCTCAGGAAACCATTGAGCTAACCAGTCCCGATATTCAGGTAATCCGGGCAAGGATTCGATGTGGATAGAGTCTTTGTGCACGGCGCACAGAATGACTTCAAAACGGGCCTCGAACTCTGGGGAGTACTCGATTACTTGGGAGGGTGATAGCCCCAGCTTGGTTTTGTAATTGGGATGCCACGGGTGCCCACTGGTGCCCCATTGCTCGAGAATGAGGCTGGCATTCACCGGACTTGCACTGCGTAAGTCGGCCAGAAATGAGTCTGAACGTTGCTCGCTGGAGGAGGCGGTCAGACGTCTATTCCACGCATCGTGAAAAGCGACACAGAGTGTGTCGTTCATGAAGCTGTTATCGATTTCGGCAGACAGGCGCGTCAGAACCTCTTCATTTACGATGACGTCTGAGGCGCATAACACATGCCCCAGAAGTTCTGACGGCAGCGTGATGGGAGAGGCAGGCTGCCCCTTGTGATGAATAAACACCCTGCCACGTAATGACCAGGCGCTCATTCTGTGCTCAATCAGACCTTCGAATATCAGGTTGTTAGTGGAAGTTAATTGCAATGAATGATTGCCGTTTGCTAACTTCCTCAGCGCATCAGAATTAACTATTCCTTCCCTTAACAATGCTTGTATCAAGCGCTGTAACGCACGTTGAGACGACTTTTGAACTGCGTCAGTTAGATTCTTTTGATGGATGCCGTGCTTTATAAAAATGGAAGAGTTGATCGCATCCCTCCAATGGCAGGTTATGGTTTCAGGCATTACTGTTAGAACGGTGCTCACATCCGAATCCTTCGGTGATCACAATCAATATCTCCGTGATTGCTGGGGATGATAATGATTATTGTTGGCTCTGACTGGAGGAGCGCAATGTATTCTGATGGGTAGTGATTTTCTGTCATCCCCGGGCATCGGGGTTTGAAGGGCATTTCTGATAAAGCTGTGGGAAGTGACGAAGACAGGTTTTGTCGTTTGCCAGGGGGCTGTTAGCGTCTCGCTATCGCCTCGATTGAAGCCTCAAATAATCAACCCAATCGATCTTCTGAATCGCTGCACATCGTTTTTCATCAATAACAACTCCGGGCATTCTGGCCGCCAGAAAAGAAACATCCCGGAGCTACTGTCATGGCCACTGCCATTCTTCATTCACTTAAACAAGGCGCTTATACCGCCATCGCGTTGTATGTTGTTTTCATCGCAGTGGTCACTGTCGTCAGCCTGAATCCACAACTGAGCGCGCCCACTTCGGCGTCCACGCAATCGTCTGTTGTTGCACTTGAGCGTGCGGCGGATCAGGTGAAGGGGCGTGCGTCGTGAGAGGGGCGAACTTCTGGGTGATCGTGTTCTTCGCCGTGATCAACAACGGCTGCTCGCTGCTGGGCTTTGGCGAAGGCTCGGTGGGCGGGGTGGCGCGCAGCATGGAGTTCAAGGCCGAAGTGGCCGAAGACATCGAGATGCTGCGGGCGCAGAAGCTCAATGCAGGGAATCCGCCGCCCAAGCATGGCGAATTCGTCTCTGACATTTTCGAATGGAAAACGGTATGACGACGCAGGTCCCTGTAGCAGTCCGGCTTGCCGGCGGTGGCGTCTGAACGATCGCTGCCGCTGGCAAGCCGTGCTGCTACAGGTGATCACACGCGTTTAGCCATCGCATCGATGAACAACGTCGATTGCAGAAAACGCTGCAACCACCCCTGCAATTTGGAATACGGGCTCTGCCAGAACCAGTCCGGATCGACGAAGCAGAACTGCCGCACGAACGGCGCCAGGGCGGTGTCGGCCAGGGTCAGGTGATCGGTGATCAAAAAGTCTCGCCCGCACAGCAAACCTTCGAGCTTCTGCAGAAACACTTCCCCCCGCGCGCGGTACTGCTCCTGAGTGAACTCAGGGTAGCGCACGGCGTATTTGTAGCGATCCAGATCGGTCTTGAAAGTGCTGTCGTTTTCCGTAATCAGCTCGGCGATCCGCTGCTGGGCATTGGCATCGTCCGCCATGGACCAGTTCTGCGGATCGTTCTGCGCCAGGGCCCAGTGCATGATGTCCAGGCTTTGCTCCAGCACCTGATCTTCTAGCACCAGAACCGGCACCGTGCCCTTGGGCGAGCGTTCGAGCATTTCAGCCGGCTTGGCCTTGAGGCTGACTTCGACGATGTCCACTTGCGCGCCGGAATAGGCCACGGCCATGCGCGCTCGCATGGCGTAGGGGCAGCGGCGGAAGGAGTAGAGCAGGGCGGCCATCAGCTGACCTCCACGGTGCTCAGGCCGTTGCCCTGACGACGCACCTGGATCTGCACCGGAATGCGCTCGTGCATTTCCTGCACGTGGGAAATCACCCCGACCTTGCGCCCCTGGGCTTGCAGGCCGTCGAGGGCGTCCATGGCCAGTTGCAGGGATTCAGGGTCCAGGCTGCCGAAGCCTTCGTCGATGAACAGCGATTCGATCTTCAGCGTGCTCGACGCCATGGACGCCAAGCCGAGGGCCAGCGCCAGCGACACGAGGAAGGTTTCGCCGCCGGAAAGCGAGTGCACCGAGCGCAGTTCGTCGCCCATTTCCGTGTCCATCACTAGCAGCCCCAGCATGCTGCCGCCGCGCTTGAGGCGATAGCGACGCACCAGTTGCTTGAGCTGGGCGTTGGCGTGATGCACCAGCAGATCGAGGTTGTAGGCCTGGGCGATCTTGCGGAACTTGTCGCCTTCGGCCGAGCCGATCAACGTGGCCAGACGGCCCCAGCGCAGGTACTCGCCGTGAGCGGTTTTGATGCGTTCCTGCAGCTCGCTGTTGGCGTTGCGACGGCGTTCGTCTTCGCTGATCTGTGCGCGCAAGTCGGCGCAGAGTTGGTCATGGGTTGCTGATTGCGACTGGGCCTCGGTCAGCGCTGCGTTCAGTTGCTCGGCGTCGCTGATGTCGCTGTGCTGAGCCTGATGTTGTTGCAGTTGCGCCTCGCGTTCCTGCACCAGCACCCTTGTCTGCTCCAGGGTTTTCTCGCTGTGTTGCAGGCGTTGACGCAACTGGCTGACGTCTTCATCGCTCAAGCCGAGCAAGGCCTCAAGGGCGGCGTCGTCGAGCTCGCTGTGCTGAGCGCGCCAGTCGTTGATCTGACGATCCAGATCGGCGACGTCCTGCTCCAGCGAGTGCAGTTTCTGACGCTCGCCTTCCAGCTCGGCGGTCAGTTTGATCAGCTCGCTGCGGGCCTGTTGAAGGGCCTCAAGGGTCGTGGCCTGAGCCTGGCGCGCCTGTTCGACGGCCTGCTCCAGTTGTTGCTGCCAGGCTTCGGCGCTGGGTTGTTCGCCGAGGATTTCCTTCAGGCGCTGCTGCACGGCCTGCTGTTGTTGCTGGCTGTTTTGCACGCGCTGCTGCAACTGTTGATGCTGTTGCTGACGCCCCTGCTGGGCGAACTGCTCGCGCTCGATTTTCTGCGCACGCTCGCTGTGTTCCTGCTGCTCGTCCTTTTGTTGATCGAGCTGCTGGACGCGCAGGGCGATGTCGTTGTCCAGCTGCATGAAGCTTTGCGTGGCCGACTCGCGCCACAGCGCCAAGCTCTCGCTCGGCAGTAGCGGTTCGAACTCTTGCAGCGCGGTTTCGAAGGCCTGGTTGTCCAGCGAGATGTTGCGCTGTTGATCGTCCAGCAGCTTCATCGCTTGCTGACTCGCCTCGCGGGCATCCTGCACTTGCTGTTGCAGTGCTTCGGCGTCGCGCTGCACTTTGAGCAGGCGGGTCTGGCGTTGCTCGGCGTTGAGCACGTCTTGCGCCAGTTGATGCAGACGCTCGCTGAGCCAGTCGCTGCGCTGGTGTTCGGGTTGCTCCAGCAGGCGCGGGTACAGCGGGTGGGCTTCGAGGTCCGGCGTCAGTTTTTGCAACTGTTCGCCCAGTTGCTCCTGCTGCGGTTTGGATTGCTTGAGCTGGTTGTTCAGCTCGGCGACTTCGGCGCGCAGTTCGGCGAGGGTTTCACTGAGCTGACTGACCTTCAGGCGCGCAGCGGTTTCTTCACCGTCGTCATGGCCGGACAGGGCCTGCAGCAAGACGTCGGACTGGTGATACGGGTGCTCTTCGCTGCCACAGACCGGGCAGGGTTGCTGATCGACCAGTTGCTCGCGCAGCTGTTCGACGCTGGCGCTGCGGGCCAAACGCTGACGTTGCAGCAACTCGACGGTGACCTTCAGCGCCTGCTCGGCGGCCTCGTGTTCACCCTTGAGTTGCAGGCCTTTGGCGATGCTTT
>Ga0157373_10002290_pt1 | contig 14512 bp, 9 predicted proteins | sample C65metaG_FD_113460 | JGI IMG/M metagenome (GOLD analysis project Ga0157373, IMG submission 113460) | Corn rhizosphere microbial communities from Kellogg Biological Station, Michigan, USA - C6-5 metaG | ecosystem: Host-associated > Plants > Roots > Rhizosphere > Soil | place: USA: Michigan... | reverse complement strand
TTTTTCATTGCGTCGCAACGGCGACATCGAACGCGCTGTCGACATCGCTGTCTACGCGTTCATCGGCGGTTTCAACGACACTTCGAATCTCGAAGCCGCTCACCGGCTCGATCTACCAGCCGTCGGAACTGAGGCTCACTACTGGCAGCAGGCTTACATCGAATACATGGACCAGCCGGAGATCGAGCCGCGCACGGGAAAGCCAAAGCACTTCGAACAGGTCGCGTTTGAACGATGGCTTGACGCGAATCCGAACGGCACCACACTTCTGCTCGATACGATCGACGTCTACATGGGCGCGGTTCACGCGGCCATGGCTGCGACTTCGAATGAGGCGCGCCGTCGCGCATTCAAAGGGTTTCGTGTCGACTCGGGAAATCTCGCTGAGCTTGGCGAGTGGTGCCTGCGTTTCTTCGAAGCGAACGGATTGCCAAACTTGCGAGCGAATCTGACTGGCGACCTCACGGTCGAAAAAGTCAGACGCATCGTCGCCGAGTTTCCTGAAGTCGCGGGTTTCGGCGTCGGCACAAAACTGTCGAGCGAAGTGCGAACAGTTGCGGGAGTGGTGTTCAAGCAGTGCGTGATGAAAGGTCAACCGACGCTCAAGGCTTCTAACTCCGAAGAAAAGATCACGCTCCCGGGCCGGCTGCAACTGTTTCGCGGCAGTGATGAAGGCGGAATGTTTGTCGCCGACATCATCGGCCTCGACAGTGAAGCAGTTCAGATTCCGGGTGCAGTGAATGTCGAACGCTTGCTGGTTCCGTTCTGGGAGAATGGCCAGCATTCGGCGATTCCTTCGATCATGAAACAAAAGGTACTGGTCGAGGAGCAGCGCCAGCGTTTTCGAGATATCGAAAACTATTCAGTCGAATTGAGTACCGAGCTCCGGCAGCTTCGCGACAGCCTGGTGCAACGATTGCGCGTCGATAACTCCGGTTGGGAAGAAGTTCTGAACATGCCCGAAGCAGAGATGGCCCAGCACAAGACGAAAGGACAAACCTCCGATGAGTATCGGCGCCACTGAGCAAGCAAAGAGATCAAACGTTCGCGAACTGGTTTCGGCGGAAGAGTGGCAGGTCCGTGTCGATCTCGCCGCGGCGTATCGTCTGGTGGCTGATTACGGGTGGGACGATCTGGTCTTCACGCATATTTCGGCGCGCGTGCCTGGTCCGGAACATCATTTCCTGATCAACCCGTACGGGATGATGTTCGAGGAGATTACTGCGTCGAGCCTGGTGAAAGTGGATCTGGACGGAAAGATCGTGATGGATTCGGAGTACAAGATTAATCCCGCGGGCTTCGTGATTCACAGCGCTGTGCACGCTGCACGCGAGGACGCGCTGTGCGTGATGCATTTGCACACTGATTATGGCATCGCAGTGTCGGCGCAACAGGATGGATTGCTTCCGATCTCGCAGCAGTCGCTGTTTGTGTTGGCGTCACTTGGTTATCACGACTACGAAGGGCTCGCGCTCAACGACGAAGAGAAGCCACGCCTCGTTGCGGATCTCGGGAATAAGACTTTCCTGATTCTACGAAATCACGGTTTGCTTACGGTTGGACGGACAGTGGCGGATGCGTTTCTTTCGATGTTTCTTTTGGAGCGGGCGTGCCGGATTCAAATCCTGGCGCAGTCAGGTGGAAGGAAACTTGTTCACATCGACGAGAAGATCTTCGCGCAAATCCCCGCGCAGGAGGCTGTCGTGACGCAAGGTGGCGGCGGGCGATTAGTTTGGCCGGGATTGTTAAGAAGGATCAAGCGAAAAGGAGCCACAGATTACGCGGATTGATGACGGATTTATCCGTAATCGATCGGTGAAAATCTGTGGCTTAATCTCCGCCTTCGACAGTAGGCTCCGGTGCTGGTTTCCTTCGCGGTTTGAATCTCTCGACAACGCCGTGAGTAACGCCTGAGGCAATTTCCGCAAGCCGGCGCCAACGCGACGTCGCCCGCAGATCGTCAAGCAGTGAGTAGACCACTGGCGTGGCGATCAACGTCAGCAGCAGTGACAACGTCTGTCCACCAATCACCACGATCGCTATCGAACGTCGTTCCTCAGCACCTGGACCAGTTCCGAGTGCGAGCGGCATCATGCCGGCAACGAGCGCGAGCGTCGTCATGAGGATCGGTCGCAGACGATCGCGATTCCCCTGCATGATTGCTTCGAACCGTTCCATGCCTTTCGCGCGCAGATTGTTCATGTGATCGATCTGCAGGATCGCGTTCTTCTTCACCACACCGAACAAGACGAGTATGCCAAGCGCGGAGTAAAGATTCAGCGTGTCGCCCGTGCCCCACAACGACAGCAGCGCAAACGGCACCGAGAGCGGCAAGCTCAGCAGGATCGTCAGCGGGTGGACTGTGCTCTCAAACTGCGACGCGAGAATCATGTACATGAAGATGATCGAGAGGATGAACGCCCAGATAAACTCCGTGAACGTCTTTTCCAACTCTCGCGCGCGACCCGAAACGGTGGTGGTGTAAGCAACCGGCAAATTCATCTCAGCCACAGCACCACGCAGCGCCTGGATTCGATCGGCGAGCGCATAGCCCGGCGCTACAGACGCTCGCACTGAAACCTGTCGCTCGCGATCGAGACGATCTATTCGCGACGGGCTCGTGTCGCGCGTGATCTTCACGAGATTGTCGAGCCGCACTAAGCCGCCGCGCGACGAAGGAACATACAGACGACTGATCGTGCCCACGTCGCGCCGGTCTGCCTCGGTGAGGCGCAACTGCACGTCGTAATCTTCGTTGATAGTTTCATCTCGGAATCGCGACGCTTCCTCTTCACCGCCAACCATCAACCGCAAGCTGGTAGCGATATCAGACGTATCGACACCAAGATCTGCCGCTCGATCGCGATCGATCAATACGCGCAGCTCAGGCTTATTGAGTTTCAACGTCGTGTCGGCGTCGACGATGCCGCCGAGATTCGCGGATCGATCAACGAGTTCATCCGCGTATCCCGCGAGCGCGACGATGTCCGGACCACGAAAGACGAAGTCGATATCAGTACGTCCGCCCGTGCCGAAGTTGAATGAGCGCCCGTTACGCACGCCCGATCGCATCGGCGAGTATTTCTGCAGTCGCCGGCGAACCTCCATCATCACATCCTGCTGCGTGTAATTTCCCTTGAACGCGTTGAACGGATTTCCCTTCTTCGTCTCTGTCCAGAACTTGCCGAATGAAAGTGTGCGCTCTTCGTGCGGTGCGATGCGGATGTACATGTCGCCCTGGTTTACGCCTCCAAGAAAGCCGCCGCCCGCCGACGCCAACACGAGTCGCACACCCGGAGTCTCGAGGATCTCCTTTTCCATCGCGGTGACCGTCTCATTCATCACCGCGAGATTCGTTCCCTCTGGTCCATTGACGCTGACTTCGAACTCAGCTTCGTCGACGTTAGTCGGAATGAACTCCTGTTTCACTGTTCGATACAGCGGGATGCTCGTAAGCACCACGGCCAGCGCCACCACAGCAACCGCGATTCGGTGCCGCATCGCGAATGCAAGCAGCCACGTATAACCACTATCGATGAAGCGATAGAAACCGCGTCGCGATGCAGGCGCGTCATGCCCGCCCTTCGCGTCGGCGACGCGAATCAGCCGCGAGCTCATCATCGGCGTCAACGTAAATGAGACCAGCAAGCTGACCATGATTGCGACGGCGGCAGTGATACCAAACTGGTACAGGAACCGGCCCGAGATCGACGACATGAACGAAACCGGCAGGAAGATCACGACTAGAGACAGAGTGGTAGCGAGAACGGCGAGACCGATGTCCTTCGTCGCCTCACGCGCCGCTTCTTTCGGGTCGATTCTTTTTTCTTCAATGAACCGGAAGATGTTTTCAAGCACGACGATCGCGTCGTCAATCACGACACCGACCATCAATACGAGCGCAAGCATCGTGACACTGTTGAGCGTGAAGTCGAGCGCGCGCATCATTCCGAAAGTTGATATTACAGAGCAAGGAATCGCGACTGCGGCAATCAAAGTCGAACGCCAGGAACGCATGAACACCAGCACGACGAGGCTCGCAAGAATGCTGCCGAGGATCAGGTGTGTCTCGATCTCGTGAAGCGCCGCTTCGATGTATCGCGACTGATCGCGAATCACTTCGACCTTCACGTCTTCCGGTAATTGCGCGCCGACGCGCGGCAATGCCGCCTTGATCCCATTGATTACTTCGACCGTGTTCGCACCCGACTGCCGTCGAATGTCGAGTGTTACGGTTGGAACTCCGTTGAGCCGCGAGAACGAGCGCTGCTCTTTCGTTCCATCTTCGACGCGGCCGACGTCTCGAAGCTTCACTGGCGCGCCGTTGACGTTGGCGATAACGAGGTCGTCAAACTGTCTTGGATCGGTGAACCTGCCGAGCGTGCGAAGCGTCAGTTCTTCTTTTCCGGTGGTTACGTTTCCACCGGGAACGTCTGTGTTTTGACGTTCAAGCGCCTGCCGGATCTGCGAGATCGGGATTTGATATGCAGCGAGACGGTCCGCGTCGATCCAAACGTTGATTGCGCGATCCAGACCACCAACGACGCGTACTTCGCCGACGCCTCCGATTCGCTCCAATTGCGGACGAGCGGTTTTGTCGGCGAGCTCGGTAAGTTCTCTGAGGGATCGATCCGCGGTAAGCGCGATCGTCAGTACGGGCGTGCTGTCGTTATCAAACTTCTGAACGACGGGAGGAGTTGAATCTTCGGGAAGTCGCCGGCCGAGCGTGTTGACGCGATCGCGCACGTCCTGGGTGGCGGATTCGAGATTACGATCGAGTTTGAACGTCGCGATCACCATCGAAGTGCCCTGGCCTGAAACCGAGCGCAACTCGCTGATGCCGTCGACGGTGTTGATTACTTCTTCGACCTGCTGCGTGATTAACGATTCGACTTCTTCCGGTGCGCCGCCGGGAAGTCCAACGCGCACGGAAACTGTCGGAAGATCGACGGCAGGAAAACGATCGACGCCAAGCTTGAAGAAGCCAGCGGCGCCAACCACCACCAGCGACAACACAATCATCGTCGCGAAGACAGGACGGCGGATACAAATTTCAGCTAGCTTTTGCATTACTTCGTGCTTGGTTTTTGGTCTTAGGTCTTTGGTCTTAGGTCTTCGTCAGTACAAAGACCAAAAACCAAAGACCGAAGTCATGTTTTTACTCGACAACTTCGACAGGCTGTCCTGATTGCAGGTTGCCCGGATCGACGATCACTTTTTCTCCAACCGATATTCCAGCAACGATCTCCGTAAACTCGGTGCTGCGACGCCCGGTCGTGATCGGCCTCTCCAACGCTTTCCCGTTCTGCACGACGATCACTTTCTCGATTCCTGCAAACGTCACGATCGCGTTATTCGGCACCGTAACGGCCATCTTCGCGTCGTTCGTCACGATCTCGGCATGCGCAAACGAGCCTGGGCGGAGCTTGCCATTATTTCGCACGTCAGCCTCAACTACCAACATTCGATTTTGTTCGGCGATCACGGGACTCAGCCGCATGATCTTGCCAACGTAGACAATTGCGTCACCCTCGACGGTTACACGAACATCCTGTCCGGTATGAACACTCTGCGACTCGCGCTCCGGAATCGACGCTCGCAGTCGTAACGGATCCATTCTGACGATGTTAACGATCGGGGCAGCCGCCGCCAGATACTCACCTACACTTGCGAGCTTCTCCTGAACGATGCCGTCCATCGGAGCGACAACCGCCGTGTCCTTCAACTGCTGTTTCGCCAGTGCCAACTCCGATCTTCGTTGTGCAAGTATGCCTTGTCGGTTTCGAATCTCTTCGTACGCATCCTGATAGCGGCCTTCTGCAACTTTGAACAACGCAGTCGCAGAATCAAACTCGGACTTTGATATCACGCCCTGTTCGACCAGACGTGCCGCGCGTTCGCGGTTGTATCTCGCTTCGTCGAGCACCGCGCGCGCCTGTCGCACAGTCGCAGTTTTTTCCGGATCGACGCGATCGTCGGTGCCTTCAGGCGCCAATCCGAGACGTGCACGCGCCTGCGCCAAAGATGCTTCAGACTGCTGCACGCGCAATCTGTAATCTTCCAGATCGAGTTGCGCAATAACCTGGCCGCGACTGACAACGCTGCCCAGGTCGACGGAGATCGTGCGGACGCGTCCAGGGACTTTTACGCTGACTGTAGTTTGATCGTAAGCGGCGAGCGTGCCGTTTGCGGTGACAGTTTCGCCGAAGGGAGTCTCGGCGACCGCCACCGTTTTGACTTTCCGCGCAGCTCTGTCGGCGCCGGCACGTCCCTGCCTTTGCGAGGCCTGGTAATCACTCTTGCATGAAGACGAAAAAAGCGCGGCAACAACTATTAGAAGCAATATCCGGATCTGAAACATCCTTGGCAGTTTATCACGCGCGACGGGCCAAGCCACAGGTTACACAGACTCGTCTTTGTAAAGTTTTGTAAAGATCTCGGACATCCGTGGAGCTTAGAAACCTCTGCGAATCAGGTACGACATTTTAATGAATAAAGTGCGCGCATTCCGGCGAAAACCGGGGACGATTTCGCGTGTGAATGGGTTGAGGCTGTCGTAGTTCAAGTCGTCGTTGTAACCGGCGTAGAACGCTGTTCCGGGGCTCGGCGTCCAGCCAAACAGCGCCTGCGAGCGCAGACGCGAATTGAGTGTGTTGTAATCGAGAATCACTCGCGCAAACGTGGCTTTCGTGAACTGGTAGGTGACACGACTCGTCAGAATATTGATTTTGAACGCATATCGATCCGTGTCGTAGCGTTTCAGGCTCTGATGATTGATGTTGAATGAGGCGCGCAGTTCGTTGGTCGGTTGGTACGTGACACCACCATTGAACTGAACCAGAGTACCGCGGCCCGGATCCAGGGGCGCGTCCTGGCCCAACAACAGCGCCGCCGGGCTCACGCGCGGATACTTGTCGCCGGCGCCAAAGTCCAGATCGAAGTGGCCCCAGCGCTGAATGAACTGGCCGTTGAACGAAATCGTCTTGCTATAGTTCGAGCCGGCATAGACCGACAAATGCTGCTTGCTTGAAGACCGTTCGTTGCTCGAACCGAAGAACGTACATTTGTCCTCGACCGCGAACGGATTGCAGGGCTTCGCTTCTCTGGTTGGTCCAAACTCGTGATCGAACAACCGCTCGTAACCCGGTTCCCACCACACACCGAACCAACTATTGCGCGGCAACTGCAACTCGACGAGGTTCTCGTTTTCCCACGTGTACATTCGGCCTTGCCAGTCGTAATCGACGTGGTTGAAGGTGTGCCAGTGAAATCCGATGATCTTCTTCTTCGGATCCGGATCAGAGTTGTAGCGCATGAAGAAGGAGTTAAAGTTTGAATTCGTGCGCTGGAAGAAGCCGACGTCAGCGCGATAGTCGTTCGTGAATCCTTCTCCGTAGAGCTCCCAGCCCCAGTTGCGACCAGAAACGTTGTAATCAGCAGCGTAACCAAAACCGTTTCCCGTGCGGTACCTCGTCAGGCCATCGTCGGGATCGAAAAAGAAATTGCGCGAAGTCGTTCCTAATGTTTGGAAGCTGACGGTCGTCGATTTGTCGAGTCGAAAGCGGCCATCAATTCCCAAAACCTGGTTGTGCTTGTCGATGAAGTTGTAACTCGTGGCGACCATGCCGAGCGTGTTTTCCTTACCGACGTCGCGCTTCAGTCGCAGCACCCCGATGTAAGCGTTCTTGTCGATAAAACGTTCGTTGTTGCAATCCTCGGTTGGATCGAGAGCCCGACGCTCAATACACGCATTCAAAGCGCCGCGATCGTCAGCGCTCAGGTTGCCCGGGCCGTTGTCGCTCGCGACCATCAGTCCAAAGGTGTTTCGACCCTTCTTGCCAGTGGTCTTCAACGCGAGGTCGGGATCGACGATCGAGCGCGTGTGGACTGCAGTAATCGGCGTTTGAAAAATGTCGATGCCTTCGAGAAAGAACGGGCGCTTTTCAGGAAAGAAGATCGGGAAACGCTGGTTGGCTGTGACTACGAGTTGATCGGCTTCGACTTGAGCAAAGTCGGGATTGATCGCGAGGTCCATCGTAACGGCAGAACTCGGGATGAACTTGGCCGTCAATCCGAGATCCAGGCGTACGGGTTCGTTCACAATGCGGCCCGGATCGGAAACACGGGCCAAAGATTGGAACGAAGGTACGAACCTGCTGTTCTGCGAGACGATGACACTCGGAATCAACTCGATCGCGCGTTCGACGGAGATACCTTCGAGGCCGGTCAGGTGTCCGGCCTGGCTCAGGTTGCTGTCGATACTGCGGTTGAATGGCATCCATGAGTCAAGCTCGTTTTCAAAACGCTTGATGCGGCGAAAGAAATGCGCCCCCCAGAGCTTTCCCTTGCCCGCTTCGAATCGAAGTGACTTGAACGGAATGGCAATCTCGACGTTGAAGCCGCTTTCGTGAACTATGCCTTTCGAATCCATCAGCAGGTCGACACTGAAATCTTCGCCGCGTCCTTCGGTGATGATGCCGTCGCCCTGGATTCCGAGTGGATTAAAGAACACTTCAAACGCTTTGCGTTGATCGTTGAAGGTGTCAAGGAAGAACCCGACGTAGTCGTCCTGGAAAATATTGTCGCGCTTGGCGACGGTGGCGCGAATCTTGTCAGGTTCGTCAGTAGCTTTGAACGCGATGTAGAGAAACTTTGGATCGAAACCGAGCAGGACTTCTGTTGTTCGCGAAGGAGGCGTGTTGTCGCCCGGCTGAATCTGATAGAAATCTTTCAGCACCGCAGCCTTCTGCCAAACTTCGTCGTCGAGCTTACCGTCGATTACCGGCGCCTTCTCAAACTTTGGGATGGTAATGGGGTTCGACTTTTCAGGTGGTAAAACAAAACTGCCTTTTGGTGCAGCGGGCATCGCGGCGACGAGTGGCGGCGGCGTTGTTTGAGCATTGGCGCAAAAGCCTGAGCAAAGAACCAGCAATGCGATAAACGGGAAATAATTACAAAATCTCATAGGGCTTAGACGGACTTCGCCACAAAAAGCACAAAAAATCTGCAACCTGTTCTGCTGATTTTTCGAGCTCTGTTGTGCTTTTTGTGGTTAAGGTTTACTGCTGCGGTTTACTTCTGCGACCTGAGAAGAATTCTTCCGTCGCCAGTCTTTAAGACGAAGACCTTCCCGCCGTTTCCAATTCTCCAGCGTTTCAGGCGAGGAGAAGGCGTAACATCCTCAGCAACGTCAAAACCTTCGTTACTGATCTCTTCGGGCGAATTCGTTTCGATCGTGAAGCTGGACCCAGCGGGCACTGTCAGCGAAATCGTGCCGTCGCCGGTCCTTGCCGCTACCGCGTTGAAGTTTCCATTGAGATCGATCGCGCCGTCGCCCGTGTGCGCCTCGACCTGGCCGTCAAACTTGATCACCCTGATCACACCGTCGCCGGTATTTACGTTCAATTGGCCGCCGCCGTTCGAAACTTCTATCGGGCCATCGCCGGAGCGAAGTGTGATCTGGCCGTTGACACCTTCGAGGTTCAAGGCGCCGTCTCCGGACGAAACATGAATTGACGACTGTCTCGGCACATAAACGTCGAGGTTCACCGTTCCGTTGTTATCGTTCTCGGTAGACGCGTTAACGGTGATCGACTGGCCCTGTTGTTGGGCCTGGATGGATATCTGCCGGAGACTATCTTCGTCATGAGCGTATTTGGTCGCGGTGTAAGTCACTTCAGGCTTGTCCCATCCGTGGACCTTCACCTGACCGTCGAACGTCGTGACCGTGATGCGCGGCGATCCACTCACGCTAAACGTTTTCGTTTCCTGCGCGGACATCTTTGCCTCCCAACCTTCGCCCGAGCCTCTTACTTTCGTGGACGCCGCCACCTCTCGAGCTGCTCGCGCCTGCTCGCGCATGAGCTCACGTTGCGCACGCTCGACTTCCTTCTGCGCATCACGCAACGCCATGTTCACCTGTCGCTGCGCCTCGCGCTGCGCTTCGCGCGCGACTCGTGTTGACTCGATACGAACACGCGTGCGTTCGGCCGCTTCGACCGCTGCTGAAATCTCAACCTCAACTGCTGCGTCAGAATCAGCGTCCACTACGATCACTTTTTGTTCGCCTGCAACGGATGATGCCGGACTTACGGGAAGACCGTCCTGCGCGTGATTGATCCTGATCTCGCCATTCACGTTGCTGAGTTTGATCCTTGGACCACCGGCTCCGATCTGGCCGTCCATGCTGTGTCCGACGTACTCACCATGCTTCACCTTCAACCCTGAAAAGTCACTCGAGATTCCGCCGTGCACTGTGCCCGCCTTAACTGAAGCGTTTGCGTTTGACGGAATAACGATTGTCAGGCTGCCGTTAACTGAACCTAACGAGATCGACTTCGACTCATTCAGTTGTGTGAACGAAGCGTTCAGTGATCCATTTACGGTCGAAAGTCTTGCTTCACCTGCCAGACCACGCGCGTTCAAACGACCATTGATCGAAGAAGCCTTGACGTTACCTTCAACACCATCGATATCAAGCGATCCGTTTACGAGCTCGATCGACTCGAGTATCGCCTTACGTGGAACAGTCAACACGTAGTCAACAATTGCGGGATTCTCCCAACGCCGTTCGTCGCCGCGAAAATTCTGATTCTCGTTCGGGTACTCTGTTTTGATCCTGATGCTTTCTTCCGTTGCGTCGACCTGTATCTGCGCTTCGTTCAGACGATTCTGCCGATATGCTTTTTTGATCGCGTCGACCTGGACCGCTGGTCGATCCCAGACTTTGATCTGCACGCCGCCATTCAGATTTTCAAGACTGACGCGACCAGTCGCCGACAGTCCATAAGTCTGGTGGAATTCCTCGCGCAAATCCTGTGTGGGCTCGCAGGCGGGACATCTTGGTGAATCAGAAGTCGCAGGCGTCGATGTCGTCGTGAGCCCGGGATCCTGGCGCGCGAAACCGGTTGCGGTCGCTGGACCAGTTCCATTGCTCACCAACGCACCGGTGAGCACAATTGCACTGATCAGAGTCTTCATAAACATTGGCTTCTCGTTCCTATTAAAAGAAGTTTCTATTAACTGGCGATGCGTAGATTAATACTACGGTTTAAGCTCTTCAAAAGTATTTCTCGATCGCGGGACTGGATTCGGAGCTCATGCATGCGGCGCGTCTTGGCCTTGACGTGTGCTGCTCGAATCTCGGCTGCCATTTCCGCGTCCGGATCGTCGTCAGAAGTGATTGTAAAGTCGAACTGCGCGGGATCAAATTGAGGGAGTTTCTTTAGTCTGGCGAATTGAAATTCTGACGGTTTGGGCAGGTTCTTCGCGACATCAATTGCCTGGGACGGACGTGGAACCACCGCCCTCGGCGCTGGAGGCGTAACCGGAGCAGCGTTGGAAAGCCACGGCAGCTCGATTGACGGAGCCGACTGCTTTAACTCGCAGCTTTCAACTTTGACAATCAGTGGCTGGGCCTCTGTCGTGTCGGGAACCGCAGGAACTTCGGCTGGAGCAAATTTCTCGGACCATTGTGCGACAAGTTGGGTCGCCTGCAGCGAGAACTGCTGAAGCTGGTTCAGCTCTTTCATGGCGCTCGAAAATGCCGTCAGGCCGACCACCAGGAGCAATATCACTTTGTATCCATTCTTTTCGCCGCTATGACCCGTGTTATTCATTGAATTCGTCCCCGAAGTTTTAGAGCCGAGAGCAGTTAGTTCTGAAGTAACTAGTTCCAACCACCCCCGGCCCTTCTGCGTTGCTCTATAGTCAAAACACCGGACCGTTGGAGCTTGTGGCAATTAAATTTGGCGGAAAAATCGAGGAAAACCCTACAGGCGAGGGATGATCTGACAACTTAACGAACGTAGATAAAGAACAAGTCAGGAAGAGGGGCTTGCCCCCGCACTGGGCAGCGGGGGCGAGCCCCTCTTCCTGACTTGTTCTAACTCATTAGATCTTCTTATTCTAACTTTTTAGATCTTTTTGATGCGGACGGTGCCACCGAACGAAGCAACCGAAATAATGGCGTCACCTGAGCCGCAGATCGCGTTGACTCGTCGCAGCACGTAAGGCGCAGGCGTGGCTTGTCCGACGACGATCGGAGCGATCACTGGTCCACTCTTCGCCGCTGGTTTCTTCGCCGGCGGAGGCGGTTTCGGCGTGGCGGATGGCGCTGGAACTCGCGGCATCACCGGCTGTGGCCGTTCCTCGATGTAAGTGAGCTTGAAGTCAGAAACGATGTCGTGTTTCTCAGAAACTTTGGCCTGCAACTGGAACGACGCATCTGATGGCAACTCGAGTACGACATCGCCTGTCATATTCGTAAATCCGTACCAGCCCGACTTCGCCAAAGGCCCGGTCATCGTCACTGTGCCGTTAACTGTCTTGGCCGTAAGTTTCGGCACACTCACTCGCGCCAGTTGAATATCACCGCTGACCGTCCCGACCTCGAAAGTGTCATCAGACGACGCCGGTCGAACGTTCATCACTTCGACCGAGCCACCAGCGGAGCTGAGATTCACTCGCCCGCTTGAATCTTTCAGAAAAATACTGCCGCCAACACTTCCCGCTTCGACGAGTTTGGTCGCGCGGTCGATCGCAATGTCCCCATTTTGCGAACCGGCGTAGGCGCCTGCGACTCCCGTGATCGTAATGTCGCCGTCGCGTGTTTGGACTTGAACAGTCGCGCCGGCCGGGACTTCCATCTCAACATCGGCAAAGGCCTGGCAATCGAGTTTGGCGTTGGTGATGCCCGACTTATTGAGAATCATCACATCGACGCGATTCGCGGGCTTTGCGGTGTCTTTAGTTTTGTCGATGCGGCGAAAGTCGACTTGTTCAGCGCCGAGCGAACGGACGCGAAGCTCGGTCTTGTCCCAGCCGCGGACTTTCAGTGTGCCCGAGGCGACGCAAAGAGTTACGGTCGCCTGAGCGTCCACGGGGAGTGATCGCTCAATCTTCTCCCCTGGTTGAGGAAGATTTTTGTCGTCGTTTGCGGGGGTTGAACCTGCGAGGGAGAAAAGAAGTCCGACAACCGCCGAAGCTATCAACCACTTCTTTGTCAACTTAGAACCGGCCCTTTCAGTGTCGCGGACTATTACTTACGCGGGCGTCCGCGATGGTATTGAGCAAGTCCACTTTGCTTTGATAAGCAGCAAACATGAAATCGGCCGCGTCTGGATCAGTCGGATTACTCTTAGCTGCACTACGAGTAGCGGCAATGGCGCGGTCGACTACCGCGAGGTTACGCTCATATTCGGCTCGCAATGATGGTCTCATCTCTTTGTTGCCTGACTTGATAGTGGAATCGAGTCTGGCGATGGCTTGGAGATAAGAGCGCTCACCTGGAAGGAGTTTCACTGGCGCGGGAACGGGAACCGGATTCGTTGAAACTTTGTTCGGACGGACTCTTTGTGGTCGAGCACTCGGACCGTTTACGCTGGCAGGTGCGACGACGTCGTGCTGGTCTTGCGTTTGAACGGTTGACGACGGAACGACTGGCGAGGTGGAGGCAATCGCTTGTGGTGGTTGCGGTTTCTGCACCTCGGGACCGTTTGAAGCAATCTCCTTCCCATTCTTCATCCGCACGATGCCCATGACGGCTGCGAATGCCAGGACAACTGCCAGACTCGCGTAGCCTAGAGTTCGCTGCGTGCCGAAGTTGAGAATACTTTTGAAGAACGCGCTGAGACCGCTCGATCTTTGCGTCGATTGCGCAATTTCAATGCGGTCACCCAGCACTACTGCATCGATACGCTCGCGCAGCCGTTCAGTTGGTACACTCGCCTCAAATTCCGCTGCCAGAGCTGACGTTAAGAGAGCCGTTTCCTCTTCCAGCTCGCGCGCCGCCGCCGCACAGGTGACGCAGGAAGCCAGGTGCGACGTCACACTTTCCATCAACTCGATGGAAAGTTCGCCGTCGAAATAGCTCTGCAGCCTTGCCTCATCCAAACACCGTGTCATCGTTTGCCTCCGATCTTACCGTAAACCCTCGCAAACTCTTTTCGCCCGCGAGCCACCAAACTTCCGATGTTTGTCTCTTTGAGCGACAAACTGGTGGCGATTTCGCGGTAAGAAAGTCCCTGCTGTTTCAGCAGCAGGCAACTTCTCATTGGCTCTTTTATTTTGTCTAAAGCGCGGCGAGCTTCTTCGATCGCCAGTCGGCGTTCGTAGTCTTCCTCGGGCGCGTCGACAAAAAAGCCGGTTTCCGCGGTACTCTTTTGATATTCGTTGTCGCGAATCATCGAGCGGCTTTGACCCCGCAAGGTGTTTCGCGCCACGTTAAGAGTCACGCGCAGAAGCCACGCCCGCAGTAAATCCTCCCCGGGCGTGGAGTTGAGATTGCGATAAAGTCGTAAAAACACTTCCTGCGTCACGTCTTCGGCCAGGGCCGAATCGCGAACGACAGCTCTAGCCGTCCTGAAAACGGCGCGGTGATGGAGGGTAAACGCTTCGTCGAAACTGAGCGGACTTACCGCCTCAGTCCCGATGTCGTTAGGCATGGACTCGATCAAAGCTCTAGCTTGTCCGTTCATCAATCACCGCTCTCTCAACAGTGCAAACACCGCAA
>Ga0157373_10002289_pt1 | contig 14512 bp, 9 predicted proteins | sample C65metaG_FD_113460 | JGI IMG/M metagenome (GOLD analysis project Ga0157373, IMG submission 113460) | Corn rhizosphere microbial communities from Kellogg Biological Station, Michigan, USA - C6-5 metaG | ecosystem: Host-associated > Plants > Roots > Rhizosphere > Soil | place: USA: Michigan... | reverse complement strand
ATTCTGGCAGGTATATCAAAATGAAGAGGTTTACTCGATCATGGAGAATATCAACAAAACTTTGTCTACAGTTTTAAAAGATACTACTGCAACTACAGCAGCTGCTGATACATCAGCGAAAAAAGGAAGCGCTCTCGCTAACCTTGCCAACAAATCTACAGGTAAAGATTCTGTAGACCTGAAAACTAAAGAACTTGCAAAAACCAACCCACTGTTTGCTGTTTTAAATATCCCTACTTATCAGGGTGAAAACGGACAACCTGCTTTACGTCCGGGAGCAACTGTTGGATGGGTAGCTCAAAAAGATACTGCAAAAGTAAACGCTTACTTCAGAACTCCTGAAGTTGCTGCCATCATTCCGCAAAGCATGAAATTCATGTGGAGCGTTAGACCGATGGATGGTACTAAAGTTTTTGAAATGTACGCGATCAAATCTGTTAACCCTGATGGAAAACCAGATTTAGGTGGTGAGGCAATCAGCGATGCACGTCATGATTACGATCAGCAGGGTAAACCTGAAGTGACCATGTACATGACTGGCGAAGGTGCTCAGAAATGGAAAAAAATTACTGCTGAAGCTTCTGCTGATGCAAACAATAAAAAAGCAATTGCTATTGTCCTTGACAATGCTGTTTACTCTGCTCCAACTGTGCAGAACGAAATCCCTAACGGTATCTCTTCGATCACAGGTAACTTCACTGTAAACGAAACTCAGGATTTAGCGAACATCTTAAAAGCAGGTAAACTGCCAGCTCCGGCACGTATCGTTGGTGAGTTTGTAGTTGGTCCTTCGTTAGGACAGGCAGCAATTGACAACGGTTTACTGTCATTCGTACTTGCCTTCGTGGTGATTCTTATCTTCATGGCACTGTACTACAACAAAGCGGGATGGGTAGCTAACCTTGCATTGGTGATCAACCTGTTCTTCATCATGGGTATCCTGGTTTCACTGGGTGCTGTACTGACATTACCTGGTATCGCTGGTATCGTTCTTGTAATCGGTTTATCGGTAGATGCGAACATCCTGATCTTTGAACGTGTAAGGGAAGAATTAAACCACGGTAAGAGCACAGCAGCGGCAATCTCTGAAGGTTTCAAACATGCAATGCCTTCGATCATCGACTCAAACGTGACGATCCTGATCCTGGGTATCATCCTTTACGTTTTTGGTAGCGGACCTGTACAGGGTTTTGCAACTACATTATGTATCGGTATCCTGTCCTCACTTTTCTGCGCGGTATTGATCTCACGTTTAGTTTTTGATGCTTTACTGAACAAAAACGCAAACATTACCTTCGGTAATAAAGCCACAATCCACGCTTTCAAGGATATCGCTTTCAACTTTGTTGGACGCAGAAAGTTATATTATGCAATTTCTTCGATCATCATTGTCTTAGGTATCGTATTTTACTTTAAAAACGGTGGTTTAAGATTGGGTATCGACTTTAAAGGAGGAAGAACTTACATCGTTCACTTCGATAAATCGATGGATACTGAAGATGTGAAAGAGAAACTTGCTCCAAGCTTCAAAAATGAAGAGCTGCAGGTTAAAACTGCCGGTAATGATCAGGACTTAAAAATCACTACTACTTACCATATCACTGACCAGGATGCTGGTGCTGATAAGCTGGTAGAAGATGCCCTCAGAGCTGGCCTGGCTACAACTGGTGTTAAATACAGCATCGAAAGTAACCAGAAAGTTGGACCGATCATCGCAAGTGATTTAGTATACAGTGCTTACGGTGCAATTCTGTTCTCTTGTCTGGTGATGTTTATCTATATCATCGTAAGGTTTAAGAAACTGAATTATGGTCTGGGTGCTGTTATCGCATTGTTCCATGACGTATTACTGGTATTATCATTCTATACCATCCTGGATGGCGTATTACCATTCTCCCTGGAAATCGGACAAGACTTTATCGCAGCGATCCTGACGGTAATGTCATACACGATGACTGAAACAGTTGTTGTATTTGACCGTATACGTGAGAAACTTGCTGAAGCAGGTAAAGATGACCTGTATGGCGAAGAACGCAATACACTGATCAACTTTGCACTGAACAGTACTTTAAGTCGTACCATTCTGACCTCACTGACAGTATTCTTTGTATTATTGGTGATCTTCATCTTCGGTGGTGAGAGTATCCGCGGGTTTATCTTCGCCTTACTGATCGGACGTATCATTGGTACCTACTCTTCACTGTGTATCTCTACTCCTATCGTTATCGACCTGGGACAAAAGAAACCAAAACTGAACTAAGCAGTACTTAACATATCTGAAAGGCTTCCCCAAAAAGGAAGCCTTTTTTTATTCTCATATTTTTGATTTAAATTGGCAGCCTAACCAAACAAGCTATGAAGTTGATTGAGTGTCCGCGCGATGCAATGCAGGGAATACATGAGTTTATTCCTACAGCTCTCAAAGCAAAATATATCAACCTGCTGCTGCAGACAGGTTTTGATACGATTGATTTCGGAAGTTTTGTATCACCGAAAGCTATCCCCCAGCTGAACGATACTAAAGAAGTACTGGCGCAGCTCGACCTGGGGAATACAGCTACGCAGCTGCTGGCGATTGTAGCCAATCTCAGAGGCGCAGAAGAAGCAATGGACTTCCCGGAGATCAGGTATGTCGGTTTCCCTTTTTCAATCTCTGAGACCTTCCAGCAGCGAAATACGAATTCAAGCATATTACAATCAATGACGACAGTTGAGCAAATGCTGGAATTGTGCGACCGCCATGGGAAAATAGCTGTGATCTATTTATCTATGGGTTTTGGAAATCCTTACGGAGATGAATATAGCTCTGCAATTGTTGAAGAATGGGCCGCAGCATTGGTGGACAAGGGCACAAAGATTTTGTCACTGTCAGATACCATTGGTGTTTCTACCCCGGCACAGATCAATGAACTGTTACCCATGCTGACAAAAAGTTTTCCTGAAACGGAGATCGGCCTGCATTTACACAGTACCCCGGGGAGCCGGCTTGAAAAGATTGAAGCTGCTTACCACAGTGGATGCAAGCGATTTGACAGCGCGCTGAGAGGATTTGGGGGTTGCCCGATGGCAAAGGACGACCTGACAGGTAATATGGCCACAGAAGACGTTATAGCCTATCTGGAGCAACAGGGAGAGCAGCTGCATCTGGATCATTCCAAACTACAGCAGGCTTTGGTATTGTCCTCAGGAATTTTTATTGCTTAACCATTCTGAAATGCTGGATACCGGCTTCTTCAAATTGTTCCCCTTCGATCGCGAAGCCAAATTTGGTATAAAGGCCTACGGCATCACTCTGCGCATTCAGGTAAATCGGCTGATCATCATCAGGAATATCATCCAGCACCGCAGCAACCATAGCTAGTCCAACTCTTTTACCACGGAATTCAGGTAATACTGCAAAGCGCTCCAGTTTGTATCCTTTATCAGTTTTACGATAACGGCAGGCACCACAGGGCTGGTTGTCCAGCAGGGCCAGAAAGTGGACTGAGACATCCTCATTTTCCAGCTCCAGTTCTGCAGGCACTCCCTGTTCTTCAACAAAGACTTTACGGCGGACAACAAATGCGCTTTCGAGTTCTTCTTTTGTTCTGATCTTGTTAACCTGCAGTATTTCCATGGTGCTCTTTGATTGGTTTATGTGGAACAATGAATATCGCCCTCTTGTTTGAAAATATCATCATTAAAGGGCGATATGAATCTGCTAAAATTTATTGACATAACTTCTGAAATAACCGCATTCCTGGATGATTTCATTGTAAAACGCTGTGTTCCTGTACTTACTTTTAAGCTCGGCAAAATACTTTGCTGCATAAGCGGTGCTGAAGTCGAATTCCCAGTAGTATTTTTTCTGATTGGCGGGTTCATTATACAGGTCATTATAGATCGCGTTGCGTTCACACTTGGCAGCCAGAAAAGTACATTTTGCCTTTTGTGCATTCGTTTTTGCAGCCAACCCAGCCCTCAGGTAATATTTTTCGGCCAGGGCCGATGACGTAAATACCGGTCTGAACTCCTTTGGAATATCCATCGGAGAAGTAGAACTGAAAACCGTAATCTCCCGTTGATAGAAGTCCCTGGCATTGCCATAATGGGTGATGTTGTAATAGACATTTCCCAGCAGCAGATTGTTGGTATAGAGATTTTTTCCCGCAGCAATTTCCGACTGTATGGTTTTGATTGTTCTGAGCAGTGTCAGCGGAGTATACTTTTTGGTCTGCACAGCCTGAAAGTCGCAATCGTGACAATCATTGATCCTGCTGTTAAAAGGATTGGCCATCATGTCTTGTGCTGCACTCTTACCGGCCTTTTCAAAGGAGCTGATCGCCGCATCGGTTTTTTCCTGGTAGGTCAGCATTAATCCCTGCTGATAATGCAGGTCGGCCAGGTCATATGGATAATAGCGAAGCATTGTTTTTTCAAATTCGGTTTTGCTGCTTTTGTTCAGCAGCGCTTTCATGGCTTCAATATTTTTATCATTGGCATAAAATGCAGTACCCGACTGGAAACACTCTGCTTTGATCAGTGCGCCCTGTTTTTTGTATCGGGCCGACAAAATCCTGATGCTTTCAGAGAGGGCACGCTGATACCTCAGATTCGCAACGGTATCCTTCTGATCCCTGAGGTCGGCCAGCCAGTTGAGATCTGCAATCATACTGCTCTCGGCTTTGCCATCTATATTTTTCAGGCTGCTCAGTGTCAGGTTCCAGTGCAGCAAGCGGTACTGGGCTTCGAGCAGGCGGTCATTCGCCGGTAACTGCGATTTCGCCTGTGCGTAATATTTTGCGGCAGGAACATAATCGCCGTTCAGTGCATGCAGATAGCCTGCTGCCATATTCCAGTACCATGGTTTCCGGGTATCTCCCTTTGCAGCAATTCTGCCTGTCAGCGCAAGATCTTCAGCCTTTATTTTTGGGCGTGCTCCCGTATCCATCACGGAATCAAAACTCGGAACTTCTATCCTGTTGATCAATCTGCTCAGCAAAAGATCCAGTTTTTCTGACTTCGGATTGAGCAGGTAGATGTTTTCTATTGCCCTGTTTTCGTCATGCACGGTGCCCAGCATCTGCCAAAGGGTAATTTTCTCTTCATTGTTTTTAGCCAGCGCCAGACTACCGGCCCAATCCTTTTCATTCTGCGGATGGAAGCTCCATTTACTGGGGATCTTCATTTCCGAAGAGAAGTTATAACACAGGCTATACAGGTAATTGGCCTGGGCATAATCCTGGCGTTTGTAGTAGTGTCCGGCGAGGTAGCCCAATGAACGATAGTACATACTATTTTTCGGAAAGCTGTTCTCATGTTGCCTGAACAATGTCACCAGGCCGCTGTTGTCTGGTCCGGCACTGCTGTCGGCCTTTAGTGCCGGTAGCTCCTCAAAATAGGCGTAACGTAGCAGCTGGAACCAGTAGCGTTGTTTGACAAAGGGATCACGGCTTTTTTTGAAGGCTTTCTCAAGCGAGCCTTTAATTTCGGGTGCTGGTGTAACCAGAGGAACTTTCTCATCCCAGTAATAGGTAGTATTGGATACGGCAAACTGTTCACACTGTTTGGCCAGCAAGAGATAGCTGAAGAAGGTTTCTCCCTGTTTTTTGCTCAGGCCTGATGTTTTCAAATCCGGCAATGTTGCTGGGAGAGCGCTGAGTTTCCCCTTGAAATACTGATATGCCGAGTCGATGCCGCCATAGCTTGCCGTAAACAACAAGGTGTTCACATCTTTTACTGCAACCTTATTTTTCAGGTGACCATCCCACTCCTCTACCACCTGCCGGTTATACCTGGTATTGCTGTTATCATTTACATCCGTACCGTAATAACTTTGCCAGCTGTTATAAAAAAATGGCGAATATTGTCGGTCGACAAAAGCCTCGGGTGCGAAATTAGAATAGTCCGCTTCATCCCAGTCGCCCCCACCACAAGCCCAGACAATACCGGCGGCGCTGATCAGTGAAAAACTAAAAATGAGCAGAAATTTCTTTAATATCTTTTGCATATAAGGGTAATAAACTGGTTGATGAGATTTCATAGTAAATGATATGCCGGTTTTCCAGGGGAGCGAGGTATTTCGAAACCTGCCTCGCTGCCTGCTCAAGGCTTTCGGCATCCATACCTTCAAATTTAAACAAATCGCCGTTTTTTATGTAAAGGCCTTTCAGATAAAAACTTTTGAGTGCTTTAAAGACATGAGCGGATACCGGTCGAAAATTTGCAGGATTGGATAGATCGGCCATGCCGAGCTTTGCATAGAGCTGTTGTATTTTGCCCTCCCTGATCTGAATCGCCCAGGAAAATACAGGCAGGGCCACATCCAGCGGTAGCTGATAATAAGGAATGGCAGCAGTATAGGCCGTTGCATCCTTCTCATTATAAATGGAGTTTGGGGCATTGAGGTCTGCCGAGATCTTTCCCATATTATAAAACATGAGCAAACCCTTATCTACCGGAGGGACACCTGTGCGTTCAGGGTATTTGATCTGGTGTAAGCGAATAGTAGCTTCCAGCTTTTTGCCACTGTACCGTTTAAAGGCACGCAGAAAGGCAAAGTATGTGGTTTTGGTAGATACCGACCAGTCGCAGTCAATCTGAACATTCTGGTATTGGATCCCCTGTTCCGAAGTAAGCCGGCTGAGCAGGCGGTTGACTTTAGCAGCGAGGCTGTCTGTTTCTGCCGGACGGGTATATGTCAGGGCCTGGTTCGTGATATAAATTACCGGCGTGATATGGATTCCTCTTAAAGACTGTTTCACAGCAAGCAGCCCATCAGGCAGGCTTTGCCGGGCTTGTTCATTCCATACTACATCAAAAAAGCGGAGATACAGTTGCTTATCCGCAGCAGTATGTAGCAGTTCAGTCTCCATATCATTTAGCTGAAGCACTGTTTTCCAGTAATAAAAAGCAGTGTGTACCTGACCATGCTTTTTGCAGCTGCCCATCACGAGCAGTAAAATACAGCATAAAAGAGTCCTGATCATCCCGATAAAGGTAAAAAAAAAGCGCCTTCAAATGAATGAAGACGCTTTTCTATCTTTTATTTTACTTACAATTTGTCACTTGCATTTCTGCAGTTCAAATCTTCGAAAGCCTGAGTTAAACGCGTAACAAAAGTTTCTTCACCTTTACGTAACCATACGCGTGGATCATAAAACTTCTTGTTAGGTTTATCTTCTCCATCAGGGTTTCCAATCTGGCCCTGAAGATAAGCTTCGTTTTTCTTGTAATATTCAAGGATACCTTCCCATAATGCCCATTGCATATCAGTGTCAATGTTCATTTTGATGGCACCATACGAAATTGCTTCTCTGATTTCTTCCTGAGTAGAACCTGAACCACCGTGGAATACAAAGTTGATAGGTTTCTCAGCCGTAAGTGCAAATTTCTCTTTTACGAAATCCTGTGAGTTCTTCAAGATCACTGGCTGAAGTTTAACGTTTCCTGGCTTATAAACACCGTGAACATTACCAAAAGCAGCAGCGATAGTAAATTTATCACTTACTTTACTCAATTCTTCGTAAGCATAAGCTACTTCAGAAGGTTGTGTATATAATTTAGAGCTGTCTACATCGCTGTTATCAACGCCGTCTTCTTCACCACCTGTAACACCCAGCTCAATTTCGATCGTCATGCCTAATTTAGCCATACGAGCTAAATATTTTGCTGAGATCTCCATGTTTTCTTCGATTGACTCTTCAGAAAGGTCAAGCATATGCGAAGAAAATAATGGTTTACCTGTTTCAGCGAAGAATTTCTCCCCGTGGTCTAACAAACCATCAATCCATGGCAATAATTTTTTAGCAGCGTGGTCTGTGTGTAATACTACAGCAACACCATAATGCTCAGCTAATAAATGAACGTGTTTTGCTGCTGATACCGCACCAAGGACACATGCATTTAAGTTGTCATTATTTAAGGTTTTACCCGCATAGAATTGCGCGCCACCGTTAGATAATTGAATCATCACTGGTGAATTCACCGCTTTAGCAGTTTCCATAACTGCATTGATCGTATTTGTACCGGTAACATTAACTGCTGGTAATGCAAATTGATGTTTTTTCGCCTGTTCGAATAGTTCTTGAAGGGCATCTCCGTAAATTACGCCTTTATAGCCTTTTAAACTCATTGTTATTAGATTTTATATCTGCCGAAGTTAGGAAAAATATCAGGCCGGGCAAATCAATGAACGATTATTTTACCTTAATCTAGGCTAAACTGTTCTAATTTTTTTTCGTTTCTTTGTAATCGCATTTTTCAAAGAATAACATGGCTTGGTTTAAGAGAGAAAAAAAAGGGATCAGCACGCTGACGGAAGAGAAAAAAGAAGCGCCTGACGGCTTATGGAACAAGTGTCCTAACTGCAAGAAGGCTTTACACAGCGCTGACCTTATAGAAAATAAGTATGTTTGTCACTACTGTGACTATCATTTAAGAGTAGGATCTAAAGAATATTTCCAGGTATTATTTGATAACAATGAGTTTACAGAACTTTTTGCGAATTTAACTTCAGGCGATCCGCTGAACTTTACTGACAGCAAACCTTATACTGACCGTCTGGTAGACACCATGTCTAAAACAGGCTTAAGAGACGCTATTCGTGCAGGTGTAGGAAAGATTGAAGGTGAAGACCTGGTAATTGCCTGTATGGATTTCAACTTCATCGGAGGCTCTATGGGTTCGGTAGTGGGCGAAAAGATTGCGAGATCAATCGACTACAGTATCAAACACAAAATTCCTTTCCTGATGATCTCTAAATCCGGCGGCGCAAGGATGATGGAAGCGGCATTCTCATTGATGCAGATGGCAAAAACTTCTGCCAAGCTGGCTTTACTGAGTCAGGCAAAGATCCCTTATATTTCATTGCTGACCGATCCTACCACTGGTGGGGTTACAGCTTCATACGCCATGCTGGGCGATATCAATATCGCTGAGCCGGGTGCACTGATCGGTTTCGCCGGCCCAAGGGTAATTAAAGAAACAATAAAAAAAGATCTTCCTAAAGGTTTCCAGACTGCTGAATTTGTGCAGGAGCATGGTTTCCTTGATTTTATTGTAGACAGAAGAGAGATGAAGGCAAAGCTGGCTTCTTTCCTGAAGATGGTGAAAAACTAGACTGCAAAGCTGTCCAGAATCTCCAATGCTTCGCAAAAAAAAGGCTGAGTCAGAGTCCGGCTGCATTAATTTGCTACGCAAAAGAACGCTAGGCCGGACTCTGACTCAGCCTTTTTTTTAGTTTATCCTAGGCAGGGTGTACTAACCCTCAACCCATACATATCTGTTGCATAAAAAAAAAGTCTTCTGTATCGAGGCCTTTTGCTGCGTTTCAGCAGCAGGCAGCCTTGATACAGAAGATTCTTTTTTGCAATTAAGGATAAACCCTCAGCGGATTACTTAGCAGTAGGATCCGTAGATAATGAGTACGGATAAGCACTTTCAGCAGTTCCTCTGTTTTTGTTCGGCTGTGCAGACATATCAAAATCTAAGGTAGCACCTTTTAACAGTTCTGAGTGACTGATCCAGTTCTTCTGGTAATCCTGTGTATTGAACTTCATCGACTGGATGTAACGGTTATCCGCACTATTTGACGGCGCATTGATCACTACCTGTTTTCCATTTTCAAGATTTAGCGTCACCTTTTTGAATAGCGGTGCACCCAATACGTACTGGTCTACTGCCGGCGTTACCGGGTAGAAACCTAAAGAGGAGAATACATACCAGGCCGAAGTCTGCCCGTTGTCTTCATCACCACAGTATCCATCAGGCGTAGCTTTATACAGCCTGTTCATCGCTTCCCTTACCCAGTACTGAGTTTTCCAGGGTTGTCCCGCATAGTTATACAGGTAGATCATGTGCTGTATAGGCTGGTTTCCGTGCGCATACTGCCCCATATTGGCAATCTGCATCTCACGGATTTCATGGATCACGAAACCATATTCTTTATCATCAAAAATTGGAGGTAAAGAGAACACTGAATCCAGTTTACTCACAAACTGATCCTTTCCACCCATTAACTTCGAAAGCCCGTCGATATCCTGGAAGACAGACCATGAGTAATGCCAGCTGTTTCCTTCGGTAAAGGCACCACCCCATTTGAATGGGTTAAAGGGCGACTGGAACGAGCCATCCTTATTCTTTCCGCGCATCAGGTTGGTAGAAGGATCGAAAAGGTTCTTGTAGTTCATCGCTCTCTTTTTGTAGAGACCGGTTTCTGAAGCAGGTTTCTTTAATGCCCTGCCCAGCTGATAGATCGTAAAGTCGTCATAAGCATACTCCAAAGTTCTGGCCGCGTTTTCACTCACCTGTACGTCGAATGGTACATAGCCGAGTTCGTTATAGTACTTTACTCCTGCCCTGCCCACAGCTTCGATAGGACCTTCATTGTTCGCTCCATGTTTTAAAGCTTCGTATAGTTTCTCGATATCATATCCGCGCATACCTTTGATATAGGCGTCAGCAACTACCGAGGCAGAGTTGTTACCCACCATGATGTTGGCATAACCAGGACTCGACCATTCCGGCAGCCAGCCACCTTCTTTGTAGTCGTTGATCAGGCCTTCCTGCATCTCTTTATTGATCGAAGGATAAACCAGGTTCAGGAAAGGATAAAGTGCCCTGAAAGTATCCCAGAAACCTGTTCCTGCAAACATGTATCCCGGTAAGGTTTTACCTGTATAAGGGCTCCAGTGAACAACCTTGTTGCTGGCATTGATCTCATACATTTTGTTGGGGAAGAAAAGCGTACGGTACAGACTTGAATAGAAAGTACGTGTCTCATCTACTGTTCCGCCTTCTACAGCGATCCTGCTCAAAGTTTTGTTCCAGGTAGCCTTTGCTTTCTCTTTTGTAGTTTCGAAGCTGTCTTTCGCCAGTTCTCTTTTGAGGTTAAGATCTGCCTGTTCAACACTGATGAACGAGGAAGCAACTTTCATATTCACCTGCTCCCCTTTGGCCGTTTTGAAACCTATGATCGCACCTGAATGGTCGCTTTGCAGCTCGAGCGTATCTTTGGCAAGCGTTTTTCCATGCCAGGTATTTGCAGAAGTGATAGGCTTATCAAAATACATCACAAAATAGTTTTTGAAGTTAGGTAGCGGGCCTCTTGCATATTTTGTACTGTAACCTATAATTTTTCCTTCTTTTGGCAGGATCTTGATATAAGAACCCTTATCAAAAGCATCTACAACTACATAGGAGCTGTCAGATTTAGGAAAAGTAAAGCGGAACTGTGCAGCGCGTTCCGTAGGTGTGATTTCCGTAGTCACATCGGCATCTGCCAGGTAGACACTGTAGTAGTATGGCTTTGCCACTTCGGCCTTGTGCGAAAACCAGCTTGCCCTGTCATCCTGAGTAAATCTTAATTTACCCGTTACCGGCATTACGGAGAACTGACCATAGTCATTCATCCATGGTGAAGGCTGGTGTGTTTGCTTAAATCCCTTGATTTTATCAGCATCATAAGTATATGCCCAGCCATCGCCCATCTTTCCTGTTTGAGGAGTCCAGAAATTCATTCCCCATGGGAGGGCGATTGCCGGATAAGTATTACCATTGGACAGATCAGGTTTACTAGCAGTACCCATCAGGGGGTTAATCCATTCTACAGGATCACTGATCTTATCTGTTTTCTGCGCTAAAGCCGGCATCGCGGCAGCGATAAACAACACTGATAAGAAGTGTTTCATCATAATATTTGTGTTTATTAATAATTAAAGGTTTATTCTAACTAAAAACGTTTTAGCAAATCTTCAACCTCTAATGTACCAGAAATATGGGGCCGCACAAATTAGTACTATAATATTTACAAAAAAAAGAGGCTGTAGATTATACAGCCTCTCATTTATAGATTCTTAACTTTAGAAATCCCTGCCTGGTGTAACCCCCGGTTCATGTCCGGAGCCCAGAGGTTTGTTTTTCCTTTCCGGTGTGTTTGAGAATGCGGATGAACCGGAACCAGCGCTTGATGATGTTTCACCGTTGCTGAGTTCATCATTCTCATCCGTAGTAGTTTCTTTATATACTGTTTTTTTGTTTTCCTCGTCTTTGTTGTGTTCTTCAGGAGTAATCATAACTTTTGGTTTTTAGTAAAAAATAAGTAGATTACTATAACAACAGGCAAAAAAATCAAATTGTTTGTCACAATTCTTTAAACAGCTCAGACAGCTACATTTTGTTCTACGATCTGTCTGACCTTCTCCACCACATAGTCGATCTCCTCCTTCGTATTGTGTTTGCAGAAAGAGAAACGCACTGATGGCCTGTTCGGGTCGGCCCCGATAGCAGTAAGTACATGTGAACCGATGTTAGAACCCGAAGAGCATGCACTGCCACCTGAAGCAGAAATACCATTGATATCCAGATTGAATAACAGCATATCCGACATTTCCATTTCGGGGAAACAAACATTCAATACTGTATACAAGCTTTTTTCCGGTTCTGTTTCCCCGTTAAAGCCAATGCCCGGCACTTCTGCCAGCAACTTTTCTTTCATATAGCTTTTCAGCTCCTGCACCTCCTTCTGGTGCTGCTCCATATCCGCATAGGCCAGTTCAAGCGCCTTCGCCAGTCCCACAATACCATAGATATTCTCGGTACCGCCACGCATATTGCGTTCCTGCGCACCTCCAAAGATCAGCGGGTTAATTTTGATATTATGATTGATATAGATAAACCCTACCCCTTTAGGGCCATGAAGTTTATGTGCTGCACAAACGATAAAATGCGCCTTTAATTTTCTTACATCATGAACATAATGCCCCATGGTCTGCACCGTATCACTATGGAAGATGGCATCATATTTTTCGCAGATCTCTCCTACCCTTTCCACATCTGTGAGTGTACCCAATTCATTGTTCGCATGCATCAGCGAGACCATAGAACGCGGATTCTCCTGCAGCAACTGTTCCAGGTGGTCATAATTGATTGCTCCCTTATGATCAATATTGACATAGCTTAGTTTATCAATGGTACCGTCTTTCAGCAACTGGTCCATCGTATGTTCTACAGCATGGTGTTCTATTTTAGAAGTAATTGCATGTTTGATACCGAATGCAGCAATCCCACAGCGTATGGCCATATTATCAGCTTCGGTGCCACCTGAAGTAAAGAAAATCTCGGCCGGGACTGCATTGAGCAACCCTGCCACCGTCTTCCTGGCCTTTTCGAGCAGCGTGCGTACCTCACGGCCCTGCGCATGAATTGAAGAGGGATTACCATAAAAGTTCTCCATCACATGAACCATCTCTGCGATCACCCTTTTATCCAGGGGCGTAGTTGCAGCATTGTCTAAATAGATTCTGTCCATCTGTATTAATTCAAATTTAGTATTTCTTTGATATCAGCGATAATTTGACTGGCGAGGCCTTCGGCTACCGCTTCGTTTTCCGCTTCACTGTAAATACGGATAATCGGTTCGGTGTTCGACTTGCGCAAGTGTACCCACTCCTTATCAAATTCAATCTTCAACCCGTCAATAGTAGTATTAGGCTGGTTTTTGTATTTGTCCTGTACCTTTATCAATAACGCATCGATATCCATTTCTGGTGTGAGTGTGATTTTATTTTTCGATATATGATAACTCGGGTAACTGCTCTTCAGCTCGGATACCGATTTACCTGATTGTGCCAGCTGCGTTAGAAATAAAGCAACCCCTACGAGCGCATCCCTGCCATAATGCAGTTCAGGATAGATGATACCACCGTTTCCTTCTCCCCCGATAATCGCATTTACCGCTTTCATCTGGTTTACCACATTGACTTCACCTACCGCGGCAGCATGATATTCTGTACCTGCCCACATTGTTACATCTTTCAATGCACGTGTTGAAGATAAGTTGGAAACCGTATTTCCCGGTGTATTTTTTAACACATAGTCAGCCACGGCTACCAGCGTATACTCCTCACCAAACATAGAGCCGTCTTCCGCTACAAAGCAAAGGCGGTCCACATCCGGATCCACCACGATCCCCAGATCAGCCTTTTCTTCCTGTACCACCTTCGAAATCTCAGTCAGGTTTTCCGGCAGTGGCTCAGGGTTATGAGGAAACTCCCCATCCGGCGTACAGTACAATTCATAAACAGTATTTACACCCAATGCTTTCAGCAGCGCCGGAATAAAGATCCCTCCGGTAGAATTTACACAGTCGATCACCACCTTGAAATCAGCTTTCCTGATCAGCTCCACATCTACCAGCGGCAAGGCCAGGATTGCATCTATATGTTTCTGCAGATAAGTGTCATCATAAGTTACCTTTCCCAGGTCATCCACATCGGCAAATGCAAATTCAGATTTTTCAGCGATGTCCAGCACCTCTTTGCCATTGGCATCATTGATAAACTCACCTTTTTCGTTTAGCAGCTTCAGGGCATTCCATTGTTTGGGATTATGGCTGGCCGTGAGGATAATACCTCCGCCCGCTTTTTCCATAGGAACAGCGATTTCTACTGTAGGCGTAGTGGATAGCCCCAGGTCTATTACCTCGATGCCCAATCCTAGGAGCGTTCCTGTAACCAGATTATTCACCATCTCT
>Ga0157373_10002286_pt1 | contig 14517 bp, 11 predicted proteins | sample C65metaG_FD_113460 | JGI IMG/M metagenome (GOLD analysis project Ga0157373, IMG submission 113460) | Corn rhizosphere microbial communities from Kellogg Biological Station, Michigan, USA - C6-5 metaG | ecosystem: Host-associated > Plants > Roots > Rhizosphere > Soil | place: USA: Michigan... | reverse complement strand
TGATCTCCCAGTGCCCCCGGCTCCCGGTCCGGGTGAGGCTTTGGTAAAAACCCACCGGATGGGCGTTTGCGGGACGGACCTGCATGCCTACATGGGAAAGCAGGCATTTTTTGATTATCCAAAAATTCCCGGCCACGAGCTGGGTCTGGAAGTGCTGGCGGTAGGGGAAGGAGTCACGAACGTGAAGGCAGGGGATCGCTGTTCTCTGGAGCCTTATGTGAATGATGAAACCACCCGCACCAGCCGTAAGGGTGCCTCCAACTGCTGCCCAGGGGTGAAGGTCATCGGCGTTCACACGGACGGCGGCCTGCGGGAGCAGTGGATCGTCCCGGCCCGCAAGCTGCATCCGGGAAATGATCTTTCCTATGATCAACTGGCACTGGTGGAAACGTTGGCCATCGGTTTCCACGCCGTGCAGCGGGGGAATCCCCAGCCGGGGGAAACGGTTCTCGTCATCGGTGCCGGCCCCATCGGCCTTTCCTGTCTGGAATTCCTGAAGTTGATGGACTGCAAGGTCGTCGTCATGGACATGGTGCAGAGCCGACTCGATTTCGTGAGGGAAAAATTGGGCATCGTTCACGGCATCCGCCCGGATGGAAATGGCTCCGAACTCAAGGAACTGGAGGATCTAACCGATGGTGAATTTGCCGACGTGATTATCGATGCTACGGGCTCGGTGGCTTCCATGTCGAATTGCTTTCAATACGCAGCTCCTACTGGCCGCGTAGTATTTGTCGGTATCACCACCTCCGAACTGAAATTCCCACATGCTCCGGTGTTTCATCGCAGGGAGCTGACCCTTCTGGCCTCCCGCAATGCACTGCCGGGAGATTTCGGGAAAATCATCAAGCTCATCGGCGAAGGAAAGATCGATACGGATGTATGGATCACCCATCGTCTGAAATTTGATGAAGTCCCTCAGGAATTCGCCCGCTTCACCGATCCGAAGGTGGGCGCCATCAAGGTGATGATCGAACTTTAATACCCCAGATTACCCAAAAACCATGGAATACCGTCCACTTGGCAATACCGGCCTGAATGTTTCCGTCCTCGGCTACGGAGCATCCCCGCTGGGTTCTGTTTTTCGCAAGGTCACTCTCGAGGACTGCATCGCCACGGTGCAGGCAGCTCTGGAAGGCGGCATCAATCTCATCGACGTTTCTCCGGCCTATGGCCAGACCTTGGCAGAGCTCCGCCTGGGGCGTGCACTGGAAGGGGTACCGCGCGATTCCTACATCCTTGCAACCAAGATCGGCAGCTACAGCGAGGCCCGCGGAGATTATGATTTTTCCCGTGCCAGCACGGAGCGCAGTATTGAGCACAGCATGATGCGCCTGGGGGTGGATCACATCGATCTGATCCAGTGCCACGATATCGAATTTGCGGATCATGATCAGATCATTAATGAGACGTTGCCCACCCTGCATCGTTTGAAAGAGCAGGGCATTGTCCGCCATGTGGGCATCACCGGTCTGCCGTTGAAGGTTTTCAAATCCATTCTGGATCGCGTGCCGGAAGGCATTGTGGAGACAGTGCTTTCCTTCTGCCACTATGAGCTGAATGACACCTCGCTGGGTGACATGGTACCGTATCTGGAAAGCAAGAAGGTGGGCATCATCAATGCATCACCCACCGGGATGGGCCTGCTCACGGAGCGCGGCGCCCCGGAATGGCATCCTGCCAGTGAAATCATCAAGGAGGTGAGCCGCAAGGCGGTGGCACACTGCAAGGCCAAGGGAGAAGACATCGTGAAACTGGCAGTCCAGTTCTGCGTGGCCCATCCGGCCATGGCCAGCACGCTGGTCGGTAGTGCCAATCCAGACAACATCACGGCGAACATCGCTTATGCGAATGAGCCGATCAATGAGCAGTTGCTGGGTGAGGTGCTGGAAATTCTGGAGCCTATCCATAATTTCAATTTCACCCGCGGCCTGCCCCAGCACCGCGATCCGATCTTGGGAGCCTGAACCTGCCCATCAAGCCCATGAAAATTTTCGATCTTTCCCAGCCGCTGTTTGACCAGGCACCGAATTGCCCCGTCCATCCTCCTGTGAGTCTGCCTGTCGTGGCGGATCATCCGGCGGATGGCTGGCGCATGGAGGAATTCCACATGGCATCCCATACCGGGACGCACCTGGACGCTCCTCTCCACAAGCTGGCAAGCGGCGCCTCCATCGATTCCTTTCCCCTCGAGTCCTTTGTAGGCGAGCCGGTGGTTTTTGACTTCGATGGAGTGCCTGCGGATCATCCGCTGCAGCCAGAGGATTTCCAGAATTCTCCGCATGATCTCAAAGGAAAGATCATCCTGCTCCGCACGGGCTGGGGAGATAAGCGTGAAAAGTCCGATGAGTGGCTTTTCCATCCTCCCATTCTTACACCTGCCGCTGCGCAATTCCTTGTGGATGAGGGCATCAAAGGCGTGGGAATCGATCACTTCTCCATCTCCGGTGGGAAAGATCCGGATAACAGCCGCACGCATGAAATCCTGCTCGGAGCAGGGGTCTGGATCGTGGAGGAACTGAATTTCCGTTCCGGGTGGCAGGAGTTTGTAAACGGTGCCACATTCCAAGCGTTGCCACTCTTGCTGCCGGGTTTCTCCGGTTCACCTTGCCGCGCCATTCTTTTCAAAAACGCATGAAATTTTTTGTCCATATCCATCCGGATGACAACGTCGCCGTCGCACCTGCAGCCGTGGAAGCGGGAACTACGGAGCAGGGGATCGTATTTGAGGCAATTCCTGCCGGTCACAAGGCGGCTCTCAAGCAGATTTCTGTGGGCGAACCCGTCATCAAATACGGATTCCCCATCGGCATCGCCACCGTAGAGATCCCTCCAGGCCAGCATGTACACTCCCACAACATGAAGACCGGGCTGAGTGATGACACCACCCTGTCTTACCATCCGGTGGAACAGGCAGCGGTCACCCCGGTAGAAGAAATCCCGACGTTCATGGGCTATCGGCGTCCCGATGGACGGGCTGCGACTCGCAATGAAATCTGGATCATCAATACGGTGGCCTGCGTGAATGTTCCCAGCCAGCGGATCGCAGATCTGGCGGCCAAGGAACTGCTCACACCGGGCAGTGGCATCGATGGAATCCATGCCTTCACCCACCCGTATGGTTGTTCCCAGTTGGGAGACGATCTGGGCCATACCCGGAAAATTCTATCAGCTCTGGTCCGTCATCCCAATGCGGCGGCTGTCCTCATTCTCGGCCTGGGATGTGAGAACAATACCATGAAATCCTTCCTCGCCGAGGTGGGGGAACTGGACCCGCGTCGCGTGCGTTTTTTCAATGCACAGGATGTATCGGATGAAATCGAGCAAGGTCTGGCGACCATGAAGGAGCTGGTGGCTTACGCCAGTCAGTTCAAGCGCGAACCCATTCCGGTGTCCGAACTGGTGCTTGGTATGAAATGTGGCGGCAGCGATGGCTATAGCGGCATTACCGCGAATCCATTGGTGGGCCGCATTTCCGACAAGCTGACCCGTTGGGGGGGCACGGTTGTTCTAACGGAAGTCCCGGAGATGTTCGGCGCGGAAGCTCCGCTTTTCAACCGTTGCGATACGGAAGAAACCTTCGATGAGGCTTTGGGAATGGTGAATGACTTCAAGGAATACTTCCGGAAGCACAACGAGCCGATCTACGAAAACCCGTCTCCCGGCAACAAGGATGGTGGTATCACCACCCTGGAGGAAAAATCCTTGGGCTGCATCCAGAAGGGTGGCCGCGCACCGGTGAAGCACATCGCTGCCTATGGCGAGAGTGCGCCCCAGAAACTGGGTGGCCTCTGCCTGGTGCAGGCTCCTGGAAATGATGGAGTTTCCGCCACCGCGCTTACGGCTGCAGGTGCGCATGAAGTGCTCTTCACCACTGGACGCGGCACCCCGCTGGGTGTGCCGGTGCCCACGCTCAAGATCGCGTCTAACACGTCTCTCTCGGAACGTAAACCGGGCTGGATTGATTTCAATGCAGGCCAACTTCTTGAGCCAGGTGTGGTGCAGGAAAAGGTGACGGATGATCTGATGAAACTCATCATCGATGTGGCCAGCGGCGTTACGGAATCCCGCAACGAGCGCAATGGCTTCCGGGAAATCACCATCTGGAAGCAAGGCGTGACTCTTTGAAAAAGTCTCCACTCAACCTCTAAAATTCGATGCTCCTTCAATTTGGTGCCGGAAATTTCCTCCGTGCGTTTGTCGATCTTTTCGTATCGCAGGCAGGGTTCGATCGGATCGTCGTGGTGCAATCCACGGGGATCGAAAGAGCGGAAGCGATCAACAAGGCTGGTGGCCGCTACCATGTGGCGGTGCAGGGCTTCATGAATGGCCAGGTGGTGAATGAAACGGAGGAAGTCACCTCCATTTCCCACGCCCTGCATGCCGGCACCCAGTGGGAGAAAGTTTTGGAAGTTGGGCGCTCCGAGGATCTGAAATGGATCATTTCCAATACCACCGAAGCAGGGTTCGCATTGGATGAGGCAGATGTTGCGAACACCGGAACGCCGGTTTCTTTTCCCGCCAAGTTACTGGCAGTGCTGCTGGCTCGCTATCAGGCAAAGCGTCCCGGCGTGATGATCCTGCCATGTGAGTTGATCGAGGATAATGCACACCGCCTGCGCGAGTTGGTGTTGGAGCAGGCTGCCCGGTGGAGCGTGGATGGGGAGGCCATCGAATGGCTGTGCACCTCCTGCCAGTGGGTGAACAATCTGGTGGACCGCATCGTTCCGGGTCCGCCGAAGGAGCATCCTTTGTTAGGTCAGGATCCGCTGCTGCTTTCCGCCGAGCCGTTCGCCTTTTGGGCCATCGAGACGACGGGGGAGTTCCCGCTCAAGCATCCAGCCATCACGGTGGCGGAGGACATCAGTCCTTATTATCTGAGAAAGGTGCGCATTCTGAATGGTCTGCACACCGCACTGGCCAGCCATGCCCTGCCCATGGGCATCGAAACCGTTCGTGAGGCTGTGGAGCACCCGGAGGTGGGACCATGGCTGGAAACCTTGCTGTTCGAGGAAATAGTCCCCGTGCTGGAAGGCCGTGTGGACGATCCCGCCGGTTTCGCCCACGCGACGCTGGATCGTTTCCGGAATCCCTTTCTGGAACATAAGCTTTCCTCCATTGCCCTCAATCATGAGGCGAAGTTCAAAGTCCGCCTGCTGCCAACCTATCAGGACTACAAAGCGAAATTCGGCACAGAGCCCAGGATTCTGAAGGAGCTGGTGAAAGCAGCAGGATTGGCCTGATTTGACCAAACCGTCTTGCACGGAGTGTGGTCTTACTTCAATGCCTTTAAGGATTTGAAACGATACCGCAGATTTCGCGGGTAGAAGAGGAGAGGAAGGCAAAAAATTTCAGGAGCAAAAAATCGAGATGAATGAATATCCCACCTTTTCTCTTCAATCTGTGTAATCCGCGTAATCCGATAATCTGTGCCCGATGGCTTCAAACAAGGAATAAAGGAGGTTTTCTCCCATCCTTTAAGGCATTGGTCTACTTGCCGTTCCAGCCTCCACCGAGGGCTTTGGCAAGCGCGGCGAGGGTGATGCGCTGCTGGGCCTCCACCTGACTGAGCGCGAGGCGGACCTGAAGAATGGTCCGGTCTCCATCGACAACTTCCAAGTAATTGGTGAGCCCCTTGTCGAAGCGTTCCTTTGCCAGATTCCGGGTATCCTTGGCGCTGGTAAGGGCGGCATTGAGCGCACTGCGGGAGCGGGATAGGCCCTTCAAGTCCACCATGGCATCCTCCACCTCGCGCAGGGCGATGAGCAACGTCTGACGATAGGCGGCCAGTGCTTCATCATGGCGGCTTCGGGCGGCACGATAGTTGGCAGTATTCGCTCCACCATCGATAATGGGTGCTGCCAGTCCTGCTCCGAGGGAAAGCACGCGGTTTTCCCAATCCAGAAAACGCTTGGCTTCCAAGGATTCCAGCCCCGCACTGCCGGTGAGGTTGAAATTCGGATAGAACGCGGCCTCCGCCACGCCGATGCGGGCATTGGCAGCGCGGAGATTCTGCTCGGCAGCCCGCACGTCCGGGCGACGCAGCAATACCTCGGCAGGGAGGCCTGCCTTGATGTTGGGCAGATGACTGTCAGCACTCCGCCGGGAGACGGAAAAATCCGCAGGACGCACCCCACACAGGACGGCCAGGGCATGTTCAGCCGAGCCACGCTGGCGTTGGACGGAGGCCAGGTCATTGCGTGCCAGCTCCAGTTCCGTGCGGGCGCGTGAGGAGGAGAGATCGTCGATCAGCCCGGCATCCGCGCGGCTTTTCTGAATGTCCAAGGTGTCTTGGCGACTTCTGAGCGTATCATTGAGCACGGCTTCCTGGGAATCCAGCCCGCGCAGCAGGAAATACTGGCGGGCCACTTCGGTGGCGATGCCCAGGCGCTGCGCATCCAGGCGTGCCTCCGTGGCGGAGAATTCAGCATTGGCGGCCTCCACCAAACGGCGGTTGCGGCCCCACAGATCCACATCATAGGATAGATTGAAGGTGCTGCGATAGCGCTCCGTAGTTAGATCGATCGGCACGGTGGTGGGCAACCCGTTGGTGGCGGCATCCGCAGAAGCGCGGGAAATACCTGCGCTGCCAGAAAGATCCAACGTGGGGAAAAGTCGTGCCCGATCCGCCCCGATAAGTGCGCGCGCCGTATCTACGCGGGACCGGGCGGCGGCCAGATCATTGTTGGCAGCCAAGGAGCGGTCCACCAGCCGGTTCAATTCACTGTCACCAAAAAGTCGCCACCACGCATCCGGCAGATGGGCCTGGGCAGTAGCTTTTCCCTCCTTCCACTTGTCACCTCCAGTCGCACCCGGGAGCTGGAAGTTCGGGCCCAGCTTGCAGGAGGCGAGGAACAGAATGGCTGGGAAAAGCAGATGGCGCGGTTTCATGAGATCAATCAAAAGCGGTGGGCAGGGCCGGATCGGCGGCATGTCTCCAGGCGAGTTCCAGATATTGACGGCCCGAACGATGAGGGCAAAGGGAAGGTAGCTCATCCGCGGAAAAAAAGTCCACGCCGGAGGTTTCATGGCTGGTGGCCAGGCTGCCACCCGTGCGGCGGCACAGGAAAATGAGTCGATAGACCTGCTCCGGCTGGCGGGGATGGCCCTGCTTGTCCTTGTCCAGACAGGCGATGAGTTTGATAGGCTCCACCTCCAGCCCGGATTCCTCACGGGCTTCCTTCACCGCATTTTCCGCCGGGCTGATGTTTTGATCCGCCCAGCCGCCGGGCAGCGTCCACAATCCATTGGATGCCTCCTGCACGAGCAGGATTTTCCCATCCTCGATGACCGCCGCCCGCACATCCACCTTCGGTGTGTTGTAGCCGAATTCCATGGGCCATTGAAAATCCGGTGCCGTCACCTGCATCGGCAGCGCGGCGATTTCATGCAGCCGTTCGTAACGCTCGCGATCAAAGACATTCTCGGTATAGCGCAGACCAGCCTCAGCGATCGACTTCAGCTCACGGCTGAGAGCGATCCAATCGAATGGGATGGGGGAGGACATGGGCATCATTTCTCGGGAGCCTCGATGTAAACATCCACCTGCTGGCCGACGTAGAGTGGTGGATTCTCCGGGCGCTTGAGGGAAAAAATCACCTGCAGCACCCGGGTATCCACCCGCTCCGTGCTGGCTCCAGTTAGAGAAACCTTCGGGATCACATAGGGCTCCACACGGATGAACTCCAGTGGGAAAGTCACGCTGGGATCTCCCTTCAGATAGGCGTGGGCAGCCTGGCCATTGCGTATGCGCGTGGCGTTTTGTTCATCCACATCCGCCCGCACCTGGAGGCGGTCCGTTTCCCCGATGATCATGGCAGGATTTTTCGGAGACGTGGCGGCGAATTCACCGGCCCGCACATTCACCTGGAGAACATGTCCATCCCGGGGAGCGGTGACGGTGAGGCGGGCAATGAGCAGGCGGATACGCTCCAGTGCCGTCTGCGAGGCATTGAGCTGGGCCTTCGCCGCATTCACCTGGGCGCGTGCCACAGCCACATCCTGGCGGCGGTTTTCCAGATCATCCATGCTGATGGCGCGGCTGTCTGTTACGGAAGAAAGGCGCGCCAGTTGGGATTCCAGCTTGGCCAACTGGGTGGTGCTCACCTCGATCTGGGCGCGCTGGATTTCCACCTGCGCTCCAGTGGAAAGTTCTTCCGCACGGAGGTTCCGGTCATCCAGCGCGAAAAGGCGGTCGCCGGTTTTCACCGCATCATTCACCTTCACAAAAACCTCCGTCACCAGCCCAGCCTCCGGCACACCGATGGAGACGTTTTCACTCAGTGCCTCCAGGATGCCGGTGGCGGCCACCGCGTGCTGATAGGGTTTGTGCGCCGGTGCGACCGGTGGATCACCTATCGGTGGCATTTCCCGGGCTGCCTGGATTTTTGAAACATTGATGATCGCCCATACGCCTGCCAGGGCGAGCACCAGCGAACCGTAGCGGAGGATTTTTGAAAAAAGATTCATAACAGGAAAAGTGGTCAAGTAGGGGATGACTCAGGCATGCTCGTGCTCGAAGTGCGGTTTCTCCCCCGGAGATTGCTCATTCACTTCCACGATCTCTCCATCATCCATGCGGGCTATGCGGTCTGCGTAGGAAAAGATGCGGTTGTCATGGGTGACGATGATCACGGCCCGCTCCGGGGAACGGGCGACATTGCGGAAAAGATCGAGCACGATTTCCCCGTTCTGGGCATCCAGTGCGGCGGTCGGCTCATCGCAAATGACCAACGGTGGCTCATGGACCAGGGCGCGGGCGATGGCCACCCGCTGCTGTTGCCCGCCGGAGAGCTTGTTGGGCCGCTCGTTCCAGCGGTTGCCCAGCCCCACGGAATCCAGTACGGCTCTTGAGCGGCGGATTGCCTCCCGGTTTCCCACCCCTTGGATGAGTAGAGGAACGCTGACGTTTTCCGCGATGGTAAGGGTGGGTATGAGATTGAACTGCTGGAAAATGAAGCCGATGTGATCGCCACGGAATTTCGTAAGCGCTCCGCCGGACATTTCGTGCAGTGGCTTGCCGAAAACCTTCACCTCGCCTGCATCCACGTGCATGGTCCCAGCGATGGCGCTGAGCAGGGTAGTCTTGCCACAGCCGGAGGGACCAACCAGCATAAGGATCTCCCCGGTGCGTGCCTGGAGGTTTACCTTTTTCAGGACGTGGATCTGGCTCGCCCCATCACCGAAGCTTTTTTCCACTCCGGTGACGTCCACGACGATGCTGTGGGATTGGCGGTTCATGCGCGGAAGACCATGGCGGGTTCGTAAAGACTCAGGCGGATGATGCCCATCAGCGCGGCGACCATGCAGATGAACTGGATCACCCCGAAGGCGACCACGGGAATGATCCACGGCATGAAAAAAGGCGGCTGCGCATTTTTGATCGCCCCCATGGCAAAGCCGGAGGTAGCCAGCAGCCCCAGGCCGAAGCCGATGATCCCCACTGTGCCCGCCTGGATGAGCAACATCAGGCTGAGGCGGGCATTCGACATGCCCATGGCCTTCAACGCGCCCAAGTGCTTCAGATTATCCAGCACAAAGGCGTAAAACGTCTGGCAGGCGATGGCGATGCCGACGATGAAGCCGATGACCACCGTGGTGCCAAAGGAAATGGGGATGCCGGTATTCCTGATATACCACTTCACCGTGGAGGTGTTGAAATCCCCGTAGAACTTTTTCTTATCCGGCAATTCACGATCGCGGGGATTTTCACCGAAGCTCTCGTTCACATACGCCCGCAGCCCGGTCTTTTTCTCGATCTCCGCAGCGGCTGCATTCACGTCCATCCCGGCCATGGGTGCGCAGATCACGGCGGAGAGCATCTTCCGGGTGGGCGGAGTGTATTGCAGCGCCCGCTCATAGGTGGTCCAGATGTAGGGGCCGCCTGTGAAGGAGCGCATCGCCTCACAGATGCCGACGACTCGCGCCTCGATGTCATTGATCTCGAAAACATCACCGATCTTGATCGGATGGGCGGGATCCGGTGCCAGACGGGTGGTGGCCAGTTCGTCGATGATGACTGTATTGGGAATGCGCAGATCCTCGAGCTTTCCTTGCTTCATCCGCGCCGGTGCCCCCGCCAGTGAGCCGGAATCGATTCCCAGCAACTGCACGGTTTTGAAACTGCCATCCGTCACCCGCACCCGCTGGATGCCGGAGTAGAGCGGCATCGCCCAGCGGACGGCGGAAACGGAGCGTACCAGCGAGACATCGGTATCGCGCAGGGGATTGGTTTCATTGATCTGCTCCACCCGCTGCTCCACCACAAAGATGGGCGCAGGGACGTTTTTGAGCGTGGAAGTGGTCCAGCGCATGAGGCCACAGAATACCGATGCTTGTTGGACGATGAGAAACGTGGCGAAAAAAAGGCCGGCGACCAGCATCAGATACTTGGCCGTGTCTCCAAAGAGCATTTTAAGCGCGAGACCGATCATTCAGATAAAAGGGGAGGGCAGTTCCGCCTTGCCGGAGGATGCTAGCAGTTTACCGACAGCGTGCAATGCGCGATGCATGCCGGGGCGAAGAAATTTATACAGGTGTTTGAATTTTAATGGTGGAGCCCTCCACCCAGTGACTGCCGATCATGGTGGCACGGGGATGGCGGGGCACACCGCGCTCATTGTGGTGCACCATGGAAATGAGCATATCCATGGCAGCCTCACCTACCATGTCATTGCGCTGATCCATCCCGGCCCAACTGCTGTGTTCCGCCCGCCATTCGTATTGGATGAGGCCGATGTCCTGCGGTGCCTCCATTCCCATTTCCTGCAGCCAGCGGCGCACCTCGTGATACAGGGTGAAGATTACATCCGGCTGGTTTTCCTGGAGCCACTGCGTGAATACCGTGCGATCCTGCCGCGCGGCCGCCACCTGGAAGAATGGCTGCGTACGTTGCTCCAGCGGCAGCATCCGGCTCTGGGCGGTGAGAAATCCGGCGGTGAAGCGGCCTTCCACCAGCTCATCGATCACGCCATCCAGCACCAGTGCCGGTCTGCTGTAGCCCAGCTTGATGGCTTTTTCAAAAGCCTCCAGAGCCAAGGCATGCTGGTCACTGCATGCAAAGGAGAGAGCAGGGGAGCGGAGCCGCACCCCTGTGACCACACCTGGAAATTCCTCCCACAGCGGTGCCAGATGGGAGGGCAGGCGGTTGTGCTCCATCATCCCCACCACGATGAATCCCCGGATGTTTCTCGTGCGAAAAATGGAAAGCCAGCGGGAGGTAGTTAACTCCGGCTCATGCATCCAGAATTCATCCAGTTGGTAGCCCAGTTGCTTGGCCCGCTGGCGGCAGCCCCGCACATACGCGGGAATCGTGGGGTGATTTACAAATGCATCCGGGGATTTGTGCGCATTCAGAATTGCCAGTGTGGCCCGGAAACCCGGGGAGCGACTCTGCCGGAGCTGCGCCATCAGATTCGCCACCGTCGGATTCAGCCGGTAGTTCATCTCCTGCGCCAGTTCCTGGATGCGGCGGCGCGTTTCCTCGGATACCCGCGGGCTCTCCCGCAGCGCCAGGCTCACGGTGTTCTTGGAAACCCCCGCCGCCTTCGCGATGTCATTCATGGTGGGCTGGGGCATGGGCCAATTGGATGTCAGTGGAAAATCAGCATGTCCACGAAAATATGACTGTCATATCATTTGGTGCTTCTCGCTTGGCTTTCAACGGGTCACTAAACAGATGCTATGGCATTCACAATCGGTATCGACTACGGGACCAACTCCGTCCGTGCCCTCGTTGTCCGCACCTCTGATGGGGCGGAACTCGGGACCTACATCTTCAACTATCCATCCGGCAAGGAAGGGATCCTGCTGGATGGCAGTGACCACAATCAAGCCCGCCAAAATCCTGCCGACTATATCCTTGGTGTGGAAACGGCAGTGAAGGGGGCACTCGCCCAGGCTGCAGGCACGCCCGGTTTCTCCGCCAGCGAGGTGGTGGGCATCGGCGTGGATGGCACCGGCTCCAGCCCGATCCCGGTGGATGCCAACAACGTTCCATTGGCGCTCGATCCAAAGTTTTCCGATAATCCAAACGCCCACTGCTGGCTGTGGAAGGACCACACGTCCATTGAGGAAGCCGCAGCCATCACCCGCATCGCTGGAGAGATCCGCCCGCAGTATCTGGCAAAGATCGGCGGTATTTATTCTTCCGAGTGGTTCTGGGCGAAGGTCTGGCATTGTTGTAAGATCGACCGTGCCGTGTTCGACGCCGCCTATTCATGGGTGGAGCTTTCTGATTTCGTCCCAGCCCTGTTGGCTGGCGTGACCGATCCCCGCCAGATCAAGCGCGGGGTGTGCATGGCGGGTCACAAGGCGCTGTATGCCGAGGACTGGAACGGTCTGCCGGATGAGGAATTCCTCTCCACCCTGGACCCTGCCCTGGCTCCGCTGCGCGCCCGCCTTTATGACAAGGCATACGATGCCTCCGAGTCTGCCGGGAAACTGGGTGCCGAGTGGGCAGCCAAACTGGGCCTTCCGGAAGGAATCGCCATCGCCATCGGTGAAATGGACGTCCACTACGGAGCAATCGGCTGCGGTGTGGATGAAGGCACGCTGGTGAAAGTTATCGGCACCTCCACCTGCGATTGCGCGGTGGTTTCCGCTGAAAAGGAAGTGGCGGATATCCCTGGCATCTGCGGCATCGTGAAGGGTGCCATCCTGCCGGGCTACTTCGGCGTGGAAGCCGGCCAGTCCGCCTGCGGCGATATTTTCAAATGGTTCGTGGAAGGCGTGCTCGCTGCCGATCCCTCCCACCACGGCGAACTGACGCACAAGGCGAATGCGCTCAAGCCCGGCCAGTCTGGCCTGCTGGCCCTGGATTGGAACAATGGCAACCGCACGATCCTCGTCGATCAGCGCCTCACCGGCCTCATGCTGGGACAGACGCTCTACACCACACAGGCAGAGATCTACCGCGCTCTGATCGAGGCTACCGCCTTCGGTGCCCGCGCCATCGTCGAGCGCATCAGTGAATACGGCGTGCCTGTCCACCGCATCGTCTGCTCCGGCGGCATTGCGGAAAAGAACGCCATGCTCATGCAGATTTACGCAGACGTGACTGGCTGCGAAATGCGTGTGGCCCGTTCTTCCCAGGCATGCGCCCTTGGTTCTGCCATCGGTGCAGCCGTCGTAGCTGGGGCTCACCCGGATTTCAAGACTGCGCAGGATGCCATGACCGCCCTCAAGGAGGTGACCTACCGCCCGATTCCAGAAAACCAAGCCGTTTACAACCAACTCTACGCGCTCTACCGCGAACTTCACGATTCCTTTGGAGGAGTCACCCGCAGCGCCGATCTGGGTCACGTCATGAAAGACCTTCTCGCATTGAAAGCCAAACAGTCCCGTTAATTTTTACACAAATCCAATATGTCTACCATCAACAACTTCGATCATCTCGAAATCTGGTTCGTCACCGGCTCCCAACACCTTTACGGCCCGGAAGCCCTCAAAAAAGTCGATGAGCACTCTCAAGTGGTCGTTGATGCGCTGAACGCCTCCGGTGCCCTGCCGCACAAGGTCGTTTTCAAGCCCGTCCTCAAGTCCTCCGAGGAGATCACACAATTCGCCATCGATGCGAATTCCAATAAGAACTGCATCGGCATCATCGCCTGGATGCACACCTTTTCTCCATCCAAGATGTGGATCGAAGGCCTGCAGATCCTCCGCAAACCCCTGGCGGATCTCCACACCCAGTTCAATCGCGACATCCCATGGGAAACCATGGACATGGACTTCATGAACCTGAACCAGACCGCCCATGGTGGCCGCGAGTTCGGTCACATCGGTGCCCGCCTGCGCCTGCCGCGCAAGGCCGTCGTCGGTCACTGGCAGGATCCGGAGGTGCATGAACGCCTCGCCGCATGGGCACGTGCCGCCCGTGGCTGGTTCGCCTCCCGCACCCTCAAGGTGGCCCGCATCGGTGACAACATGCGCTATGTGGCCGTGACGGAAGGTGACAAGGTTTCCGCCCAGATCCGTTTCGGCTGGGAAGTGAACACCTACGGCATCGGTGATCTGGTGGCAAAAATCAACACTGTCAGCGATGCGGATGTGGATGCACTCGTCGCCCTTTATGAAGAGAAATACCGCGTTTCCGATGAACTGAAGAAGGGCGCCGCCCGCCACCAGTCCCTGCGCGATTCCGCTGCCATCGAGATCGGCCTGCGCGGCCTGCTGGAGGAAGGTGGCTTCACCGCCTTCACCACCACTTTCGAGGATCTCCACGGCATGAAGCAACTCCCCGGTCTGGCTGTCCAGCGCCTGATGGAGGATGGCTACGGCTTCGCCGGTGAAGGCGACTGGAAGACTGCTGCCCTTACCCGCGTGATGAAGGTGATGGCGGATGGACTGGAAGGCGGCACTTCCTTCATGGAAGACTACACGTATCACCTCGATCCAGCCAACCCGCTGGTGCTCGGCTCCCACATGCTGGAAATCTGCCCTTCCATCGCCTCCGAGGTGCCTAAGATCGAGATCCACGCCCTCGGCATAGGTGGCAAGGAAGATCCATGCCGCATG
>Ga0157373_10002282_pt1 | contig 14530 bp, 12 predicted proteins | sample C65metaG_FD_113460 | JGI IMG/M metagenome (GOLD analysis project Ga0157373, IMG submission 113460) | Corn rhizosphere microbial communities from Kellogg Biological Station, Michigan, USA - C6-5 metaG | ecosystem: Host-associated > Plants > Roots > Rhizosphere > Soil | place: USA: Michigan... | reverse complement strand
GGACGGTGCCCGCGCCGGTCGATGCCGACGGCTACACGGTCGACGCGGCCGCGCTCGCCAGGCTCGCACGCGAGGTGAAGCCGAAGCTCATCACCATCGGCGGCAGCCTGAATCTCTTTCCGCACCCGGTGCCGGCGATCCGCGAGATCGCGGACGGCGTGGGTGCCAAACTGCTGTTCGACGCTGCGCACCTCTCGGGCATGGTGGCCGGCAAAGCCTGGCCGCAGCCGCTCGAGGAGGGCGCGCATGCGATCACCATGAGCACCTACAAGAGCCTCGGCGGACCGGCCGGCGGGCTGATCGTGTCGAACGATGCGGCGCTGATGGAGCGCATCGATGCCATTGCCTACCCCGGCCTCACGGCCAACTCCGATGCGGGCCGCACCGCGGCGCTGGCGCGCGGACTGCTCGACTGGAAGGTGCACGGCAGGGCCTACGCCGCGGCAATGCGCGAGACCGCGCAGGCGCTGGCACGCGCGCTCGATGCCGAGGGCTTGCCGGTGTTCGCGAAGGCGCGCGGCTTCACGCAGTCGCACCAGTTCGCGCTCGAGGCCGCGCACTGGGGCGGTGGGCAGCGCGCCGGGAAGAAACTGGCCGAGGGCGGCTTGCTGGCCTGCGGCATCGGCCTGCCGATCGCGCCGGTCGAAGGAGACATCAACGGCCTGCGCCTGGGCGTGCCGGAGATCGTGCGGCTGGGCTTCACGCCCGACGACATGCCGCAGCTTGCCTCGTGGATCGCGCGTGCGCTGGAGGGCGGCGGCGCATCGGTGGTGGCGGCCGAGGTGCGCGAGCACCGCACGCGGCTCGGCGGCCTGCGCTACATCGTGCGCTGAGTCAGCGCGAGCGTCCCTGCCGGTAGGTGCCGGCGTGCGTCTTCGACAGCTCGGCCGCCTCGGCCAGCCGCGCCATCGACCGGCCGACCTGCGCATGCGTGATGGCAATGCCCAGCGCGTCGGCGGCATCGGCGCCCGGCAGGCCCGGCAGGTCGAGCAGGCGCTTCACCATTTCCTGCACCTGCGCCTTGGCGGCCTGGCCGTGGCCCGCCACTGCCTTCTTCATCTGCAGCGCGGTGTATTCGGCCACGCTGAGATTGCTGTTGACCAGCGAGGTCACGCAGGCGCCGCGCGCCTGGCCCAGCAGCAGCGTCGACTGCGGATTGACGTTGACGAAGATGATCTCGACCGCCGAGGCATCGGGCTGGTAGCGCGCAGCGATTTCCGCGATGCCGTCGAACAGCACCTTGAGCCGCGCCGGCAGGTTGCCGCTGCCAAGGTGGCGCGTGCTGATGGTGCCGCTGGCCACGTAGCGCAGTGCATGGCCGTCCGAATCGACCACGCCGAAGCCGGTGGTCAGGAGGCCGGGATCGATGCCGAGAATGCGCATGTCAGAGGTTGAAGTACCAGCGGATCGAGTGAAAGAAGATCGGCGCCGCGAAGCACAGCGCATCGACGCGGTCGAGCAGGCCGTTGGCGCCGGTGACGCCCACGCCTTTCTTGCCCCAGTTGGGAATGCCGCGGTCGCGCTTGAGCGCCTTCATCACCAGGTGGCCCATGGAGCCCGCGATGCAGGCGATGACGGACACCGCCAGGGCCTGGCCGAACCTGAAGGGCGTGATGAACGAGAACAGCGCGCCCACGAGGCTGGCCACCCCGATGCCGATGCCCCAGCTGGTCCAGTTGAAGCTGCGGCTCACGTTGGGCGCGAAGGGCTTGCGCTGGGTGCGGCGCGAGATCACGTGCTGCACCAGCACCGAGGTCTGCACCACGAACACCAGGAAGAACACGAGAAAGGCGCTCTTGCCTTCGTAGCCCGGAAAGCTCAGCAGCAGCAGCGCGGGCACATGGCTCATGCCGTAGACGCAGACCATGATGCCCCACTGGAGCTTGGCGTTGCGCTCGAGAAAGTGGCTCGGGTCGTCGGCCAGCGCGCTCGCGACCGGGATCGCGAGGAAGACGTAGACCGGAATGAACACGGTGAACAGGTCGAAGCGCGCGGTGGCGACGAGCCAGAACTGGATCGGCAGCACGACGAAGAAGGCCAGGATCAGGCTGCGGTGGTCGCCGCGCCGCGTGGGCGAGAGCGTGATGAACTCGCGCAGCGCGAAGAAGGCGATGAGCGCGAACAGCACGGTGGCGACGGTCTCGCCCAGTGCCCAGCCGATCCAGAACACGATCACCATGAACCAGGTGGTGCCCAGCAGCTTGCGGTAGTGCGCAAGCTCGGCCTGCCAGGCGGCGTCGTGCACGGGGTTGCGCCGTTCCCTGAAGCTCAGCAGGAAGGCGGTGGTGCTCACGATCACGAGCAGGCCGAAGACGATGAGGAACAGGGCCGCGACCTGCTGGGTCGGGGTGAGGCTGCGCAGGAACTGGTTCATGTCAGTTTTCCTCCGCGCTGTTGTTGTTGGTGCTTGCGTTGCAGGCGCTCTTGTTCGGGGCGCGTGCACAGGCCACCGGGTACTCCCCTCCGCGAATGTCCCCCGGCCTGCGGCCTCCTCCTTTATTTCGCTGCGGGGAGCACCCGATGCCCTGTGCACCTGGGCACGCTGTCGGTTCGCGGCTGATCAACCACCGCCCTGAACGGCAGGCCCTAAACACAACGCGGCACAAAGAAAGGCGAGGTTTCATTTCAGACATCGCGCAATGCAATCACCGCGGCACGGGCGCGATCGAGGAACGGCCGGCGCTCTTCGCCTTCCTCGACGCGGATCGGCGCGCCGAAGGTGACGGAGCACAGGATCGGCACCGGCACGATCTCGCCCTTGGGCATCACGCGCTGCACGTTGTCGATCCATGCCGGCACCAGCACCACCTCGGGAAACATCGTCGCGAGCGTGTAGAGGCCCGACTTGAACTTCTGCGGCTCTCCCGTGTGGCCGCGCGTGCCTTCGGGAAAGATGATGATCGAGTCGCCGCTGCGCAGTGCCTCGACCAGCGGCGCCAGCGGGTCGGAGGCGGGCGTGGGCGGCTCCGGCTCGACGGCTGGCGGTGCGACGGGCGGCGCGGCCGGTGGTGGCGGTGGCGGCGGAGCGGGAAGGTCGAGCCGGCCTTGCACTTCGTCGAAGGCTTCGGGGGTGATGTCGACGACAGGCGGTGCCATGGGCGCCAGCGGCAGCAGGGGCTCCATCGAGGGTTCGATGCGCTCGGGCTGCGGCGCGGTGGCGGCAGCTCGCACGGGCGGCGGGGGCGCTTCGGGTTCCGCCGGCGCTGCGGCAGGCGCGGCCGTCGCCGTCGCCGCGCGCTCCACATACACCGCGTTGAACACCTCGGTCGTGATCCAGCGCTTGACGGGCGTATTGGCCCAGTAGTCGCGCGCCGCAATCGGCCGCGTGATGCTGCGCAGTTCCTCGGGCAGGGCCGCCCAGATCATCACGAGGTCGGCGTGGCTCTGGTGGTTGGCGAAATAGATGCGCTGCTCGGCCTTTGGCGGGCAGCCGTACCAGCGCGCCTGGGCGCCGGTGAGCAACCGGACGATTCCCAACAACAACCAACCTGTGAGCTTTGCCAGCATGGGCGCGATGATACGGGGCATGCGATGGCGTTTCGATCCTCTTTCCCTGGTGTGGGCGGTGGCCCTGTTCCTTGTTCTCGTGCTGCTGGCCACTGTCGGCGCGCGCTGGGGCTGGCTGCGGAGCTTTTTCGGCGACGTGCTGGCCGTGGCGTGGGTCTACCTCGTCTTCAAGGCCTTCATCGCCGCGCGCCTGCTGCCACTGGCGCTGGCCGCGCTCGGCGTGGGCCTGGCGGTCGAATTGGGGCAGTTCCTGGCCTCGGCCTGGCACCTGCACATTCCGAACCGCGCGCTGCGCATCGTGCTCGGCAGCACGGCCGACGGGTGGGACGTGCTGGCCTATGCGATCGGCTTCGCAGCCGTGCTGGCCATGGAAGCGCTGCGCGAAGCCCTCAGGGCAGTTCGGCCGACGGCATCCGCGCCACGATCGTCGAGGCCCGTCCGCTGAGGTAGGACGAGCCGGTGCGGCGCTCGAAGAACTTGGGGCTCGGCAGCATCACGGCAAGGCGCGCGGCTTCGGCGGCGCTCAGGCGCGAGGCGGGCTTCCTGAAGTAGTACTGGGCCGCCGCCTCGGCGCCGAACACGCCTTCGCCCCATTCGACGTTGTTGAGGTAGATCTCGAGGATGCGCCGCTTGTCGAGCAGCACCTCGAGCGCCATCGCGAGCGCCAGTTCCTGGCCCTTGCGCAGCAGCGTGCGCACGCCGGAGAGCAGCAGGTTCTTCGCAAGCTGCTGCGTGATGGTGGAGCCGCCGCGCAGCTGGACCGGCCGCACCGGTTTGCCGCGTGCGATGGCGCGAGCCGCACGCCGGGCCGCGAGTTCCTCGGCCTTGGCATTGCGCTGGCGCGCCCGCTCGATGGCTTCCCATTCCACGCCGTTGTGGTCGATGAAGTCGGCGTCTTCGCTCGCGATGACGGCGCGCTTGAGGTTGTCGCTGATCTGCGCGTAGGGCACCCATTCCTGGCGCCAGGCACCCTTGCGGCCCTGGTGGATGGCGATCTGCCAGGCTTCGCTGCGCTGGAACGCGGTGCTCTGCGGATCGATCACCGCCATGGCCGCGATGCGCCCCACGAAGAAAAGCTCCAGTGCCACGCCCGCCACCAGCAGGCAGGCCACCAGCCGCAGCAGCCGCTTCATCGGCCGGCGGCGAGCGAGGCGCGCAATTCGGCCAGCACCTGCGCGCCGGGCGGGCGCACGCCGCGCCAGATCTCGAAGGCCTCGGCCGCCTGTTCGACCAGCATGCCGAGCCCGTCGCGCGGCACCGCGCCGTGCGCTTCGGCCCAGGCCATGAAGCCGGCGGCCGCGGGGCCGTACATCAGGTCGACCGCGAGCGAGCCGGGGCGCAGCACCTGCGCGCGCACCGGCACCGCATCGCCCGCGAGGCTGGAGGCCGTGGCATTGACCACCACGTCGAAATTGCCGGACACTTCGTCGAGCGCCCAGGCTTCGAGTACCGCGCCGTGGCGCAGCGCCAATGCCGCATGGCGCTGCACCAGCGCCATGGCCTTGCCGACCGTGCGGTTGGCCACCACGATGCGCGCGGCGCCGGCGTCCAGCAGCGGCCCGAGCACGCCCGCCGCGGCGCCGCCCGCGCCGATCAGCAGCAGCTCGCGGCCCGCCAGCGGCACGGCGGCGTTGCGCACGATGTCGTTGACCAGCCCGATGCCGTCGGTGTTGTCGGCGTGGATGCTGCCGTCGGCTTCGAAGCGCAGCGTGTTCACCGCCTGCGCAAGCACGGCGCGCTCGCTGGTGTGCTGCGCGAGCGCAGCGGCGTCGAACTTGAAGGGCACGGTCACGTTGCAGCCGCGCGCCGTGTCGCCGCGCTCGGCGGCTTCGCGGCGGAAGGCGGCCACGCCTTCGGCAAAGGCGCCGACCGGAACGAGCCGGCGGCTGTAGTCCATCTGCTGGCCGCAGAGTTCGGCAAACCGGGCATGGATGCGCGGCGAGCGGCTGTGCTCGACCGGGTTGCCCATTACGCAGTACAGGTCCATGGCGCGTGGATTCGCTGTTGTCTATTGGGAGGAGAGCTCGATGGTCTCGTCGCGCGTGAACTTGAAGCGCGACTGCAGCACGATCTGGTCGGTCTCTTTTCGCATCGCATCGGTGAATTTGCCGAAGCTGCCGATGCTGTGCACGATGGCCTTGGCGCGGCGGTCGAGCACGACGTCGCCCGAGCTTTCGTCGACCACGGTGTCGAGGATCTTGCCGTCGTGGTTGATGGTGATCGTCATCTTGAGCTCGCCGTAGAGCTTCTTGCCGGCCGCCGTGGGGAAGTTCTCGGTGCCCCGCACTTCGATGCGCCGGCGCAGCGTGTCCACGTAGATGGCGTAGGCCGCCTCGCGCGTGGAAGGGCTCAGGTAGCGCTTCTTGGGGCGCGCGTTCTCTTCGTTCACGCGGCGCTCGATCTCGGCCAGCAGCTCCACCATCTGGCGGCGCTTTTCCTCGCGGGCCACGGCCTCCTTCGGGTCGCCCGAGGCGCGCGGGTCCGGCGCGGGCATGGCGGCCAGCTCGCGCTTGAGCTGCGCGAGCAGCTGCATCTGCTGGGCCTGCATGGCCTCGACCTGGCGCCGGGCCTCCTCGATCGAGTCGCCGACGGCGGTGAAGCTCGACGGCGGCAGCGGGCTGGTGGCGCGGCCGCGTTCGAGGTCGCCGCCGCCCGCGAGCGAGGTCTGGGCCATCACGCGGGCCCTGGCGTCGGGCTTGTCGTTGGTCTTGCTGTTGACCAGGATCACCTCGAGCGGTGTTTCGCTGAAGACCCGGTTGAATGATTCGGGATCGACGAAGCGCACCGCAAGAAGTGCGGCATGCGCGATGACCGACACGCCGAGTGCGATCTGCAGCGTGCTCAGATCCCTGAAGTTCATGGACGACGCTCCTTGGCGCGCATGGAGTGGCCGGTGCTCATGCCGGCGTGTTTTCCGGGGCCGCCTCGCTGTCGCTGAGGTCGACTGCAATGGCGATGGGGCCGGCGACTTCTTCCACTTCCTCGTCGCCGCCTTCCTCCTCGGCCGCGGCATCGGCCTTGGGCGCATCGAGGCGCTCGAGCACGGTGCCGTGCACGTCGAGCGCGATCTCGTCGATCTCGCCGAGCTTCACGCGCAGGCGCGCGCCGCGCTCCTGCTGGCCCGCCACCGGGAACACCAGCGGCAGGGTGTCCGCGCGCACCAGGGCACCGTTCGGAATGTCCTTGATGACGGTCGCCTCGAGCTCGGTGATGCCTTGCTGCTCCAGGTACTTGAGCGTCCAGAAGCGTTCCATGCCGCCCTGGTAGGCGTTGTAGGTTGCGTAGGCAGCATCGAAGCCCGAGAGAATGGAGAACAGGTCCGCATCCTTGGGCTTGAACGGCGCGGCCAGCGCGGCGGTCTTGCCGTGGCGCGCGGCGGCAATGATCTGCCACTGGTTCACGAGGTCGGTGTAGCGGCGCAGCGGCGAGGTGCTCCAGGCATAGCTCTTCACGCCCAGGCCCGCATGCGGCAAGGCCCGCGTGCCCATGCGCACCTTGATGCCGGGCGCCAGGCTGGCCTGGCTGCGGTAGAGCCCGGGCACGCCGAGTTCGCCGAGCCAGCCGCCCCAGCTGCTGTTGGCCAGGATCATGGCCTCGGACACGATCAGGTCGAGCGGTGCGCCGCGCTGGCGCGTGGTGATCTGCACCTGTTCGCTGCCGTTCGGTTCGCCGTCGTTGCCCACGAGGCGAAAGTTGTAGTCGGGCCGGTTGAAGTTCTCGGGCTTGCCGCGCACCACTTCGCGCTGGGCCTTCAGCTGCTTGGCGAGGCGGAACAGGAACGAGAGCGGCGCGCGCAGCTTCGCAGCGGCTTCGGGCGTGTTCTCGCTCGTGAACGAGGCGTCTTCGAGCCAGGGCTGCGTGACCACGGCGTCGAGCTGGTCGTGCCGCAGGTTGGCCACGATCGGCACGCGTTCGAGCTTCGTCTCGGTCGACTGCAGCTCGAGCGTGGTCTCGTCGAAGCGCGCGTAGAGCGACACCGCCGGCCGGTCGCCGCCTTCTAGCAGCGTGTAGGTGCTCACGACTTCGTCGGGCAGCATGGTGATCTTGTGGCCCGGCATGTAGACCGTGGACATGCGCGCGCGCGCCACCTGGTCGATGGCGCTGCCCGGGGTCAGCGCCAGGCCGGGCGCGGCAATGTGGATGCCGACCGTGACGGTGCCGCTGCCAAGGCCCTGCACCGACAGCGCGTCGTCGATTTCGGTGGTCTGCGAGTCGTCGATCGAGAACGCCTGCACGCCTTCGGCCAGCGGCAGGTCGTCCACGATGGGCGGCGCGGCGAGCGCCGGGAAGCCCGTGCCCTTGGGAAAATTCTCGAACAGGAAGCGCCGCCAGTGGAACTGGTAGGGCGAGTCGATGGCGCCGGCGCGTTCCAGCAGTTCGAGCGGCGGGCGCTGGGTGGCGCGCGCGGCGTCGACCACGGCCTTGTATTCGGGCGCGTTCTTGTCGGGCTTGAACAGGATCTTGTAGAGCTGCTCGCGGATCGGCTGCGGGCAGATGCCCTCGGCCAGCTGGGCGGCCCATTCGACGATCTGCGCCTGCACCACTTTCTTCTTCTCGATGGCGGCCAGCGCCTGCTGCAGGATCTCGGCCGGTGCCTTCTTGAAGCGCCCCTTGCCCGCGCGGCGGAAGTAGTGCGGCGCCTCGAACAGCGCGAACAGCGCCGCGGCCTGCTGCGCGAGCGTGGGCTTGTCGCTGAAATAGTCGGATGCGAGATCGGCAAAGCCGAATTCGCCCTCCGGCGCGAATTCCCAGGCCAGGTCGAGGTCCATCGTGGCCGCGAGCGCGCGCGCCTCGACGATCAGCTCGGCCGGGGCCGGCTTCTCGAAACGCAGAACGATGTTGGCGCCCTTGACCTTGACGCGCTTGCCGGTGTCGAGCTCGACCTGCGCCGATGCTTCGGCCTCCGACAGCACGCGGCCGCCGAGGTACTTGCCGGCTTCTTCAAACAATACAAACATGCCCGGATTGTCCCAGACTTGGGGACGCGCACGGGCCTGGCCGCTGCGCGATGCCTGCCGGGCCTCAGACGGGATTGATGAACGCGATCACGTCGTCGAGGTGGTTTTCCTCGAAATCGGACAGAGCATGGTCGCCGCCCTCGATCAGCTTGATGTTGCTGTCGGGATAGCGCGCCGAGGTTTCGTGCCAGTCGAGCGCTTCGTCGCCCTTGGCGATGATGGCCAGCACGCGCTCGGGGCGGGTGAGTGCGCCGACCTCCATGGTGCGCAACTCCTGGATGTATTCGGGCTTGAAATAGAAGTGCTCGGCCGGGTCGTGCCAGGCGGTCTGGTCGCCGATGTAGCGCGCCAGGTCGCGCGCCGGATGCACCGCCGGATTCAGCAGCACGGTGCGGCAGCGCGTCATGCCGGCCACGTAGGTGGCATAGAAGCCGCCGAGCGAGGAGCCCACCACGGCCATCGACTTGCGCGGCCAGTCCGCGATGCCCTTCATCACCATGTCGATGGCTTCGCGCGGCGAGGGCGGCAGTTGCGGACACCACCACTGCAGGTCGGGGTGCTCCCGGGCCACGCGCGCTGCCATCAGCCGCGCCTTGGTGGAGCGGGGCGAGGAGCGGAATCCGTGCAGGTACAACAGGTGAGTGGTTTGCGGGTCCATGCGGGGCGGAGACTGGAAGTGGTGCGGTCTACACAGCTCCCTGGAAGGAGCCGGTTGATTTTGCATGAGGACCGTGCGCCCGACGCGGTCCTCGGCGCACGAGGCTTCGATATGAGGGCTTACTGCACGGAGGTGTTGGTTTGCCACAGGGTCCATGGACGATGCCAAGAAGCAAAAAGTATTCAACCGGAGCGCGCGACCGGACTCGCAAGTCAACGCGAGTTTCAACGGCCCGCGCCGGTGTCCGCATCCCATGAAAACGGGAGGTCCGCCGGCCCTTTTGCGTTGCGCCGAAGCTTATGCTCAAGCCCATGAACATCGAGGCAACGGACACCGGGAAGACGCACCGCTGGGGCGTGCTCGTGGTCGAGGACGACAGCCGCGCGCGCGCCTTCTTCGAGGCGAGCGTGCAGCGCAGCGCCAGCCTTTTCTGGCTCGGAAGCGCCGGCACGGTGCACGAGGCATTGGCGTGGATGGCCCAGGCCACCATCATTCCCGACGTGCTGCTGGTCGATCTCGGCATGCCCGACGGCAGCGGGCTCGACGTGATCCGCGAGGCCGTGGCGCGCTTTCCGGGTTGCGAGCCGCTGGTGATCTCGGTCTTCGGCGACGAGGAAAACGTGCTGGCCAGCATCGAGGCCGGCGCCGTCGGCTACATCCACAAGGACGCCGCGCCGGAAGACATTGCGCAGACCATCGTCGAGATGAAGGCCGGCGCCTCGCCGATCTCGCCCATGATCGCGCGGCGCGTGCTGGCCAAGTACCGCAGCCTGCAGCTGGCCGGAACGCTCGCCGCCGCGCCGCCCGAGGCGGCCCTCGGCAACACCACCACGGCGCCCAGCCTGCTGTCCGCGCGCGAGCACGAGGTGCTGACCTTGATCGCGCGCGGTTTTTCCTATGCCGAGATCGCACGCCTCAAGGGCCTGAGCGTGCATACGGTGCAGACGCACATCAAGAATCTCTACGGCAAGCTGGCCGTGCACTCCAAGAGCGAGGCCGTGTTCGAGGCCACGCGCCTCGGCCTGCTGTCCCATCCGGGGTGAATCGCGTGGCCGGACGCATGTTCGGGCGGGCGGGCAGGGCTCTTGCCGCGCTGTGGCTCGCGGCAACTCTGCTGCTGGCAGCGCAGCCGGCGGCGGCCGCGGCGGCCGAGGGCACGATCGAACTGCGCCGCGGCACCGTGTGGACCACCGTCGACGGCGCCACGCACAAGGCGCCCGTCGAACTCTCCTACCACTGGGACCGCCAGCACGGCGGACGCCCCGGCTACGCGACCTTCGAGCTGCCGTTCACGCTCGACGCCGAGCCCGAGGTGCCCTGGGGCATCTTCGTTCCGCGCGCCGGCAGCGTTCTGGAGGTCTGGCTCAACGACGCGCTGCTGCAGGTCTATGGCGACCTCGCCAGCGGCAACGGGCCGGACTACGCCAAGGCGCCGCTCTACGTGCCGGTGCCGGGGCACCTGCTGAAGCCCGGCGAGAACCGCCTGCAGGTCCGCATACGCGCCGACAGCGCCCGCAGGGGCGGGCTGTCGCGCGTGACCATCGGGCCGGCGACACCGGTGCGCACCGATCTCTTCGAAAGCGCCTATGCCTGGCGCTTCACCGGCTCGGTGCTCCTGACCGCCTTCAGCCTGATCGTCGGCAGCATCGCGCTGGCGCTGTGGCTCACGCAGGTGGATGCCGCCGCCACCGGATGGCGCCGGCGCGACAGCCTCTATTTCTGGGCCGCGCTGGCCGAGTTCTGCTGGGCGATCCGCGTGGCCGACGGCGTGATCGCCGAACCGCCGCTGCCCTGGGGCGCCTGGGGCGTGCTCATGGCCACCTGCTATGCGGGCTGGGCCACGTCGGCCATGATGTTCTGCTACCACCTCGCGGGCTGGCACCGCCGCCCGCGCATGCGCTGGCTGCGCTGGCCGATGGCCGGCGTGGTGCCCGGAACCGTGGTGGCCACCGCCCTCGCGCTTCACCGCGAGGAGCCCTACTGGCTCACCGGCTGGCTCGCACTGGAGATCGGGTTCGTCGCGCTGTTCGTCGGCGCCTTTGCCGTGGCCACCATCCGGCGGCCGAACGTGGGCCGCCTGCTGGTGGCCGCCGCTGCGCTGGTGACGCTGGGCTTCGGCACCCGCGACTGGCTCGTGATCCGCCTGAGCGACGCCTACGGCGAGACCACCTGGGTGCGCTATTCCTCCGTGTTCTTCGGCATCGCGCTGCTCTTGATCGTGCTGCGGCGCTTCCATGCCGCGAGCGTGCAGGCGCGCGGCTCGGTCGCGGCCCTGGCCGAGCGCGTGGCGCAGCGCGAACGCGAACTCGCGTCCACCTTCGCCGCGCTCGAGCAGGTGGCGCGCGACCAGGCGCGCACCCACGAGCGCGAGCGCATCCTGCGCGACATGCACGACGGCGTGGGCTCGCACATCAGCTCGGCCATCCGTCAGCTGCAGTCGGGCCAGGCGAGCCCCGAGGAATTGCTGCGGACGCTGTGCGACTCGCTCGACCAGCTCAAGCTGGCGATCGACTCCATCCACCTGCCGCCAGGCGACGTCGGCGCGCTGCTGGCGGCGCTGCGCTACCGGCTGGAGCCGCGGCTGGCGGCCGCGGGCATCCAGTTCGAGTGGGCGGTGGACGAGGTGCCCGACGTGAAGCGGCTCGACGCGCAAGCCATGCGGCAATTGCAGTTCCTGCTGTTCGAGGCGATTTCCAACGTGCTGCAGCATGCCCAGGCCCGGACGCTCAGGATCGAGGCCGAAGCGCCGGCCGGCGCCGTGCAGCTGCGCGTGATCGACGACGGCCAGGGCTTCGACGCGCAGCAGGTGCCCAGGGCGCTGGCCGAGCGTGCCGCGGCCATCGGCGCACGGCTGGCGCTCGAAAGCCGACCGGGGCGCACGGTCGTTCAGCTCGGCTTCGCCTGAAATGCCCGGCGGGGCGCGGATAATCCGCCCCCATGTCCGCAGTGTTCAACCAGCCCTCCCTGGCGCGCCGGGTCGCGCCCATCTTCCAGGGCTTCGACGGCTTTCTGGCTTTTGCCGTGCTGCTGCTGGCCTTTGCCGGGCTGCTGACCATGTATTCGTCGGGCTACGACCATGGTTCGCGCTTTGCCGACCACGGCCGCAACATGCTGCTGGCCGGCTTCATCATGTTCGTGGTGGCCCAGGTGCCGCCGCAGCGGCTGATGATGTTCGCGGTGCCGCTCTACGCGACCGGGGTGGCGCTGCTGGTCGCGGTGGCGCTGTTCGGCATCACCAAGAAGGGCGCGCAGCGCTGGATCAACGTGGGCGTGGTGATCCAGCCGAGCGAAATCCTCAAGATCGCAATGCCGCTGATGCTGGCCTGGTGGTTCCAGCGCCGCGAGGGCCAGCTGCGGCCGCTCGACTTCGTGGTGGCCACGGTGCTGCTGGCGGTGCCGGTCGGGCTCATCATGAAGCAGCCCGACCTGGGCACCTCGCTGCTGGTGCTGGCGGCTGGCATGGCGGTGATCTTCTTTGCCGGGCTGCCCTGGAAGCTGATCGTGCCGCCGGTGGTGATCGGTGCCGTGGCGGTCGCGCTGATCGTGGGCTTCGAGTCGCAGCTGTGCGCCGACGGCGTCGACTGGCGCGTGCTGCACGACTACCAGAAGCAGCGCGTGTGCACGCTGCTCGACCCCAGCAAGGATCCGCTGGGCAAGGGCTTCCACATCATCCAGGGCATGATCGCCATCGGCTCGGGCGGGGTCGGCGGCAAGGGCTTCATGCAGGGCACGCAGACGCACCTCGAATTCATCCCCGAGCGCACCACCGACTTCATCTTTGCCGCCTATTCCGAGGAGTTCGGCCTGGTGGGCAACCTGTCGCTGATCGCGGCCTTCATCTTGCTGATCTTCCGCGGGCTGGCCATTGCCGCGGCGGCGCAGACCCTGTTCTCGCGCCTGCTGGCGGGCGCGGTCACGATGATTTTCTTCACCTATGCCTTCGTCAACATGGGCATGGTGAGCGGCATCCTGCCGGTGGTGGGCGTGCCGCTGCCGTTCATCAGCTATGGCGGCACCGCCATGGTCACGCTGGGGCTGGGGCTGGGCATCCTGATGTCGATCGCCCGGGCCCGAAAGCTCGCCCAGAACTAGCGCCAGTGCCCTTGGGCCCGGCACGGAAGAGGGCGGCTGCCTAGAATGGCGCAATGATCTCCCGCGAACCCACCATCGAGCGCCTCGCCACGGCGCAAAAGCTCCTGCTCACGCCCTTCGGCCTGGACGAATCGCACCTGAGCAAGGCCCTGGCCGAGATCACCGCGCACCGGGTGGACGACGCCGACCTGTACTTCCAGTACACGCGCAGCGAAGGCTGGAGCCTGGAAGAGGGCATCGTCAAGACCGGCAGCTTCAGCATCGACCAGGGCGTCGGCGTGCGCGCGGTCAGCGGCGAGAAGACGGCCTTTGCCTATTCGGACGACATCTCCGAGGCTTCGCTGCTCGACGCGGCCCGCACGGTGCGCTCCATTTCCTCGGCGGGCCGCACCGGCCGCGTGAAGACGGCCACCCGCAAGATCGCCTCGAGCCGCTCGCTCTACAACGGCGTCGACCCCATTTCCACGCTCGACAGCACGGCCAAGGTCAAGCTGCTCGAAAAGGTCGAGAAGCTCGCGCGTTCGCGCGACCCGCGCGTGGCGCAGGTCATGGCGGGCCTGGCGAGCGAATACGACGTGGTGCTGGTGGCGCGCGCCGACGGCACGCTGGCGGCCGATGTGCGGCCGCTGGTGCGCCTGTCGGTCACCGTGATCGCCGAGCAGAACGGCCGGCGCGAGGTCGGCTCGGGCGGCGGCGGCGGGCGCTTCGGCCTGGCCTACTTCAACGACACGCAGATCGCCGAATACGTCGACCAGGCCGTGAAGGCCGCGCTGACCAACCTCGATGCACGCCCGGCGCCTGCCGGCGAGATGACCGTGGTGCTCGGCTCCGGCTGGCCCGGCATCCTGCTGCACGAAGCCATCGGCCACGGCCTGGAGGGCGACTTCAACCGCAAGGGCTCGAGCGCGTTCTCGGGCCGCATCGGCCAGCGCGTGGCGGCCAAGGGCGTGACGGTGCTGGACGACGGCACCATTGCCGACCGCCGCGGCTCGCTGAACGTCGACGACGAAGGCAACGCGAGCCAGCGCAACGTGCTGATCGAGGACGGCATCCTCAAGGGCTACATCCAGGATTCGCTCAACGCGCGCCTCATGAAGGTCAAGCCCACGGGCAACGGCCGCCGCGAGAGCTACGCCCACGTGCCGATGCCGCGCATGACCAACACCTACATGCTCGGCGGCGACAAGGACCCGAAGGAAATCGTGGCCAGCATCAAGAAGGGCCTGTACGCCACCAACTTCGGCGGCGGGCAGGTCGACATCACGAGCGGCAAGTTCGTGTTCTCGGCCAGCGAGGCCTTCTGGGTCGAGAACGG
>Ga0157373_10002281_pt1 | contig 14532 bp, 17 predicted proteins | sample C65metaG_FD_113460 | JGI IMG/M metagenome (GOLD analysis project Ga0157373, IMG submission 113460) | Corn rhizosphere microbial communities from Kellogg Biological Station, Michigan, USA - C6-5 metaG | ecosystem: Host-associated > Plants > Roots > Rhizosphere > Soil | place: USA: Michigan... | reverse complement strand
CGAGGGCTCACCGGATAGTTTTTCGGATAAAAAACCGCAATGAAAGCGTCACTGCTCAACAAGCTGGACATCCTCCAGGACCGTTTCGAGGAACTGACCGCGCTGCTCGGCGACGCCGAAGTCATTTCCGATCAGGCCAAGTTCCGCGCCTATTCCAAGGAATACGCCGAAGTTGAGCCGGTCGTCGCCGCCTATAAAAAGCTGCTCAGCGTGCAAAGCGATCTGGAAGGCGCCCAGGCGCTGCTCAAGGACAGCGACCCGGACATGCGCGAAATGGCCGTGGAAGAAGTCCGCGAAGCCAAAGAACTGCTGATCACGCTGGAATCCGACCTGCAACGCATGTTGCTGCCCAAGGATCCGAACGACGGGCGCAACGTGTTCCTCGAAATCCGCGCCGGCACCGGTGGCGACGAGGCGGCGATCTTCTCCGGCGACCTGTTCCGCATGTATTCGCGTTACGCCGAGCGCCGTGGCTGGCGTGTGGAAATTCTCTCGGAGAACGAGGGCGAGCACGGCGGCTATAAAGAAGTCATTGCCCGGGTCGAAGGCGACAATGTCTACGGCAAGCTGAAGTTCGAGTCCGGGGCGCACCGCGTTCAGCGTGTCCCGGCCACCGAATCCCAGGGCCGTATCCACACCTCGGCGTGCACCGTGGCGGTGTTGCCGGAGCCGGACGAGCAGGAAACGATCGAGATCAACCCGGCGGACTTGCGAGTCGACACCTACCGCTCCTCCGGGGCCGGTGGTCAGCACGTGAACAAGACCGACTCGGCGATCCGCATCACTCACTTGCCGACCGGAATCGTCGTCGAGTGCCAGGAAGAACGTTCCCAGCACAAGAACCGTGCGCGGGCGATGGCCTGGCTGTCGGCCAAGCTCAACGATCAGCAGACCGCCGCAGCCGCCAACGCGATTGCCAGTGAGCGCAAGCTGCTGGTTGGTTCCGGCGACCGCTCCGAGCGCATCCGCACCTACAACTTTGCCCAAGGCCGGGTCACTGACCATCGCGTCAACCTGACCCTGTACTCCCTCGACGAAATTCTTGCCGGTGGCGTTGACGCGGTGATCGAGCCTTTGCTGGCCGAGTACCAGGCCGACCAACTTGCGGCGATAGGTGAATAAATGACCATCATTGCCAGCTTGTTGCGCGCCGCCGAACTGCCGAACTCGCCCACCGCGCGCCTGGATGCCGAGTTGCTGCTGGCGGCGGCGCTGGGCAAGCCGCGCAGCTTCCTGCACACCTGGCCCGAGCGCATTGTGCCCAGCGAAGCGGTGCTGGTTTTTACCGAGTATCTGCAGCGGCGTCGCAGCGGTGAGCCGGTGGCCTACATCCTCGGTCAGCAGGGTTTCTGGAAGCTCGACCTGGAGGTCGCGCCGCACACCCTGATCCCGCGTCCGGACACCGAATTGCTGGTCGAAGCTGCACTGGAATTGCTGGCGGCAACCCCGGCAAGCGTCCTCGACCTGGGCACGGGCAGCGGCGCGATCGCCCTGGCCCTGGCCAGCGAACGCCCGGCGTGGCAGGTCACGGCGGTGGATCGCGTGCTCGAAGCGGTGGCCCTCGCCGAGCGCAATCGCCAGCGCCTGAACCTGAGCAACGCCACGGTGTTGAGCAGTCACTGGTTCAGCGCCCTCGCAGGCCAGCGTTTCAATCTGATCATCAGCAACCCGCCGTACATCGCCGCCACCGACCCGCATCTGGTCGAAGGCGATGTGCGCTTCGAGCCGGCCAGTGCACTGGTCGCCGGTGTCGACGGGCTCGATGATCTGCGCCTGATCGTCGCCCAGGCTCCGGAGCATCTTGAAGCCGCTGGCTGGCTGATGCTCGAACACGGCTATGATCAAGCCGAGGCCGTGCGTGATCTGTTGCTTACTCGCGGTTTCGAAGAAGTCCACAGCCGTACCGATCTGGGCGGCCATCAACGGATCAGCCTGGGGCGCCTGCCGTGCTGAATGATCAGGAATTGCTGCGCTACAGCCGGCAGATTCTGCTGCAACACATCGACATCGATGGGCAACTGAAGCTCAAGGACAGCCGCGTGTTGATCGTCGGCCTTGGCGGACTCGGCGCGCCGGTTGCGCTGTATCTGGCGGCGGCGGGCGTCGGTGAGCTGCACTTGGCGGATTTCGACACGGTCGACTTGACCAACCTGCAGCGCCAGATCATCCATGACACTGACAGCGTCGGCATGAGCAAGGTCGACTCGGCGCTCAAGCGCTTGGGCGCGATCAATCCCGAGATTCAACTGGTTGCCTATCGTCAGGCACTGGACGAAGACTCGCTGGCCGCCGCCGTTGCCGCAGTGGACCTGGTGCTCGACTGCTCCGACAATTTTTCCACCCGCGAAGCGGTGAATGCCGCTTGCGTCGCGGCGTGCAAACCGTTGGTCAGCGGTGCGGCAATTCGTCTGGAAGGGCAGTTGTCGGTGTTCGACCCGCGTCGCCCGGAAAGTCCGTGCTACCACTGCTTGTACGGGCATGGCAGCGAGGCCGAGCTGACCTGCAGCGAAGCCGGTGTGGTCGGGCCGCTGGTAGGGCTGGTCGGCAGTCTGCAAGCGCTGGAAGCGCTGAAGGTGCTGGTCGGTTTCGGCGAGCCACTGGTGGGCCGCTTGCTGCTGATCGATGCCTTGGGTTCACGCTTCCGTGAATTGCGGGTCAAGCGCGACCCGGGCTGCAGCGTTTGTGGTTCGCAGCATGCGTGAGGCACCGATCGCGGTGTTCGATTCCGGTGTCGGCGGCTTGTCGGTACTGGCCGAGATCCAGCGTTTGCTGCCCCATGAATCCCTGCTGTATTTCGCCGATTGCGGGCACATTCCCTACGGTGAGAAATCCCCCGAGTTCATCCGCCTGCGCTGTAACGTGATGGCCGGATTCTTCCGCGAGCAGGGCGCCAAGGCCCTGGTGATCGCCTGCAACACTGCCACGGTGGCCGCTGTCGCCGACCTGCGCCGGGATTTTCCTGACTGGCCGATCGTTGGCATGGAGCCGGCGGTCAAACCCGCCGCTGCCGCGACCCGCAGCGGTGTGGTCGGGGTACTTGCCACCACCGGCACGTTGCAGAGTGCCAAGTTCGCCGCGTTGCTCGACCGCTTCGCCACCGATGTGCGGGTCATCACCCAGCCGTGTCCTGGTCTGGTTGAGCTGATTGAAAGCGGTGATCTGCACAGCGCCGAGTTGCGCGCATTGCTGCAGCACTATGTCGAGCCGCTGCTGGCCAATGGTTGCGACACGATCATCCTCGGCTGCACCCACTATCCGTTTCTCAAGCCGATGCTCAAGTCGATGCTCCCCGAAAACATCAGCCTGATCGACACTGGCGCGGCTGTGGCGCGGCAACTGCAGCGGTTGCTGGCCGAACGTGATCTGCTCGCCGCGGGGCCGAACCGACCGGTCAGATTCTGGACCAGTGCCGATCCTCAGTTCTTCCGCAACACCCTGCCCCTGCTGGGCCAAGTCGCCGGTGACGTTGAAAGATTCAGCTTGTAAAAAAAATGTGAAATATCTAAAAAGTCAGCTGAACTTCTTCTCAAGCGCTGATTTCTATACCGCTGGGTTTACTAGAAAACCAAACGATCGTTCCGGAAAAGGAAGTTTCAAAGTGAAGCGACTATTCTGCTTGGCCGCGATTGCGGCTGCACTAATGGGGCAAAGTTTTACCGCACAAGCCGCAGGCGTTGAGTTTGCAGTGGGTGCAACCAGCGATTCGACAATGACTTATCGCCTGGGCATGAATTTCGACTGGGATCAGAGCTGGCTGCAAAGTGATGTCGGTCGTGTGACCGGTTACTGGAGCGGCGCTTACACGTATTGGGAAGGCGACAAGACGTCGAGCAACAACAGCTTGTCGTTCTCGCCGGTGTTCGTCTACGAGTTTGCCGGTCAGTCGGTCAAACCGTATGTTGAAGCGGGGATTGGTGTAGCAGCGTTCTCCAACACCAAGTATGAAAGCAACAACATTGGCGGTTCCTTTCAGTTTGAAGACCGTATCGGTTTTGGCCTGCGTTTCACTGGTGGGCATGAAGTCGGTATCCGTGCGACGCACTATTCCAACGCCGGCCTGAGCAGTAACAACGACGGTGTAGAAAGTTACGCGCTGCATTACACGATGCCGCTGTAAAAGCTACAAATAACCCCTGTAGGAGTGAGCCTGCTCGCGATAGCGGAGTACCAGTCAAACAAATGTTGAATGACACTCCGCTATCGCGAGCAGGCTCACTCCTACATTTGTTTGGGCTGGTTTCGGATTCAGCGGTACGCCGTGGCAATTCCTTTGCGCTCTTCAAGGCACTCCGGGGCGCCCATCTCAAACTCCCGGCAGATCAGCGGACGTTTCTCGTAGATCGTGCACATCATGCTGTCGCGGTCCAGCGCCGCACACCAGCCGTCGTCCAGACGCAGCATGACTTCACCGCCCCATTCATCGGTATCGATAAAGCGCTCAGGCACGCCGGTATCGGTGATCAGCATCACTTCAAGCTGACAGCAACAAGCGGCGCAGGTCGAGCAGGTGACTGCGGGTTCGTCGATTTGATGGTGGGCAATGGTTTTCATGGCGGCAGTGTAAGGCAGTGGCCGGTGACTGTGTGAAAGCCCTGACAGACGCTCAGTGGCTCAGGCGCCGGGCCATGTAATGCAACAACGGAAACAGCAGCGCCCATAGCAGACCGATGCCGATCAGGGTCGGCCATTCGCCGTAGGGAAATTGCACCCCGGCCAACTGTCCGCCCCCGTAGTACGACACGGCACCGCCCACTGCACCGAGTACGCTGGCCAGCCACCACGGCCGGGCGCTCCATTGCAGGCAGTGGCGCAACGTGGTCGCGAGCAGGGCCCAGAGCAGCATCAGCCACAGTGGAATCAGCGGTGACGGATCCTCAAACGCGAACACCCCGGCGGCCCGCAACACGCTGTCCACCGCCGTGCCGACAAGCACCACGCTGAGGATCAAGCGACCTTCCGCCGCCCAACTGCTGATCCAGCCCAGATGGATCACCAGCACCGCCAGTGCCAACAGCAGCCACAGGCTGTTGCCGCCGATCACGCAGGCCAGCCAGCCGACCTGGAACAGCACGGCATTGGCCAGTCGTTCAAGCATCGAAGCGCCCGAGCAGCGGCGCCGGCATCGCCGCCGGTTTGGCCAGGACCAGTTGCGCGGTACCGATGGTGCGCTCCAGGAACCCGCCTTCGCAGTAGCACAGGTAAAACTCCCACAACCGCAGGAAGTAATCGTCGTAACCCAACTCAGTCAGGCGCCCGTGGGCACGGCGAAAGTTTTCGTGCCACAGGCGCAGGGTGCGGGCGTAATGCAGGCCGAAGTCTTCCATGTGCAGCAGGTTCATGTCGGTCTCGCGGCCGACGATTTCCAGCATCTTCTGCACGCAGGGCAGGGCGCCACCGGGGAAGATGTAGCGCTGGATGAAGTCGACGCTGCGCCGGGCCTGTTCATAGCGCTGCTCGCGGATGGTGATCGCCTGCAACAGCATCAAGCCGTTGCTCTTGAGCAGCTGCGCGCATTGCTTGAAATAGGTCGGCAGGAAGCGATGGCCGACCGCTTCGATCATCTCGATCGACACCAGTTTGTCGTACTCGCCGGTGAGGTCGCGGTAGTCCTTGAGCAGCAGCGTCACCCGATCCTGCAAGCCCAGCGCTTCAACGCGCTGGACGGTAAATGCGTACTGCTCTTTCGACAGGGTCGTGGTGGTGACGCGGCAGCCGTAATGCTGCGCGGCGTAGATCGCCATGCTGCCCCAACCCGTGCCGATTTCCAGCAGGTGGTCGCTGGGCTTGAGGGCGAGCTTCTGGCAGATCCGTTCCAGCTTGTTCAGTTGTGCCTGTTCCAGCGTGTCTTCAGGGGTGAGGAACTGCGCGGCCGAATACATCATGGTCGGGTCGAGAAATTGTTCGAACAGGTCGTTGCCGAGGTCGTAATGCGCGGCGATGTTTTTCTGCGAACCCTTGCGCGTGTTGCGATTGAGCCAGTGCAGGCCTTGCACCAGTGGCCGGCTCAGGCGCGCCAGACCGCGTTCCATGGCGTCGAGCACGTCGAGGTTGCTGACGAATACGCGAACCACGGCCGTCAGGTCCGGCGAACTCCAGTAACCGTGGATAAAGGCTTCGCCGGCGCCGATCGATCCGTTGCCGGCCACCATCCCCCAGACCGCTGCATCCTGCACATGGATTTCGCCAAGCAGGTGGCTGCCCGGCGTGCCGAACATCAAGCGTTCGCCGTCCTCGACCACCAGCAATTGCCCGTGTTTGAGTTGACTGAGTTGCCGCAAGACGCCGCGACGCAGCAGCGAACCGGTCAAACCGTTGGTGCTGAGGCGACTGACCGACAGGCTAGAGGATTTCATGGCGGTGCTCCTTGGGAGGCACAGTGGCGATTTGAAAGCTGCCGTCGGCAGCCTGATGAGCAAAAATCGGAGCACGCTTGAGCAACAGACGCACGGCCTGCCAATAAATCGCCAGGCAGGTTTTCGCGGTCATCCACGGAAAACGCCACAAGTAGCGATGCAGGCTGCGACGGTCGAGGGGCTCGCGCTGCAAGTTGAGCGTGGCGTCGAACAGTTTCTGCTCGCCTTGCCAGTCGGCCATGTGTACGCCGAGGGTTTGCGCGGCCGGGCTGAAACTCATGCGGTATTCAAGATCGCGCGGCAGGAACGGCGAGACGTGAAAGGCCTTGGCCACCGCGAAATGCTGGTGAAAGTCCTGCAGATCGACCGGTGCACGGGCCGGCAACACGTAGTGATAACGCTCGCGCCACGGGGTGTTGGTCACTTCACAGAGAATCGCCGCCAGCTGCCCATCGGCTTCATGGCAATAAAAGAAGCTCACCGGATTGAAGGCCAGACCCCAACTGCGCGGTTGGGTCAACAGGCAGACCGCGCCTTGCGGCTCATGACCGAGGGCGGTGCCGACCTGTTGGCGCACCGCATCGATCAGGCGCATGCCGCTGCCGGTGAAGGTTTTCAGGTAGTCGGTTTCGCGAAACGAAAAGGGCGCAAAGCGGCTGCGGCTGGCGAGTTTCGATAGCCCGAACACGGCGTCCTGCTCGGTCAGATCGAGGTATAGCAGACCGATCCGGTAACGGAACTCATGGCGTCTGGGCGCAAAGCGTCGATGGCCGATCCAGCCGCTGTACAGGGCACTGTTCATAAGTTTTCCCCGAACGCGGCCGCCACACGCAATGCACTGACCACGCCGTCCTCATGGAAACCGTTGGCCCAATAGGCACCGCAATAGTGGGTGTGCTGTTCGCCATCCAGCTCGGCCCAACGATTCTGCGCTGCGGCCGCCGCGAGGCTGAATTGCGGATGCGCGTAGGTGTATTTGGCGAGCACCTTGAACGGGCTGATGCCGGCGCTCTGATTGAGGCTGACGCAGAAGGTGGTATCGCTCTTGATCCCTTGCAGGATGTTCATGTCGTAGGTGACGGCGGCGTGGGTGTGGCCGGCGCCATTCAGCCGATAGTTCCAGCTGGCCCAGGCGAGTTTGCGGGTCGGCAGCAGGCGGGTATCGGTGTGCAACACCACTTCGTTATCGGCATACGGCAGGGCGCCGAGGATCGTACGTTCTGCCTGACTCGGGTCGGCCAACAGTTGCAGGGCCTGGTCGCTGTGGCAGGCAAGCACGACTTTATCGAAACGCTCGATGCCGGCCGGGCTGTGGATCACCACGCCGTGTTCGTCACGGTCGATGCGGGTTACCGGGCAGTTAAGGCGAATCTTGTCATTGAACGCCGCCGTCAGTGGCGCAACGTAGGCGCTGGAACCGCCCTCGATCACCTGCCATTGCGGGCGATCGCTGACCGACAGCAGGCCATGGTTCTTGAAGAAGCGCACAAAGAACTGCAGCGGAAAATTGAGCATCTCGGCCATCGGCATCGACCAGATCGCCGACCCCATCGGCACGATGTAATGCAGGATGAAACGTTCGCCGTAGCCGCCGGCCTTGAGGTAATCGTCGAGGGTGGTGTCGGCGGCGATGCGCTGTTCGGCGAGGTCGCGCTGGGCTTCTTTATTGAAGCGCAGGATGTCGCGCAACATGCCCCAGAAACCCGGCGACAGCAGGTTGCGCCGCTGGGCAAACAGGCTGTTGAGGTTATTGCCGTTGTATTCCAGGCCGGTGTCCGGATCGGTCACCGAAAAGCTCATTTCGGTGGGTTTGAACGACACGCCGAGCTGGCCGAGCAAACGGATGAAGTTCGGGTAGGTCCAGTCGTTGAACACGATGAAACCGGTGTCCACGTTGTATTCGCGGCCATCGACGGTCACCTGCACGGTGTGCGTGTGGCCGCCGACCCAGTCGCTGGCCTCGAACACCGTGATGTCATGTCGGCGGTTGAGCAGGTAGGCGCAGGTCAGGCCTGCGATCCCGCTGCCGACAATGGCGATTTTCATAGTGGGTCCCGCAGCGGTGGGTTGCTGCGCACCATGCGCTTGCCGATCGCCAGTTGCAGGCGCGCCGGCAATTTCGACAGAGGCCACAGTGCCGCCATGAACAGTGCTGGAAAGGCGATTTCCAGAGGGCGATCCTTGAGCTTGGCGAAAATGTGCCGTGCGGCTTTATCCACAGGCCAGCTCAATGGCATCGGGAAATCGTTTTTGGCCGTCAGCGGCGTTTCGACAAAGCCCGGGCTGATGATGGTGACTTCAATGCCCTCTTCCGCCAGATCAATACGCAGCGATTCAAACAGGTAACGCAGTCCGGCCTTCGACGCGCCATAGGCTTCGGCCCGGGGCAGCGGCAGGTAGGTCACGGAGCTGGCCATTCCCACCAGATGCGGCGCGGTGCCTTTGCGCAGCAGCGGCAGGGCGGCCTCGATGCAATAGCTGCTGGCGAGCAGATTGGTGCGCACCACGTGTTCGATGATCGAGGCGTCGAACTGCCGGGCGTCGACGTACTCGCAGGTGCCGGCATTGAGGATCACGCTGTCGAGCGAGCCCCATTCCTGTTCGATTTGCTGGCCGATCTCGCGCACGGTCTGACTGTTGGTCAAATCGCCCGCGACCACCAGCACTTGCCCCGGGTAGCGTTGCGACAACACTTTTAGCGGCGCCGTCTGCCGCGAACTGACAGCCAGGTGCGCACCGCTTTTCAAAATATCTTCGGCCAGCGCGGCACCGATGCCGCTGCTGGCACCGGTCAGCCAATACCGCCGTGGAGCTGTACGACTCATCCCATTCTCCTTTTCAGCCAAGCGATCACCCGGCCCAATACGGGTAAATGTTCATAAAGCAGTGCCCCGGCATCGAAGTAATCCCGGTGGCGATAAACCTTGTCGCGCCACAACAGGTGCGAGCACCCGGCCACGCGAATCATTTGGCCACCCGCCAGCCGCGGGTGGCGGTAACTCATGACCCAGCGCAAGTAACCTTCACCGTCGCCGGTCTGGTCGAATCCGTGGAAGTCGAAGCGTAGTTCGCTGACGTTGGCGTACAGCTCGCTGAAGTAATGCTGCAGTTGCGTCAGGCCCTGGACTTCATGCAGCGGGTCGGTGAAATGAATGTCATCGTTGTACAGCTCGCCCAGGCGTTGCAGGTTGTCCTTGTCCAACTCGGCAAACTGGCGGGCGAAGCGGCGCAGGAATTCACTCATGGAACTCTCCCGTGGACGCACGCGCGGGCAGGTTCTTGAAGGCGGCCAGCGCCCGTTCCCGTGAGGCCCCAAGATTGACGATCGGCGACGGATAGTCTGCGATGCCGAACAGCCCGCCGGCACTGGCCGGGTTGTGCACTTCTTTCTTGTTCAGCCCGGCCAGCTCAGGCAGCCAGTGCTTGATGAACAGGCCTTCGCTGTCGAATTTTTCCGATTGGCTCAGCGGGTTGAAAATGCGGAAGTACGGTGCCGAATCGGTACCGGTCGAAGAGCTCCACTGCCAGCCGCCGTTGTTCGCCGCCAGATCGCCGTCGATCAAATGTCGCATGAAGAAACGTTCGCCTTCACGCCAGTCGATCAGCAGGTTTTTCGTCAGGAACATCGCCACCACCATGCGCAGGCGGTTGTGCATCCAGCCGGTTTCCAGCAGTTGGCGCATGGCCGCGTCGATGATCGGCAAACCGGTGCGCGCCTCTTGCCACGCGGCCAGATCCTCGGGCGCGTTACGCCAGGCCAGGGCTTCGGTTTCCGGGCGAAAGGCGCGATGACGCGAGACCCGTGGATAACCGACCAGAATGTGCTTGTAGAACTCGCGCCACAGCAGCTCGTTGATCCAGGTCACGGCGCCGACCTTGCCGCTGTCGAACTCGCCCTGATTGCTTTGCAGGGCGGCGTGCAGACACTGACGCGGCGAGATCACCCCGGCGGCCAGATAGGCCGAGAGTTGGCTGGTGCCGGGCTTGGCCGGAAAGTCGCGCTCGCTCTGGTAGTAGTCGATCTGCGCATCGGCAAAGGTATCGAGGCGACGCCGGGCTTCCTGTTCGCCGGCCGGCCACAGCGCACGCAACGACTCGCCAGGCGTTGCAAAACCCTCGACGGATGCCGGTACCGGATCGCTGTCGATCTTCAGCTTCGCCTGTTTGCCCGGCGTCTTGACCAACGCCGGTATCGAGCGGTGAAGGCGTTCATAACAGACCTTGCGAAACTGGCTGAACACCTGGAAATAAGTCTCGGTTTTGGTCAGGACCGTACCGGGCTTGAACAGCAACTGATCAAGGTAACTGTGGAAGGCGATGCCTTTGGTCTTCAGGTTCACGGCCACCGCTGCGTCGCGACGGCTTTCGTGAATGCCGTACTCTTCGTTGACGTGCACCGCCTGGATATCCAAACGCACACACAGGTCGAGCAGCACCGCCGGGGCCTGATCCCAATGGGCAGCCGTGCGGATCAGCAACGGTATGTTCAGCTCGCCGAGGGCGGCGCTCAGTTCACGCAGATTGCGCAGCCAGAAATCGACCTTGCACGCGGCATCGTCATGCTCCAGCCATTGCTGCGGACTCAACAGATACACGGCCACCGTCGGGCCGCGCGCAGCGGCAGCCGCGAGGGCAGTGTTGTCATGTTGGCGCAAGTCGCTGCGCAGCCAGATCAATTGCATGGCGGTGTCCATTAAATCAGCCCGCGCTGAACGAGTGCCTGGTGTGCCGAGAGCGAATCTTCGGCCAGGAACAAATCAGCGATTTCAGTTGTTCTTACGGACAACTCGGTCTGGTGGATGCATACCGTTGGTCCGACCAGCATTTTTGGAGCACTGACGCCATTCAGCAGTTTTGGCAGCTGCGCCAGGTTCATGGCTTTGCTGGAATACAGCAGTACGCAACGTGCCTGCAGGTGCTCGACCGCCAGTGCCAGTTCTCCGGCCGGTAGCGGCCAGTCGAATACTTGCACCGGGCAATCGGCACTGCTGATCAGCCACGCGCACAGCCACAGGTGCGGTTCCAGTGGCAGGTCGGAGTGATTGATCAACAATAGCGGCGCGGTGTGCAGCTGTCGGTTGTTATGGTAGATGCGCGCACCGAATTTGCTGCGCAACCACGAATAAAAGAACACCCGTTCCATCTGCGCACCGAACTGGCCCTGCCAGCGCTGCTCCAGTTCTGTCAGCAGCGGCAGCAGCAATTGCTCGCACAGCGTGCGTGGCGGATACAGCGCCATGGCCTGGTTGATGTTGTCGTCGAGATCGCGTTCATCAAGCTGGGTGACGGCGCTGAGCAAGGCCTGACGCAGGCGTTGCCAGTCACTTTCCACCGATTCGGCGAAGGCTTGCGGAGTGTCGAGCAGGGGCTTGACCTGACTCACTGCCACACCGCGGTTAAGCCAGGTGAGGATGGTCAGGATTCGCTGCACGTGTTCGCTGGAGTACAGGCGATGGCCCTTGGGTGTTCGCTGCGGCACGATCAAGCCGTAACGACGCTCCCAGGCGCGCAGGGTGATGGCGTTGACGCCGGTCTGGCGCGCGACTTCGCGGATGGGCAGCCAGCCCTCGTCGAGGGCTTTCTTGAAGTCTGCACCCAGGTCTTCCCGGGCGCTGCTGTCGAGTGTGTCGTTCATTAAATGGCGTTTCGCAGGCTGAGGTTTTCCGGATGCGGCTGCAGGTAAACCTGCTGCGCAATGTAAGGATCCGGGTGTTGGCGAAAGTGATGCTTGAGCAGCGTCAGCGGCACCACCAACGGTACGATGCCGTGACGGTACTGGCCGATGATGTGCTGCACTTCCTGTTTGTCTTCGGCACTGAGGGCTTGCTTCAGGTAGCCGCTGATGTGCTGCAGGACATTGCTGTGGGTGCGGCGGGTGGCGCATTTTTTCAAGGCTGCCATCAGCTCACTGAAGTAGCGCGGGCCCAACTCGACCGGATTGGTCTTGCCCATGTTGCCCAGCAGATTGCCCAGCGCTTTGTACTGCACCGGGTTGTGGGCCATCAGCAGGTATTTGTAGCGCGAGTGGAATTCGGTGAGTGCGCGACGGCTCAGACCCTGTTTCAGCACGTGTTGCCATTCGCTGTAGGCGAGCACGCGGGTGATGAAGTTTTCTCGCAGCACCGGATCGTTCAGGCGCCCGGCTTCTTCCACGGGCAAATCCGGGTGTTGCGCACAGAACGCCTGAGCGTAGATGCCACGCCCGCCGCCGTTCACCGGTGCGCCGTTGGCGTGATAGACCTTGACCCGTTCCAGACCGCAGGACGGCGATTGCTGCATGAAGATGTAGCCGCAGATGTCCGTGAGCTCTGCAGCCATTTTCTCGCCGTAGGCCGCCAAGGGCTGGGTGACGTTGATCGCCGGGTTGACGGTGCCGACTGCCTCAGGATTGTCCGGGTTGCCCACGAGGCGGATCGGCTCACGAGGAATCCCCAGGCCGATCGCGACTTCAGGACATACCGGGACGAATTCGAAATGCTCGGCCAGGGTGCGGCTGCACAGCCGCGATTCCTTGTGCCCGCCGTTGTAGCGCACTTCGGCGCCCATCAGGCAGGCGCTGATGGCGATTTTGGGCCGGATAGCAGAAAGGTCGGACATGCACACCTCGAATCTATTCCTGTACAGGATGTTATTTCTGTACAACTTTTAACAGCATAGATTCATGCGTGTACAAGTCAAATGATTTGTATAAGTTTTTGCGGACTCCCCCATCCGCTGCAGGAGTGAGCCAACATTGGTGTTGACTGACACGACGCCATTGCCAGCAGGCTCACTCCTGCAGGATGTCTATTTCCAGCCCAATAGCCAGTGATCGTTGTTCTTCAGCGTCTGCCAATCGAGGCGTTGGGCGCGTTTGGTCAGCACTGCCTGCAACTCGATCTCCAGCACCGTGCCTTCCTCGTCGCAGAACAACTCGGTCACCAGAAAATGTTTTTCACGGTTTTGCGGGCGGGCTGCCGTCCACTTCGACAGCAGCAATTTACGCGGATTGATACGGTTCACTGCAGATGCTCGTGCAAGCGCCGCGCGGCTTCCTGACCACTGAGCCAGGCACCTTCGACGCGTCCGGACAGGCACCAGTCGCCGCAGGCGTACAGGCCCAGATCGGCATCGGCCAGCGTGCCCCATTCGTGGCCGCTCGCCGGGCGTGCGTAGAGCCAGCGGTGGGCGAGGCTGAAGGTCGGGGCGGGCATGGCGCTGTGCAGCAGTTCGGCGAACGCACCGTGCAGATGCTCGATCACCGCTTCCTTGGACAGGTCGATGTGTTGCCGGCTCCAGGCACTGCTGGCGTGCAGCACCCATGTGTCGCACGTCGTGTCGCGCCCCGGCTTGCTGCGATTGCGCGCCAGCCAGTCGAGCGGGCTGTCCTGCACGAAGCAACCTTCGATCGGCGTATCCAGTGGCGTGTCGAAGGCGAGGGCGACGGCCCAGGTCGGGTCCATTTTCACTCCGGCGGCGGCGCCGGCGAGCTTCGGTGCGGCAGCCAGCAACGCCGTGGCTTGCGGCGCCGGGGTGGCGATCACGACATGGCTGAAGGGGCCATGGGTGAAGCCTTCGGCGTCCTGCAGGTGCCAGTGTTCTTCGCCGCGAAAGACTTCGGTGATGCGGCAGGCGAAGTGCACTTCCAGACCATCGAGCAAACCGCGGGTGATGGCGCTCATACGTGGCGTGCCGACCCAGCGGGTCTGCTCGTCCGGCGACAGATTCAACTGGCCGCCCTGATAGGTGTAGAGCTGCGGTTGCCATTCGGCGACCCAGCCCAGGCTTTGCCAGCGTTGCACCTCGGTGACGAAGCGCCGATCGCGGGCAGTGAAATATTGCGCGCCCATGTCCAGTGAACCGGCGTCGCTGCGTTTGCTCGACATGCGCCCGCCACTGCCTCGGCTTTTGTCGAAGAGTTGGACGGTATGTCCGGTCTCTGTCAGCGCCTGAGCGGCGGAGAGTCCGGCGATGCCGGTGCCGATGATTGCGATAGGTACAGTCATAGGGGGCTCGTTTACCTTTCTGTACAGACTACGCCGTCAGTGAAACCTGTACAATTTTGTTTTTTGGTATGACTTCTAGCGTTCTCGTTCTGACAGCTTGGCCTATGGTTAAACAATAGAGCCTGCCCGATAGAAAAGATCCCTGCTTATAAAAATAGACTAGTGATCCGGGTAAAACGCCACGCGAGGAAGAT
>Ga0157373_10002279_pt1 | contig 14539 bp, 14 predicted proteins | sample C65metaG_FD_113460 | JGI IMG/M metagenome (GOLD analysis project Ga0157373, IMG submission 113460) | Corn rhizosphere microbial communities from Kellogg Biological Station, Michigan, USA - C6-5 metaG | ecosystem: Host-associated > Plants > Roots > Rhizosphere > Soil | place: USA: Michigan... | reverse complement strand
TCCCTGATACACTCTAGCAGACATGAAAATACGTATGACTCACCCACCTCGGACAATTGAATATGTCGCCGTCGGCTTTCCTTAGGTGAACGTACGCCATAATGAAAGCTTCCCTGTTTAATACGGAGCGTCTGATTATTACAAGTCGGACAGCACCAGTCCGGACAGTGGCTCTCCGACAGAGGGGTGAACAGCGAAGGGTTACCTTTCATTCAGCATCCTTAGTGGCGCGGCGGAGTATGGAAAATTGCATGAAAATGTGAAATACAAAAGTATTACCTTTGAATTACATCTGTCATTCATTTTCGTGTAAGCATACCCGCATAATCCTGCGCATTGAGGCTGAACCGGATCCCCAGCTGCGGGGCCACGTCCAGCGCAAAGACCTTCAGATACACCTCGGTGCTTTCCGGCCGTTCATGCCCGAGATAGGTCTGCACCACCTTCTTCGGTACGTGATTGAAGAAAAGGTGCATGGCAAAACTGTGCCGCAGCGTTTTGGGACTGACGGGGTTCACGGCAAAGCTTATCCCTGCCGCCTCAGCCCGGTTAAGCGCCTGCGTCAGCCAGCTCCATGCCGTCTTGCGGGTAATAGGAAACAGCGCGGACCGCCTGGCGGGCCGGAACGTGGCCAGATACCGGCGCAGATCCCGGACGAAACTGTCGTCCATTAAGGGCAGTACGCGGGCTATCTTTTCGTCTTTTGCCGGACGGCCGCGGCCACGGCTGCGCTGCTTCAGCGTTCTGAGGCGGACAAACGGCCGGGGGCCGTCGAGCTCCAGATCCTCCGGCGTGACCAGCAGGGCTTCGGTGATGCGCGCGCCGGTATTCCATATAAAGGCAAACACCATACGCTGGCGCTCATCCTCAAAGAAGCTGAGCAGTACGGCCACCTCGGGTGCCAGCAGGTACTTGGGCAGACTGTGCTGAAGCAGCGCCATATTGCGCAGCGCAATCGACGTCTCCCATCCCGGCGTGGAAACCGCCTGGCCACCTGTTGTCATCAGCATGGCTGACTCCTGTATGACAGTTGAAATACAAAGGTAATACATCCGTACGTGTGCGGGTGTTACTCACGCGCCCGGTCCACCGGAGTCCTTTCTGACACGCAACCCGTTCACTGGCGCACCTCATTCCCCTCACCACCGTCAGGGCAGGGGGCCTGGCAAAAGGACCGTGCGTCTTTCCTGTCAGAAAGCCGTCACCCGTTGCGGCCAGAAAGTTAACGCCACAGCACCATCGGACGACGAAAGGCAAAGCCTGACGTGAAATGTAATACACACGTAATACACCTGTGCGCTGTGCGAAAGTTTTTACTCTGCGGCAGCTCAGGGTTGCCAGAATTCAAAATCCGGCGTCGGGTACGTTAAGGACTATTTTGACGCCCCGGAGGCGCCGGCGCTACCGGAATAAATCGCCGGTGTCATCAGAGCAGGGTAACAAAACCCTGATTAAAACGGTATCGGTTACCCGCCGGAAACGCGGTTTTGCGACCTCTGCCGCACGATAAAAGGACAGAAACCGTCGCCGGGCCGCGCCGGTGCTGGCGTGAGGCGGGAAAGAGGCCGGAAGGGGAGGGCGGTAACACTCTACCTGTTTTGTTACCCGGTGCATGGCTGAAGATAAATGGCAACGTCTTAACATCGCAAGGACTTCATTGCTCAAGGATGAAGTTGCTAACGGGAGTTGCTAGAGTGAAGTGATGCAAATTCTCGGACACTAGGAAAGGATGTTTCCATGCTTGTAAAACTGCTCAGGAAGGAAGGACTGGCTGTAGCCGTCGGTACGATGCTGCTTTATGCCGCAGCGTATTTTTTTGAGAGAGGATATTGCTCACGGTTAAATATACCATTTGATTACATTGAAATAACGGTCCCCACAATCGCCAATGTTATTTTGAATTCTTTAATATTAATCATGCCCATTGCCCTCATATCACTGATGATTATGCAGACCGGCAAAAAACATGAATTCAGGGGAAGGTATGCTTTATCACCGCTTTACTGCGGTTTTTTATACACCGGCGTGCTGTTTTTTGTTATGGAGCATACACTGGATAACTTTTTAGTCAGCGCTTTTCTCGGTGGGCTGTTTTTTTATCTGTTGATACCATCACGATTTAAACTTAGCGCTAAAGACAGTTCAAAGGAAATTCACTTCAAAACGCTGGATTACCTCGGGGCTGTGTTTCTGGTCAGTATGACTTTCACAATTTACGGACATTTCTATGCTGCTGATACGAAATTTGATAAGTATGTGCAAAATGATCACGAGTATGCATTGCTAAAAATTTATGGTGAAAACGTTTTTATGAGCGAGTTAAAAGACGGAAAGATGGTAAATGAAATTACCTACTTTAATGCCCAAAACATGACAGGAATGAAGCTGAATGGGAATAAAGGTAATTAAAATGGAGTCGGGTTGAATATACTAAAGCGTTAGGTGGTCGGGTCTAAAGTGTCGGAAAGCACAAAGACCCGTTCTTGCCATCTCTCTGTCAGAGGTATTCCTTAATCATTTTGACCAGCTTTTCAGGCCCGGCCTGATTGGCCAGATAGAGTGCAGCACGGAGTATTGTCGAATCAGTGATAGTCTTACTGGGGGCAAGATCCTGAACAGCGCCTGTGAGTTTTGAGCACATAAGTTTCTCATCGGCCGTCAGGCGTACTGTTTTTGGCGTCTCGCTTGTGGTTCTGTTCCGCTTTGTACGGACATTGGTGAGACGATTATCATGTTCAGGCTTTGTCGTTACGGGCCTTTGTACCTGTGGGCGTTCAAGTTTTCCGGCCATCAGTGTGTACCTTCTTTGATAGAGATGAGTTCTTTTGCCATTGCACGGTAGTCATTCAGTACCAGAGCACCACGTTTATAGAAATACAGCGGTTTACAGACCACTTGGGCCTGTGCAATGTTTTCGTCAGCCCGGATACGGGTGGTCAGGACGTTATGTTTAAACCTGATATTCCCTTCCAGCTCATCCTGAAGAAAAGTATTCATCTTCTTCTTAGAACTGTTGAACTCATTACGAAACAGACTGTATTGAGTGAATTTTTCTTCTTTAATTTCATCAAGGTAGTCTAGGACGGTTTCGGCTCCCGTCAGAGAAAAAGAACCGCCATCTACAGGAATGATAACGTGGTCAGCTATGTATGCCGCATTGGTAGAAGACAGGTTGAGGGCCGGAGAACAGTCAATCAGTATGAAATCAAAGTCACTCATTACGGACTTTAAATGACGCTGGAGTATCTTTTCCCTGTGAGGCCTTGCCATGCTGTTTTCCATCACGCGCTCAAAGGAAGGATCTGAAGGGATCAGGAACAGACCGGGGATGTCCTCCTCACCATTCCTGGCAGGAATAATGACATCCTGAACATCGAATTTTTGGTTGTTATACAGGTCACAAATGGTTGGTCCATACTGCGCATAGAATTTCTTTCCATGCGTCAGCACTTCTGTTGCGTTTGCCTGTTGATCAGCATCAACAACCAGCACGCGTTTCCCCATCTGTGCTAATGCTACGGACACATTTGTTGTGGAAGATGTTTTTCCCGGTCCACCTTTATTACTCATTGCAGCGATGACAAAAGCATGCGCTTGTGTTGTGATTTCAGACATCATCCGCCCTCAAATTGTAAGCCAAATGTATTACATTTGTAGGCACTATAACCATGTTCAGGGTACTAGTCAAAGTGAGAATAACTTTATAGTATCTTGAATAAGATTTAACACAGATGACAAGTCAAAATAATTTCCCTGGAAAAAATGTAGCAGTTATATTTTATTAAATTCAGTATTAATACTATTTAAAATATCTAAAGTTTGAGGAAGTTTTGTTTGTTGTACATCGAGAAATTTTAACTGACGAATTGTATAGCAATACGCTCCCGCTAAAAATTCTTTTGGTGAAGCGCTTTGTCTAGCCCAATCTCTAATAACTTTGAGCTTCGCGATATCTGGGTCACAGAAAAAAGCATCATCATCAGCCCAGGAACCAGTTTGCGCATTCATGAACCAGTTTGAAATTGTCGAATCCTTATTATAAAAGAAACCAAGCTCCAAACAAATCGCATCAATTGCAATAGGTGACATCTTGATATCGCCGTAGTCTATTACATGGCAAACACTCGAAGACGGGTTAATGAAGACATTACCACCGTGAAAATCACAGTGGTTGAAACACATTTTGAAATTAACTCTCCGCTGCTCAAAAGGTGCAATCCAATTTAGATTGAACGTATTTATTAAATCGTTCAATTTCTCGTCCGATAAAAAGTCCTTTCTGACTTCACCGATTGTTTTGAGTTCGGTTTTATAATTATCCCTCCATTCTTTTGTAAGATTGAAACTTAACTTAATCTTTTCCAAATCAAAAGTTCCAGAACCAACATAATTGAACAAAGACACATTAGTATTGTTATCTAAAAACTTGTAGTAAATTGAAGTGATATCTTTAGCTCCGTATAGTGATGTATCAACTTTCGGAGGAAACTTTGAATGATCCAATCTTGCAAGAACATAATTATTATAATTTTCAGACTCTTCACGAATTTTTTCTAAGCTACCAGATTTAACAATAATCTTACTTATTGTTTTCTTATGTTCGTCCATAACATCGAGAAGATGAATTTTTGCTCCCGAATAACCTGGACTAACAGGCAATACGTCCACATAAAACCCGCTCATTTTATTTGCAATAATAGAAAAAAGTCTCTTGACCTTGTTTTCTTCAGATAAAGGATCGTAAGTAGAGTGGCTACTATATAATGTTATATCTTTGACACTATTTACTTCCATTACTATTTTATCAATAACACTAGGTAAGTTGTTAAGCTTATTTTTCCTTAAGTAGTCAACCGTCTGAATTTCATTGCTACCCCAGACTTTTACTGAAGATGTATGAGAAATAATCTCCGTGAAGTAATCTGTTGTTGTGGAACCCGTAAGTATCAATATTGGTGTACCAGGAAAGTGTTTCCTAAATAACCTAAATGCCTCAATACCATTTTTTTCAGCAGGCTCCAGTTCTGTAAAACTCTCTGGAACAGACAAATCAAGAACTGCATAATCAAAAAAAAGATTTATATCACTGCATAGATTCGTCATTTCTTCGAGGTTGATGATATGTGTGATGTTATGCGGAGTTAGAATTCTTTTGATGACTCTGCTTTCTGCAGGATCATCTTCTAATAACAAAAACTCAATCATTTATTCCACCTTAAAGTCAGATTTGCACCATCTACAGGATCGCTCGATAAATTCCAATTACCATCTATTCTTTCCATCGCTTTGGTTATGATCATCAATCCATAACCTAGATGATTATCTTTAGTGGTAACCTTATTTTTCATCAATTGTTCAACTGGTTTAGTTAAGCCCAAACCATTATCCCTAATAGTAATAAACCAATCTATATCTGTTTCTCCCCAACTGATATTTACTTCTGGCTTTTTTCCAAAAGCCAAGCTTGCCTCTATCCCATTTCTTATGCCGTTAACAATAGCTAATTTAAGTAAGCTTTTATCACATATACAATTTAAGCCAACATTACCTATAATATTTATACAGGATATAAAAGCTGAAAATTCACTAGTCACAATTTCATTTAAGTATTTCCCTATATTTAACTCCTCTGTATTCTTTGATTTATTAACTTCCTTTATTTGAGTTATGGCTTCGATAACTGATCTCAATGCCTCAATATGTATCTTTGATTCTGATATATCATAATTATTGATTTCCTCTTCAGTGGAGAGAGCTATTCTGCCTACGACCCCCTCTAATTCATGTAAAAACATACTAGCCATCTCATCTACACCTTTTTGATGTGCAATATATTGCCTTTTAGTTAGATCATCTTCGGCTTTGTTGAATAAATCGAACTTTTACTGAGTTGCAGGATCAGATCACGTATCCCCTGACAACACAGGCAGTTCCGTGGCAAAGCAGACATTCAGAATCACCAACTGGAAGACCTACAACAAAGCCCTTATCAACCGTGGTGCCATCACCTTCTGGCTGGATGATGAAGCGGTTAAGGCATGGTACGAAACAGCAACGTCTGCATCCAGGGGACGGCCCCAGCGCTACTCAGACCTCGCCATCACAACCGTCCTGGTGATTAAACGCGTATTCCGGCTGACCCTGCGGGCCGCTCAGGGCTTTATTGATTCCATTTTTGCCCTGATGGATGTCCCGCTGTACTGTCCGGACTACAGCAGCGTCAGCAAGCGGGCGAAGTCGGTCAATGTCAGTTTCAAAACGCCCACCCGGGGTGAAATCGCGCATCTGGTGATTGACTCTACCGGGCTGAAGGTCTTTGGTGAAGGTGAGTGGAAAGTTAAAAAGCACGGCAAAGAGCGCCGCCGTATCTGGCGTAAACTGCATGTGGCTGTTGATGCGAGTACACATGAAGTCATCTGCGCGGACCTGTCGCTGAACAACGTCACGGACGCTGAAGCTTTCCCGGCGCTTATCCGGCAGACTCACAGAAAAATCAGTTCAGCGGCAGCGGACGGTGCTTACGATACGAGACGATGTCATGACGAACTGCGTCGTAAGAATATAAGCGCGCTCATCCCTCCCCGAAAAGGGGCGGGCTACTGGCCCGTTGAGTATGCAGACCGCAACCGTGCCGTTGCGAATCAGCATCTGAGCGGGAGCAATGCGCGGTGGAAGTGGACAACAGATTACAACCGCCGCTCGATAGCGGAAACGGCGATGTATCGGATAAAACAGCTGTTCGGGTGTTCACTGACGCTCCGTGATTATGATGGGCAGGTGGCAGAGGCTCTGGCCATGGTTCGGGCGCTGAACAGAATGACAAAGGCAGGAATGCCAGAAAGCGTCCGTATTGCCTGAAACTCTGCCCTGCTACAGGGACACTCGCCCCGAATCTGATTTATTCAACAAAGCCGAAATTAATTTACTGACGTCACGTGGTGATATTAATGGTGCGCTGTCGCTGATAAATGGCTGGAGCGAAAGCGTGGCGCGCAAGATCATGAAAAAAGCCGGGTATCCGGTGCCTTCAGAAAAAGGGCGTTCTTTCTGGTTGTGGGTCCAGAAGACGCTGATGCAGGCCGCCCGGGAAAAGCGCTGCGGCTACCAGCACCGGTTCTCATATTCCTTCAGCCGTATACGGACAGAGGCAGAAAATCATTATGAAGATTATGCGAGGATGATGGCTGAACTGAGCAGGGAAAGTGAACCTGAATCCCTCTCAGAAAGTCAGCTTCCCGAGAAGGGAAGTGTAGTGCCCGTCGATACAGCTCCGGAAACAGGCATCCAGATCTCTGGCCCTGCAGAAGGTGTGGTAAACTCTGACCGGAACGCCCAGCCAGCGGCGACTGCTTCTGTTAATGTACTCCAGTTCGAGAAGGCCACTTGTTGCATCGTAACGCAAAAGACTGAAAATCGAAGAATCAATAGTATGCGGTTTCATGTTATGGCGGATTCCCTCCTGTCATGTACGGGATTAGACAAGCGCTTACAGGACTTTAAAACACAGGCCCGTTCTCGTTTGTCCACATTACGAATCATTTTAAACGTTGCAGTTTTTTCACTCAGCAAATTTCTTTTTGTTTATGGCAAGTCGCATGTCATTGGCGCTCACTTATTTAAGGCAAATTATGACAAAAACAGACTGGTTGATGAAATTCAGGCGCTGCCGTTCGATGGACACGCTGGAGACCGTATACGAACACCTGAAATACGAAGGCGATCCAAAAGAAGATTATGCGATGACTTCAGCATACGATCACCGTAAAGCAGAACTGACTGTGGGTAAGCTGTTTGATCGCGTGCCGGCACACGTCTGGAAATTTGTTGAGTGAATCCAAGCATCAGGAAATGGTCAGATTGTAAGGTTACATTTTGTATTAACACGAACACATTTTGTCAGCCCCACGAGTCGCATACCATTTAAAATTTGTCAGGGATTCTTGCCCCGATGCTGAAAGAGAGTGCGTAGACCATACACTTTTTCAGCCCACTGAATCATCCTGTTCTGACGGATTATCAGTTCTAATGTCTTCAGCTTCAGAAGCTGGCTTATCGTTGGACAGATTGACAAGCAGCAAAACCTCTCTCTGAGCTCTGAAACCCCGTATTCTCAGTAAATGCCTCACTTCACTGATGCGAAAGAAACGCCCTGCACGACCTAATTTATCTGACTGATTCATTAGCCCTCTTCAGGAAACAGTTGGCTGACAGATCTTTCATCCGAATAGATTAAGACTGTCGAAGAGTGTCACTGGTAAGAGTGTCCAGAAAGACTTAACTGACTGTAATTTATATAAAATTAATTCATAATTGCGCTCACGTTACCCAGCAAACACTTTTAGGAAAGCAAGGACAGGATTTAATGTCCTGTCCTGAGGATATTGCAAACAACGTCATTTCATAGTGTGGCAGGGCGGTACTGCTCATTTAGAGCCTGTGCAATGGCCTCAGTTTCAGCATCCGGTGTGCCGTCGATTTTTTTCGGCCTGAAATGCATCTGAAATGCGCTGATGATTTTCCTGGTATCCTCATCTAGAAAACCACTCAAGGGAATCTGATCATAACCGTAGCGCTTAAGCATGGTCTGGATACTAAGGACATCTGCAAGTGCGTCTGGCGAACGGTTGGCCAGATATTTCTGCACCCGCTGCGGATCAGGCCAGGCTCCTATGCCCTGAGCGGCCAGCGCCTTCCACGGGAAAAGTTTCCCGGGATCCTGTTTTCGCAGCGGCGCGATATCACTGTGACCAAGGACGTTATCCGGCGTGATGTTGTAGCGCTGGATAATCTCTTTAGCCAGCGCAGCCAGGACATTGACCTGCTGTTGCTGGAAAGGGAACCAAGTTTTCTGCCCCAGCATATCTTCCGTAAACCCGGGATTGACGATTTCTATGCCGACAGAAGAGTCATTCAGGTTAATCCGTCCGTTCCAGTTACTCAGACCAGCATGCCATGCCCGCTTGTTTTCACTGACAAGCCGGTAAACGATGGGTTTTCCTGAGCGCGTATCAATTTGATCAGAGACCAGATAGTGAGCACTAACGTTGTCACCGGTAAGCAATTTCAGTGATGTAGCATCATCAACCGCCGTGTAGTGAAATATAAGAAAACGTATTCGTTCATTCTGGGCAGCTGATGAATAGGAAGTATTCAGAAAATAACTGTTTCCTTTTGCGCGTTGAGACTTTTCCGTACTGCAACCGGAAAGAGCGGTAAAACAAATCAAGCAAATGAATAGTAATTTACTCCATTTATTAACAAACAAAACATGAATTCCTTTATTGATTAATTTTTATCAAATTTTAGATGCAGGCGATTTACGACGCAGGATGCTGAATTCCGCTCTGCTGTCCTGATAATTCTCTCTGTTCTCTAAAAACCATATGATAAATTCATTATTATTTTTCACGCCAATTTTCTTCATTACCCTCCTTTTATAATAGCTGACAGATTTCTCAGGTATTCCTGACCATTCGGATATCTGCCTCATGGTCATGCCGGTCATAAAAAACCAGGTGACGGCAACTTCATTCTCTGTGAATGACAGGCAGCGCTGGGTGTTATCCATGAAAGTCACAGTTCCTCCATTAATCATTAATGAATGAGATAACTCTTGAAAAATGATGGCAGAATTAACCTGCCAGTTAAAAATGAGGTATTTAATGCATGTGTTAATTCAGAAACTTAGTAAAAGTGGCGTCTTTTCCTGCATCATCGACCAGCGTGTATTCCACCGCGATGCTTGTGCTGTTTATAACCTCAGGAATATTAAAATGCTTAAGGCTGAAAGGCGCGATCATTCGGTCCATACCAAGTTTTAAGGCATGCTCACCTGAAGATGACTTAATTTTTATCGAAACCGGAGTCACGTAATATGGCGAGGGGTTATCCAGCTCCAGTGAATGCCTGCTGTCTGACAGTCTTATCTCCAGCCCTTCGCCAATATTAATAACATCCATTTTTTTTTTGAACGGGCGATAAATAATCTTAAGTTGCGTTTTTAAACCGATCTCCATTTTGTTTGCATTCTCTAACTGCGGAGTCCTCTTCACACCAGGAATTTCATAAAGGTTCACCCAAAATAAGGACTCACGATCTTCAGGTAAGCCATGCACTTTTTCAGTAGGCAGTATCTTCAGGTTTATTATTTTCCCTGGCGTCATTCTGACAACAGCTGGGATCACGGCGAAGGGAAAGTTTTTTTCCTTACTGATATCGTCTGAATGTCCGTCATCAACCCAGCTCTGGAGTAGTACAGGAGCATTGCTGTCATTGTTTACGATGAGTAGACGCTTCTCGCTGTCTGTAGCGCGGAACAACACCCTGTCCTGCAGCGGCATAACCACTGCCTTAACGCTCAGAGAAGCAAAAAATAAATTCAGAACCACATAATTAATTAAAAAACGCATTACCAGTACCTCACGACAATATACGCCGTCGAGTCAACCTTCCCGGGAGTGACGGGTTTAGACGGGTCAATGACGCCATAATAGGCGAAATACTGTGACTTGATGTCCACTTGTGAGCTGCTGTTATTTGAACGAGATACTTCACCATCGACTAAAGAAAACCAGCCGCTTGTGTAATCATCTGTATAGGCGTTAGTTATAAATCCGACCGCCTTACCGTTAACAGACACGCCTATGCCGACATTTGAGGCGTAACCGTTCTGCCCATAGTTATCCGAAAGCGTGTAACGCGACCATTTCCCAGAACCGAGGAGAGGATTGGTAGTGACGAACGCAACCGAAACTTTATCCGGGCCCACTCCTGCTTTTTTATTGATAAATAATGAATTAACTAATGGTCCCCCACACCGGTACGTTACATCAAAGTTAATGCCTTTATCCTCAAAACCGGAGGCTAACTCCCTCAAGGTTACCTTAGGAAGGATAACAGGATTGGTATAGCTCAAAACCCGGCATCCCCATAACGTTTGCATAAAAGTATTAGCAGACGAGTACTGCATGCCAAAACCAATCCAGTTCTTGTTACTGAAGCCACCCCAGTTGGTATTACTGTCAGTACCAGGTTTGATGTTGCGGTTATCATTCCAGCCCGGGCCGACAAAAACCGTATAAGCATTTGGCTGAGGACACGTATAGCCAATCCCGGTGGCAATGTCATCGGCGGGGCCGGAGCATCCCCAATGCGCAACCGGATCACCATCCCGCAGTGTGGCAGGCAGACGGTAAATTTCTGCGGTCACACTGCTGAAGTCGCGGGCATAAAACTTGAGTTTGTTACCTTCTCTGTGCCCATGAATAGGTGAACTCTGCCAGTATCTTGAAAAGACTTTACCGTCAGCATCACGGATAAGCCTGATGCCAATATAAGGAAAATAAGTTTGATAGACACCATCACCCGCGCTGATGTTACCGCCCACGTTGCTGTCTCCGTTTGTGGCGAAAACCTCATAAGTCTGTCCCTCGTCGGCAAGATCGCAGGTATATAGCAAGGTATCCGGCCCCTGTCTGGTCTGAAAGGCCTGGGCCAGGCCCACACTGACATGCGTGACGCCTATAAGACCGGTCGGCATAAACTCGGTGGGTTGAAGTTTTATGGAGCCAAAAATCAGTGGAACTCCACCGCTCCGGTCATCACCAGGCGTACCAATATTACTTTGAGGCGTACATTTGCCAAAGACTGATGAAGTAAAGAACGTCAGCATCAACAGAGAGAAAACAGCAGCATGATTTTTCATGTTTAAGGCCTTATTTACAGACTGCACTAACATAATTAAGCGCCTTTGTGGACTCAGGATTCACAGGTGCGTACCGGATGGCGCACTGTTGATCAGGTGCGCTGCCCCAGCGCGCGCTCAGTGCTTCCCGGTTTTCCAGCCGAAGGTAGGTGTTACCCGCCTGACTTACCGTCGCTATAGTGTTGCCGCTGGAATCAAAGATATCCGAGCCAAGGGGAACATAACTGCCATCCCGACGCTTCAATTGCATCATGACTGGTATTCCCTGACGAGTTCTGAAGACGACACGGTTGACTGAACCCGCATAGGGCGTAACAACATGCTGGCTGTCGATAATATCGACATCAGTCGATCCGCCTTCAGGCGTATCCAGGTTGATACTATTACGTCGGTACGGCATTAGTGAAGGGATGATGGCGTAACCTAAACTGTCGATTTTGATATTCTGACCATTAAGCACCTTGGCACCTTCAGCGCCTTTGGCCTCAACGATGGCAAACGTGTCGCTTACTGTATGACCAAGGGTGATACCGCCACGATGAACCGCGACAGCACCATTGAGCGAGCCAGATGCCTGCCAGCTTCCCGGTGATTTTGAAACCGTTCCGCTTACGTTAGCTTTTGGCATAATGGTTGCCAGATTAAGCCCCGTAGTGCTTCCCGTATTATCCTGGCTGTAATTGACGCCCCACTGGGTATCGTTATCTCTTCCTGCGCTTCCAGACAGAGAAGCCTGGTAGTTGCGCTCACTATTGCTGTTGATGTATGAAGCAGACAACGTGGTATTATGGGTATCGCGGCCAAGAGGCACGGAAAAATTCAGGGCAAACTGGGTATCCTTGTAATATTCCTTGTGACGGCTATCGCCAGATATCCCCCATCTCTGCCCATCTGACACCCGCGTACGGTACTGCCTAGAAATGCTGAAGTCCATGTGGATCCCGTAAGGCAGTGCCGTGTTGTATCCCACCTGATAGGAGGTGTCTTTGTTTCGTCCGTCATAATAATTTTGCGAGGATCCCGAAACATAAATGCTTCCCAGTTCACCCAGCGGCTGACTTATATTGACCTGCAGCCGGTTTTTTTGCATGAAGGTGCCGCCTTCCATCGAAGATAGGGGGTTATTTAGATTATTCAGTGCAACAATATCCTGAAGATCCCTGTAGCCTTTGGTGGAATACCGGTAGCCGGCAAAACTGATTGTGGTACCTGTCGGTCCCAGCGTTTTACTGTACTGGGTATTCACCATCCACCCCTGCGTGGCACTGCCATTTTTCAATCTAGCATTTGACCAGGTTGTGGAGGCGCCCAAAGCACCGATCCATGATGAGTAAATGGCCCCACCGCTGGCAGCCTGATAACCACTACCAATACGCAGTCCGCTGTTAGCCGTGACAGTGTTTGACACGCCGTATTTCAGTGAAAGTTCAGAAAACTGGTTATAACGGGCATAGTCGCGAATTTTTCCCGCAGAAAAAGCGTAGTCAAGACGCCCTGGCCGGACGGAATCCGGTAGTGTCGAGTAGGGGACTGAATATTCCGTGATGCTTCCGTCACTCTCTGTCACCCTGACATTGAGGTCGCCACCGTAAAAAGCCGGTGCAAGATCATCAATACTGAAGTTACCCGGTGGCACAGTCGTCTCATAAATCTTATTTTTTTTCTGAAAAACCTCTACTTTGGCGTTTGTACGGGCCGTTCCTTTTACCGTAGGAGCATACGCAACAACTGAAGGAGGTAACACGCGGTTGTCAGTCTCGAAGCTTAAGCCTGTGAAACTGAGTCCGCTGAAGGTATTGGAGGCCGTGCTGAGTTGCCCCAGCGAAAGCTCACTTCTCAGCGCCGGCAATCCACGTCTGACATAAAACCGTGAGGAATTCCATCCGGAGCCATAGTGACTCCGGTTGAAATTACCCTGTTGCCTGAACTGCCACTTTCCGAAATTTAAGCCGCTGCTCAGCCCGAGATACGTTGAACTCAGTCCGCCAGAATACGTGTTATGTGACTCATACTGGTTGATCGTGTAGTTTGAAAATAAAACGCTACTGCCTTCCTCAAACTCACTCGCTGGGATATAGTCATCTGGACGCTGTTGGATAAGAGACTGAGGCACCGTAATGTTCACCCGCAGTGCGGAAAGATCCGGCTCAACCTTTGTGTCCGGCAGGACGGAGTTGAGGGTATATTTTTTCTTATCAACAAGATTTTCAGTTTTTTGTTTCAGCGGTAAACTGCTAATAAAATCACCAGTAAATAACGGTGTCAGTCCTTCACTTTTCATTTCAAAATCCAGCGTCTTTTTTGAAAACAATTTATTATTCACATAGACAGAAACATCATACTTTCCTGGCTTATAAAACGTCTCGTCCCCGGACAATGTAGCAACATCGCTCAGTCCGCTTGCCCTGAGCATGGCAGGGCTGAATTCATATTCTCCGGCATGCGAATAAAAAGCATAAAAAGAAAGAATGAAAGGTAAAATTCTGATATTCATTTTTACTAAAATCGTAAATTATTTATCGGTGATCAGAAAATTAACGGGCGTACCATAATCACTAATCATAACCGCATGAAGCGGACCACTGAGGGTGCTTCCCTTAATCTCCTTTGAAAAAGTTTCACCTGGATTGAGAGTCAGGTTTTCTGCAATAATATGCTTTCCATTCTGGATTTCTCGGATGGAAAGAACATTTGGGCTATTATTACTGACAGCTAACATTCCATTATGAAAACTATAGAACACGTTACGTTGTTCTTTATCAGAAAACGCATTGACAGATTTCGGTCTGTAGATAATTTTCAGTCGGCTTTTGACGATAATATTCAAACGACTGT
>Ga0157373_10002276_pt1 | contig 14545 bp, 12 predicted proteins | sample C65metaG_FD_113460 | JGI IMG/M metagenome (GOLD analysis project Ga0157373, IMG submission 113460) | Corn rhizosphere microbial communities from Kellogg Biological Station, Michigan, USA - C6-5 metaG | ecosystem: Host-associated > Plants > Roots > Rhizosphere > Soil | place: USA: Michigan... | reverse complement strand
CCGCGAGCACATCCTGCTGGCCCGTCAGGTCGGCGTGCCGGCGCTGGTGGTGTTCATGAACAAGGTCGACATGGTCGACGACGCCGAACTGCTCGACCTGGTCGAGATGGAAGTGCGCGAGCTTCTCAGCTCCTACCAGTTCCCCGGCGACGACATTCCGATCGTCAAGGGCTCGGCCCTGGCGGCCGTCGAAGGCAAGAACCCGGACATCGGCGAGAAGGCCATCCTGGAGCTGATGGACGCGGTCGACAGCTACATCCCGCAGCCTGATCGTCCGATCGACCTGCCGTTCCTGATGCCGGTGGAAGACGTGTTCTCCATCTCCGGCCGCGGCACGGTGGTCACGGGCCGTATCGAGAAGGGCATCGTCAAGGTCGGCGACGAAGTCGAGATCGTGGGCCTGCGCGCCACCCAGAAGACCATCTGCACGGGCGTGGAGATGTTCCGCAAGCTGCTCGACCAGGGCCAGGCCGGCGACAACGTCGGCGTCTTGCTGCGCGGCACCAAGCGCGAGGACGTCGAGCGTGGCCAGGTTCTCTGCAAGCCGGGCTCGATCACCCCGCACACCAAGTTCGTGGCCGAGGCCTACATCCTGACCAAGGAAGAGGGCGGCCGTCACACCCCGTTCTTCACCAACTACCGCCCTCAGTTCTACTTCCGCACCACCGACGTGACCGGCATCATCCGGCTTCGCGAAGGCGTGGAGATGATCATGCCCGGCGACAACGCCGAGCTGGACGTCGAGCTGATCACGCCCATCGCCATGGACCAGGGCCTGCGCTTCGCCATCCGCGAAGGCGGCCGCACGGTGGGCGCGGGTGTTGTCGCCAAGATCGTCGAGTAGGCTTTAGCCTCACGAGCTAACGCAGAGGCCCCGGAGCAATCCGGGGCCTTTTGCTTTATCAGAACGGCATGAGCAGCTCAGCCGCATCTCCCGTTCTGGTCATTCTCGGCGGCGCCGGGGACCTGGCGCTGCGCATGCTGCTGCCGTCGCTCCTGAACCTCGAAGCCGACCGCCTGCTGCCCGAGGGCGTGCGCATCATCGCTGTCGGCCGCGCCGCCGGCGACGCCGACAGCTACCGCCGCGACGTGCAGATGCACTTGGACACCCGTAACGGCTACGCCCCCGGCGACTGGGAGCGCCTCGCCGCGCGCCTCGACTACTGCCCGGCCGACGTCACCACGCCCGAGGGCGCCCGCCGTCTGACCGAGAAGGTCGGCGAGCACGGCCTGCTGGTCGTCTACTTCGCCGTCTCGCCCAGCATCTTCGCGCCGGCCACCGAGATGCTGACCAAGGCCGGTCTGACCGGAGAGCGCACCCGCCTCGTGCTCGAAAAGCCCATCGGACATGACCTGGAGAGCTCGCAGGCCATCAACGCCGCGCTGGCGCAGGCCGTGCCGGAGGAGCGTGTCTTCCGCATCGACCACTACCTCGGCAAGGAGACGGTCCAGAACCTCATCGCGCTGCGCTTCGCCAACACCCTGTTCGAGCCGCTGTGGACCAACCTGACCATCGACCACGTCCAGATCACCGTCGCCGAGACCCAAGGCGTCGGCGAACGCTGGCCCTACTACGACGAGTACGGCGCCCTGCGCGACATGCTGCAAAACCACATGCTGCAGCTCCTCTGCCTGGTCGCCATGGAGCCGCCGTCCGACCTCAACCCCGACGCCGTGCGCAACGAGAAGGTCAAGGTGCTCCGCTCGCTGCGCCCCATTACCCGCGCGGGCGTCGCGGCCAACACCGTGCGCGGCCAGTATGCGGCGGGCTCGGTCGAGGGCCAATCGGCCAAGGGCTATGCCGAGGAGGTCGGCCGCGCCTCCGACACCGAGACCTTCGTCGCCGTCGCCGCCCACATCGACAATTGGCGCTGGGCCGGCACGCCCTTCTTCCTGCGCACCGGCAAGCGCATGCCCGAGCGGCGGACCGAGATCGTCATCCAGTTCAAGCCGGTGCCCCACTCCATCTTCGGCGGGGCGGCGGAACAGGACATGGTCGCCAACCGTCTGATCATCGAGCTGCAGCCGAACGAGGACATCTCGCTGACCCTGATGAACAAGCGCCCTGGCCTGACGCAGGACGCCATGCGCCTCCAGCCCTTGCCGCTCAGCTTGAGCCTCGCCCGCGCGTTGGGCGAAGAGGGCGGACGGCGGCGGATCGCCTACGAGCGGCTGCTGCTCGACGTTTTCCGGGGTGACAGCACCCTCTTCGTGCGCCGCGACGAGGTGGAGGAGGCCTGGCGCTGGGTCGATGCGGTCGAGGCCGCCTGGGCGGACGCGGGCCTTGCGCCCAAGCCCTATCCCGCCGGGTCCTGGGGCCCAGCGGGGGCCTTCGCCCTGATCGAGCGCACCGGACGCGCGTGGAATGGCTAGGCCCGTCGTCGAGGTCTTTGATTCCGCCCGCGAGGCCGCTCAAGAAGCCGCCGACGCTATCGCCAACGGCCTGCGCGACGCGGCGCTGGAGCGGGGCAGGGCGACCTTCATCGCCACCGGCGGCAAGACGCCCGAGACCACCTACGACATCCTCGCCAGCGCCGACCTGCCCTGGGACAACGTCACCGTCACCCTGACCGACGAGCGCTGGGTCGACCCGCACGGGGCGGAGTCCAACGAGCGCATGGTCCGCGACCGCCTCCTCACGGACCGCGCCGCCTCCGCGACCTTCGTCCCCCTGAAATCGGCGCACGCCGCCCTGCACGAGGCCATCGACGAGGTCGAGACTCGGCTGGCGCGCATCCTTCCGGCCGACGTGACCCTGCTCGGCATGGGCGAGGACGGCCACATCGCCTCGCTCTTCCCCCATGGCCGCGTCGAAGCCGAGGGCCTGGTCGTCGCCGCGCAGGCCGCCCAGCCGCGCCTCAGCCTCACCCTCGAAGCGCTGGAGCCCCGCCGCCTCACTGTCCTGCTGATCTCGGGCGAGGCCAAGCGGCGGGCGCTGGAGGAGGGCTCGAACCTCCCCATCCACGCCTTCCTCGCGCGAACAAAAGCGCCGGTCAGGATATTGTGGTCGCCATGAACCCCGTCATCGCGCAGGTCACCGCCCGCATCGCCGATCGCAGCCGCGAGCGCCGCGCCGCCTACCTCGCTGAGATCGACGCCGCCCGCGACGCCGGTCCCGGCCGCGCCAAGCTCTCCTGCGCCAACTGGGCCCACGCCTTCGCCGCCCAGCCCGAGCCCGACAAACTGCGCGTGCTGGATCCCAACGCGCCCAACCTCGCCATCGTCAGCGCCTACAACGACATGCTCAGCGCCCACCAGCCGCTGGAGCGCTTCCCCGCGCTGATCAAGGAGGCCGCGCGCGAGGTCGGCGCCACAGCCCAGTTCGCCGGCGGCGTGCCCGCCATGTGCGACGGGGTCACGCAAGGGCGCCCCGGCATGGAGCTGTCGCTCTTCTCCCGCGACGTCATCGCCATGGCGACCGCCATCGCCATGACCCACGACGCCTTCGACGGCGGCCTCTACCTCGGCGTCTGCGACAAGATTGTGCCGGGGCTGGTGATTGGGGCGCTGGCGTTCGGCCACCTGCCGGCGATCTTCGTGCCGGGCGGGCCGATGACGTCTGGCCTGCCTAACGCCGAGAAGGCCAAAATCCGCGCCCTCTACGCCGAGGGCAAGGTCGGCCGCGACGAGCTGCTCAAGGCCGAGAGCGCCGCCTACCACGGCCCCGGCACCTGCACCTTCTACGGCACCGCCAACTCCAACCAGATGCTGATGGAGATGATGGGCCTGCACCTGCCCGGCAGCGCCTTCGTCCACCCCAACACGCCGCTGCGCGATGCGCTGGTCAAGGCCGCCGCCCGCCGCTGCGCCGCCATCGGACCGAAGTCGAACAAGTGGACGCCCGCTGGCCGCGTCATCGACGAGAAGGCCATCGTCAACGGCCTTGTCGGGCTGATGGCCACCGGCGGCTCGACCAACCACGCGCTGCACATGGTCGCTATGGCCGCCGCCGCCGGGATCGCGCTGGAGCTGGAGGACTTCGACGACATCTCCCGCGCCACGCCGCTCTTGGCGCGCGTCTATCCCAACGGCTCGGCCGACGTGAACGCCTTCCAGGCGGCCGGCGGCATGGCCTTCGTGACCCGCGAGTTGCTGGCCGCCGGGCTGGCGCACGAGGACGTGCTGACGGCCGCGGGGCAGGGGTTGTCGCACTACACGCACGAGCCCTTCCTCGACGGTGACGCGGTCGTCTGGCGCGAGGGTGCGAAGGAAAGCCTCGACCGCGAGATCCTGCGGCCCATCTCCGATCCCTTCCAGCCGGAGGGCGGGCTGCGCCTGCTGAAAGGCCCGCTCGGCCGCGCCGTGATCAAGGTCTCGTCCGTGAAACCCGAGTACCTCGACCTCACCGCGCCTGCCGCCGTGTTCAACAGCCAGGACGCCTTCCTCGAGGCGTTCAAGCGCGGCGAGCTCTACCGCGACCTCGTCGCCGTCGTCCGCTTCCAGGGCCCCCGCGCCAACGGCATGCCCGAGCTTCACAGCCTCACGCCTGCGCTCAGCGTCATCCAGGATCGTGGCTTCAAGGCCGCGCTCGTCACCGATGGCCGCATGTCCGGCGCCTCGGGCAAGGTCCCCGCCGCCATTCACCTGACGCCCGAGGCCATCGACGGCGGCCTGCTCGCCTACCTGCAGGACGGCGACCCCATCCATCTCGACGCCCAGACCGGGACCCTGGAGGTGCTGGTTGATGAGGCGGTGCTGCGCGCGCGCGCGCCTGCCGTGGCGCCGCCCGAGGCGCTGGGGTTCGGGCGCGGCCTGTTCGCGACGTTCCGCCGGGCCGTCGGCGCGGCCGACCATGGCGCGTCGTCCCTATAAAGCCCTTCCCCCTCGTGGAGGGCGCTTCGACGCGCTCAGCGGGTGAACACGCCTTGCAGTAGCGGGCGGGCGAAGAGGCCGGCGGCTTCCTTGCGGGTGACGCCGGGGATCCAGGTCTCCAGTGAGGCCGCGGCGTTGAGCATGGAGTTGAGCATGTGGGCCGCGATCATCGGGTCGACCGGTCGGATCGTTCCCTCCGCGATGCCGTCCGAGATCATGGCGGCGAAGCGTTCGGACACGCGGTTGTAGCGGTCGACCATGTTCTGCCGGATGTCGGCGGGCAGGGCCCCCATGGCCGAGGCGCGCAGCAGCGGGCCGCTGTCGGAGAGCTGGTACTCGACCAGCGCGGTGGCCACGCTGGTCAGCCGCTGCCACTGGCCGCCGGACAGGTCGCGGCTGGCGAGCTGGGCGCGGCGGATGACCGCGAAGCTGCGCTTGAAGCAGTCCGCCACGAGGTCATCCTTGGCCTCGTTGTGGTGGTAGAAGGAGCCCTTGGTGACGTTCAGCTGGGCGGAAATGTCCTCCACCGAGGCCCCGCGATAGCCGCGCTGGTTGATGAGCCGGGTGGCGGCGATCAGGAAGGTCTCGCGGGCGTGGTCCTGGGGGTCGGCCAGCGGCGGGGTCAGCGCGTCCAGCGGGGTTGGCCTCCACGGCCGCTCGCCGCTCGCCAGGCCGCCGGACAGGATGTCCAGCATCCGGTCACGAATGCGGGGATAGTCCTCCACGTCGTAACGGCGCAGCCAGCTGCTGGTCCAGAAGGCCTGCTCCAGCAAAAGGTGCGTCCGCGCGTTGGCTTCGCGCCGGTCCATGAAGGCGAACTCAGGTGCGTCGAAGAACCCGCGGAAACGGCGGAACATCGCGTTGAACGCCTCGATCACCTCGGTGCGCTGCGGCTCCTTGAGCGCCCGCATCTCGGTGAAGCTGACCATCGGGGGCGCTTTACGCAGCCGGATGCGGCGCGACAGATCGAGGTAGGCGTCGAGGAAACGCGTCAGCCGCGCGCGCCAGTTGTCCGCCTGGGCTGCGTAGATGACCATACTGTCGAAGGTCTCGACCCCGCGCAGGAAGCAGGCGGCGGCGAGGTCGTCCTTCTTGCGGTAGTAGTAGGTGACCGATGTCGTGATCAGCCCCACCTCCGCCGCCACGTCGGCGAGGGTCATGCCCTTCACCCCCTGGCGGTTCAGGATGGTGGTGGCGGCCGCCAGGATCGCCTCCTTTTTGCGGGCGTATCTCGGCGTCGATACGGGAGCGGCGTCGCCCTCCATTACGGTCGTTCCGTCTGCCATCCGCTCCCCCTGCCCGATAGCGTGGGAGGGGTTAGCGCGCGCGCCGCGCCGGCGCAAACACCTTTACCGGGGATGGGGTCGGGGGCTGCATCTTATGGCGCAGCTTGGATGAAATGGTATGTCCGCCCACTCCCGAGGCATCGTTATTTAAACGCGCCTTTCTTGAGAGGGGCAACGCCAGCTTTGCTAATTCGAATGTCAGGTACGCTCAGGCGGCGGCGGTGACCGTCTTCGCAAGCCCCGTCATGACGTGGATGATTTCGGCGACCAGGGCGTTGGGCGACATCGGCTTGGCGAGTGCGCCGTTCATGCCGGCGGAGATGTATGAGGCCTGCTGGTGGGCCATGGCGTTGGCGGTCATGGCGATGATGGGCACGCGGCAGGCCGGTTCAGGCATGGCGCGGATGCGGCGCGTGGCCTCGACCCCGTCCATCACCGGCATCTGCACGTCCATGAAGACGAGGTCGAAGTGGGTCTGGGCCAGCGCTTCGAACCCTTGCAGGCCGTCCTCGGCGGTTTCCACGGAGGCGCCGAGAAGCTCCAGCATCTTGGTGGCGATCAGCCGGTTGGTGCCGTTGTCTTCGACGACGAGCACCCGCAGGCCCTCGAGAAGCTGGGCGCCGGCCTTGTCGTCGGCGCTCGCCGCCTCGGTCGCCGGCGCGGCGATCTCGACCCAGAAGGTCGAGCCCTTTCCGGCCTGGCTCTCGAAGCCGACCTCCCCGCTCATGATTTCCGCGAGGCGCTGGGTAATGGCCAGGCCCAGGCCGGAGCCGCCGAAGCGGCGCGTGGTCGATCCGTCGCCCTGGCGGAACCGCTCGAACAGGCTCGCCTGCGCGTCCAGCGGGATGCCGACGCCGGTGTCCTCCACCTCGATCCGCAGGCGCTGGGCCTCGTCCTCGCCATGCATCGCCAGCCGCACCTCGACGCCGCCGCTCAGCGTGAACTTCACCGCGTTGCCGACGAGGTTGAACAGGATCTGCCGCAGCCGGACGGGGTCCAGCTTCGCCCAGCCAAGATCGGGCGCCGGCGCCGCGCGCAGATAGAGGCCCTTGCCTTCCGCTCCCGGCCGCAGGAGGTCGACGACCCCGGCCATGATCGCCGCCGGATCGACGGCCTCGGCCGCGAGTTCGAGCCTGCCGGCGTCGATCTTGGAGAAGTCGATGATGTCGTTGAGCAGTTCCGAGAGCATCGAGCCGCAGCCCAGCGCCTCGTTCAGCAGCCGCCGGCCGTCCTCGGACAGCGGCTCGTGCTTGAGCAGGTGCAGGACGCCCAGCACCCCGTTCATCGGCGTCCGGATCTCGTGGCTCATGTTGGCCAGGAACTGCGACTTCGCTTCCGCCGCCGCATGAGCCGCCCGCTCGCCCCGCAACGCCGCGTCGCGGGCCCAGGCGACCTCGGTCATGTCGTGGGTGATGCCCAGCACCTCCCACCGGCCATCCGCCTCCTTCCGCACCCCGCGGTAGGCCGCCCGCAACGTCGCCCAGAGCTCTCCGGCCGGATACCAGTGCCGATATTCCAGAATCTGCTGCTCGCCCGTCGCCAGGGTCGCCATCAGCGCCTCGGTCATGCGGGCGCGGTCGTCCGGATGGAATTCCTGCAGCATCTCGTCGAACGTCACCGTACGGCTGCGCGCCTCGCCGGCGGCCTCGAGGTCGGCGTCGACGACGTAGGTCATGGTCTGCGGGTAGAACCGCCAGATGAAGATGCCGGCCGCGGCGCGCAGCAGTTCGCTGGCCCGCAGGCCGTCTTCGGCCTCGGCGGCGCGGCGGCGCTCCTCGGTGATGTTGAGGCTGGCCATGAGGGCCACGCCCTCGGATGGCCGCGTCGACCGCGAGCGGAGCCAGAGATACTCGCCGGAGCGGGTTCGCAGGCGATGCTCGGCGCAGGCCCGGTTCTCCGTCTGCAAGCGCCGGATGGACTCCTTCAGCATCTCCATCTCATCCGGGTGAGCGAACTCGATGAGGGGTCGGCCGACGACGTCCTGCGGCGTCCAGCCGGTCAGCTTTGTCCAGGTCGGATTGACCCAGACGACAACGCCGCGGCGAATGACGATGAACAGCTCGTCGCTGTTCTGGAAGAACCAGCGCGCGGCTTCCGCCTCGACCTCTTCCGGACTGAACTGGGACTCCATGCCTGCAGGGTAGGCCAGCGAGGTAAAGTTAGGGTTGCGAGGCTGGCCCCAGTCCTTAAGGTTTCAGAAACAAACAAGCGTTTGAGAGAGAACTCATGACCAAGCCCGAAAGCGTGGGCATGTCGTCGGAGCGGCTGGGGCGGATCGACCGCTTCATCACCGCCAAATACCTCGACACCGGCAAGCTGCCCTGCGCCCAGATGCTGGTCTGGCGACGCGGGGAGCTGGTGCACTCGTCCACGCTCGGCAAGGCCGATGTGGAGCGGGGGACGGCGCTGCGCGAGGACGCCATCTTCCGCATCTACTCGATGACCAAGCCGATCACTTCGGTGGCCTTCATGATGCTGGTGGAGGAGGGGCTGGTCGCGCTTGACGACCCCGTCCACCGCTACATCCCCGAGTGGCGCGACATGGGGGTCTTTGAGGCCGGGGTCGACGGCGCCTACCAGACCCGCCGGACCGCCCAGCCCATGCGCTGCATCGACCTTTTGCGCCACACCTCGGGCCTCACCTACGGCTTCCAGAACCGCACCAACGTCGACGCCGCCTACCGCAAGCTCAAGGTCAACGACTTCGGCACCGAGGGCGGCCTCGAAGCCATGATGGCCCAGCTCGCCGGCCTGCCGCTGGAGTTCTCGCCGGGGGAGGCGTGGAACTACTCGGTGTCGACGGACGTGGTCGGCTATCTCGTCCAGAAGATCTCCGGCGTGCCCTTCGACCTCTTCCTCAAGGACCGCATCTTCGAGCCGCTGAAGATGAAGGATACGGCCTTCTTCGTGCCGCAGGACAAGCGCGAGCGGTTCACCGCCTGCTACGCGCTCACCCCGTCCGGCCGGACCATCCTGCAGGACGATCCCGCCAAGAGCCCCTACCTCTCCGACCCGCTGCTGAAGTCCGGCGGCGGCGGCCTCGTCGGCACGGCGGCGGACTACCTGCGCTTCACCCGGATGCTCCTCAATGGCGGGGAGCTGGACGGGGCCCGGATACTCTCCCCGAAAACCATCCGCCTGATGACCCTGAACCACCTCCCCGGAGGTCAGGAACTCACCCAGGCCTCGCGGTCGCTGTTCAGCGAGGCGGTGTTCGAGGGCCTGGGCTTTGGCCTGGGCTTCGCCATGACCGTCGACCAGGCCCGCACCAAGACGCCCGGATCTCTGGGCGAGTACTTCTGGGGCGGCATGGCCTCCACGGCCTTCTGGGTGGACCCGGTGGAGGACCTGACCTGCGTGTTCATGACCCAGCTGATGCCGTCCAACAGCTACCCCATACGCCGAGAGCTGCGGACGCTGGTCTACTCCGCCATGACGGAGTCGGCCGCGTTCTAGTGGATGTTGCCCGTCCGGTGCATGATCGACTGCAGGCCCAAAAGACGGCTCTCGCAGTCGGCGACCATCTGGCGGGCCATCTCGCGGACACCGACCGGATAGGCGTCGCCGCCTTCCGAAACCTCGGAGGCCAGGCGGGCCATATCGACGATCGAAGCCTCCAGCTGGCGGACGTGCTCGCGGGCCATCCCGCGGGCTTCTTCCTGCAGGCGGCGGATGCGGGTGGTCAGGGGCTCGGTGGCGGCCGTATCGGCTTCCGGAGCCGGGTTCGTGGCGACGATGGCGAGCGAAGCGGACATGATAATCCCCAAGGGTGTTGTGGGTGGGGAGCCCGCCGCCGCGCCGAGGGGGAGTCGGTCACGGTCGGCGAGCTCCCCCATTGCCGAAGAATACGCGTCGAATGGAACCCGGTTCCGTACCTGTTCCGCTTTCGATGACGCGGCCGTGAGCCTGCGTGATCGGCGCCACAGTGGGGCAGGGACGAGGGGTTAGGTGTGAGGGGCGAGTGTCTCCCGTGGCTTTGAAACAGGGGCGAGGGACGAGGGATGAGGGGATAGATGGCTCGGCGGCGCCGCCTCCGCTCCGTCCCCCCCTCGCCCCTAACCCCTCGCCCCTCACTCCAGGTCCTCCTCGCGCGGCGCCCGCAGGCTCTGGAACTCGGCCGGGAGCGGCTGGCCGGCGGTGATCTTCTGCGCCAGCGTCAGCGCCAGGTCGCGGACCATGACCCGCATGTGCTCGCGCCGGCCGTCGTAGTCGCGCTCGTCCTCCTCGTCGAAGAGGTAGCGCGCCGAGGGGAGGTAGCCGTCCAGCTCATGCAGCTCGCGGGCCGCCCGCACCATCCGGGCCGCCTCCAGCCCCCGCCCTTCGGAGATCGAGCGCTGCGCCTGCCCGAGCGCCCGGCGGGCCATGACGGTCGGCTCCTCGAAGAGCGGCACCATCTGGCGCGCGACGACGGCCTCGACGCGCAGGGCGATGTCGTCGCGCGCGGGCGCGTTATGCGCGGCGGGGGGCGCGAGGGCGTGCGCGGACGCGTGCGTGGGGAGGGGCGCCTGCGCGCGTGCGTAGGCGCGCTTGGTCCAACCCTCCCTGGCCGCCCGCTTGCGCAGCGCCGTGACCGACACCCCGAACCGCGCCGCCGCCGTCGGCGCCGACAGCCCGGAGAGGTATGCCGCCCGGATCAGCTCCCAGGTCTGAGACGAGGCGGCGACGTAGGTGGTCCTGGGCTTGGCTTTCATGCCCCGAGTATGGGGCTGGCGGAGAGGCCGGGGATAAGTTGGGGCGGAGGAGGGGGCGGGAGGGCGGTTTTGGGGCAGGAAAGGGTGGGGGGATGTGTCTCCTCTCAGCTACTTTGCCCAAGTGGGCAGATGCCAATCATCCCCCTTAGCGAAGCGACCTCGGCCTCTACGGCCGCATTCGGGACAGTCCAGCGACACTCTCGGCTCGTCCTCCCAAGCCTCCCGCTCCGGCCCTCTGAAGCGGCGGTATCCAGTATCGGCTGCGGTGCTGGTGAGGCCCGTAATTGCGAACATGAAGTCGTTCACCGCGTGAGCCGCGGCTACGGCATTCATCGTGATAACACTCGGCGCAACAACTTCCGGCTCATCAATGTACCGCTGCCTTTGGCGTTCGAGCGCAGTTTGGCCCTCCTCCTGAAGCTTACCAGGATTTATCAGTCCGTTGCACCACAAGCACCCTCGCTCAGGCGTTACAGGTCTAACAACGCTGAAGGCATCCAATACCTCGCCGCTCAGAGGCTCGACTTGAACTTTAGAACCAAGTTGCGCGCCCGGTATTAGGTATTGATGTACAATAGCGTTAAACAGTAGGCGCGCGCCCATAGAATCGGCGGCTAGAAATATATAATCGCATTCAGTCAATTTAGCCGCATTATCCGGGTGAAGAGCGTTTCCAAAAATCGCATCTACTCGGATCGCTGGATCAATCCGGTGGACCATTCGCTCGGCAATCCTGACCTTCGGTTTGGAACGCCGTTCGGCGAGTTTCCGCACCCAATGCGGATTTCCCTCTTGAGCTAACCATGACAGTGCATCAAGGGGCGTCGAGCCTACGACACGGGGAAGGTTGGATATTGATATACGGTCGGGATCGATCAGAACTAAATGGCCTACCCCTAAATGAGCAAGATATTCAGCAATTAGGGAGCCTACACCTCCGACCCCAATTATGCCTACCTTTGCGGCGCGAATAATGTGTTGCCCTGCATCGCCGAAAAGCCGCGCCTGCCGATCATAACGGATATTCGCAACTGTCGTCCTACGATGTAACTTGGGCACCAGCCGCTTAATACGGCTACCCACAATATGCATGTCAGTGAGGTCGACGCGCCTGCCATCTGGAAGCCAAATATCGCCCGCAACAGCGTTTTCAGCGAAAACAAGAGCGCCCACTGGAAGGCCTCGGGCAATGTCGAGAAGAGCGGGATAGCCTCGCTGATGGCTGTTCAGATCGTCGATAGAGAACTCAACCTCGTCTCTGCCAAGATGGTTGTGGACCGCCAAATATACGAGACGTTCGTCCGCACATTCCAAAATTCGATCTCGGACAAAGTTTGCCTTTAGCATCTTGTAACCGCGGACGCCCGAAACATAATCGTGCCCGTCTACGGCCAAGTGAAGGTCGCGCGCTAGTAGCCGAACACCTCTTGGCGTCGCAGCTAGGCCCGCAGCAATCACCGCCCCGTGTTCGTCCCGATCTCCGGGAAAAAGGTGCTGGTGGAGGCGCTGTTGCATGCCTTCGGGCATAACTAGCCGCCACGGAATATTCACCGGGAATTTAGCCATTGTAGGACTTTCAGCAGCTTGATTAGCGGGGTTTCCAATGAGTGTCGGTTGTTGGATCGGCGGGAAATTTGGACGGCCGCACGACGCATGGCCCCTGGCGGAAGGATGACCCCTTCCGGGGGGAACACGTGCCCTGTCCCCATCCCTTCACCCAACGGCTGACCATCCGCCCGAGCTAGATCGCCCCTCACGAAGTGGGGATACACGTCCGCGTAAGGACAACCGTGCGTGACGTGAAAGCCAACCCAAGTGTGTTGTTCGCGGAACGGTGGGCCCAATCCCAGCTCGTCGATGAGGATGTACGCACCTCCGAGCCCATCTTCGATCGAGATGACCGTCGCATTGGGGTAGTTGTTGCGAAGCTCGCCGATCGCGGCTTCCACGTCGGGCGTCAGCATTGCGGTGCTCTACGAGTTGTCGTCGTCAGCGACGGCGACGAACTTTTCGTTGGGGTGCACCTGGAGGGGGTCGTTATCCCCCACCACACTCGTCTTACCGTGAGCGCGCACGATGCTCAGCACAAAGTCGAGCTGGATAGGAACCTCTTGCGCGATCGCGGCGGTCTTGATCCGCAGGCCCGTTTGTTCGCGGTCATCGAGTTTCACCGGCCGCTCATTCACGTTCACGGTGATCAGCATGTGGTCCGGTTGGCGCTTTAGTTCAGGGGCGGTGCCCTCCTTGGGCGCGAGGTCATTGTGGTCGGCCACAGGTGTCTCCTTTCGGGCCTGGCTCACGGCGAGTCGCCGCTGACATCATGGTAAACAGCTATGACCATGGCGTGTCAACAATGAAAACATTCCTATGTCAATATTACTGACCCTCATGTCAGCACCATTGACATTTCTTTATCAAACCGTTAATCTTTTTGGGTATGAAGAATCACACAAAAGCCTTCTACGAGGCGTTCGGGGAGCGGGTGCGGAGCTACCGATCCGCAGGCGGCATGACCCAAGAGGAGCTTGCGGCGAAGGTCGGTCTTTCGCGCACATCGATTACGAATATCGAAAAGGGAAATCAGCAAGTTTTGCTTCATCAGTTACAGATATTTAGTGAAGCGCTTGCCGTACGTGTTGAACAATTGTTGCCGGAACGCCGGACAATGAGTTCAGAGGCGGCGGAAAAACTGATATCTTCTGAAGAAGTTGGGGAAGATCTGCGTATTTTTCTAAAATCGATCGTGTCCTAGGGTAGGTGATGGTCAAGTCCAGCTCTTCCATTCGTCGCGACGTAGAAAAGGTGCTCGCCGACCATGGTATTGCGTCCCCCCCTGTACCGGTAGAATACATTGCGCGAGCTTTAGGGGTAACTGTTAAGTATGAGCCGTTTAGCGGCGAGCTAGCGGGGATGCTGATAACTGCAGACGGCACCAACGTGATTGGTGTAAACTCGTCACACCATTTCAATAGGCAGCGCTTCACCATCGCTCACGAGCTTGGTCATTTAATCCTCCACCATCGCGAAATGGAGCGGGTGCATATAGACCGATCGCTAGTCCACCGACGGGATAACATTTCCGGACTTGCGATTGACCCTAAGGAGATCGAGGCGAATCGGTTCGCCGCAGAGTTGTTGATGCCATATTCGATGTTGATAGCTGATATTGAAGGTGTGAATGACGTCGAGGACGTCGATGAAATTTCACTCTTAGCCAAGCGGTATTTGGTTAGCGCCTTGGCCATGACTAATCGAATCACGAATCTGCTTCATCTGCATAAGCATTGGTGATGCGGACATACTTGACCGCATTTGCTTGGCAGTTCCCTACAACCGCCCCTTCCTGAACCTCTCCGCCGCTTCCGCCCGCGCTTCGCGCTTCACGCGCTTGACGGCCTCGCGGTCGCCGGTCTCGCCCGCCGGGGCGATGGCGTCGGCCATGAACTCCAGGTCGAGGAGCTTCAGGCGCTTGATCTCGTCGCGCAGGCGGGCGGCTTCTTCGAACTCCAGGTTGCCGGCGGCCGCGCGCATCCGGCCCTCGAGGTCGCGCAGCGTCGCCTTGAAGTTGTCGCCGACGAAGGGTTTGCCGTCTTCGGCCACGCCGACGGGGACGGTGACGTGGTCCTTCTCATACGGCGAGGCGAGGATGTCCTTGATGCGGCTCTTGATGCTCTCGGGCGTGATGCCGTGGGCGGTGTTCCAGGCGAGCTGCTTTTCGCGGCGGCGCGAGGTCTCGGCCATGGCGCGTTCCATGCT
>Ga0157373_10002275_pt1 | contig 14548 bp, 10 predicted proteins | sample C65metaG_FD_113460 | JGI IMG/M metagenome (GOLD analysis project Ga0157373, IMG submission 113460) | Corn rhizosphere microbial communities from Kellogg Biological Station, Michigan, USA - C6-5 metaG | ecosystem: Host-associated > Plants > Roots > Rhizosphere > Soil | place: USA: Michigan... | reverse complement strand
CTATTTAGCTCATCGATTACCACTGCCAGAAATAAGGAAAAGGTTTTTCCAAAACCAGTGGGGGCATTGACAAGCCCACTGTAACCTTCAGCATAATACTGCCATGCCTCCTGTTGAAAGCTGAATGGTTTTCTTTTTTTCTGCTTTAACCATTTGATCACCTGCCGGTATCCCTTACTTGTCTCTATGCCCATTGGTGCATCAGTTTTTGGTGTATTGTTTATCGTTGGTTCTTGTGTTCTATTTATACGGTTGCTTCGAGTAATTGGCGGAGGTCCTCAAGGGTATTAATTTCATCCGCCTTTTTATCTTTTCTCCAGCGTGCAATGCGCGGGAACCGAAGTGCAAGTCCGGCTTTGTGTCGTTTGCTCTCCGCAATTCCTTCAAATGCGATTTCAAATACCAGTTCAGGTTTTACCGTCCTCACTGGTCCGAATTTTTCAATGGCATTTTTCTTTACGAAGCTGTCGACTTCTTTGATCTCTTTGTCTGTAAGGCCAGAATAAGCCTTAGCAATGGTAATGAGCTTGTCGCCGTCACGCACCGCAAAGGTATAATCTGTAAAAAAACTGGCACGGCGCCCGCTTCCTTTCTGTGCGTAAATCATCACCGTATCAACCGTATAAGGATTGATTTTCCACTTCCACCAGTCGCCTCTTTTCCGGCCACTGTGGTACATGGAGTCCAGTTTTTTCAGCATGATGCCTTCGCTGTTGATGTCACGTGAACCCAATCTTAAATCAGCAAGCAGCTCCCAGGAGTCAAAATCAATTACTGGCGACAAGATCACGGTCTGCTGATCCTGAAGGTTGCTAATGACCTGCTCCAGTAAATTTCTGCGCTGCCGCAATGGTTGTTGACGGAGGTCCTTACCCAGGTGTTCCAGAAGATCGTAGGTGTAAAAACCGATAGGGGCATCGTTCAACTGGCTTTTATTGATGGTTTTACGGTTTAATCGTTGCTGGAGGATGCTGAATGCCTGTACTTTTCCATCTTTGACGGATAGGATTTCACCATCGAGGACCGTACCATCTTCCAGAAGCTCATTTAAAAAATGAAGCTCCGGAAACTGATCTGTTACGAGTTCTTCACCGCGTGACCAGATAAAGAGTTCGCCGTTTCTTTTCACAATTTGTCCACGTATGCCATCCCATTTCCATTCCGCCTGCCATGCGCTGGTATCACCAAGGGTTTCGGGTTCTGAGTCGAGGGCATAAGCCAGGCAAAAGGGATAGGGCCAGGAGCTGTCTGTATTAACGTGTGTTCCTTCTACCAGTTCTTCGTAGCTGATGAGCGCCGGATCCCAGCGGCCCATGATACTGTGCATAATTTTGCTGCTTTCGGTGTGACTTTGCCTGGCAAGGGCATTCACCAGCATTTTATTGGATACACCGATGCGGAAGTTGCCGGATATCAACTTGTTGAATATGAATCTTTCCTGGGTATTGAGACTGTCCCAGGCTTTCAGGATGAAATCCTTTTTTGAGGCGTCGTTCTTTCCATTCAACTGGGCCAGGTCTGTGATCCATTGATGAAGCGGACGTTCTACGAGCTGCGAGGGTGGAGGGAGGATGAGCGCGATGGTCTCACTGAGGTCGCCCACACTATGGTAACTTTCGGCAAACAGCCATGGAGGGATGGCGCTGAGCTCAGTGGCCCATGCCCTCACCAAGGCGGTGCTGACAGGTCTTTTGGGTCTTTTTCCGGTGAACATGGCAATGACGTAAGGCTTGTCAAGCGCATCACCTTCTTCGAAATAGGAGACCAGTGCGGCAATTTTATCATTTGTTTTATTGCTCAGCTCCAGCTGCGCAATAAGTGCTGCGAATCTTTTCACTCTTTATGCTCCTTTTTTTCTTCAGTATATTCCGGCACCTGGTCTGTAAGCGGTGCATCATCTTCTTCCTGCCCATATTGTGTTTTTACCTCTTCAGCAGGAATGCCGATCTCGTTCAGGTATTTACTGAATGTAGCTGTAAAACCATGTGTGACAAATACTTTTTCGGCCGATGTGGCACTGATGGCTGATAAAAGACCCGGCCAGTCGGCATGATCACTAAGTGCAAAACCAGCATCAGCACTACGCCATCTTCTGCTGGCGCGGACCTGCATCCATCCGGAGCATACCCCCGTTGCAGCCTGCTGCAGATTTTTGATCCATCGGCCATCGGCAAGTGCTGGCGGAACGATGACAATGCCCTGTTGAAGTTCTTCTTTCCTGATATCAGTAGTGATGCGCACGGTTCGTGGCAGTTTCACTCCGGCAGCAACAAAGGCATCGTTGAGATTAGCGATGGACTGGTGTACATAGATGGGCTCATTTCCGGAGAGGCCATGGATCAGTCTCTGCGCTTTGCCAAGGCTATACGCTACCAGCACACTTGTTTTCTGCTGAGCCTGATTTTGTGTTGCCCAATCGCGGATCTGCTGAAAGATAACCTCCTGAGGCTGCCACTTATAGATCGGCAGACCAAATGTACTTTCCGAAACAAAGGTATGACACTTTACTGGCTCGAAGGCGGTGCTGATGCCATCGTCGGCCACTTTGTAGTCGCCTGATACCACAGCTATTTCTCCCTTATACTCGAGTCTGATCTGTGCGGATCCGATCACATGACCGGCTGGATGAAGACTAAGCTTTACACCGTTTATAGTGATTTCCTCTCCGTAGCGGAGGGTCTGGATTTTCAGATCGGCCCCAAGGCGATGGAGGAGCACGGGTTTCGTGAGCTCATGACAGAGGTATGCATCATTACCCCATTTCACATGGTCAGCATGACCATGGGTGGTGACCGCAAGTTTCACAGGTTTCCAAGGATCTATGTAGAAATCCCCTTGTTTGCAATATATGCCTTTGCTGGTAAAAGTAATCAATGCCATCCAGCTACTAACAAACCGTGGTAGATAAAGTTTTTAGCTTACATTTTCATCATTATCAGGTTGTTGATTTACGTTAATTCATTTACAGATTTGGTTTAATTCGGTAAATTGTCCGATGTTTGCTGATATGCATTATATACGTGCCGTTATCTTTCTGTTCGTTCTTCTTTCGCAGGTTCCACCGCTATTTGCACAAGTGAAACGTACAGTCAGTGGTGTGATTACTGACGCTGAAACAGGCGAAACCTTGATCGGAGCGAGTGTAAGGCTTGTTGGCTCGGAGAACGCCAGTGAGACATCAAATGCTGCTGTAGTCAGCAATAGCTATGGCTTTTATACTGTCAGTGCTGTCGAGGGCACATATACCTTTGTGGTCAGCTTTATCGGCTATCAGACAGAGAGCCGGCAGCTGGTATTGACAAAAGACATGAAGGTTAATATTGCACTCAAAGACAACAACCAGCTGGAAGAGGTCGTTATTTCTGCAAATAAGCGGGACGAAAATGTGAGCAGTCCCCAAATGGGGCTTCAGAAAATTAATGTCAGTGAGATTAATAGCGTGCCCGTGCTATTGGGGGAGCGTGATGTGCTCAAAACCTTACAGCTGTTGCCAGGTATAAAATCTGCAGGTGAAGGAAATACAGGTTTTTATGTTCGTGGAGGAGCAACGGATCAAAACCTGATCCTTCTTGATGAGGCTCCTGTCTACAATGCATCGCATTTACTTGGTTTTTTCTCGACTTTCAATTCTGATGCCATCAAGGATGTTAGCGTTTACAAGGGGGGGATGCCGGCGCAATATGGTGGTCGACTTGCTTCGGTGCTGGACATCAGGATGAGGGAGGGCAATAGAAAAGAATTTACAACAGAAGGCGGTGTAGGGTTGATCGCCTCGCGGCTCAAGGTGGAGGGGCCCATTGTAAAGGATAAAGGTTCGTTTATGGTCAGTGCAAGACGGACCTATGCTGATGCTTTTCTGAAGTTATCGTCAGACAGTTCGATTAACAGCAATACGTTATATTTCTATGATTTGAATGCGAAGGCCAATTACCGGCTTGACGAGAACAATGCTTTTTATGTGTCTGGATATTTCGGACGTGATAAATTGGGTATTGCAGAAACATTCGGCTTTAACTGGGGAAATGGTACCGTTACACTCCGCTGGAACCACTTGTTTAGTCAGCGTCTTTTTTCAAACACTTCCGCAATTTACAGCAATTACAATTACGTTATCAAAAATATGCTTGATGATAACAATTTCGAGATTAGCTCAGCGATCAAGGATTTTAATCTGAAACAGGATTTTGAGTATCATCCTGGTGGAGGACATCAGCTGAAGTTAGGTGTAAATGCGATCCACCATACGATTGATCCGGGAGAGCTCACTGCTTCGCAAACATCCAGCGTCAATCCGACGACTTATGAGAGCCGTAAAGGGCTGGAGCTTGCAGCGTACGTTTCAGATGAATGGAGTGTGAGCGATCAGTTTAATCTGGTATACGGGTTACGTCTGAGCAGTTTTTCCTTGTTGGGGCCTGGCAATTTTAAGACTTATGATACTGAGGGTGAAGTAAGGGCTGAGCAATATTATGGAAGTGGGAAAACTGTCAAAAGTTACCTCAATCTGGAGCCCCGGTTGTCTATGAATTATCAGCTTTCAGCGTCAAGTGCGTTCAAGGCTGCCTATACAAGAAACGTACAGAACATCCATCTGATGTCAAATTCAACCGCCACCTCGCCAACAGATCTGTACATTATGAATAGCAATAACATTCGTCCGGAGATTGCGGATCAGCTTGCTACAGGCTTTTTTAAAAATTTCGAAGACAATAAGTATGAATTTTCTGCTGAAGTGTATTACAAATGGATGCAGCATCAGATTGAATACCGGAGCGGTACAGACCTTCGTGGTAATCAGGAGGTGGAGGCGGACCTGCTTTATGGAGATGGACGGGCGTACGGCATTGAGTTGTTTTTTAAGAAGCGGTTTGGGAGGTTCAATGGATGGATTGGTTATACCCTTTCCAGAACTGAGCGTCGTTTTGACGCTATAGATGATGGTGGTTGGTTTTATGCGAAACAGGACCGCACACATGACGTATCTGTAGTTGGTATCTTCAAGGCAAATGCCCGATGGACATTTTCATCTGTGTTTGTTTATAATACAGGAAATGCCGTCACTTATCCCAGTGGTAAATATCAGGTGAATGGGCGTACAGCATTTTACTATGCTGAAAAAAACGGATATCGTACACCTGCCTATCACCGACTGGATGTATCGGCAACATTGGAAGGCAAACCGGGCAGGAAGCTGCATTCCAGCTGGTCATTCGGTATTTATAACCTATATAATCGCCATAATGCATTTGCTATTGATTTTAAGGATGATCCTGACGATCTTTCCAGAACGCAGGTCGTGCAGACCACTTTATTTGGAATGATCCCCTCAGTAACCTGGAATTTTAAATTTTAACCATATGATTTTAGCTGCAGAAAATTTGAAAAACCGCGGTCTTGTCAGGCTGTTGTGCGCAGTGTCGGCAATGGTTTTATTCGGCTCATGTGAGAAGGTGATCGAGCTTGATCTTAAAAATGCTGATCCTGTGGTTGTCATAGATGGTGGCGTAAGCGATTTTAATAGCAATCAAGTAGTCCGGGTTTCCAGGACATATGAGTTTACGGAACCGAACAGGTTCAATGGCGCCGCTGGCGCGAAAGTAGTACTGACGAATGATGCGGGGATGACCTGGAATTATACTGAAGTTTCTACGGGAGTCTATCAAAGTACCAGATTTCGTGGACGTCCAGGGATTACTTATACCCTGAATGTGACCCTGGACGGAGAAACGTATACTGCCAGTTCAAAAATGCCTGAAAAGGTAGTCCTGGATTCGCTGACTTTCAAGCAGTTTGATGTTTTTGGCAGCATCAGCAGTTACATTGCCGTGAATTATAACGATCCTCCCGGAATTCAGAACCAGTATCGCAATGTGTTGCGTGTTAAGGGCAAGGTTGAAGACGATAGTGTCAATGAGGATCGCTTTGATGACGGTAATAAAGTATCAAATGTAATCTTCTATGAGCTGGACGAGCTGATGTCCGGCGATAGTGTCCGGGTGGAGTTTCAGTGCATTGATAGGAATGTGTATAAGTATTTTTACAGTATGGGGCAAAATTCAGGCTCCGGCGGGCCACCGGTTTCTCCCACCAACCCACCTTCGAATTTCTCAAATGGGGCTTTAGGTGTCTTCAGCGCCTATACGTCCAGCACTCGGGTTGCAATAATTAAATAGTTGAGCTTCATTTGAATGGGATGATATTATTTGTTTTCAAAGAGGATATTGTTAACTTTAGGGTATTCAATAACAATCTCGATGACTACTCAATTTGATCAGGACATAAATTTTTCAGAAGAAGAAAGAATCGTCGCACTTCAACGGTATCATATCCTTGATACACCGGTAGAAGGGGCGTATGATAGGCTCACAAAGTTGATTGCCAACCTGTTGAAAATGCCTTGCGCGGTGATCAGTCTGGTAGATAAAAATAGGGTTTGGTACAAGTCTGCCTATGGTATTGACTTTAGCCAGACTGACCGCGATGCCGGTTTTTGTGCGGCGGCGATGAATACCGGTGATCTTTTTATGGTTGAGGATGCTTGCAATCATGTTGATGCGGCCGGGAAGTCACTGGTGAGTGGTGATTTCGGTTTGCGTTTTTATGCTGGAGTTCCCCTTATTACCAAAGACGGTTTTACATTGGGTATGTTCAGCGTCATGGATAAGCAACCCAGGACACTGAATGCCCAGGAGGTAGAAATCCTTAAGGACCTGCGTGATATTGTGATGGATCAGATAGAACAGCGTCTCGATTCAAGAAGGAGCATGGCGCGACAGAATCAATTGCTCAACACCACTGCCCATGACCTTAAGAATCCCTTGACAACCATTCCTGTGCGTGCGGACCTGATCAAAATGAAAAAGGACAATCCGGATATGGTAGATAATTTATGTGACCAGATTAAGATTGCGAGTCTGAATATGGTGCGTATTATCGATGAGTTATTGCATGCAGGTACAATTGATGCGGGAAAGGTACAACTGTTACTTATTAAGGTAAACGTTTCATTTCTGGTCAGTAATGTTGTTTCCATGAATCAGCTGCTGGCAGACCGCAAAGACCAGCAGATCCAGTTCCAAAGTGATGGGGATCTGTATGTAAATGCTGATGAGGGGAAACTCGCGGAAATTGTAGACAACCTGATCAACAATGCCATAAAATATTCACCGCCGGGATCTTCAATTTATGTTAGTGTAAAACAGATGGGGCTGAAGGCGATCATCACGGTAGATGACCGTGGTCTGGGCTTAACCAGTAATGACCTGGAGAAATTATACCAGCCTTTTACGAGACTCAGTGCCGTTCCGACTGGTGGCGAGCATTCTACCGGATTGGGGCTTTCCATCGTTAAAATTCTTGTTGAGGCGCATCAGGGAACTATAAGGGCTGAAAGTGAAGGCAAGAACAAAGGTGCACGTTTCATTGTTGACCTTCCCCTCAGAAATGGCTAGAAGCAATTAGCCTGCCACTGTCTTTTGAAAATCTGTCCTGAAGCCAGAATGTTTATTCCTTCTTTATCTTTAAGTTGTTGATTGTGATTTACACCGTCAGCAATGCCGCACCAAGGCTCTAAGCATACGAAATTGGCATCTTTAGCCGCCCATATCCCAAAGAATGGGAAGTCATCAAAATGAAAATCCAGTCCATGTGCAGTTCGTGTGTTGCGGATAGAAATGTGATTGCTCATCAGCTGTTTGAAGACCAATGCGTCCGCGTAGAACAACTCATGACGCAACGGAAGTATTTTGTTTTCTAAAATTATGGTTTCGGTTTCATCAGCAATGAGGTCCTTACTGATTTTATGATAGGTCAAGGCGGTATCATTGTTGAACTCCAGAAAGTAGTCTTCATAACCTAATTGATTTTCATTAGGAACTGCAAATGCAGGGTGCCCACCGATGGAAAAAAGGAGGTCTTTCTGGTCGGTATTCGCAACTTCATAACTGCAGCTGATGCTATTTCCTGAAATAAGGTATCGCAGGCAAAGCTTAAATTGGAAAGGATATATTTTCAGGATCTCTTCTGTTGGAAGTAGGGTGAAAAGTAACTCTTCGTCACTTATTTTTTCCAGTTCAAATTCATGGTCGCGAGCGAAGCCATGCCTCGGTAAGGCATATTCTTGATCTTCAAATATGTAGGTGTTTTGTTTCAGTCCTCCAACAATAGGGAAGAGGATAGGACTGAATTTCCCCCAATATTTATGATCCCCATTCCACAAATAATCAATGTCAGTTTTTTTGCTTCTTAGGGACTGAAGTTCAGCTCCTTTTCTGGAAAAAGTGGCGCTGATATGTTCGTTTTCAAGTATAATCATATTCATAAAAGTATAGAATTCCTGAGATTTAATCGTAATAATGTGAATCCTTTTTTACTATATTTAAATCCACTGAAGCAATCTATGAATCTTGAAAAGAAACTTTCTTTTATAACGGCCAGGTTATTCCGCAATCCGAAAACCACCGGTATTATCACCTTTTTTATAGTACTGTTGATTGGAAGTCTTTTCATTTATCTGCGACATCATCTTTTAAGGGAGGAGCAGCGGAAGGAGATGGCGGTTCACCTGGACGAGGTGAAGAAAAATGTAGACCAGTCGTTGAAAAGTTGTTATACCTCTGCATTAACGCTGGCACTGACTGTGGACGCACAGGGACAGCCCAGGAATTTTGATACGGTTGCAGCACGGATTATAGATGCCAACAGTCATCTGAAGGCTGTTCAGCTTGTTCCAAATGGAGTAGTGAAATACATGTACCCATTAAAGGGGAATGAGAATGTCATCAACCTGGATGTCTTTAAATATTCCAGTGAAGTAGCTGCCGAGGCTAAGGCCACACTGAAGGCAAGGAAGATGTACTTTGCAGGGCCCATTACCCTGGTACAGGGCTATCTTGGAATTATTGGGCGTATGCCTTTGTTTATCAATAACAAGTTTTGGGGATTTGCTGCGGTGATCATCAAATTTGATGATTTTCTAAGGCAGACAGGGATTTATAATAAAAAAGGGAATAAGTTCCTTATTCAGTTATCAAAGATGCATCCCGTGAGTAAAAAAGAGCGTTTTTTTCTTTCTGTTGATAAAGACTTTTCCGCTTCTGAATTTGAGACCATAGATTTTCCAGATGGAGACTGGAAGATTTACATGGTGTCGGCAAATCCGTATGCGACTTATTTACCGCTGATTTTTCCGGCCGTGTTTTTTCTATTGTCTGCTGCAGGACTTGGCCTTCTGGTCTACGTTTTACTGAAAAAACCTTCTGAATTGCAGTTGCTGATTTATCAGCAGGCCTCTGAACTGCTGCAAAATGAGATTAAGTTCAAAACGATTTTTGACCAGGCAGCCATTGGTATCATCGAAGTAAATGCAGAAACTGGAGAATTTGTCCAAGCGAATGAGAAGTTTTGCAAGATTGTAGGGTATACAGTCAATGAATTGGAAGATATTGGTCTTCAGTCTATTACACATCCCGACGACAGGCTTACAGATGAAGATCATTTTAACATGCTTCAGCATGGCGAGATTCAGGAATACACCAAGGTAAAGCGTTATATACATCGTGATGGTCATGTGGTTTGGGTTAACCTTGCGGTGAGCCCCCTTTGGAATGCGGATACCGGAAGACGCAGTAATATCGGTGTTGTGGAAGACATCACCGAAAGGAATGCAACAGAGCGCAAAGCTCGGGAATATCAGTACCGTGTAGAATCGCTGATCAATACGATTGATGGTATTGTATGGGAATCAGATCCTCAAACTTTTGAATCCACGTTTGTCAGTAAAAAGGTGGAGTCTATTCTCGGGTATACCACAGAGGAATGGTTGAGTTCGAATACTTTCTGGGAAGATCACCTGCACCCTGATGACAGGGATTGGGCGGCAAGTTATTCGATGACGAATACCCGTCAGTTGAAACAACATGATCTGGAATACAGGATGATTGCAAAAAGTGGTCGTACCGTATGGTTAAGGGACATTGTAAATGTGATTGTCGACCATGATAAACCAGTGATGTTGAGAGGAATCATGATAGACATCAGTAAGCATAAAAAGGCGGAACAGGACTTAAGTGATTCTTTTGATCTTGTAAATGAACAAAATAAACGCCTGCTTAATTTCTCCTATATTGTATCCCATAATTTACGTTCACACACCAGTAATATACAGTCTATCTCTACGCTGATTGAAACTGCTGACTCGGATGAGGAGCGGAATGAGATGATCGAACTGTTGAAGACTGTTTCACAGGCATTGAATGAAACGTTGCTGAACCTCAATAAGGTAGTCAACATCCAGACGAATATCAATATTGTAAAGGAATCTCTATTTCTGAGTGATTATGTTTCGAGAACACTGGATATTCTTCACGATCAGATCATATTGAAAAATGCCCAGATTGTTAATTACATAGATGAGCATATAACAGTACATTATAACCCTGCCTATCTGGAAAGTATATTGCTTAACTTCATCTATAATGCGATACGCTATAGCCATCCTGATCGTCGGCCGTTTATTGAGATTAGCTATGGAAAGGAAGACCTGCTTTATGTTGAAATTAAAGACAATGGTATTGGGATGGACCTGGAGCGACATGGCCAGGAGTTATTTGGAATGTATAAAACTTTTACAGGCAATCCTGATGGCCGGGGAGTTGGGTTGTTTATCTCCAAGAATCAAATTGAAGCGATGGGAGGGAGGGTTACTGTAGATAGCCGGGTAGGCGAAGGTACTAGTTTCAGGATTTACTTCAGGTGAGTTCATTTCTCTGAATCATATCTATTCATCTATGAAGTTGATTTGCCTGGGTTGATAAGGTACACTTCGCTATTTAGAGTGCATTCAGGAGGCTTTTTATAGGTGTTCCTATATCCCTATACCTTATACGGGATATGACAATACCTTGTGAGTACCTTGTCAACCCCTTGTGAATAGCGAACAAAACCCGAACAAGTCTCGATTAAATCATAATCGAGACTTGTTATGGCGATGCGCAAATCGACGTATTTAGTACTTTCGGCAAAAGACAGATTAAAAAACGGGGTTCATGTTGTGAAACCCGTTTTATAGGTTGGCGCATCAGGCGGGAATGCCTGATGCAAGTTCGGAATATTATTGCGGTTTATTGTTTTTCTCGTTTGCTTTTGCTTCTTCCTTCGCTCTCTTCTTGAAAAAGCCTCTCAAAAGGAAGTTGTGTTGAAGCGCTTCCATATTCTCATCGAGTTTTTTCGTACTGCCGTCAAGGTTATTCATAATTGACTTTACCTGTTCGGCAGTTTTAGGGTCATTGATCAGCAGGCCAGCAGCATTATCAGATTGTGTTAATTTTACGGAGGCTTTGTTGAGGTTTTCTGTAAGTGCTGAAGCAGAATTCGCTGTTTTTTGCAGTTGATCAACGGATGCCTGAAGCTGGTTGAATACAGAGGTATCCTTGAGTAATTTGTCGGCGAGGCCACCCTTTGTATTTAATGTTTTCGTAAAGGTATTAAGTTGTACAGCCATTCTGTTTGCAGATTCGGTGGTGTTTTTCAGGTTCGCTACAATGGCTTTGAAGTTGTCGGCGATCTGCTGATCGGCTAGCAGAGCACCAGCAGCACCTTTGCCTTCAACCAGATTTTTTGAAAGTGTTTTGAAATCCGCGGTGACGTCTACCAGGTTTTTATTGTTGACCTGGAAAGTTTTCATGATGTCATCTGTGGAAAGGATGTTACTGGCCTGAAGTCGGTCACCATCCTCAACAAAAGGCATTTTTGTGCTGCCCCCAGTGACGACGATGATCTTATTTCCAATTAATCCATCAGAGGTAATGCTTGCTGTAGCATCTTTGTGGATGTATTTGTTTGCTTCTTCTTCGATATTTAAAAATACCTGTACCTGTGATGTACCGAAGAACTGGATTTTTTTTATGGTTCCTATTTTAACACCTGAGAACCATACGTTATTTCCAGCCTTCAGGCCCTGGATGTCATTAAAGATAACATCTACAGTGAAGCTCTGCACAAAAGTCTTTTTCTGCCCCCCAAGCGTGAATATTCCGAGAATAAATATCGCTAACCCCAGAAATACAAAAATCCCTACTGTTATCTTACGACGATTGTCTGTTACCTGCATATTGTTATTGTATAAAATTATATTCGTAAAAAGGTTTTACCCTACTATCTTCTGTGTTAAATACTTCTTCGAACGTACCCTGCCGTTCAAACTTACCATCAAGTAGCATTGCTACTCTGTTGCCTACCGCTTTTGCGCAGGTAAGATCGTGGGTGATGACGATTGAGCTGGTATGGAAACGTTCCTGTACTTCATTAATGAGCGCATTGATTTCCAGGCAGGTAATCGGATCCAGACCTGCGGTAGGCTCATCATACAGCATCACTTCCGGCTTGAGGATAAGCGTTCTGGCGATACCAATTCGTTTTCTCTGACCACCGGATAGCTCTGAGGGCATCTGATTGATGGTTTGAAGTAGTCCTACTGCATCGAGGACGCGCTCCACTTCGTACTGCACTTCCGCTTTTGTGAGTTGTTTCTGATTTCTCACAAGGGGGAACTGCAGGTTTTGTCTCACAGTCATACTATCATACAATGCACTATTCTGAAAGGAAAATCCAACCTTCAGACGCAAGGCGAGCAGGTCCTTATAGCTGATCTGGTCAACGTGCTGACCGAGCACCCTGACATCACCCTGATCAGGCGTTAAAAGACCTACGATAATTTTTATGAGTACGGATTTTCCTGTTCCCGATTTTCCAAGAACGACGAGATTCTCACGTTTGTATAGATCGAGGTCTACACCTCTCAACACGTGGTAGCTACCAAATGATTTATAGAGGCCATTAATCTCAATTACTTTTTCTGCATCCAGCGACGTTGGTTTTTTTTGTTGCATATGCTATCGATCAGGACCTGAATAAACTGAAAAACTGTACGGAGATTACTTCTTCGACAAAGATGAGAAACATTCCGATTACTACCGCTGAGTTGGCTGCTTTGCCAACACCTTCAGTACCTTTTGAAGAGTTGTATCCCTGGTAACATCCCACCATACCAATGGTGAAACCGAAAAGTACGGCCTTGACTGTCGACGCCGTAATGTCGAGGAAGGTAATAGATTCGAGGGACATCTGAAAAAATGCCCGGGCGCTGGTATCTTCAAACAGGGAAACGTTAAGTAAAGCACCAAGCATTCCAACCATTGCGGTATAAAAAGTAAGTATTGGTATAGTGATGGTTGAAGCCATTACCCTGGTGCTGACCAAAAATTTAAAGGGATTTGTTGCCGATACTTCCATGGCATCGATCTGTTCCGTTACGCGCATGGAGCCCAGTTCTGCACCGATACTGGAGCCTACCTTTCCTGCAGCAATCAGTGCTGTCAGCAAGGGGGCAAGTGTTCTTAGCAAAGCTATACCGACGAGGGAGGGAAGCCAGGAGGTCGCACCGAATTCAGCAAGAGAAGGTCTGGATTGCTTGGTGAAGACTACTCCGGTAATAAAACCTGTTAAAGAGATCAGGGCCAGTGAGCGGTAGCCGATGTCGTAACATTGTCTCATGAGTTCTTTGCCTTCGTAAGGAGGTAGAAAACCTTCTTTAAAAAAACGGGTGACGAATTGACATACGTCATAAAGTGTCAGAAACATCCTGGATATTTTTCCTGGTGGTTTCATTTCTTGCTGCATAATGGCTGGATCTTCAGCTTTTTTATCCATTAACTGTGTGATATTGAATTAAAAAACGATGGCGCATGCCGTTGTTGATTAACGGATGTAGGCAAGGCTTATCAAAATTTGCGCCAAATGCGTGTTCCCTAGTGGGGCATTTGGCGCAAACGTAGTTATTTCCCTCCGGGAGGGCAGTTTTTTTGGAGAAACTGAGTATAAGTAAGAGCAAGATGTTGACCGGTACCAGGTCCTTCATTGATGCTGTGTGTACGGTTAGGATAGGACATCATCTGGAAGACTTTTCCATATTTAACCAGTTCGTTGATCAGCATTTCCGCATTTTGATAATGAACGTTATCATCTCCGGTACCATGGATGTATAGCAGGTTACCTTTTAAGTTTTTGGCATAAGTAACCGGAGATCCTTTGACATATGCTTCAGTAGTTTTCAGGGGGGAGCCCATGTAACGTTCCTGATATACGTTGTCGTATGTCAGTTGATTGCCTACCGCCGCGATTGCTATGCCTGTTTTGTAGATCTCAGGATATTGAAAAAGCAGGTTAAGCGTTGATGACCCACCACCGCTCCATCCCCACACGGCGATCCTGTCTTTGTCTACAAAAGGCCATTCCAGGATTTTCTTTGCAGCCATAGCCTGATCGCGGATGTTCAGGATACCGATTTTTTTATAAATACTTTTTCTCCATTCACGGCCTCTTGGTGCCGGGGCACCGCGGTTCTCAATGGAGATGTAGATATAGCCATCCTTAGCCATATCGCCTGCATAGAGAAAGTTTTGTCCTGCGCCATAAGTGTCGGTCACGGTCTGGCCTGCCGGTTCACCGTAAACATAAAATACAACAGGATATTTTTTCGTCTGGTCGAAGT
>Ga0157373_10002274_pt1 | contig 14548 bp, 12 predicted proteins | sample C65metaG_FD_113460 | JGI IMG/M metagenome (GOLD analysis project Ga0157373, IMG submission 113460) | Corn rhizosphere microbial communities from Kellogg Biological Station, Michigan, USA - C6-5 metaG | ecosystem: Host-associated > Plants > Roots > Rhizosphere > Soil | place: USA: Michigan... | reverse complement strand
GCCTGCTCGCGCGCACCGCGTGCATGGTGGACCTTGGCGAGAGCACACTCTCCGGCCAGCGTGTGGTACAGGTTGCCAAGCTGCCCGCACAGCGCGACACCCGCCTCAAGCAGCTCGACCGCCTCCTGCAATTCGTTTCGTTCATATGCCAGCATGCCCATCGGTATCAGGATGAGGCCGCTGATGGGCGCCTGCGCTTCGTCGGAAGGCGAACAGCGCTCCAGCGACGTGCGGCAGAGCAGCTGCGCTTCGCGCAGTTGGCCCTGTGCGCTCATCAACGGTGCGAGATGGGCCAGCGCGTCAAGCGCGGTCATGCGATGCCCGAAGGCCCATCCCAGCTCAAGCGCTTGCCGCAGCATTTCGGTGGCCGGCTTCGGCAGGCCGGTGCGAAGCAGACCCAACCCCTGGTAGAAAAGCGCCCAAACCCGGAAGAACGAGGTGCTGCTTCCCAACTGATCCAGCGCTTGGCGCGACAGCTCGATCGCGCGGGCCGGGTTGTCCGACGTGATCGCGAGAAAGGCCTGGAGTGCAAACAGGATGCCCTTGTGTTCCTGGGAGCTTTCCGCCACATTCGGCGTGCCAGTCAAAGCGTAGTACTCCTCGGCTTCCGCGGTGCGGCCACTCATGAACAGAAGCCACGCTTGATATCCCGCAAGGTCCTGATGCTGGCGCACAAGGGATGCCGGCAGCATTTCGAGCCATGCCAGCAGCGTGGGCAGTTCGCCACGGGCGAGCATGTCCTCCACAAGACCGCGAAAGAGTCGCACTGCATCTGCGTCGCTGCGGGCCGCGAGCGCATGCTTGATCGCGTCCTTTCCCATCCCGTGAGATTCGAACCATGCACTGGCTCGACGATGCAACTCGATCCGCTCCGGGTCGGCCAGGCCTTCGCGAAGAAAATCCGCCAGGAGCTGGTGATAACGGAACCAGCGGCCCTGGTCATCCAGCCGCCGCAAGAAAAGGTTGGCGCGCTCCACCTGGGCAAGCATCTGCCGGCTGTCGGTGCGCTCGGTGACTGCATCGCAAAGATCGGCGGAGAAGCGGTCGAGGATGCAGGTTTTTCGCAGGAAGTCCTGCAGCTCCCGAGGTTGCTGGCGCATGACCTCGGCTGCCAGGTAGTCGATCACGTGCCTGTGCTCACCACTGAATGCAGCGGCGACCTGTGCCAGGTTCGCAGTTCCCTGCAACTGCACGTGCCGCTGCAGCGAGAGCGCGGCGATCTGGAGCCCCGCCACCCAGCCTTCGGTACGGGCTGCAAGTGTCCGAGCCGATTCGGCATCGAGTGTCAGCCCCATGCTCCGGACGAGGAATGCCATGGCTTCATCCGGCGTGAATCGCAACTGGTCGACGCCGACCTCGGCAATCCATTGCCGCGTACGCCAACGGGAAAGTGGCCACTGCGGATCCTTGCGAGTCGCGACGATCAGTCGCAGATGCTCTGGCAGATGCTCGACGAGAAAGGTCAGCGCCGCATCGAGTTCTGGGTTGTCGATCGCCTGATAGTCGTCGAGCACCAGCACTACTGGATGGTCCAGTTCGGTGAGATCGTCCAGCAACGATGCCATCCGATCCTTCGGGGTCGGCGACCCTGCTCCGGAGAGCGGGGCCGTCGCCGAGCATCCCACGCCGACATTGGCACCTTGCAAGGCACCTCTCAGATAGTCGAAGAAGCGCACCGGGTCGCTGTCGTCCTCGTCCAACCCCAGCCACGCCACGGCAGGTCGATCCACGCTTTCGTTGATCCAAGCCGAAAGCAATGTGGTTTTGCCGAATCCCGCTGGAGCGCAGAGAAGCGTCAACGGCTGCTTCAATGATCCGGAAATCAGATCAAGCAAGCGCAGACGCGACAAGCTCATTGGCTGAGCAGGCGGGAGTGCAAGCTTTGCCTTCAACAAGAGAGTTTGACCTGGGGTTTGCATCCGTTTCGCTGTCCGAGCTTGCGCCATGGGCTTCGCCAACCGCGGCATTGCACTTGGCCTACGCATTCTGACTTGACATGCGCAAGTATCAACGGTTGTACTTGAGCTTACAGCACGAACTCCACCAAGGCCTGCTTGCGAGGATGCTTGGTGAGCCCGCGGCTTAATAGACGGGTTGTTGATTTCCTTCCGGAAGACGGGCAGATCTTCGGATTGATCACCGCCTCGACGCCTGCATGCATCATCGTGTTGACCAGCTCAGTTTCTGGATGCATCCCAGCGGAACAGGTGATGACCAGGCCATCTGCAATCCACAGTCCCTCACTTACGCAGAAGGCGCGGAGAAGAGATTGCCGTTCATATATTTCAGGCCCGTATCTGATGCGACAGTAACGACTATCGCATCGGGTCCAAGTTCACGGGCGAGCTCTATTGCCGCAGTCACGTTCAAACCGGTCGATGTCCCGGCAAGCAATCCTTCTTCGCTTGCCAGGCGCCGGCACATCCGACGCGCCTCGTCTTCGGAGATTGCCCGTACTTCGTCATAGAGGTCTCGATCCAGCAGCGGTGGAACGAAGCCGATGCCAATTCCCTCGACATGGTGCTCGCCGTGGTGGCCGAGAGATAGAAGGGGCGAAGTAGCAGGCTCGAGGACGACAATTCGCGTATCTTGGGCAGCTGCTTTGAGGGCTCTCGACACTCCCATTACCATGCCTGCCACTCCTACTGCTCCGCAGAAGGCCGAAATGCCGTTGGGAAACTGCTTGACGAGTTCGACGCCGATCTGCTCGTATCCGAGAAGAGCGTCACAGTTGTTGAACTGGTCCGTCAGATAGAAATTTGCCCCGTCGGCGATCTCTTTCGATCGCTGGATCATCGAAGGAATCAAGTTTGCCGAAATCTTCCCGGACGGACTGTGAATTAGCTCAACCTCTGCGCCGAACGCAGCCATCGTTTTCAGTTTCTCTTGGGCAAATGCGTTGGATGAAACGATCCGAAATCGATAGCCCTTCACTGCACAGACAAATGCAAGAGAGGAACCGGTGCTTCCCCCGCTTGCCTCGACGACAGTCATGCCTGGCTTGAGAGTTCCTCGGGCCTCCGCTTGCTCGACCATTGTCTTCGCCATGCGATCTTTGTATGAACCTGTTGGATTGAAGTACTCCAGCTTCACGTATACAGATGCACTGCCATCCGGCACCACCCGCCGAAGTTTTACGACCGGTGTATTTCCAATTGCACCCAGAGCTGATTCCGATGGAAATGGGGGAGGCTGGCTCATAGGTATTCATTCTTGAATCGAGGAGGGGCAAACGTTCCGTTGCCTGAAGGTGGTCGCGGCAAGCAAGCTGGGCTGCTGTCACGTCTAGTGAAACAACTTGTTTGCCGGTCGTCCTAAGTATTCGTGCACTGTTGGATCCACTGGAATGTGCGCCGTCACGAACATGACACAACGCACCTTTGCCAGCGCCGAATACGCGGTGAAGAAGAACCGGGCTCGGCGCATGAAGTTTCTGGATGATATGACTTGTGGTGCCGTGAAACGGCCCGATCCATGATCAGACAAGGGCCAGCAACATGACATCTCCACGTTCCCGCGTTCTGCTTTGTTTGCCCGTCCGACCCGTACCTCTTTGATGGCTTCGACGATCACGTGCGGTCGGAAAAGCGAGTGCTCTTCGGAATCTCCATCTTGGCGGAGTCTCAGGCATATGCCCGGCCGCGCCTCAACGTCTGCGATGGCGCTTCGCCAAATTGCCGTCGGTACGCCCCGGCAAAGTCGCCGACATGGGCGAAGCCGTACTCGAGAGCGATGTCGGCAACGCGAATTCCGCCGCGGCTCGGTTTCTGCAGCGCGCCCCGCACGGCTTCCATCCGCCTTTCCCGTAGCCAGGTCATCGGGCCTGCGCCGTGGCAAGACTGAAAGGCGGCGAACAGCGTGCGGCGAGACACGCCGCATTCGATGCAAAGGTCGTTCACCGAGACGTGGGCTCGCAGCCGGCGCAGCATGAACTCCTCGGCTTGCCTGACGATCCGCGACGAGGCCATGCAGCTTGCACCTGCGTCGAGCGTGGACTGCTGGTTGTGGGCATGCTGGGTCAGCAGAAGCGATGCCAATGCGTCTGCCAGTGATGCTTGTGCGAATTGCCGCGCCTTGCCGGCTGACGGGAGCGCCGACGCCATACCAGCAAGGGCGACGATGCCGCGCCACGCCTGGCTCAGCTGCGGGCGCGCGGGCAGGGACGTTTCGAAGATTAAAGGTGCTATCAGCGGGCGGCCGGTCAGCCCCTGCCAAGCATCTGCAATCAACGAGCTATCAACGCGGATCAGCAGTTGGTCATATCCCTCATGCACTTCCATCGAGAAGGTGCGAACTGGACTGAAGACGCCTGGACTCTGCGCAACCAGCTGGTGCAATTCGTCGCCCTGGCGTACTTGCGCTACGCCCCGAGTCGGCAGGCTGATCAGGTAGTAGCCCTGCAGGGCCTCTGACACAGGCTGGAGCGCAACACGCGCGCCCCAGCGCGTGCGATTGAATGACACCGGTCCCATGGGAACGCAATCGAGCGTGCCATGGAACACATCGTCACGCCGCAGCCGCTGAAGCCGGCATTCGCCAAAGAAGGGCGCGGTTTGCTGGGGTGATTCATCGACATCATGGCTGTCCGCCACACGGAGGCCGCGCAGGCTTGTGTCCCCGTGATCGAACTCGATGGGAGGGAAGGGTGTTATGGAGTTCACTGGAAACGACGATGGTCCGGCAGTAGTCGACTCACAAGAGGGAAAATCCCGAGTCGACGATTTGCACGCAAGCCGCCGAATTGCACTGAGGCAGTAGGGCCAGTGCCGCACACCACCGATGCTCCGGAACCAAATCAACGGAGACATCGCGATGCCTGTTTCTCGACGCGCCATCATCTCATCTGCCCTTGCAGCCTCCGGTGCGGCTCTGGCCGGCTGCTCGGGAACGCACGCAGAACAGGCGCCAGCGCTCTCGCCAAAAAGCCCAATCCTGCTGGTTCACGGCGCCTGGCACGGCACCTGGTGCTGGGGCAAGATCAGCCCAATGCTGGCTGCGGCCGGCCACCCGGTGCTGGCGATCGACTTGCCGGGGCATGGTCTCAATGCGGCATTCCCTGCGGCGTTCGACGTTCAGCCCCGAACGGCGGCACTGGCGACTGAAGTCTCACCGATCGCGGGTATCACGTTGGCCGACTACGCTCGGGCCGTGGCTGATGCCGTCGAATCCCTGCTCGCCGCCGGCTTCCCGGCGCCGATCGTCGTGGGCCACAGCATGGGCGGCGGTGCAATCCATGCTGCCGCTGAACTGCTGGGCCCCGGCAAGATTGCGCGCCTGGTTTATCTCGCGGCATTCATGCCCAAGGACGGCCAGCCGATGGTGGCATTCCCCCCGGATGAACAGGCACCCCCATCGCTTTTGACACCGCTGCTGCGCAGCGATCCTGGAGTCACCGGAGCCCTGCGACTCGACCCCGCATCCACGGACGATGGCTATCGCGCGGGGCTTATCAATCTGCTTTACGGGAAAGTGGACGCCGTCACAGCGCGCGCCGCCCTCAATTTGCTGTCGCCGGATATTCCGATAGGTGCGATGGTCACCCCAATTGCCACGTCGGTGCAGCGCTGGGGAGCCATCCCGCGTACTTACATCCGGACCAGCGCGGACAACACCATCCCGCCGGCGGCCCAGGACCTGATGGTGGCACAGGCAGACACCGCGACACCTGACAACAAGACGCAGGTACTGCAACTGGACTCGGATCACAGCCCATTCCTGTCCATGCCGCAGCAGTTGGTTCGAGCGCTGCTCTCGCTGGCTTGAAGTGGAGGCGCAAGCGATGCGCCAGGGCCGAATGCATCTCCGGTCATCAATGCCTACAATGGGATGTCGACCGTCATCCAGATGGTCGGATTGCATAGGGGCATTTGCCTTGGGACATTCGCAGGCCGAGAAAGCGCAAAGTCGAGAGCGGATCCTGAAAGAGGCCGCCGACCAGATTCGAGACGGCGGACTCGAGTCGGTGAGTGTGGGCAAGCTCATGAAGAGCGTGAATCTCACGCATGGCGGCTTCTACGGCCATTTTGCATCTCGTGCGGACTTGCTCGCCCAGGCCCTCAGGCGAGCCCTGGTTGATGGTGTACGTCGGTCGGCGGCGAGGGAGAAATCAGTGCGCACTACCGGCTTCGCCGGCTTCGTTAGCGACTATCTGAGCTCTAGCCATCGGGACTCGCGCAGCACTGGGTGCGCAGTCTCAGCATTGATCTCCGATGCCGGACGCGCCGACGCCCAGTCCAAGTCGATCATGGCGGGCTCCATCGAGGACTATATTGCCGCCGCTCGGCGGCACCTTGGCGACGACGACGATTCCAGAGCGATGTTGGCCGTCAGCGCCATGGTGGGTGCTCTGGCCCTCTCGCGGGCGATTACAGATCCTGCCCGGTCGGACGACCTGCTCCGCAGGGTACGCGAGCAGCTCGTGGCGTTCAATGAGCCCAATGAGCGGGCGCCCTCAGACAACCAGGACAAAACCTGAGTCGTGGCACGGTAGGGAAAGCTGTCGCTGTCAGGTCTCCCTTCAAAGCGTATACGTCCGCCGCGCTAGCAATGCGCGCCCTGCCACGTCTCTGGCGGCCATGCCCGTCCAGGGACAAGTACGGTCGAAATCGTTCCCACTAGTTGCGCCCGACGGCTGCACCAGCGTCGTTGTGCGTCGGCGCCCCAGCAACGCAAACGGCCGGGGCCATGCCTTCGGGTCCTGCTCGATGCATCCCCTCTGCGGGTAAACCACTGCAGGTTGAAACATCTTTTGTCGATGCGACGCGATGGACAGGATGATGGTTGTCATGCAGAATGATCGCATGAACAGTGGAGGGCGTCGGCAGTCGTCGGCCCCACAGCCCGCTGGACGAACAACTGCGTCACCGGCTTGGCGGCGCGTCATGGAGACAGCGCGATGGCCGAGGTGCGGATCTTTTCCTACTTGCCCAATCCTCGTGTGTGGAAGGCAGTCATTGCCGCGCGTATCGGCGGCGTCGATTTGGAGGTGCGGGGCGCGGCGGGCGGCGACCTCGTGGACTGGCTCTGGGATTTCGACGCCCGTCCGTTGAGCGAAGTGTCTGCCGAGGAACGCGCTGCCGCTGAGCGTATGGGCCGCATCGGGTTCAAGGGCCGCAAGCTCTACAAGACCGACGCCTTTCTCGTAGCTCAACCGTTCGGGACAGTCCCCGCGGCTTTCAGCGGAGACGGGAAGGCCGGCATCTTTGAATCCAACAGCATCATGCGTGCAGTCGCGCACCAGGCGGAACCGAGCGGGCTATATGGCCACGATCCGTTCGAGGCTTCGCGGATCGACAGCTTTCTGGATGTCAGCTTGGTGTTCGGTCGCGACGCGCAGATCTACCTCCTCGCCCTGCAAGGTTCCGAACTCGCAGCGGATGTCCACGCTCGCGCCGACGAGGCATTCACGACGTACATGACCGGCATCGACCGGGCTTTGGAGCCGGCCCGCCAGGCGCTTGTCGGGGAGGGGGTGAGTTTGGCCGACATCTGCTTCGCCTGTGAACTCGCCCTTTTCCACAATGAACTGGACCGTGGCGAAGCGCTGATTGCGCTCGGAAAGGCGCCGTTCCTGGCCAACGCCCGTGAGCGGTTTCCCCGGGCCATGGCGCACTTCGACCGCCTCGCGAACGATCCGGCCTTCGCGCCGGAGTTCGGCCCCTATCTCGCGAAGTTCGCAACGGGGCTCAATGCCGGGCGCGAACGATGAAAGTCATTCACAACTACGGATTGCATCAAAGGAACCCCAAATGAAAACGATTGACTTCTACTTCGACTATCGCAGCCCCTACAGCTTCCTTGCACTGTCTCAGGTCCGGAAGATGGATGTCGAGATCGCCTTCCATCCATTCGAAATTGGGGCGCTGATGAGAGCGGTGGGGAACGTGCCGACGAGTATCACCTGCGCACCCAAAGGCCGCTACGTGATGACCGACATGGGCCGATGGGCGGCCCACTACGGGGTTCCACTCAACCGGCATCCCCAGGCCTCGGAGATCGACGCCAGCCGCCTGTTGCGCGCCACGCTCGTGGCCGGACAAATGGGCGCGATGCCCGTGGCAGTGCACGCGATCTTCAACGCGTTTTGGTCGACTCCGGCGCCGCTGGCGACAGCGGCCGAGGTCGCAGCTCTGCTGGGCGCCGCGGGATTCGACGCTGAGGCGCTAGAAACGCAGATGGACTCGCCGGCCGCGCAGACCCTCCTGGAAGAGGCAACTGCCGGGGCGGCGTCGCGCGGCGTGTTTGGTGCGCCGACCCTGTTCGTTGGAGACGATATGTTCTTCGGCAATGACCGCCTGCACTTCGTGCAGGCTCGCCTGGAGCAGGCCGCATGAGGCCGCTCGTCATCATCACCGGCGTGGGGCCCGGCACCGGCTCGGCAATGGCCCGGCGGTTCCACGATGGCGGCTACCAAGTGGCCATGCTCGCGCGCACGGCCGAGCGCTTGACCGATCTCGAGCGCGAACTTCCAAACGCCTTTGCGGTCCCCTGCGATGTGGCCGACCCTGCGGCACTAACGGCCGCCCTCGATGCCATCGAGCAACGTGCCGGCGTCCCCAAGGTGGTGATCCACAACGCCGTGGGTGGGGCCTTCGGCAACTTCCTCGACATCGATCCACAAGTCCTCCAGCAGAATTTCCAGATCAATGTCATGGCCCTGCTACACCTGGCCCGGTGGGCGGCGCCGCGGCTGGAGGTAGCAGGGGGCGGCGCCTTGCTGGTCACAGGCAACACCTCGGCCGTTCGTGGCAAGGCTGCTTTTGCCGGCTTTGCACCAAGCAAGGCGGCGCAGCGCATCCTGGCCGAGTCCATCGCTCGCGAAATGGGGCCCCGGGGCGTGCACGTGTCCTTCATGATGATCGACGCGGTCATCGACGTGCCTTGGGCCCGCGCGCGAATGGCCGACAAGCCGGATGACTTTTTCATCAAGCCATCCGACATCGCCGAAGAGGTCTGGCACGTCACCCACCAGCCACGTTCGGCCTGGTCGTTCCTGACGGAAGTGCGGCCTTTCCACGAGGCCTGGTGATCGGAGGCGTCTTGCATCCATTACCCCGCCTTTGTCCAACTCACAAGACACCTCCATGCCACTGCAACTCCGCTCCATCGTCCGCGCCGGCGGCGAACTTGAACTCTCGCTCGCCGAGGTGCCGATGCCCGTACCGAAAGCTGACGAGGTGCTCGTGCGTATCAATGCGGCTCCGATGAACCCGTCGGACCTCATGGTGCTGTTTGGCATGGCCGACATGTCGACCGCGAAGGCGTCCGGCACGGCCGACCGCCCGGTCGTCACCGCCACCGTGCCGCCGCGCATGCTGCCGGCCGTGGCGGGCCGTCTGGGCGAATCGGTGGCGGTTGGCTACGAAGGCGCCGGCGTCGTGGTCGACGCCGGGAGTTCACCGGCCGCGCAGGCCTTGCTCGGCAAGACTGTGGGCGTGATCGGCGGCGCGATGTATTCGCAATACTGCGCGGTCAACGTCGCGCAGTGCTTGCCGCTGCCCGAAGGAACGTCGGCCGCGGAGGGCGCCTCGTGGTTCGTCAATCCGCTCACCTCCCTAGGCATGACCGAGACGATGAAGCGAGAAGGCCACACCGCGCTGGTCCACACCGCGGCGGCCTCGAACCTAGGGCAGATGCTCAACAAGGTCTGCCTGAAAGACGGGATCGGCCTTGTCAACATCGTTCGCAAGCCCGAGCACGAGACGCTGCTGCGCGAACTTGGCGCGAAGTACGTCTGTAATAGCACGTCGCTGACCTTCATGGACGACCTGACAAACGCGCTCGCCGAAGCCGGGGCGACGATGGCCTTCGACGCAATAGGCGGCGGCAAGCTGGCCGGCCAGATCCTCATGGCGATGGAAGCCGCCGCGAACCGTAACGCGAAGGAATACAACCGCTACGGATCGACCGTGCACAAGCAGGTCTACATCTACGGCAGCCTCGATCGAGGGGCGACGGAATTCACCCGCGGCTTCGGCATGACGTGGGGCATGGGCGGCTGGCTGCTATTCCCGTTTCTGCAGAAGGTCGGCGCGGCCGAGGTCGAGCGGCTGAAGCAACGCGTGGCATCCGAACTCAAGACAACCTTCGCAAGCCACTACACGCGGGAGGTGTCGATGGTCGAGGCACTGCAGCTCGATGCCATCGCGACCTACAGCAAGGCGTCAACCGGAGAGAAGTACCTGGTCAATCCGAACAAGGATCAGGGCTGACCGAGTCAGCATTTGCAACATCTGATGTCGATCTAAGGAATCATTCCCATGAGCAACCGAACCCAATTTCAAGTACGCGCGGTGTCGCCGTCCTACTGGAAGGTGACCTTCGAGAACGGTCCGATCAACCTCATCGATCCGGACACCATCGATGAGCTTGGCGATCTGGTGACACGCATGGAGCAGGACCCCGATCTGACCGTCGTCGTGTTCCAGAGTGCCAATCCCGACTTCTTCATGGCGCACTTCGACCTGAAGTCCGACATCCAGCGTGTGTACACGACGGCGCCGGGCCCCACCGGGCTCCTCCCCCATCCGGACACTCTTTTGCGCCTCAGCAGGGTCCCGGCCCTCACTATCTCGGCCATCAACGGCCGCGTCCGTGGGGCGGGAAGCGAGTTCGTCCTGCACACGGACATCCGCTTCGCCGGGCCCAACGCCATCCTGGGGCAGCCCGAGATCGGCTTCGGCGCCGTACCCGGCGGAAATTCGATGGGGCGACTGGCCGAGTTGGTGGGCCGAGGTCGCGCGATGGAGATCGTGGTGGGAGGAGACGACTTCCCGGCCAAGCTCGCCGCCGAATACGGCTACGTCAACCGCGTTCTGCCCGAGGGCGAGCTGGACGAGTTCGTCGACACCTTCGCTCGCCGCATCGCCGGCTTCAGCAAGGCCGGGGTCTCCGGCACGAAGGAGTTTGTCGACGCGGCCACCGCAATTCCGGCGGGGGACTACGCCGCCGCTATGGCCGCCTTCAGGCGCACGGCGGGGCGTCCGGAGAACGCAGATCACGTGCGCAGCCTGTTCGAGCGCGGCTTGCAGCAGCCTAATGGAGTCGAACTCGACCTCGGAAAGCACGTCGCTGAGAAGTTCTGAGCCGCGGCCTGAACCATCAGCCGGAAATACTGTTGTTCTGGCTCAAGGCTGGGTCTAAGTCACGCGGAAAAGCCCAGCACAATCAGCCGCAGGCCGGCAGCCAAGTGCGGCTTCTGACCCTTCATCTGCGCTCGACCCGTCTAACTCTGCATCGGCTGCATTGCTTCTTCATGCGACGATGACCTGAGGGTGTCGCTGAAGTGGACGCACGTTCGTTCAAGCGCATTGCGCAAGTGCCCAACCCATCTGCGCAAGCGGCCGCGCACCGGCGCTCGCTTGCTTTGCCTGCGTGCTCGACGCTGTCCCGGCCTCCACACGTTTGGCAATTCCTTGCAGGATGCCGGTGAGCCGGAACATGTTGTAGGCGAGATAGAAGTTCCAATCGGCCATCACTGCGTCGGGGTCGGTGCGGCCGGTGCGCTCGCAGTAGCGGCGCACATAGCTCTTCTCGTCGGGGATGCCCAGAGCGGCGTGGTCAAGACCGCGAATGCCCAGGGTAGGGCCCGGCTGGATGTGCCACGACATGCAGTGGTAGCTCAAGTCGGCCAGCGGATGGCCGATGGTCGAGAGCTCCCAGTCGAGCACTGCGATCGCCCGTGGCTCGGTGGCGTGGAACATCAGATTGTCGAGCCGGTAGTCGCCGTGCACGATCGACACTTGGCTCTCATCGCGCGCGCTGGCCGGTATGTGCGCGGGGAGCCAGTCCATCAATCGATCCATCTCGGGGATCGGCTGTGTGATTGAAGCCTGGTACTGCTTCGTCCAGCGACCGATCTGGCGCTCGAAATAGTTGCCCGGCTTGCCGTAGTTCTCGAGACCCAGTGCCTTGACGTCTGCGTTGTGCAGCGCGGCGATCACGCGGTTCATCTCGTCGTAGATTTGACCCCGCCGCGTGTGGTCGGCATCGGGGATCGATTGGTCCCACATCACGCGGCCGGACATGTACTCCATCACGTAGAAGGCGCGGCCGATCACGGATTCATCTTCGCACAGCAGGTACATGTCCGGGACCGGCACGTCGGTCGCGCGCAGCGCCCGCATCACGGTGAATTCACGATCGATCGCATGCGCCGAGGCCAGCAGCTTCGCTGCCGGGCCGGGCTTGCAGCGCATCACGTAAGAGCGCTCCGGCGTGCTGAGCTTGTAGGTTGGGTTCGATTGCCCGCCCTTGAATTGCTCGACCGTGACTGGCCCCTGGAAGCCGTCGACCCGCGACTCGAGATAAGCTCGCAGCGCGGCCACGTCGAACGGATGAGCCCCGGAGATGGGCTTGGTGCCGGTTTGAGCTTCTGCCATGTCTATGGTCTCGTGTTTGCCGTTCAATCAGTAGGTGCGAGGCAGTGGCTTGCCGGAAGGCAGTTCAGCCTTAGGTCGTCTGAAGGTAGACGCCCGGCTCGGCCGACAAGCCCTGCTTGACCTGCCGCGTGATCTCGTCGGCCAGCACCTCCTCGGCCCCGGCTTCGAGAGCGTCGAGGCTGCGGCGCACCACCTCGTCGGGGCTGGACTTCGGCTGATCGTTGCCGCGCGCCATGTCGGTGTCGACGAACCCCATGTGCAAGCCCAGCACTTGGGTGCCCTGGGCGCGCAACTCGTGGCGCAGACTGTTGGTCAGTGACCAGGCGGCCGATTTGGTGGCGGCATAGGTTGCGAGACGAGGTGCTGTGATCCAGCTCGCGAGCGAAAGGACGTTCAGGATCGCACCGCCGCCGTGGCCGGCGAGCACCGGCGCAAAGGCGAGCGCCATGCGCAGCGGGCCGAAAAAATTGGTCTCGAACTGGTCGCGGGCGGCCTCGACACTGCCCTCGGCAATGAATGCCCCGAGCGTCGCGATACCGGCGTTGTTGATCAGTAGCGTGACGTCGCCGCAATGGCGTGCCGCTGCAGCAATCTCATCGGGCCGGGTGACGTCGAGGCGAATCGGCTCGACGCCAGCCAACGTGACGTTGGCCGGGTCGCGCGATCCAGCGTAGACCTTGCGCGCGCCGCGCGCCAGAGCGGCGCGGGCGAAAGCGAGACCGATGCCGCGGTTGGCACCGGTGACGAGGACGGTGGCGTTGTCGAGCTTCATGGTCGGGTCCTTGGAGGAAGTGGAAGAGACTGGGGTGCGGCGGTGAAGCGCCGAGTAAATACGACGTTCGTAGGCTTCATCGCTCTAGATCTGCGCAATGCCACCGTCGACGAACAGCTCGATGCCGGTGACGAAGCTCGATGCGTCCGAGGCCAGGAAGACGGCGGCCTTGCCGATTTCATCGGGTTCTCCAACCCGGCCCATCGGGATCTGACCTGCAAAACCATCAAGCAGCCCCTGCTGGTGCTCTACTGGCACCAGGCCCACCAGCCCAGGCGTCTTGGTCGGTCCGGGACTGAGGACATTGATGCGGATGTTGCGACCTTTGAGATCCAGAATCCAGCTGCGAGCGAAGTTCCGGATTGCCGCCTTGGAGGCGCTGTAGACGCTGAAGGCAGGTACGCCATGTATCGAACTGGTCGAACCAACCAGGATGACTGCCGCGCCATCCGCCAACAAGGGGAGTGCCTTTTGAACTGTGAAGAGCACCCCCTTCACATTGGTGTTGAACGTCCGGTCGAACAGGTCTTCCGTGATCGCGCCAAGCGGAGCCATGCTGCCGCCTCCCGCATTGGCGACCAAAACGTCGATGCGTTCATGGTGTTGCTTGACCGTCTCGAAGAGGGTGTCGAGATCCTGCAGGCTGGAGACGTCGGCGCGGACGCTGGAGGCCTGATCCCCGATTTCCGCGACCGCGACGTCAAGTTCTTTCTGGCGCCGACCGGTGATAACGACGTGCGCGCCCTCGGCTGCAAACCGTTTGGCGATTGCCAAACCGATGCCGGTGCTCGCGCCAGTCACGACAGCGATCTTGCCTTGGAGGGAGGAAGTCATTTGGGGCCTTAGGAGTGGTCCGGCGCGGGTCGCGCCGAATGGGGTGAATGAAGAGCGAGGTCAGGCACTGAAGCTGCTATCGGATGAGGCTTCAACGTGTCGCCATCGCTCAGTGTTGTTGCGTTCATCACCTAACCCTTTACTCAACAGCCTTGCCCATGTCCTCGACGACTTTCTTCGCATCCCCAAAGACCATCATGGTCTTGTCCATGTAGAACAGCTCGTTGTCCAGGCCGGCATAGCCCGCCGCCATGGAGCGCTTGTTCACGATCACCGTCTTGGCCTTGTAGGCTTCCAGGATCGGCATGCCGTAGATCGGGCTGCCCTTGGTGAGCGCCGCCGGGTTCACCACGTCGTTGGCGCCCAGGATGATCGCCACGTCGGCCTGGCCGAACTCGCCGTTGATGTCCTCCATCTCGAACACCTGGTCGTAGGGCACCTCGGCCTCGGCCAAGAGCACATTCATGTGGCCCGGCATGCGCCCGGCCACCGGGTGGATCGCGTACTTCACGGTGATGCCCTTGTGCGTGAGCTTCTCGGCGAGTTCCTTCACCGCATGCTG